>ENA-UOOM01001127-UOOM01001127.1-fermentation-metagenome-genome-assembly--contig:-NODE-1127-length-26827-cov-4.272075_pt1 | contig 26827 bp, 16 predicted proteins | sample MGYA00245781_ERZ724031 | MGnify/ENA primary metagenome ERZ724031 (study PRJEB28704, sample SAMN03018317) | fermentation metagenome | biome: anthropogenic terrestrial biome; feature: soil; material... | reverse complement strand
GCAACGGGCAAAACGGCGTTGGGCGTACACATCGCAAAGCACTTTAACGGAGAGGTGATCAGCGCTGATTCCATGCAGATTTATAAAACCATGGATATCGGCACGGCAAGCCCCACCCCTGAGGAAACCGACGGCATCGCCCATCATTTGATCAGCGAGATGAATCCCGACGAAGACTACAACGTGGCGCTTTTTAAAGAAAAAGCCACGCAAGCGATAGAGGGTATGCTCCGACGCGGCAAACAGCCCATTGTCGTGGGCGGAACAGGGCTGTATATCAGCGCACTGCTCTACAATTATGATTTGGGCGGCAAAAAAGACGAACAGCTGCGCGCCGCACTGCAAAAACAATTGGCAGAAGAGGGAAATGAGGCAATGCACGCGCTGCTGGCCGGTCTGGACGCAAAGCGCGCGGCAAGCATTCACCCCAACAACACCCAACGGCTGCTGCGCGCCCTCGAAATGCACTACACCCAAAGCACGCCGAAACCCAACGAAAACATGCGCTACAACCCCATCTATATTGTGTTGACTTATGAGCCCCGTGCGGTGCTCTATGAGCGCATCAACCTGCGGGTGGATAAAATGCTTGAACAAGGGCTGCTTCAAGAAGCCCACGACCTTTACATGAAAGGCTACGACAAAAGCCGCACGAGCCTGCAGGCCATCGGCTACAAAGAACTCTTTGACTATTTTGACAAAATCACCGACTTGCCCACGGCTGTGGCGTGCATCAAACAGCGTTCGCGCAATTTGGCAAAGCGGCAGCTGACATGGTTTGCCAAAGATGCAAACGCCCGCTTTTTTAACGTCAACGCCTACGAAAACAACGAAATTTTTTACCGAGAAATGACCCATTTTATTGAAGAAAGAACAGCGAAAAAACCATGAACATTTTAGATACTTATCATTTCAGCGATCAAGTCATTGCCTTTGTGCAAGAGAGCGAGCGCAGCCTGCTTTCGCGCTACAGCGAGTTGGACGATATCGCCTTTTACAACCAGCTCAAGGTGCTGGCGGCCTTTAAGGAGCACCGTCTTGCCGAGCGACACTTTGTGCAAACCACGGGATACGGCTACAACGACGAGGGCAGGGAAATCACCGACAAAATCTATGCCGCCATCTTCGGCGCAGAGGCGGCGCTGGTGCGCAGCCAGTTTTTCAGCGGCACCCACGCCATTGTCACGGCGCTCTTTGGCGTACTGCGCCCGGGGGATGAAATGCTCAGCATTACCAACGCGCCCTATGCCACGGTCAAAGCCGCGGTGGATTCGCCCACTGCCTCAGGCACGCTCAAGGACTTTGGCATTACCTACCGTCAGATAAACTTGCTTGCCGGCGGCGCCATTGACACCGATAGGGTACTGGCCTCCATTGCGCCCGAGACCAAAATGGTCTATATCCAGCGCTCCACGGGCTACGACAACCGCAAGGCTATCGGCGTTGCCCAAATTGGGGACATTGCACAAAAGGTTCACGCCCTCAACCCGAACATCGTGGTTTTTATCGACAACTGTTACGGCGAATTTTTGGAAAAAAACGAACCCACACAGGTGGGCGCCGACTTAATGGCGGGCAGTTTGATTAAAAACATCGGCGGCGGTCTTGCCAAAACCGGGGGCTACATCGTGGGACGCAAGGATTTGGTGGAAAAGTGCTCCCAGCGGCTCAATACCCCCGTTATCGGCAGGGAAACAGGCTCCAATTACAACTACATTCGAGATATCCTCCAGGGGCTTTTTATCGCGCCGAAAGTCACCCATCAGGCGCTGAAAAACGCCGTCTTGGTGGGCAGGTGCTTTGAGCGTCTGGGCTACAGCGTCTATCCCTCCGCCACGGAGGCGCGCAGCGATATCATTCAGGCTATTTGCCTCAACAGCAAAGAGCAGGTGGAAGCCTTTTGCCGCGCTGTGCAGGAAATCTCTCCCGTTGACAGCTATGTCACGCCCTATGCCTGGGACATGCCCGGCTATGACTCGCAGGTCATCATGGCAGCGGGGTGCTTTGTGCAAGGCTCCTCCATCGAAATGAGCGCGGACAGTCCCATGACGGAGCCCTATACGGTCTATTTTCAGGGCGGACTGACTTACGAGCACGGCAAATGCGCCGCCATGAACATTCTCAGCCATTTAAACCTCATTTCGTGAGCGTTATGATACAGGAAAGGAAACACAAACTATGGAAAAAGCATTTATCTTTATCGGCGTCGGCATTTTTGCCCTCTTTCTCATTTCATTTTTATACCGCCTGATTCGCAAACACGGCAAAGTCGTCTCCGCTTTGGGCATGGTTGCAGGCATTTTGCTCATCTTTGCGGGATACCTTGCCACCGAGGCGGCAAGCGCACCCCCCAAACCCATTGACAATCCCACCAATCAGGGCGTCCAGGTGCAAACCATGCCCGAAGAGCAGGTCACTGCCACAGCACAAAACTTTGTCACGCCGTTTTTGAACCTGCCGCCACCCATTGTGTTCCAAGAATCTTTGTGGAAAGTAAAACAGCAAGGGCTGAACTTTGAAGTCTCAGGTCGAGCCTCTGCCAAAAACAGCGCAGGCAAAACCGAAACGCGCAACTTTGTTGTCCATTTCGTCTCCGACGATGCCTATCGCGTGCTGACACCCTATGCCGTTTGGGTCGATAATGTAAAAGTCTACCCGAACTGATAAAACAAAAACGCCCTTTATTTTGTGCACTTATAACCGTCAAAAAAAGCAGGTTCGCCTGCTTTTTTCGTTTTGCTGAAAAACCGTTCAAGCCCCATAAAAACGCACTGTAAAAACACGAAAGATGCAAAACAAACCGCCTTTTGAATCTTTCTTTGCAGAATCGATGATAAATAACGGTTTTTTGGCCTTTTTCAAAGGCGAAAGCACCGGAAATCATTGTCAAATATGGGCTTTTTTATTATAATATTACGAACAATATTTACTTTGATTATCACATAAAAACGTCAAAAAACCGCATAAAATACAGCGGCTAGATTTATGAAGAAAGACAGAATATATGGATAAAATTTTGCGACAAAACCGGAAGGTTATCAAAAAAACGGCTATGTTGTTGGCAGTCGTTCTTTTGCTTCAATTTTTCGGCTGTTTTGCCGCAAATTCACAGGCGGCAACCATGAACACCGTCCGCCTGAATAAAACCTTTGAAGGCGTAAGTACCATCACCACACAAAACGCCACCTACAACTTGTACCGCGTTGTGGCGCAGGTGGACGATATTGTCAATTTAGAGACCAACGACATCTTAATCGGCACCTACATCACCGATGCGCAAGGCAATATCACCGTGGAAAACTTGGACGTGGCTTCTTATTACTTCAAAGAAACCGCTGTATCCACAGGTTTTGTCGTAGACCCTGCGCCAAAGGGCTTTGAGATTACAGGCGCGGAAACAGAACCCATTTTACTCAGTGCCAGAGACCGCATGGCCTATCCGGAAATTTCGGTGGAGATTGTTCCGTCTTCCGCCTATGCCATAGAAGGGCAGCGGGTTACTTTTCTCTACCGCATTACCAACACGGGAACTGTTCCCTTGACAAACATCTTGCTGCTCAATCAGGAAACGGGAGATTTTTTACCGATTCTTAAAACCTCTCTGCTGCCCGGTGAGCAAACCCAGGCCACTGCCTTGGACACTTACACCGTTACACCTATGGACGTGCGGCGAGGCGAAGTCACACGTCAAATACAAGCCATCGGAACCTGTCCCGCCTTTACCATGGTGCGAGGCTACAATGCAAGCAGCATTGCCGTTCACTCTACGCCGGGGCTGACGGTGGTTAAAACCGCCGATGTCATGTCGTTTCGTCCCAATGATCCCATTACCTATACCGTTACGCTGCAAAACAGCGGCAATACCACGCTGTATGAACTTGTGCTTGCCGACAGCATCTTTACCTATCCGCGGCTGCCCACAACCACCCTTGCGCCGGGAGAGTCCACAGCCATTACCTATCAATACATTGCCACCGCCGAAGACAAAAACAGGGGATATGTCAACAACATCGCCACGGCAAGAGCCGTCTCGCCGACAGGGGCCATTGTCAGCGGTGCCGATACCGAACTGATAACCAGCGAAGTGGTGTTGGGTATTCACATTGAAGCATTTGTCAATAAAATCGCTGCAAACGAAGGCGAAATTTTGCAATATACCTACCGTGTCACCAACACGGGAAACCAAATCGTTGAAAATGTCATGCTGACCGATACACTGTTCGGCTCTGTCAGTTTGGCAAAAACCACGCTGAATCCCGCTGAGACAACCATTTCCACAGGCACTTACACCCACCGCGTCGTGCCCGGTGATGTGGCAGAGGGCAGTGTTACCAGCATTGCAACCGTAACAGGCACCACGCAAAATTCCAACAAAACCGTAACAGACCAAAGCACGGCAAAAACCATGGTCAACGACTTTCCGGGAATTTCTCTGCAAAAGTCGGCAGACAAAACCATCTATGGTCTCAACGAAGATATTTCCTATACCTTTGTCGTGAAAAACATCGGCAACTGCACCTTAAGCGACATTGCGCTTTCCGATCCGATGTTCGGTGAAATTGCCTTGTCGAGCACCAGTCTTGCACCCGGTGAATCTGCCACGGCTGTGCAAACCTATACCATTACCACCACCCGGGACGATATTGACCGCGGAAAAATCGTCAATAGGGCAATTGTTGCCGCCAAAGACCCCAAAGGCGCTGTTGTCTCTCAGTCCGACACCGTGTCGGTTCCCAGTATCGAATCTCCCTCGCTGAAAGTGGAAAAACTGGCAAACAAAACCTTTGCGGGGGAAGGGGAAGACATTTCTTACACCATCGTCATTACCAACACAGGCAACACCGCACTGACGCTGCTGTCGATTAACGACAGCATGTTCGGCTCTTTGCCGTTGCCTGTAGCGGGGCTGTCTGCCAAGGACAGTGTGGTACTCGACGGTGAATATATCTATACGGTTACGGCAAACGACATGTTGGCAAGCAACATATCCAATACCGTTACCGTCAATGCCAAAACACCCAGCGAAACCGCTGTGAGCAATTCGGATACCGCGGTGGTCAACGTGGTTTCCAAACCCTATATTGATTTGAAAAAAACCGTTAAAGAAACCCACTACACCAAAGCGGGAGATGTGATAACCTATCAATTTCTCATTTCCAATCTGGGCAATACGACACTGACAAACATTATGTTGGTAGACGCAAAGCTGGGCACGATGACGCTGCCCAAAACCACCCTGATCCCGGGCGAGAGCATGAGTTACGAAAAGGCCTACGTTGTTACTTCTCTCGATGTGGATGCAGGATACATCTCCAACACGGCCATTGCCACAGGATACAACATCACACGCACCATGACATCGAGCACCTCCAGCACCGCCAACATCTCCTCAACGGCATATCCGAGCCTGACACTGACCAAAACCGCCGAAAAGGCTGCCTATGCGGAAGGCGAAAAAATACGCTATCAATTCGTGCTCACCAATCCCTCAGCCGACACCTTTACACTGACGGACCTGTCCATCAGCGACCCCATGCTGCCCAGTCTGAGCCTTCCTGCAAACACCACGCTGCTGCCGGGGCAAAGCTACACAGTACCCTACAGTGATGCAACCGCCTACACCGTCACGGCCACCGATGCCAACAGCGGCATTGTCTCCAATACGGCCACGGCTACGGGCATCTACACCTCAAACAAAGGCCACATCAATGTTGCGGCAAATGCCACGGCAAATGTGGCTGTAATCAACAACCCCGCCATATCCATTGTCAAAACCGCGTCTCCTGCCACCTACAAGGCAGGGGAGACTATCACATATTCCTTTGTCGTTACCAACACGGGCAATGTTCCGCTCCATGATATTGAAGTATATGATTCCATGTTTCCCGGCACCGTAGTAAGGCAATATGCCTTGCTTGGTGTGGGCGAATCCGTTCGTTCAGGGGAACTGCAAGTCACGGCAGACCAGGACGATGTGGATAAAGGTACCATGACCAACACCGCCTCGGTGCGTGCACTGGACAGCCACGGAACCGTGGTGACAAGCATTCACACGGCAGTGGTCACTGCAGAGCAAACACCCGGTGTTACCATCGAAAAGCTTGCAAGCAGCAATGAGGTCTCCGAAGGCGACAGCTTAAATTATCGTATCCGCGTTACCAACTCGGGCAATGTTACCCTGCATAATATTGCCGTGAAAGATACGATGTTTGACCCCGTCAGCGTGGAAGATACCATCTTGACACCGGGAGAGTCCACCCTTGTCACTGAGTCTATGATGCACACCGTAACAGCCCAAGACTTACTCAAGGGAATCATTCAAAATACGGCAAAAGTAACCGCTCTTACCCCAAACAATACACAAATCGATAACAGCATCACCGTCGATGTAACGGTTACGGGCAATCCTGCCATCGATATTCAAAAAACCGCACTCATCAACGGAAAGGCCGAAAACACGCATATTTCTGCGGTGGGAGACATTGTCACCTATCATTTTACCGTGCGCAATATCGGAGATACTACACTGTCTGACATCGTCGTAACCGACGCCATGTTTGTCACCGAGTCCAACCCCACAGGTGCCATTGCGCTGAATGTTTCGAGCTTGATACCAAACTCCACACAAACCGCCGAGGCCAGCGCCACCTTTGTCGTAACACAAAAGGAAATAGACCAAGGACGTCTTGGCAACACGGCAAAGGTTTCTGCAACCGACCCTTCGGGCAAAACCGTCACTGCACAGGATTTTGTGGAGCTGCCCGTCAACCAACGTCCCGCACTGACCATGGATCTTTCTCATTACAGCGGAAGCTTTGCCGCAGGCAACACCGTTACCTATCGATTGGATTTGGCCAATACGGGCAACACGTCGCTGAAGGTGGAAACCTACACGGCATCGTTGTCAAATTTGTTCAATTATCGCTTTTCATTTGACAATTTGCAGACTTTGATGCCTGCACTCGACCAAAACACGATGTTTCCGCCGGGTATTTTGGTTTCTATCTTGATTGACTACGTGGTCACGCAACAAGACGTCGATGCGGGAAATGTCAAACTTTCCATGCAAACTTCTGCCTTCACTCCGGGCAATGAAACCATTTTGGTGGCAAGTGATACACTCGATACCACCATTGCACGAAAAGCCGAAATGACCATAGAGCAAACGTTTCCCGAAAACTTCCGAGTAGGGATACATTGGACGTGTTGATCAAAGTCGTCAACTCGGGCAATGTCAACCTTGTTTCGGGCAACTTGTTGAGTCAGCTGGCCGTAACCGATGAACAGATGCAAAAATATTCCTCAGCCGATGCAGATATTTCTCAACCCGGCACAACGGATTTTGTCACCATGGCGGCACCGGGAGAAATGGTCGTCTATCGCGCCGTCTATAAAGCGACACAAGACGATTATGACCGCGGATACATCCAAAGCAATGCCATTATCACCGCCACACCGCCCTTGGGCATGAGTGATCTCTATCACGTCAGCAATGCCGTCAGCACAGCTCTCGGCAGAGAGGTCTCACTTACGCTGCAAAAGAGGGCCACGGGGGGAAGGTTGGTTGCAGGCGAAGAAATTTCCTTTACCTTAACGGCAAAAAACACGGGCACCGTGGCACTCAACCAGGTGACCATTGTCGATGACGATGTCGTCTTTAAACCCGAAACCGTCAACGGCATCCATTTGGATCCGGGTGACGAAATGGTCATTTACGCAACCCACACCGTCACAGAACAAGAAGCCCAAAGCGGCGTCTATGTCAACACCGCACAGGCTACGGCATCCGCCCCCGATGACCTTGTCAATCCCGTGCAGGCAACGGCGCAATACACCGTCTACGCCTCAGGTCTTGAACTGACCAAAGATGTCAGCGGAACCTTTGAGCAAGGCGCGCTATTAAACTACACCCTTCGTGCCAAAAACACGGGCGGCGCCACACTTACCGATGTAGAAATTATTGACAGCTTGCTTGATGAAGCGAGCATGAACTATACGATACAGCATACAGATAACACAACCACTGCGGCAACATCTGCGGGCAATCGCCTCGCTTCGTCAGAGACTTTGATTGCCACAGGCACCTATCAAGTGAGTGAGGCCGACGTGCAGGCAGGCAAAATAACCAACCGTGCCACCGCAACAGCCACAACACCCGAAGGCGCAACACTCAGCGCCGAGGCAACGAAAGAATTGACGGGAACGGCACAGTTGACGCTGACGAAAACGGCGAACAAAACAACCCTAAAGACAGGGGAGAGCATTGTCTATACCCTCACGGCAAAAAACACTGGTGCGGTGTTGCTCAAAGAGGTTGCCATCAGCGAAGCGCTGACAGGAATGACCCTCAACGAAACTTATGAAACCGACGCCGACAACGTCCGAAAAACTGCTCCGACCGACAATCAACTCATGCCCGGCGAGAGCTTGGTGGTTGTCATGAGCTACCAAGTGCAGCAAGTTGACGTCAATAAAGGAATCTTAACAAACAGCGCCAATGCGAGCGCTAAAGACCCCGCAGGGCAAAACATCTCTGCACCCACAGCCGTTTTGACCATCGAAGATGCGCCGACTTCACAAATCACATTAAATAAAGCCATCACAGGCACCTTTGCGGCAGGCAGCACGTTGCGTTTTACCGTAACAGCCAAAAACAGCGGCACTGCTACATTGAATGCCGTTGCCATTGAGGATAATTTTGCGAATTTGACCCATATTGCTCAAAGCGAAACAGACAGCACAGGACAGGCAAAGCAGGAGACAACGGACTTTGTTCTGGAACCGGGCGAATCTTTGGTTTGGACGGCTGAGTATGTGGTGAGTCAAAGCGATTATGACAAAGGCAGTCTGACCAACACAGCACACGTAAGCGCCTCTTCACTCACAGATGCAAACGTAACCGACTCTGCAACGACGACCGTTAGCGCAACAAACAGAACCGCCGTGCTGACACTGACTAAAACCGCTTCTGTTGCCACTTTTATCGCAGGAGACGATATCATCTATACCGTAACGGCAAAAAACGAGGGAACGACCACTTTATCCAATGTCACCATTATCGATGCCAAGGCATCTTCACCCCTCTATTATAAAAACAATCTTTCATCAAGCAACAACACCACGCTGGCGCCGGGCGAAGAACTCGTCATGCGCTACACCTATCGCGCAACCCAGCAAGATGTGAATATCGGAACCATCGACAACCGTGCCGATGCAACGGCAACGCCACCCACAGGCTTAAGCCTGCAGGGAACATTGCGTGCGGATTTATCCTTGAGTGCGGCAAACAGAACCGCCGATGCATATGTAACCAAATCAATCAGCGGAAACTTGGTCTTGGGCGAAGAGGTGACCATGACGGTGCGGGCAACCAACACAGGCACGACCACCTTGAGCAATGCAGATATTACCGATTCTTTTTCAAACCTCTTTAACATCACCAAAGTTAAAGAAAATGCAGCACAAAACGCCACCACGCCCTCAGACGGCACCTTGCAGCCACAGGAAACCTTGATATACACGGCAAAGTACATCGTCACGCAAGCCGATGTAGATGCCAACAAAATCACAAATACCGCCACATTCAACGCTGCGGCACCTTCGGATTTGGGCGCCGTTACCAAACAGGCACAAGCCACGCTGCTTGGCACGGCCACACCGTCGGCAACGTTGACAATGACCGTTGACAAAACATCTGTCTCCATTCCCAATGAGACAATCTCTGTTCGCATCACCGTTCAAAACACAGGTGTTGTTACACTGACTGAGCTGAAGTTTCTCAGTGAAGCACTGGGCTATGCACCCACACCCATGACGATTGTTCCATCCAAACTCGGTCCGGGCGAGAGGGTCTCTTTTGATTTGCCCTATACCGTAAAAGCTTCGGATCTTACAGGTTCGCCCATCATCTTTAACGGCGCCTTATCGGCCAATACAGAATACTTGTCTTCCGTGAGCCGTAACGCCACGGTTTCGGCAAACACCGTTGCGCCGATACTTAGCAGTCTTAAAATAACCATCAAAGATGCAGTGACTTCTGCTTTGTTGCCCATGGCTGTCTATCAACTGACCTTACCCGATCAATCGACGCAGTCTTATCAGTCCGACAGTGAGGGCATCATATCGCTCAATAACTTGGCGCCTGGAAGCTACTCATTGATTATGACCGCTCCGCCGTCAGGATATCGATCCTCAGATACGCTCTATCCCATCACGGTTGGTTATGACGGTAAAACCACCATTGCCTCTATGCAAACATCAACCTACAACATATCCCTGACGCCTCTGGTGCTTGCAAATAAATCCGTACTCATCACCAAAGTGGACAGCATCACGCCTGTGCCACTAAAAGACGCCGTTTTTGCCCTTTACAAAACGGCCGAGACGCCACAGCCATTGCCTGCACCTGCCGCCACAGAAGAGGTTTCCTTGCTCTTGGCTGAGCGCCAAACGCTGATAACACAGCGCGACCTTACGCTTCAACAACAGCAGCAATCATTGGAAATTTTGCTGCAAAATAAAAAAAATACAACCCAAACAGATCCTTTACTCGAAAACGAAATTGCAGCATTGCAATCAGATATAAACACGACGCAAGCGTCCTATCAAGCGCAAATCGATGCCCTTGACAGCAAAATTGCTGCCGCAAAAGCAACAAGCGTCACACCTGCTGCGGCATCCGATACATTAATCGGCACCTACACAACCAAAGACGACGGCATCATCTCTGTCACAGGACTGTCCGACGGTGCCTACTATTTCATCGAGACAACGCCCCCTGCGGGATATGTTTTGAATGAAAATAACCGCTATTCCTTTACCCTCAGTCAGGCGCAAATGCATTATGAACAAACCATCAAAAATACCCCGGCACCCATCACGCCCGCTGTCATCAACATCACGCTGGATGTGCTGTGGAAAGACGTAGTCGATTTCAGCAACCGTCAACCCGTTACAGTGACTCTTTTGACCAATAACGCTGCACCGCAAACCAAAACCGTCGCTGTGGGCGATGCTTTTGCAACTTTTGAAAACCTGCGTGAAAAAGACGACAGCGGCAATGCCATTGCATACACACTCACCGCACAATCCCTCAGCGGCTATCAGTCAACGCTTTCATTGACAGCGCCCAATCGTTATCAGCTGTTGTTGGTCAGTGAGCGATTTGAGGATAAAATCGATCTGTCCCTCAGCGCTGAGTGGGAGAGTGAACCCAATGTTGATGAAATTTCTGTTCGTCTGCGCCGCAACAGCATTGTGCTTGCGTCTTTGCCCGTCTTGCAAAAAAATCAAAATTGGCAGACAACGATTAGCGGTCTGCCCAAATATGACCATGAGGGCAACCTCTATCAATACGATTTAACTGAGCTGCCCACCATTGAAGGCTATTTGCAACCCTTGGTAACCGTCAACAACCATGCATTTGTCATTGAATATAAAAAGAATAACCCCGAGATGCCTTTGCCGCTGCCTACACTGCCTGTAGCGCCGCCGACACCTCATTTGTCCAATGCGGCACCGACACCTTTTGCACCACCTGAGTATACCTTCAACGCAGGCGACGACTTTGCCGACACAGAGTCACAAATCACGCTCGATAACAATCCACCCATTGCCCAAAGCGAAGGCATACAGGAAAAAACCGACTACAAATGGATCCTGATCGGTGCGCTTTTGTTATTGGCATTGTTGGGTGTGTTGTGGTTTATAAAACGCCGACTGTTTTTCTTAGCTTGGCGAACAGGAGACGTATATGCTCTGCCGCTGAAAAGCAGCGCGGCGGAAGCGTTGGGACTTAAAGGGGAGTGGATTATCCTGCAAAAGATCGATGAATACAAAAAAGACGCCTCCACGCCCTATGCAGGCCCCATTGTGCGACTCAAACTCAGCACCAACGCCCGCCCGCCGCAAAACACGGAAGAATTCGACCAACTCAGCTATTTGCACTTGAATGATCCCACATCATCGGCAACCGACTCGTCTGTCTACCGACTGCTTATTTCTATGCAATCAAAAAAAGAAGTCCCTGAAGAACTGATCTATCTGGGAAATTTTGCCACGGCACACATACCCGAAAATGATACAACCTCCGGCCAAAGCACCTTGACTCTGCCAACCACCACCTGGGATAAACTCGAAAAAACCGTAATCGAAAATTACTTATTTGACAAAACCCGACCGTAAAACAAAAAAACCAGAAAATATAAAGCTAAAATCTGTCGATATTTGTACAGCAACCAGTTATTATTGAATTAACAAAAGAAAAACAGAAATATTAATTTTTGTTTTGCAAAAGCAAAAGAGGAGTAATCATTGAAAACGAGAGAAAGTTTCGCAGAATTCCCATCGTGTTTTTGGGCAAAAAAAAATGACAATGGCGGCATATTCAAATGGCTCTCGCTTAAGCAGCATTCATTGGACACCATGAACGTAGCGGGATTATTATGGGAGCATTGGCTGAGTGACGGTCAAAAGAAATTTATCATGAGCTCTTTGAATATTGAGTATGAAGAAGCTAAACAGTTTATAAAATTCTTAGGGGCTATTCATGATATCGGCAAAGCGACACCTGTGTTTCAAACCAAAAAAAATCATTTTTCACATTCTGCCGATTTACACGATCAGCTGATGAACAAGTTGATAAAAAATGGTTTTCAAGAAGCGGATCGATTAAATTTAATATATACCAACGAATCTCATCATGCTTTGGCTTCGCAAGTACTGTTGTCAAACTTTGGCGTCAAAGACGATATCGGCTCTATTGCAGGTGCGCATCACGGGAGACCGATTGATGAGAAAGGGAATCTAAAAAATCAAATTGATGCCTTTGCGGAAAACTATTTTCAAATTGAAAATCCAACACACCCGACGCATCTCAAATGGAAAAATGCCCAAGAAGATATTTTTCATTGGGCGCTAAATCAAAATGGATATAACAACATAGACGAACTCCCTGTTGTCAACCAATCCTCCCAGGTTATTCTTTCGGGACTCGTGATAATGGCAGACTGGATATCCAGCAATGAAGACTATTTTCCGTTGATGTCGATCGAAGAAGATACAGACATTATCGATCAGCAAAAAAGATTAGAAAATGGATGGACAAAGTGGCTTAAAACTCGTGCCTGGAAACCCGATAAGGAAGATGATATTATTAAGTTTTACAAAGAAAGATTTTGCTTTAACAACCCCAATAACGTCCAAATAGAGCTTGCAAAAATCATACAAAAAACAGTAAATCCGGGTATCTTCATCGTCGAAGCCCCAATGGGCGTGGGAAAAACCGAAGCCGCATTGGCAGCAGTTGAACTGTTATCCGCAAAGACAGGACGGAGCGGGATGTTTTTTGGACTTCCCACGCAGGCTACCTCCGACGGTATTTTTAAAAGAATTCAAACATGGTTAAAGTCCATATCAAAATCAAGTATGGAATCAACGTCTTTGCAGCTGGTTCATGGAAAAGCGTCCTTGAATAAAGATTTTTCGAGTATGGCAAAAAATATCGATCCCGATGGTGAAAACGACAGCGGCGTTATGGTCAATGAGTGGTTTTCGAGCAAAAAAACAGCGATTTTAGATGATTTTGTCGTAGGAACCGTAGATCATTTTTTGTTATCAGCGCTCAAACAACGGCATTTAGCACTTCGGCATTTAGGGTTCAGTAAGAAAGTCGTCGTTATAGATGAAGTGCACGCATATGATGCCTATATGGGACAATATCTTTATCGAGCACTTTACTGGATGGGTGCTTACAGGGTACCTGTCATCATATTGTCTGCCACACTGCCCGCGAAGAGGCGGCGTGAACTCCTCGAAGCCTACGCCCGAGGCACGGGACAAAAAATGCGCGACGTTTCAACGCCGCAAGATTGGGAGACTTCGCATGCCTATCCGCTGATAACGTATTTAGACGGGGATGTTATTTTTCAGTTGACGGATTTTGATGCAACGGTCAATAAACAAATAGAAGTTAAACAAATCGGCGAAGACGCTTTAGGTGATATTTTAGAGGAACGTTTGTCAAATGGCGGCATCGCGGGTATTGTCGTAAATACGGTGAAACGCGCACAACAATTTGCAAAAGAATTGTCTTTACGCTTTGGCGAAGACTGCGTTGAACTCTTGCATTCCGGCTTCATTTCCACAGATAGAGTCGACAAAGAAAAAAGACTGCTCCAAATGATAGGAAAAGATGCAAAACGGCCTTACAAAAAAATCATTGTAGGAACGCAGGTTATCGAGCAGTCATTGGATATTGATTTTGACCTGTTAATCAGCGATTTGGCTCCCATGGATTTGTTGCTTCAAAGACTGGGGCGTCTACACCGTCACCCATCTGCATTTAGGCCAAAAGAATTGAAATATCCTGTTTTGTACGTTCTGGGAACAAGCGATTCGTTTGAATTTGAAAAGGGAAGTTCTCATGTTTACGGAGATTATTTATTGATGAGAACGCAATACTGTTTGCCGAACCTGATATATTTACCCGGCGATATCTCGGTATTGGTGCAAAAGGTCTACGACGATAACGATTTGGATCTAATGGAAGAGGATTTAAAAAACAAATATACGGATGCCAAACTACAAATGAAAAATATCATTTCCAACAAAAAAATAAAAGCGGAATCCTATCTTTTAGATAAACCGAAAAAATCAAAAGACTCTCGTACAGAAAGCTTGATCGGCTGGCTGCGCAATGCAAATCCCAATCACAGCGATGAGAGAGGATTTGCACAAGTTCGCGACAGCGGAGATCGCATTGAGGTAATTGTCGTCAAAAAATGCGGAAACGGTTACAGTTTCTTTCATGAAAACGAAGACATTTCGAGAAAAATAGCAAATTTTGATATAGGAAAGAAACTTGCGACGCAAACATTAAAGCTTCCTAATCGATTTAGCTTGGATTATAATATAGATAAAACAATCGAATTTTTAGAAAAGGAGAATAGGGAAAAATTATCTGCATGGCAACAACTTCCATGGCTAAAAGGCTCGCTGGGAATTATTTTTGACGAAAATAATTCTTACGACCTGAATGGTTGGAAGTTGTGCTACAACGAAAAGTATGGATTGGAATATGAAAAGGAGGTTGAAAATGGGGCATTTTAATTTGCTCGAAGAGCAATGGATCGTCGTTATGACCGACGATAAAGGATCCGCGAAAGAAGTGTCACTCATCGAATTGTTTCAAAATGCACACGCATACAAACGATTGGCAGGCGAAACCCCGGCACAGGATTTCGCACTTTTAAGATTTTTGCTTGCGATATTGCACACGGTGTTTTCTCGATTCGACGACCTGGGAGAAGCGTACGAATGGATTGCTTTAGATGAAAAATTCGTGCCTAAAAATGAAACGGTTGATGAAGATGACGAATCGGAGTATAACGAAGCACTGTTCGACACTTGGAAGGCTCTGTGGAACGCCGAAACCTTCCCTGAAATCATTGGAAAATATTTAGAAAAATGGTCGAACAGGTTCAATTTGTACGATGAAAATTACCCTTTTTACCAGGTTACCGAAAGCGATTTAGCGCGTAAAAACATTAGTAAAACAGGGAGTATTTCGCCAAAATTAATCAACCGTTTAATCTCAGAAAGCAATAATAAAATTGAATTGTTTTCTCCGTCAAGCGAAAAATTCAAAAATTCTTTGACCCATCCAAGCCTGGCACGTTGGCTCATTGCACTTCAGGGATATACGGGAACGGCCGATAAGGTAAAATTCCCGGAAATGAAAGTATCGGCTAGCAGGGGGTGGCTGCTTGGACTGGGAAGTGTCTATTTGTCCGGATCCACTCTAAAAGAAACATTGCTGTTGAATATGATCGTCTTAGATGGTGTTTCGAAACAGAGCCCGATATGGGAAAAAGAATTTGATGAAAAAGTAAATGATTTACTTTACAAACAGCCAAATAATCTATCCGAATTATACACCAATTGGTCACGCCTGCTCTTATTAAAAGAGAGAACGGATTCTTCGGAAGACGTACAAATCCAAGCAATTCAACTGCCTGGAATCGACTCTCGAGAATTTTTTCTGGAACAAATGACCCTCTGGCAATGCCCGAAAACAGGCAATAATAAAGGTCGATTTATACCTAAATCACACCCTATAGACCAATCTTTTTGGCGTTCCTTTGGTCATTTTTCTCCCGAAGGCGATATATCCAAAGAAGGGCATAGAAGACCCGGTATCATTGATTGGCAAAATAAACTAGCAAATGAAAATCGCTTAAAAAACAGTATCGTCACCATTGTATCCGTCGGTCTAAGCTATAACAGAGACGCATCACAAATGGTAAACGACGAGGTTTTTGACGAAATCAATATACATAACGAAGTATTGGCCGACGTCGAGGAAAAGAACGGTTGGGTCATTAATATTTCGAAAGAAATAAGTAAAACAAAATATGTGATTGATAGCATATTAAAAGGATTTGCATCTGAAATAAAGCAAATCCGCAACTTATCAAATGACGGGTTTGTCAACACAATTATTCAGGATGCCTACTTTGCTATTGATTTGCCGTTTCGCAAGTGGCTGTCAGAAATAAAGTTCGAGGACGATAAAAACAAAACAATACAAGCTTGGCGTCAAACACTGCACACCATCATCATGGAACAAGCGCAACAACTGCTGAAGACCGCAGGAAAGAGAGACTTCATCGGCGTAACCGTAAAAGAAAGATATACAAACATAGAAATTGCGCACAATACATTTGCAGGTAGATTGCATCACGCATTATTAAAACAGAAAGGAGAAAACGATGAATCAAACACAATACAAACAAACAGTATTTAATGTAACCGGTAAAATTTTGAGCAAACTGAACCATACCTTAGAGACAGGTAGTACCAAAGCTATGCTGGCGCGGTTGCGAAATTCCCTGGGTAAGGACATTAGTCAAACCGTTGACGCCTGGCAAGAAGTTTTTTCAGAAATGCCGCTGGATTTTTTGAGTGCCGACGGCATCGTAACAAAAGAGGAAAGTGCAATTTTTACTGCATTGCAGCTCTATGCGCTGCATCAACAGGGGAACAGTGCATCGGTTAATGCCTATGACTTAACAAATGAGGCCAATAAAATTGATTCTGAAAATGAAGAAGATGAGAATGACAAAATAAGCAATAAGTGGATGAATATCGGTTATTCACTGAATGCTTTGCGGACAGGCGAAGATTCTGCCTCTATTGACCGACGGTTTAACGCCATGATTACGTCGGCAACCTTTCAAGAAATGACGGTTCACCTGCGTCACTTAATCAGTATATTCAAAGCCAAAAGCGATGCAAAAATAAATTATGCGAAACTCGCAGAGGATTTGTTCTGGTTTCAAAACGGCAAACAAGAACAAATCCGTTTGCGATGGGGTCAGAGTTACTACAGAAATAAAAAAATATGACTGAAGGAGCAAAAAAATGAGTACGAAAAATGTATATGTAGATGTTCACGTGATTCAAACGGTACCGCCGTCCAACATCAATCGAGATGATACGGGCAGCCCAAAAACAGCGCAGTATGGTGGCGTAACAAGAGCAAGAATCAGTTCGCAAAGCTGGAAAAAAGCAATTCGAACGTATTTTAAAAGGGAAATAAACAGTGATCGTTTTGTCGGAATTCGCAGCTTAAAAATCGTGGAATACCTGGCAGATAAAATTCAAAACATCAATACTTCGACGAATAGGGAAGAGGCATTAAAACTTGCAAATACAGTATTGAACAATGCAAGAGTAACAACAAAAGACGATAAAATGAAAGCACTATTTTTTATCAGCCCCGTTCAAGCAGAAAAACTGGCGCAAGCAGCGGTGGAGGGTGTTACAAATCAAAAAAATCTTCAGGCAATTTTAAATGATAATCCCTCTGTTGATATTGCATTATTCGGCAGAATGGTCGCTAACGATCCGACACTGAATGAAGACGCCTCCGCCCAAGTGGCTCATGCCATCTCCACCCATGCCGTGCACACCGAATTTGATTTCTTTACGGCAACAGATGACTTGGCACCCGAGGATAACGCCGGCGCCGGCATGTTGGGGACGGTTGAATTTAATTCTTCGACGCTTTATCGTTATGCAAATGTCGCAGCTCACGAATTAAAACGTCAATTAAACGATGACAGCGATGCAACTGTTGATGCACTAAAACTTTTTATTGAATCTTTTGCAAAGTCCATGCCAACCGGAAAAGTCAATACCTTTGCAAACCAAACTTTGCCGCAAGCCATCATTGTCACCCTCAGAACTGACAGACCCATCAATTTGGTCACAGCATTCGAAGCACCGGTAAAATCAGACAGCGGATATGTTGAAGGTTCAATCGAAAAACTGAAAGTCGAATTTAAGAATGTGCTGAAATTTGTCGATAAACCGCAATACACATTCACCATCGGTGTGGATGGCATCGGAGAGGAACAAGAAAATTTTAATGCCCTGATCGATAAGTTCGCGGAGAGTGCTTCTGCCTTATTGCAATAATGTAGGGAGGTTTGTAATGAAAACAATTTTGTTGAAATTTGCCGGCCCGCTGCAGGCTTGGGGCACAAATTCGCACTTTGAAACCAGATATACGGACAGATACCCGTCTAAAAGTGCAGTGATCGGCATTCTCGCAGCTTCTCTCGGCTATCGCAGAAATGAAACGGAGAACATTTGTAAATTAAACGCGCTGGACTATGCCGTACGCATTGATCAACCCGGAACCTTATTGAGGGATTATCACATCGCCATGAGATACTTAGATGAAAGTAGGTTAATGAAAAAAGTTTCACCAGACAGAAACAACAGAACCTATGTTACCAATCGATACTATATGCAGGATGCTGTGTTTGTGGTTGCTGTCGGAAGCGCAGAGGTTTCTTTGATGGATTCGATCGAGGAAGCACTTAAATCGCCTTACTTTCAGCCGTTTTTAGGTCGCAGATCCTTACCGCTGAACGCCGATTTTTATCTGACTTCTACAAATGAGGACGTCATAAAAAGTTTAAAAAACTTGTCATGGCAAGCTTCAAAATGGTATCAAAACAGCTTTCGCAACAAAAACAAAGTAAATTTAGATATTTATGCGGACAGTGATTTAATCGAAACTTCAAAATCTGAAATGAAAAGAGATTTGGTTCTTTCTTTTTCTCAAGAACAAAGACAACACGGTTTTCGCCCGATTTCAAAAACACAAACGAAAATCTCACTTGAGCATGATGCATATAATGCAATAGGAGGCTAGTATGTATATATCAAGAGTGGAAATTGATGTAAACAATCGCCAAAAAATGAAAGAATTAAATCATTTAGGAGCTTACCACAATTGGGTTGAACAACTTTTTCCCGAAGAAGTCACAAACGGGGAACATTCGAGAAAATTATGGCGAATTGATAAACTTCAAAATAAGTATTTCTTAATTGTTATCAGCAAAGCGCAACCTGATTTAAACGCTATGACGCTGTATGGCGTTGAAAACAGCGCACAATCCAAGCCGTATGATACATTTTTAAATCAACTTCATGATGGTCAAGTACTGAGATTTAAAGCAACATTGAACCCTGTCATGTCAATCAGCACAGGCAAGACATCAGGCAAAAGGGGACGTGTTGTACCCCATATTACCGTGACACATCAAATGAATTATTTAAAGGATCGTTCAACAAAAAACGGCTTTAGTTTAAAAGACGACGAGTTTTATGTCACTGAATCAGATTTTGCAATATTAAAAAAACAAGGAACGAAACCGATCCGCATAAACAAAGTGACATATGAAGGATTATTGACTATTACGGATGTTGCTGCTTTCAGGGAATTGTTGACGAAAGGATTGGGAAAAAAGAAAGCTTACGGATGCGGGATGCTAACCGTTATTCCCACTAAATAATCATGAAAAAGCAAATAGGTGCAAAAAAAACAGAACTAATTGAGCTGCCACGCATCAGTGACAGAGTTAGTTTTATTTACATAGAACATGCTAAAATAAGTCGACAAGACAGTTCTATTACTGTTTGCGAACAACGCGGCATTATAAAAATTCCGGCTGCAATGATTAGCGTCTTATTGCTGGGACCCGGAACTGATATAAGCCATCGGGCAATAGAGTTAATCGGCGATACAGGCACCAGTATTGTATGGGTAGGCGAGCGCGGAATCAGGCATTATGCGCATGGCCGCGCTCTATCCCATTCCAGCAGATTTTTAGAAAAACAGGCTAGATTGGTTTCTAATACACACCTGCGGCTTAAAACAGCCAGAAAAATGTATCAGCTGCGTTTTCCGAAAGAAGATGTGTCAAATTTAACAATGCAACAGTTGCGCGGAAGGGAAGGCTCAAGGATAAGAAGTGTCTATCGCGTACAGTCACAAAAATTTAAGGTTCCATGGACGGGAAGAAGTTTTGATCCGGACGACTTTGAAGGCGGTTCTGTTATCAACCAGGCTTTGTCTGCTGCTCATTTTGCACTCTATGGTTTGGTTTATAGCGTGATTGTCGCGCTCGGTGTATCTGCGGGGTTAGGGTTTATCCATACCGGCCACGATTTATCTTTTGTTTATGATATAGCAGATTTATATAAAGCGGACATCACAATTCCCATTGCTTTTGAGGTTGCTTCCGAGAGCAGCGAAAGCGATGATGTAGGACGAATAACTAGATTAAAAGTAAGAGATGCTTTTGTCGACGGAAAACTTATTCAGACCATTGTCAGAGATGTGCAATATCTGTTGGAAGTCGATGAAAACGAACAGATATCTGCAGATATCATGAATCTATGGGATGAAAGTTCTTTACTTGTGAAGCACGGTATCAATTATGATGAAGGTGACTGATATGCCTATGACTGTAATAACCCTATCAAACGCTCCGCCATCACTCAAAGGAGACTTGACAAAATGGATGCAAGAAATTGCGACCGGAGTATATATCGGGAATTTTAATTCAAAAATTCGCGAACATCTATGGGAGCGAGTAAAACGAGATATACACAGAGGACAGGCAACCTTGAGTTACAGACACCGCAATGAACTGGGCTATTTGTTTGAAACGCATCAAACGCATCGCCGGACAATTGATTGCGATGGGATTCAATTGGTGATATTTCCTCCCGGTCAAGACGAAACAGATATGAATCTTTCTGATGGATTCAGCAAAGCTTCTCAATTTCGAAAAGCAAAAAAATTCTCTAAAATAACTCGTGAGCAAAAATGCGAAAATAAAAATTTCGTGGTGCTGGATATTGAAACGGACGGTTTAGATAAAAATTTAAACCATATTATAGAGATAGGAGCAATCAAAATAATCAACAATGAGATTGAAACATTGGAGTTATTAATCAATACTCAGAAATCTGTTCCTCAAAGCATTAGCCAATTAACAGGAATAACCGAATCGTTATTAGCATCGAAAGGTGTCATGATTTCTCAGGCACTTGAAGAACTGACAGCATTTATTGATAATTTGATTATTGTAGGTTATTCAATTGATTTCGATATTGATTTTATTAACCATGCATTGGCGCAACATGGTAAGAAACCTCTCGCAAATAAAAGTTGTGACTTATTGCGATTTATAAAAAAAGATAAAATGTTTTTGGATAATTACCGATTGACAACTGTTTTACCGGAATACGAAATAGATACAAAAGTACCACATAGAGCATTGGCAGATGCAGAACTGATTTTAGAATTGTCAATGAAAGTGAATGGATTTTTAGATTTTTTAAATAAACGCCCTTGAAATTAAAGGATCTTTTAGTATATTCCCCGCAGGCGCGGGGGTGATCCTGTCTTATGACCCGTACTGACGACAGGCATATGATATTCCCCGCAGGCGCGGGGGTGATCCTTGAACGAGTTCGCAGAAGTTAAAGCATTTGACATATTCCCCGCAGGCGCGGGGGTGATCCTATTTGCGATAAGAAGTCCTACAATCCCCGTTGAATATTCCCCGCAGGCGCGGGGGTGATCCCAAGTTTTTGAGTGCGGAAGATATCGAAGCAATATATTCCCCGCAGGCGCGGGGGTGATCCTGATAACAAAAATCCATAAAACGCCCTACAAGGATATTCCCCGCAGGCGCGGGGGTGATCCTTCTTCTTCAATTTTGTCGCACAGTGCGTTGTGATATTCCCCGCAGGCGCGGGGGTGATCCTATTGGCATCGGGTTGACAACGTTTTACGAGTGATATTCCCCGCAGGCGCGGGGGTGATCCTAGATATAAAACAACTGCCAACAAAGTAGAATGATATTCCCCGCAGGCGCGGGGGTGATCCTACAAGGCGCATCAAGAATCTCAAAAAAAAGAAATATTCCCCGCAGGCGCGGGGGTGATCCATATGCCAACTCGAGCTCGATTTCTCGATTTTGAATATTCCCCGCAGGCGCGGGGGTGATCCTTTATTACGCTTATATATTAGTAAAGCCATTATATATTCCCCGCAGGCGCGGGGGTGATCCTAGTTTCCGCTTGCTGCAAACCTCGGCCAGTTTATATTCCCCGCAGGCGCGGGGGTGATCCTAGCCAACTTATTCGCTTGTGTTGGCGGTCTGTATATTCCCCGCAGGCGCGGGGGTGATCCTCGCTTGAATCGGAAATTGTGACCGGTGCAGACATATTCCCCGCAGGCGCGGGGGTGATCCCGCTTCACCATACAGAGCGGAGCGAAAAAAGAGATATTCCCCGCAGGCGCGGGGGTGATCCTGGTTACAAAACCAATTAGAATTTTAGATTGGAATATTCCCCGCAGGCGCGGGGGTGATCCCAAACCATCCGTGAACGGAAAACCAAAAACAATATATTCCCCGCAGGCGCGGGGGTGATCCTAACGAATTATTAGAAATCGAACTTGCTGATATATATTCCCCGCAGGCGCGGGGGTGATCCTTGAACACGCTATATAACGTAGATTGCATGGAAATATTCCCCGCAGGCGCGGGGGTGATCCTTTTCGAGTATGGATTTCGGCCGATTTCGCCCTATATTCCCCGCAGGCGCGGGGGTGATCCTGGTTCATAGCTTTGACGCCCCTGCTGTTTTGCATATTCCCCGCAGGCGCGGGGGTGATCCTTTCGAAGATTCTCAATCAAAGAAATGAAAGAAATATTCCCCGCAGGCGCGGGGGTGATCCTATTAAACAACCAACATATTGCAATATCGAAAAATATTCCCCGCAGGCGCGGGGGTGATCCTACATAACGGTGTTTTGACGATCTAATCTGTCTATATTCCCCGCAGGCGCGGGGGTGATCCTATTAATTTTAGCTGCATTAAAGCAATCGATGAATATTCCCCGCAGGCGCGGGGGTGATCCTGATAGACTCGCCATAATGCGGTTGGTGTACTTATATTCCCCGCAGGCGCGGGGGTGATCCTGAAAATATCATACGATTATGAACAAATAATAGATATTCCCCGCAGGCGCGGGGGTGATCCTTGTGTCCACTATTGGTCACCACAACTGAGCCGATATTCCCCGCAGGCGCGGGGGTGATCCTAAAGATTTCAAGGAGGTAGAGTCTCTATGAAAATATTCCCCGCAGGCGCGGGGGTGATCCCAGGAAACGTCTACTATGCGGGGTTTGGCGCAAATATTCCCCGCAGGCGCGGGGGTGATCCTACAGTTTTGTCAGCCTGCTTGCCGTGTTGCAAATATTCCCCGCAGGCGCGGGGGTGATCCTAGGGGGATTGGAGCTTGCGCCGTTAAAAACGAATATTCCCCGCAGGCGCGGGGGTGATCCTGGTTTGATTGGCGCCATCCCGATGATAATTGAATATTCCCCGCAGGCGCGGGGGTGATCCTAGCTTTTGATTATATCAACGGCGACTTAGGCGATATTCCCCGCAGGCGCGGGGGTGATCCCAATCGCTAGGCGGAATCGAAACGCTCTTTAAGATATTCCCCGCAGGCGCGGGGGTGATCCTCGCTCGGGTGTGATTACGGACGGAAGCGCCTTATATTCCCCGCAGGCGCGGGGGTGATCCTCCATTCTCGCGACTTGCAAGTGTATAGGCTGCATATTCCCCGCAGGCGCGGGGGTGATCCTTTAGTTTACTTCGCAAGGAGCCTTTCGGCTCCATATTCCCCGCAGGCGCGGGGGTGATCCTATGCTTTGCTTCATTCCTCCACCTCCAACATCATATTCCCCGCAGGCGCGGGGGTGATCCTGTTTCATACGGCAAACCAAAAGTTGGCGGAGCATATTCCCCGCAGGCGCGGGGGTGATCCCTAACGACAACGCAGTTTGCGGGGTCTATGTTGAATATTCCCCGCAGGCGCGGGGGTGATCCTATCGTATTCGTTGTTTTTTCGGCGGCTTGCTCATATTCCCCGCAGGCGCGGGGGTGATCCTAGGGTTGTTGGAGAGGACGAAGAACGTTACGAATATTCCCCGCAGGCGCGGGGGTGATCCTCATAGCCGTCGCTCCTTATCGATTCTATCTTGATATTCCCCGCAGGCGCGGGGGTGATCCTTTGAAGCTTTAGAAATCAATCAACAGAAAAACATATTCCCCGCAGGCGCGGGGGTGATCCTACTGATCATCATATATCCAGTCATGCAAATGGATATTTCCCGCAGGCGCGGGGTGATCCTGCGCATCTTTCTGTAATTTCCATTTTTTTACCGTAGTTCCCGCATACGCGGGAATAACCCGCGTAAGACAACTGAGACGGCAAAAGCTACACGGGCATACTAGGCGATGAAATCGAATTTTTACTTTAGCACGGAAGAATAATGGAATTACAAGGCATTTTTGTAGACAAACACGGGAAGATAAATTTTGTTTTGAAAATTATTTTATGATACTATCCAGAAAGGGAGGGATAAAAATGCCGTTTGACGAAATGGAGTTCAAGAGCGTAGACGTAAGGCGGGTAGCCTGCCGAACCTGCGCAAAGACAGGGGCGGAGCACTACTACAGCATAAGATGTGAAGAGTACGACGCAAAACCAAAAGAGATATACGCAGATAACAGGATGTGCCCAGTCTATAAAAGAGGTAGGGACAAATTCCCGGACCTGCCTGACTTCTTAAAATACCCGGTCGAATACGACGAAAAATAAAGCAACTGCGCCAGAGCCCTGTATAGCGATAAAATAAAGAGGACATCACTCACGGCAGCACGAGATATAGCAGTCCACGCATACGCGGGGAATTTCCAATTCAATAACTTACTGTATTTATTATGTAGACATATAATGTATCATCGAATTTTCAAACTACGCACACAAAGAAATATGAATTGATTGCAACAACATTGAAAGGGGAAAGTCAAGTGAGTAAATCCGATATAGGTTGGAATTTTTACGAAGAAACATTGATTACAATAATATCAAGAATTTCCGAGCGAAAAATCGAATTGGAACGCGAAATTGAAAATACAGAATATGATATCGGGGTACTTGACGGATATATTCAGTGTATCGACATGATAAAAAATGATTTAGAGTGCCGTGGATTTGATGCAACAGCTTTCAGAATTTATTACGAAAAAGGGAAGTTAAAGTGAATAACAATAAATTTTCTAAGTTCTTTAATGAGAAGATGGTTTAAATAGAATTCTGAAGTAGAAAAGGAATCGTTAATAGGAGCATGCAGACAAATATCACATATCGCTGTACAAAAAGAATTCGACTATTGTAGGGAAAATGAATACATGATGTGAAAAAACCATCACCGACCACACCCTAGTGCCATTGCACAGCATGAAAAAGAGCATCAACAGATGCTCTTTTATTTTGTTTTCACCATGCTTTTTCCAAATCAGACGCTAAATATGAATCCACATATCGTCCGTCTTTCATAGAAACCATATAATAATCCCCGTTGATGTCTACAACAGTGCCTTCTTGTCCACGATAGCGAACGCGAACATGTTCGCCAATTTTAAAGGATAGTTTTTTCTTTTTTCGACTAAAGCCCAATACAGCCAACAACGCAAAAATACCAAGATCAAAACTTGCCTCTTGTTGGTCTGACTCTGTTGTCTCGTCAGGCTCATCCGGAAAGGGTATATTATGCTTGTTTGCAAGTTTTCGCAAAATGTCATCGTCGATCATCCCATATAAAAAATCGATATCATCTTGAGAAAATTTCCCTTTGGCTGTCGCAAGCATTTGAGAGGTAGCATCGCTGTCAATAAGCTCGATGGCATCTAAAATTTCTTCCGCAGTAAACCGAATGCCGCCACCTACAGCCTTTCGAATCAGCCGAGAAGCGACCTTTTTATCAAAAATTTCCTGAACAACTTCGCTGATTTCCGATGAAAGCGCATTGTCAAATGACTCAATTTTAGAAATATAGGAAATTTGCGTACTCTCGGCCCAATCATAAAAACCGTTATAGTAATCATCCCAGTGCATACAGCCTCCTCGTGGTTCGAAATCAAATACCGTTGCCACGCAAAGCGTCTTAAAAGGAAGGGCTTTGCGTTCTCATTGAAAACTATTTTATAATATCAAATAAAACAGGCATCTGTTTTTATCGCAACATGTCAGTTTTTGATTTGATGCCCGTTCAAAATTTATGCAATTGTTATGGTGTTATTACAACTTCCGTATCACGCCGGAGACTTTGCCCAAAATGGATACGTCTCTGGAGAGAATGGGCTCCATGGCCGCGTTTTCGGGCTGCAGGCGTATATGGTCTTTTTCTTTAAAGAATCTTTTTACCGTCGCTTCTTCGTCGCCCACAAGCGCTACGACAATATCGCCGTTGTCTGCCGATTGAGCTCGCTGCACAACAATATAGTCGCCGCTGAAAATGCCCGCATCAACCATGCTATCACCTTTAACAGAAACCCGCAATGAGACTTTTCCTTTCTAATTGTTTTCAACGTTATATGA
>ENA-UOOM01001126-UOOM01001126.1-fermentation-metagenome-genome-assembly--contig:-NODE-1126-length-26828-cov-13.964106_pt1 | contig 26828 bp, 27 predicted proteins | sample MGYA00245781_ERZ724031 | MGnify/ENA primary metagenome ERZ724031 (study PRJEB28704, sample SAMN03018317) | fermentation metagenome | biome: anthropogenic terrestrial biome; feature: soil... | reverse complement strand
CCAGACCGGCCGACAGGATGTTGCCGCAAATCAGCTCATCCACCTGCTCGGGCTTTACCTTGGCGTCCGCCAACACGGCCTTGACCACCTCGGCCCCCATGTCCACCGCGTTCACGTCGCTCAGCGACCCCAGAAACGACCCGATGGCCGTGCGCCGGCCTGCTACGATGTATACCTTTCCCATGTCGTCCTCCTTTTTGTTCGCACCTCGAGACGGACAGCCGCCATCGCGGTGCCCGTCTCGAAGCAATTCATACTACTGATATAGTACTACTCCTTTGAGCGGGGAATGTCAAGTATATATCCTGCCAAGTTTCGCAAAGTGGGCGTGCATTGGGCTTGACAGCCTGTGTGGACTTGGATATACTAACTGGGTTCCCTATGTGGTGTTCTGCATGATGCCATGCGTTTGGACGCCGAATGCGTCAGATAGAAGGAGTGTTCGTACCATGTTTCGTACCTATCAGCCCAAGAAGCGTCAGCGCAACAAGGTGCACGGTTTCCGTGCCCGCATGTCCACCAAGAGCGGCCGCCGCGTACTGGCAGCCCGCCGCCGCCGTGGACGCAAAGAGCTGACCGTCTGACTTAGCCCGCTGCCCCTGGGACCGCATGGCTTCGCCCGCCCTGCTGATGAATGTCTTGAGGGGGCGGGTTTTTCTTACGGCAAGCAAGCGACCTAAGGAAGCACGATGCAAAAAGCCAACCGCATCCGAAAAAACAGCCAGTTCCGCTATGTGTACCGAAAGGGCAAAATGGCGGCGCAGCCCCTGATGACGCTGACCTATGTCAGGGCAGGCAAGCTGCAGGCAGGGTTTTCGGTATCCCGCAAGGTGGGCAAGGCGGTGGTGCGCAACCGCATCAAGCGCCGCATGCGCGAATGGTTTCGGTTGACCATGCCGCAGCTCAAGCGCGGCTTCTATGTGTTTACGGCCCGCTTGCCTGCCGCACAGGCGGACTACCATCAACTGGCACAGGACATGGACAGGCTGCTTAGACGGATGCAGCTGTACAGGGAATCGCCATGAAGCGGGCCATGCTCGCCCTGATTGGCTTTTATCAGCGGGCTATCAGCCCGCACTTGCCCGCGTCCTGCCGCTATGTGCCCACCTGCTCGGAGTATGCCCGTGTCGCCATCCAGCGCTGGGGCGCGCTGCGGGGCGGCTGGATGGGCTTCAAACGGATTCTGCGCTGCAATCCCCTGCATCAGGGGGGATATGACCCCGTACCGGAACTGCCGGACGGAGCAATAAGGAGGGACTGACCAAGGTGTCTGCCATTACCAATGCGCTCAAGGCCATCCTGGACTGGATTTACACCATCATCGCCAACTACGGCTGGTCCATCGTTGTATTCACGATTCTCATCAAGGTGCTGCTGCTGCCGCTAGACATCAAAAACCGCAAGGGCATGCGCAAGATGGCCAAGATACAGCCGGAGCTGAACAAGCTGCAGCAAAAGTATGCCAACGACAAGCAGAAGCTGCAGCAAAAGCAGCAGGAGCTGATGCGCAAGGAGCACTACAGCCCGCTGTCCGGCTGCCTGCCGCTGTTGATTCAGATGCCCATCCTGTTCGCCATGTTCGGCGCCATGCGTGCCTTGGCCAACGAGCAGATTGCCCAGCAGGTCTTCACCTTCCTGTCCGGGCAGGAGCCGGTGTACGAGGGCTGGCTGTGGGTGAAGAACATCTGGATGGCCGACTCGCTGTTTGCCCCGGTTGCCCCGGATATCAACGCCATCCGCATGATCCCGCTGGATGTGTGGCAGCAGGTGGCCGCGAAGTTGAGCCCGGAGCAGGTTGGCATCATCACCAGCCATGTGGCCCAGCTGGTGCCGGAGTTTACGCCCGAGATGTTCACCTTTGCCACCAACGACACGCTCAAGGCCTTGCTGCCTCACCTGACGACTGCCCTGCAGGCTACCCCCACGTATATGGCCCATGTGCAGCCCATGTCCGGCTGGGCGAACATCAACTTCTTCCTATTCAATATCACCGTGTACATCCAGCACAACGGCTACCTGATTTTGCCGGTATTGGCCGGCCTCAGCCAGGTGCTGATGACCAAGCTGACCCCCGGCGCATCGGGTGCTGCGCCCGTACCCACCGGCGACCAGGCGACCGGCCAGCAGGCGGCGCCCGGCATGGGTGGCTTCATGAAGTACTTCTTCCCCCTGTTTTCCGTGTTCATCACGCTGACTTCCAACGCGGGCTTTGCGCTGTACTGGGTGGTCAGCAACCTGATTGCCACCGCCCTGAGCTTCCTGATTACCAAGCATTACGATCGGGTTGACAGGCTGGAGGCTGAAGCCAAAGGAGCTGAGGCAGTTACATGAGTTCATACGAGTCTACCGGTAAAACCGTACAAGAAGCCATTTCCGAGGGCCTGAACAAGCTGGGGCTGAGCATCGGCGAGGTGCAGGTCGACATTTTGGACGAGGGGTCCAAGGGGCTGTTTGGCCTGTTTGGCAGCAAGATGGCGCGCGTGCGCCTGACCATCAAGGAGGACGAAACCCGCGATACGGCTTCCATCTTCGCCGATTCCCTGAGCAGCTATGACGCTGGCCGCAGTGCGCCCGCCCCGCGGGAGAGCCGTCCGGCGCGCAGCAAGCCCGCCAGAAAGCCCAAGGCAGAAACCGCCACCGAAGCCCAGGCAGAGCCCGCGGCACAGCCGCAGGCCGCGCCCCGGGAGGAGGCAAAGCCTGCCCGGCAGCGCGCGCCAAAGCCCGCGGCCCAGGTGCAGGAACCCAAAGCCCCCAAGGCCGAGCGCGCCCCCAAGCCCCCGCGCAAGCCGCGCGAAAAGGCACCCGCTGTGCCCGCGACCCCGGCCGAGCAAAAGGACCCCGCCACCCTGGAGGGACAGGTACAGTCCTTCCTGCAGGAGTTAACCACTTTGATGCGCGTGCCCGTCAGCGTGCATGTGCTGACCGACGAGGAAGGCAACATCCGCGTCACCATGGAGGGCGATGCCCAGGGCATCCTGATTGGCCGCCGCGGCGAAACGCTGGACGCATTGCAGTACCTGACCGGCCTGTACCTCAACCGCGGCAAGGATGACTACACCCGCGTGACGCTGGACAGCGAGGGCTACCGCGCCAAGCGTGAGGACGCCCTGGTTCGCTTGGCCAACCGCATGGCCAACCGTGCCCTGCGCACAGGCCGCCGCGTATCGCTGGAACCCATGAACCCCTACGAGCGGCGCGTACTGCACAGCGCGTTGCAGGACCATGAGGGCATTGCCACGCACTCCGAGGGGGAGGAGCCCAACCGGTATGTGGTCATCACCATCAACCACGACGCCAAGCCGCAGGGACAGGAAGCCGATGAGGTTTCCGCCGATGAGCAGGGCTGAAAAAATGGCGCGCCAACCGGAGCAGGCGTTGACAAAGCCTGATGGGGCCGATATAATACTGCGCGTTGACGATTGGGGGGATGGCCGTGGCGCTTGACATTTCCAGGGCGCTGCGCAACCCGGGCCAGCGGTTCCCCTATCAACATGAGGAGCACCTGGCGCCCCAGGACATTCTGGGGGAAATGGTTGCCTTCGACTCGGTGCAGATGACAGGGCACTTCGCCCTGGAGGAAGGGCAGCTGCACCTGGAGGGGCGTTTGACCACCGTGGCGCATGCCGCCTGTGCCAAGTGCCTTGAGCCCGCCGATTACGAGGTGGACGTACCCTTCTACGAAATCTTCATCAGGCCGCAAGACCTGCTGGAGGAGAGCGGGGATGACACAGACCCGCTGGACCGCCTGGCCTATGACGGGCCGCAATTGGCGGTTGACCAACTGGCGCTGACCCTTACGCTGCTGGATTTGCCCATGCGCTTCCTGTGCAAGGAAACATGCCAAGGGCTGGACAACATCGTAAGTTTTCAACGGGAAACGCATGCCGACCAGGAAGACTTGCCCGAGCAGCATCCTTTTTCGGCACTGCAGCAATTGCTGAACAAGGAGCAGGAGGTGTAATCATGGCTCTACCAAAGGGAAAAGTATCTCGCGCGCGCGGCCGCAAACGTCGTACGCACTGGAAGCTGGCGCTTCCCACCATTGTCCCGTGCCCGCAGTGCAAGCAGATGAGGCTTGCGCACCGCGTGTGCAAGAACTGCGGCTACTACAATGGCGTCGAAGTCATCAAGATGGATGAGGATGCCAAGAAGGCGTAACACCATTCGAAAGCCCTGACGGGCACATTTCGTTGGTTTCCTTCACAATCGCCCCGGGAAAAAGAGGAGTATCCGGCAGCACCCCCAAGAGAGGCGCCCCTTGGCTGAAAGGGCGCCGGGCTAAGCCGGAGAAGGTCGCTTTGGAGGGCAGCGGCGAGGGCCGCGGGCTTGCGCTCCGTATCGCGCATCGAGGCAGCGTACGCGCTGCAAAGCAAGGTGGTACCACGGGTCGCCCCCGTCCTTCACACAGAAGGATTGGGGCGCTTTTTAGATGAAGGAGAGGGTCCGGTATGAGCGAGAAGACATTTGATATGGAAAAGACCTATCAGCCGCAGGGCATTGAGGATGCGATTTACCGCCGGTGGGAGGAATCGGGCGCCTTTATCGCCAAGCGCGTGCCGGGCAAGAAGCCGTTCACCATCGTGATGCCGCCGCCCAACATCACCGGCCAGCTGCACATGGGGCACGCCATGGACGGCGTGCTGCAGGACGCGTTGACCCGCTACCACCGCATGAAGGGCGACCCCACGCTGTGGCTGCCGGGCACCGACCACGCCTCCATCGCCACCGAGGTCAAGGTGGTGGAGAAGCTGGAGCAGGAGGGCTTGAGCAAGCAGCAGCTTGGCCGTGAGGAATTCCTCAGGCATGCCTGGGCATGGAAGGAAGAGTACGGTGGCCGCATCACCCGCCAGCTGCGCCGCATGGGCGCTAGCTGTGACTGGTCGCGCGAGCGCTTCACCATGGATGAGGGCTGCTCCCGCGCCGTGCGCGAGGTGTTTGTGCGGCTGTATGAGAAGGGGCTCATCTACCGCGGCGACCGCATCATCAACTGGTGTCCGGACTGCCGCACCGCGCTGTCTGACGCCGAGGTGGAGTATGAGGAGCAAAACTCCCATCTATGGCATATCCGCTACCCCGCGGCAGATGGCGGCGAGGGCGTGGTGGTGGCCACCACACGGCCCGAGACCATGCTGGGCGACACCGGCGTGGCCGTGAACCCCGATGATGACCGCTACCGCCACCTGGTGGGCAAGAGTGTGATGCTGCCGCTAGCCAACCGCGCCATCCCCGTGGTGGCCGATGATTATGTGGACATGGCGTTTGGCACCGGGGCCGTCAAGATGACCCCCGCGCACGACCCCAACGACTTTGAGGTGGCCCAGCGCCAGGGGCTGGAGATACTATGTGTTACCAACCCGGACGGCACCATGAACGAGCACGCCGGCCCCCGCTATGAGGGGCTGAGCGAGGCGGACTGCCGCAAGCTGGTGGTGGAGGATTTGGAGGCGCAGGGCTACCTGGTGAAGGTGGAGCCCTATACCCACAGCGTGGGCACCTGCTACCGCTGTCACACCACGGTGGACCCGTTGATTAGCAGGCAGTGGTTTGTGAAGATGGAGCCGCTGGCCAAGCCCGCCATCCAGGCCGTGCGGGACGGCAGCACCCGCTTCATCCCGGACCGGTTTGCCAAGATTTACTTCAACTGGATGGAGAACATCCGCGATTGGTGCATCAGCCGCCAGCTGTGGTGGGGGCACCGTATCCCCGCCTGGTACTGCCAGAGCTGCGGCAAGACCATTGTCAGCAGGCAGGATCCGGACATCTGCCCGGATTGCCGCAGCGACCGCCTGGTGCAGGATGAGGATGTGCTGGATACCTGGTTCTCCTCGGCGCTGTGGCCGTTCTCCACGTTGGGCTGGCCGGAGGAGACGGAGGACTTCAAGTACTTCTATCCCACCTCCACGCTGGTGACGGGGTACGACATCATCTTCTTCTGGGTGGCACGGATGATATTCAGCGGCATTGAACACACCGGCCAGACGCCCTTTGACACGGTGCTGATTCATGGCCTGGTGCGCGACGCCCAGGGCCGCAAGATGTCAAAGTCTCTGGGCAACGGCATTGACCCGCTGGAGGTAATCGACACCTACGGCGCGGACGCGCTGCGCTTCTCGCTGTGCCAGGGCATCAGCCCGGGCGGGGATACCCGCTTCTCGCAGGAGCGGGCCGAGGCCGCGCGCAACTTTGCCAACAAGGTGTGGAACGCCGCGCGCTTTGTGCTGATGAACCTGGACGGCGAGGAAAGCCTGACCGGCAAAAACCTGGGGCAGGCGGACAAGTGGATCCTGACCCGCGCCACCCAGGCCGCGCGCGAGGTGGGCGAACACTTTGAGCATTGCGAGCATGGCCTGGCCGCGCAAAAGGTGTACGACTTTGCCTGGGGCGAGTTCTGCGACTGGTACATTGAGCTGGCCAAGGCCGACCTGTTTGGCGAGGATGAGGAGCGCAAGACCGCCGTGCGCGCCGTACTTCAGCATGTGCTGGCCGTGCTGCTGAAGATGCTGCACCCCTTCATGCCCTTCCTGACGGAGGAAGTGTACCGCTTCCTGCCGGGCAAGGAACAGGACTCCTGCATGCTGTCCGACTGGCCTGTGTATGATGAGGCACTGCTGTTCCCCGAGGAGGAGCGGCAAATGCAGGGCGTGATGGACATCATCCGCGCGGTGCGCAACCTGCGGGCAGACCTTAAGGTGCAGCCCGGTCATCGGGCGCGGCTGATGCTGCGCCCCCAGGAAGGCTGGGCGGATATCCTGCGCGCGGCGGAGCCGCACTTCCTGCGGCTGGCGTCGGCGTCGGAGCTGACGCTGCTGGGCGCTGATGACAGCATTGCTGAAAAAAACGTGTCCGCCGTGAGCCCGGCGGCCGAGGTGCTGATCCCGCTGGGCGACCTGGTGGATCTCAAGAAGGAGGCCCAGCGTTTGCAAAAGGAGCGCGATGGCATCATGGGCGAAATCGCCCGTTCTGAGGGCAAACTGAATAACCAGGGCTTCCTGGCCAAGGCGCCTGAGGCGCTGGTGGCGCAGGAGCGGCAGAAGCTGGAGGACAACCGCGCCATGCTGCTGACGCTGGATAAACGATTGGAAGACCTGCGTGGCTGACATGATGCAACAAGGGGCATTTGCCCATATCCCGGTGATGCCGGTTGAGGTACTTGAAGCCCTGCAGGTAAAGCCCGGCGGCACCTATGCCGATGGCACGTTGGGCGGGGGCGGGCACGCGGCGCTCATCCTGCGGGCTGCCCAGCCGGGCGGCACACTCTACGGTATCGACCGGGACCCTGCCGCCCTGCACGCGGCGGGGGAGAGGCTGGCCGGAGAGCCCGGCTTTCACCCCATACACGGCAACTTTCACGACGTGAAGGAGCTATTGGCGGGCATCACGCTGGATGGCGGATTGCTGGACCTGGGGGTATCCTCCCACCAATTGGACACGCCGGAGCGCGGCTTCAGCTATCATGAGGAAGCGCCGCTGGACATGCGCATGGACCCTACCCAGGGGATGACCGCCGCCCAATGGCTGGCCCAGGTGGAGGAAAGGGCGTTTGCCCAAACCCTGTACGACTACGCGGACGAGCGGTGGGCTGCCCGCATTGCCAAGCTGCTGATTGAAACCCGTGCGCAAGCGCCGCTGGCCACCACGGGCGACCTGGTGCGCCTGGTGGACCGTGCCATCCCTAAAGCCGTGCGCCAGCGCGACCAGGGGCACCCTGCGCGGCGCACCTTCCAGGCGGTGCGCATCGCCGTCAACGACGAGCTGGCGCCCCTGCGCCAGGCGCTGACGGACTGGGTATCGCTGCTCAAGCCCGGCGGCAGGCTGTGTGTGATTACATTTCATTCCATCGAAGACCGCATTGTGAAGCGTGCCTTCCAAGCCATGCAACACCCCTGCGTGTGCCCGCCCAAGGCGCCTGTGTGCACCTGCGGCAAGCAGCCCATCGCGCGGGTACTGTCGGGCGGCGCGGTCAAGCCCGGCCGCGCGGAGACCGACGGCAACACGCGCGCCCGCAGCGCCATCCTGCGCGCGGTGGAGAAATTATAGGAGGAGACACCATGCTGTATGTTGTGGCCACGCCCATTGGCAACCTGGGAGACATGAGCCCGCGGGCGGTGGAGACCCTGCGCGGGGTAGACCTGATTGCGGCCGAGGATACGCGCCACACCATGAAGCTGCTGACCCACTTTGACATCCGCACCGCGATGACCAGCCTGCACGAGCATAACGAGCAGGGAAAATCCGCCGCCATTGTGCGCCGCATGGTGGAGGAAGGCATCAGCGTCGCGCTTGTGACCGATGCGGGAACGCCCGCCGTGTCCGACCCCGGCGCCATTTTGGTGCGGGAGGCGGTGCAGGCGGGCATCGAAATTCTGGCCGTGCCCGGGCCATCAGCCGCTGTCGCCGCGTTGAGCGTCAGCGGCTTTGTGGTTGGGCAGTTTGCCTTCTACGGTTTCCCGCCCAGGGAGAAGAAGGCGCTGCGGGCCTATCTGGCAGCGCTCGCGGGGCGGGATGAGGCGGCCATCCTGTACGAATCGCCCCGACGCACCGGCGTGCTGCTGCAAGCCGTGCTGGACAGCCTGGGCGATGTGCCGGTATCGCTGAGCTGTGATTTGACCAAGCTGCACGAAAAGACATTGCGCGGCCCGGTAACGGTCGTGCTGGCGGATTTTCTGGCCAACGACAAGGCAGAGAAGGGTGAATATGTGATGGTGCTCGATTTGAGGGGCACCGCGCGGCCACAGGAGGCTGCCGTGGCGGCCGTCGGGCTGGAGGCGCAGTTGCTGGACCTGTGCCTGTCAGGGCTTAGCCTGCAGGAGGCGATGACCGCGTTGACTACCCGCGGCGAGCGCAAGAACGCTGTTTACGCCGCCTCGCTGCGGTTGAAGCAGTTGTTGACGGAAGACGCTTTAAAAGCATAGAAAAAACTTTTTTCGATGTAGGAATTTGACTTTTCTCTGTCGAATGGGGTATTTGGCAAAGTTTGGAAGATTTTGACTGTACCGCGCCGTTGGCGGCGCGGCATGTCTGACAGGAGGAACCCATGGACCATGCACAGCGCATGCAAAAACTAAGCGAACAGCAGGCAGCCCTGCGCCAAGGGGACGAGGCCGCCGTGGCAGCCCACCGCGCGGCCGGCAAGCTCACCGCCCGCGACCGCGTGAGCCAGCTGCTGGACGCCGGTACCTTTGTGGAGATGGAGGCCTATGCCACTCAGGGGCATGTGGTGACCGGCTACGGGCTCATCAACAGCCGCCCGGCCTATGTGATTGCCCAGGATGTCACGCAGCAGGGCGGTGCCATCTCCCTTGCCCAGGCGCGAAAAATCAGCAAAACGCTGACCCTGGCGCAGACCAGCGGCGCGCCCGTGATTCTGATGCCGGACAGCAAGGGCATGTTGGTGCAGGAGGGGGCTGAGTTGTTGGCCGCCTATGCCCAGGTGCTGGGTGAGCTGGCTGGGCTGCGGGGCACCTGCCCTGTGATAACGCTGTTGGCAGGGGAGGCCGTGGGCATCGCCGCTCACTTTGTGCAGGTGGCCGATATTGCCATCGCGGTGGATGGCGGCAGCCTGGTTGCGCCCTTTGCCCCCAGCGTGATGCGCGCCGTGCATGGCGACAAGCTGACCGACGCCCAGCTGGGCGGGGCAGAGGCCCTGGCCACAAAGGGTGTCGTCGCCCTGCGGGCAGACAGTGAAGCACAGGGATTGGCACTGGTGCGTGCCTTGGTCGACCTGCTGCCCACCACGATGGGCGAGCGTGTGCCGCTGCTGGCGGGCGATGACCTCAACCGCCTGATATCGGCCGACAGCGGGGAGCTGGCGCGCGACATCGCCGACGCCGGCACCTCCGTGGAACTGTATGCCAACTGGGGCAATGCCTGCCGCACCTACCTGGCGCGCGTGGGCGGCTATGCCTGCGGCATCGTGAGCTGCGCCGGGGCAGAAGGCGGGCGACTGGATGTCTTCAGCTGCGATAAGGTGGCCAAATTGGTGCAGCTGTGCAGCGACTACAACCTGCCTGTCATCACATTGGTGGACAGCGAGGGCTTGGCGCTGCCCGGCCCGGAGGGGCAGGCCTGGCTGATGACGGCCTCCACCCGGATGCTGATGGCTTACGCGCGCACCCTATCGCCCAAGGTGGCGGTGATGACCGGCAACGCCGTGGGTCCTGCCTATGTGGCCTTCGCCGGCAAGGGCATGGCTGATATCAGCTTTGCCTGGCCGGGGGCTTACATCGCCCCGCTGACAGCAGAGGCTACTGTGCAAACGTTGGAGGCCGAGCGCCTTCAGCAGCAGGACCGTGCCACGCTGGTGCGGGAGGCATCCGAAACGGCTGACGCTTTTGCCGCCGCCAAGGCCGGCCTGGTGGACAACGTGATTGATCCTGCGGAAACTCGCAAGCACATCATTGCCGCATTGGAACTGCTTTGGGCCAAGGGTTGAAGGGAGGGCTTGCGATGAATGCAACCATGGAACGTCTTCTGATGCCCGCGCTGGCTGTGGTGGTGTTGGTGCTGCTGTATATCATTATCAGGAATGTGAAAAGCACCAAACGCAATGAAGCAAACCCTGCTGTGGCTGCGGAACCGGCCGCTGCGCATACAGCACCTGCCTCGCTGGTTCAGCCGGAGCCGGACATCGCGCCGGAGGGCGCGGTGCTCGCCGCCATCATGGCAGCCGTCACCTGTGTGTTGGCGGAAGAAGGCAAGTCGATTGACCCGACGGGGTTTGTGGTGCGCCGCATACGGCGCGCGTGATAGGCCGTTATTTCGTTTTTGATTGTTTCTTGAGAATTTGAAGGGAGAGTTACCATGCGTACATTTAATGTAAAAGTGAATGGTGTCAGCTATCAGGTAGAGGTGGAGGAGACCGGCGCCGTTGCCGCGGCACCTGTGGCCATGCCCGCGCCCATCACGCCCCCTGCACCCGTGGCCCCGGCGGCCGCCCCGGCGCCTGCTGCGCCCGTAGCGCCGCCAGCGCCTGTCGCGCCTGCCGCGCCCGCTGCCCCTGCCGTCGTCGGCGAGCCCATCAACAGCCCCATGCCCGGCACCATCCTGGATATTCGGGTGAAGGCCGGTGACGCCGTGCAAAAGGGCGCCGTGCTGTGCATCCTGGAGGCTATGAAGATGGAAAACGAAATCATGGCGCCCAAGGATGGCACCATCGCGCAGGTCGTGGTGCAAAAGGGCGCCACGGTTAACGCCGGCGATGTGCTGATGACGCTGCAATAACATCTCATAGGGCTTGCGCTACGTGCAGCGGCCCGACCATGTCCCCTGTTGACAGATTAGAGGAGGGCAGTGTATGCCTAAAGTCAGGATAACCGATACCATTTTGCGCGACGCGCATCAAAGCCAGGCGGCCACCCGCATGCGCCTGGATGAAATGCTGCCCGTTTGCCCGCTGCTGGACAAGGTGGGCTATTACTCATTGGAGATGTGGGGCGGCGCCACCTTTGACGCCAGCCTGCGCTTCCTCAACGAGGATCCGTGGGACAGGCTGCGGCAACTACGCCGGGCGTTGCCCAACACCAAGCTGCAAATGCTGCTGCGCGGGCAGAACATCCTGGGCTACAAGCACTACGCCGATGATGTGGTGGATTATTTCGTCAAGAAGTCCATCGACAATGGCATCGACATCATCCGCACCTTTGACGCGCTTAACGATTTGCGCAACATGGAGGCTGCCGTCAAGGCCACCAAGCAGTACGGCGGCATCGCCGAGGTGGCGATGAGTTACACCATCTCCCGCGTGCACACGGAGGAATATTTCGTCAAGCTGGCGCAGGATATTGAAGCCATGGGGGCTGACATCATCTGCATCAAGGATATGGCCAACCTGCTGCTGCCTTACGCGGCCTACTCGCTGGTGAAAAAGCTGAAGGCCAACACAAAGCTGCCCATCGTGTTGCACACCCACAACACCACCGGCACGGGGGACATGACCTACCTGAAGGCCATTGAAGCCGGTTGCGACATTGTAGATACTGCCCTTTCTCCGCTGGGCAGCGGCACGGCGCAGCCCGCCACTGAGGCGCTGGTGGCTACCCTGGCCGGCACAGAATATGATACCGGGCTGGACCTGGAGCTGTTGAGCCAGATTGCCGAGCACTTCCGCGGCGTGGCCGAGCGCCTTAACAAGGATGGCTGGCGCGACCCCGAGCGTGTGCTGTCGGTGGATGTGAACACACTGCGCTATCAGGTGCCGGGCGGCATGCTGTCCAACCTCATCGGCCAGCTGAAGCAGGCCGGCAAGATGGACAAGTACTACGAGGTGCTGGCCGAGATTCCGCGCGTAAGGGAAGACTTTGGCCTGCCGCCGCTGGTGACGCCCACCAGCCAGATTGTGGGCACCCAGGCCGTCATGAACGTGATTGCCGGCGAGCGCTACAAGATGGTGCCCAACGAGTCCAAAGCCCTGCTGCGCGGCGAGTACGGCCGCCTGCCCGCGCCCTTCAATGAGGAGGTGCGCCGCAAAATCCTGGGCGATGAGCCGGTCATCAATCACCGCCCTGCGGATGACATCGCGCCGGAGCTGGACAACTACCGCAAGGAGATTGCCCAGTACAGCCAACAGGACGAGGACGTGCTGAGCTATGCCCTGTTCCCGCAGGTAGCCACCAAATACTTCCAGACGCGGCAGGCGGCCCAGCTCAAGGCCGACCCGACCACCTACGACAAGGCAACCGGTGTGATGCCGGTATAAGCTTTATTGCCACACTAAGTCTGCCTTGTAAGACGAGCACAATATCTATACCACGCAGATGCAGCAGCGCATGCATCTGCGTGGTCTTGTTTAGAGGAAATAATAGTTAAATTAATATCATAATATGGCATTAATCGGCCTTGAAAGTGAATGGATGGCATGATATAGTGATGACGGAACGGGAGACCGTTACCATATTATGAAGGCGGGGGTATTACTGGATGGTTAGGAAACTCGTATCTCTCCTGGTGGCAGCTGTGATGCTGCTGGGCATGATGTCTGTGGTTTCGGCTGAAGGCATGAAACCGGGCATCTATACCAAAACCGTAAAAGGCATGTATGAGGGTCTGACAGTGGAAGTTACTGTCACCGAGGAGAAGATTGAAACGGTAAAAGTAACCGAGCATGTGGAAACTGCGCCCGGTTGGCCAGCACTGGAGAAAATACCTACCGCGATTGTTGAGAATCAGACGGTAGGCGTAGATACATTGGCTGGCGCTACGCGTACGTCTGAAGGCATCATTGAGGGCGTGCGACAGGCGCTGGAAGAAGCTGGTGCGGATATGGACAAATTCTCCAAGCCTGTTGAGAAGGTGCCTGAGGCGGCTGTCGACTATTATCCAGTGATGGGCTCCTTTGAGGTGCCTGAGCAGTGGGATGAGACCTATGACGTGATTGTTGTTGGCGGTGGCTTTGCAGGCCTGGCCGCTGCTTATGCAGCGGTGGAGCAAGGGGCCAATACCGTGTTGGTGGAAAAGCTGTCCACCACCGGCGGTAATAGTGCAATCAACGGTGGCCAGTATGCGTCCTATACCTCTAACCGTGCCAAAGAGTTGCAGGAAAAGTTTAATCTGGAGCCGGACACTGCGGAAAAGCATATTGAAGATACCATCAAGGGCGGCGATAACATGAGCAAGCTCCCTCTGGTGGAGAACATGGTGTATTCATCACCCGTCTATTTCAACTTGCTGTTGGATAACGGTCTCAAAATTCGTGATGTGCTGGCCCGTCCGGGCGGCCACTATGGCTACCGTACCTATGTAACAGAGAATCAGGTTGGTAGTGATATTACCAATTTGCAGCTTGAAATGTTGAAGAACACCAAGGCCAACATCCAGTTGGAAACCAAAATGGTTGAGATTTACCGCACCCGAGATGACCAGAACAAAGTCGTAGGCATTCGAGTGGCTACCGCCGATGGCTACAAGACCATTCAGGCTACCAAGGGCGTTATCCTGGCGACGGGCGGATTTGGTGCCAATGTTGAGATGCGCGAGACCCAGGTGCCTTACCTGACCGCAGAGATTCCCACCACCAATATCAAGGCGGCATCTACTGGTGAGGGCATTTATCTGGCTCAGGCCATTGGTGCCAATACTACCCAGATGAGCAATATCCAGCGTTATCCCTTCGCCAATCCCGAGGATGGCGTACTAGATGGCTATGCTGTGTGGCCGTTCACTGGCCCTTCGTTTGGTATCGTCTATGTTGACTATCAGGGCAATCGTTATGTCAACGAAGGTGAACGCCGTGACGTCTGCGCCAACGCGGCGGTCAACAGCGGTTTTATCTCCACATATTCTGTCTTCACACGCGACATCATATCCTTTGCAAAAGATGAGGAATTGGAGCTGGGCCTTTCCACTGGTCGTGTGCTTAAGGGCGACACCATTGAAGAGTTAGCGCAAAAAATGAACGAATATGCCATTAAGGGCCAATATCCGCAGGTGAGCGCAGAGAATCTCAAGGCTACCATTGAGAAGCATAACAGCTTTATCGACAATGGCACTGATGAGCAGTTCGGCAAAGTGATGGCGGCGACCATGGTTAAAATGACCGAGGGCCCTTACTATGCACTGGCGCAGTTCCCCTCTGTGCATCACACCATGGGTGGACTGGTTATCGACAATACAACGAAGGTATACGATATCTACGGCCAGGTCATTCCCGGCCTATTTGCGGCGGGTGAGGTGACTGGCGGTGTACACGGTACAAATCGTCTAGGATCCAACGCCGACGCAGATGCGTGTGGTATTGGCTATATCTCGGGCATCTATGTCTCCACAGGTGAAATGCCCGACTTCATCCCGGCCAAATAATCCCAAAGACGCCCGGGGGCTGCCTTGTGGCAGCCCCCTTGTGCTATAATGACATCAATACACGCTGGAGGAACGCCCTGTTTGAAACGTAAAGATTTCTTGATTATCGTGTTGGTGGTGGCCTTGGCCGGGGGACTGCTGTTGCTGTCCGGGCAACTGAGCGGTGGCAGGCATACGCCCGGCGGGCAGCTGCCCACCGCGACGACGTCCCCCTCAACGACAAATGGTGCGAATGCAACCGATACCCCTGTTGTTGAGGTCACCGCGACGCCCGCTGCAACGGAGCAGGCGTGGGCCAGTGAAACGCCCGGCGCTGCGGCCACTTTGCCGCCTGCGGAGGCGTATTTGAGCGTGCAGATTGACCAGTTGGTTTACGACCCCATCCCCCTGCTGGAGGAAAATCAGCTGGAATTGACACAGCCGGATGGCAAGCGCAATGTGGTCGCCTTCACCCGGGACAGCATCGTGATGCACGCCTCCAACTGTGATAACCAGGATTGTGTGCACCAGGGCAAGGTTACTTTGGACAACCGGGAGAACCGCGTGCTGATGAACATGATCATCTGCCTGCCCAACCGGGTGGTGCTGACGCTGCTGGATGCCCAGGAGGCACAAAAGCAGTGGGAGGAGCATGCCGCCCAGCGCGAAAACCCCTAAAAACCCCGGTTTGCTTTACAGCGCTTTGCTTTCTTTGCTATAATGCTTCTGCCGATACCGTCCGGGTCGGACAGCATGGTGGTTGGAACCTATTTCGTCAGGTATCGTTACGAACTTGAACGGAGGAAAACATGAACAAGACGACACGGTTTACTCTGACAGCGCTCCTGGTGGCGCTTATCTTTTTGCTGGGGCTGACGCCGCTGGGGCTGATTCCCCTGGGGTTCATCTATGTAACCATTCTGGCGCTGCCGGTCATCATCGGCACGCTGGTGTTGGGGCTCAATACCGGGCTGCTGCTGGGGCTGGCCTTTGGCGGCATCAGCACATTCAAGCTGCTGACCGCGCCCAGCTCCCTGGCCGGGAACCTGCTGGGGGCAAGCCCCGCGATGGCGATTGCCATGTGCATCGTGCCCCGGCTGCTGGTGCCCCTGGCTTCGCATCTGGTGTATCACCGCCTGAAGGCGGGCAAGGCGGAGCGCTTCGCGGCCGCCGCCGCGGGTGCCGCGGGCTCGCTCACCAACACGGTGTTTTACCTGGGGCTGATGCTGCTGTTTTATCAGCTGGCGGGGCTGGACAGCGCCGCCGTCATCTCCCTCATCATCGGCACGGGCGTCATCGCCGGCTCTATGGAGGCGCTGGTATCGGGCCTGCTGGTGCCGCCCATCGAATTCGCGCTGAGGAAGACCATACAGAAAACCTGAGGAGACACGCTATGCTTCTGGTCATGGATATCGGCAACTCCAGCATCAAGGTGGCATTATACAACGGGGCGGATATGGCGCACTACTGGCGTGTGTCCACCAACCGCAACTATTCGTCCGATGAGTACGGCACCATTCTGGACGGCATGTTCCGCCATGCGGGGCACAGCCCATCCATGGTGGAAGGCGTGATGGTATCATCCGTCGTACCCACCATCAACTTTACCATCGACCACATGTGCCGTGACTACTTTGGCCACGAGCCGCTGTTTGTGGGGCCGGGCATCAAGACGGGCATCAACATCCTCTACGAGAACCCGCGCGACCTGGGTAGCGACCGCATCTGCAATGCGGTGGCAGCCTACACGCACTACGGTACGCCGTGCATCTTCATCGACTTTGGCACCGCCACATCCTTTGGCGTGGTGGATGCCAAGGGCTGTTTCCTGGGCGGCTGCATCTGCCCGGGCATGAAGTTGGCCAGTGAAGCGCTGGTCAGCGGCACCTCCAAGCTGCCTCATTTTGAGCTGGTGATGCCGGACAGCGTGATTGCCAAAACCACCGTCAGCAACCTGCAGGCCGGCGTGTTGTACGGCTATGTGGGCCAGGTGAACTACATTGTGGAGCGCATGAAGGCCGAGATGAACGAGCCCAACACCCAGGTGGTAGCCACCGGCGGGCTGTCGCGGCTGATTGCCACGCGCACCCAGGCCATCGACCACCTGGACGGTCTGCTGACGCTCAAGGGCCTGCGCATCATCTACGATAAGAACCGCGGATAAGGGGGCATCTACAGTGCGCAGGCGGAGGCGCAGGCTGTCAATTGGTTCCGTGCTGGTGCTGCTGCTGACGATTGCGGCAGTCATCGGCACGGTGTTTTTTTTGCGCGAAGTTGGGCGGGATAGCCCCGCTGCCGCCATGGGGCTGGATGAGATAGCGGAGACCGTGGGACGGGTGCTATTGCCGCCCGCGGCGGATGACCAGCAGGACGCCCCCACGGCCCTGCCACCGGCTGCCCTTGCTCGGCAGGAGGAGGCTGAGGCCACGCCGGCACCGCCCATCGGGCTTACCATGTCCATCGGCGGGCTGCTGCACTTTGACAGTGATGTGCAGGCATCGGACAGCTATCAATCTACGCCGCAGGAAATTCTGGCCCCCATTCAATCCGCCTTCCACGGGGACATCAACATCGCCGGTTTTGACCAGCTGTTCGTGCCGCCGGGTGAGGCGGGGACCGATTTGCTGGTGCCCGATACCGTGCTGAATCAGCTGGACGCGCTGGGCCTCAACGCGCTTGTGGTGACGACCGAGCGCCTGTTTGACCGGGGTGTGGAGCAGGCTGCGGCCACGGCGGCACAGATGGAGCAGCGCTTTATCACGCCCATCGGCTTTGGGGAGACGCGAACGGCGTTTCGCCGGGTGAACGGGCTGTCGCTGGCGTGGCTGCATGCCGGCAGCCGCCTGAGCAACGCGGGGGAAAAGGCTACCACGGCGGAACAGCGCGCCGCTTTGATCCATCCCTGGGACCCGGATGCCCTGGGGCGGGAGATTAGCACCCTCAAGCGGCAGTATGACCTGGTGATTGTTTCGCTGGATTGGGATATTGGCCGCGCGCAATCGCCCACCCCGGCCCAGCAGACGCTGGCCCACCGCCTGGCGCAGGAGGGGGCCGATATCATTTTGGGCTATGGCGGGGAGCGGGTGCAGGAGGTGGAGGTGTACCAGCTGAACCAGGCGGACAATGAGCCGCGGGATGTGCTGATAGGCTATTCCATGGGCACCCTGCTGACGGAGGAGCGCAACAAGCGGGACAACCTGGCTGGCCTGGTGCTTCAGCTGGATATGCTCATACGGCCTGATGGCAGCGGCATGCAGCTGCGCGACCTGACCTATACCCCCACCTATGTGCGCAAATGGAATGAGGGCAGCAAGGTGCGGTTCGCCGTGCTGCCCAGCAACCAGCCAGCCCCCCAGGACATGAGCCGCAGCCAGCGCGAAGCGATGACCCGCGCGCTGGAGTTGATTGATGCCGCCATGCGCGTCACCAGGAGCCTGACGGTTACAAATTAGGGAGACGCACAAATACAGCGCCGATGCGGCAGTCGCACCGGCGCTGTTTGTGTATTGATGTCAGCGGTAGTATCTGGTTTTGTATGTAGTGCGCCGCTTGATCTTCGGCTTTTTCTTGCGGGTGAACAGCTTGTAGAACAGTTGGCTCAGCCCGACGACCGCCACGATGGGCAGCAGCACCAGCGCCAGGAATTCGATGGAGAAGCGGGGGAAGGGATTGGGGTCGTTCTCGGTATAGATGCGTATTTCGTCCAGCGTGGGGGCAATGGCCGGGCGCCTTTGGATGCTGCGCTTGGCAATCAGCTGGTACTCCACCGGCTGACCGTCACCGCCCTCGGGGGTGTAGGTCATGGTGCCCATCACCTCGCCCGCTTCCACGGGGGCCTCCAGCGTGCGGTCAAAGGCGATGCTGGTGCGCGTGTTGTAGATGCGCGTCCACTCGTCCGTCTGCCCGGCAAAGCCAATTAGCCGGTCATCCGCCTGGGGCTCCACCTTGCGCAAGGCCAGCTCCAGGCGGCCCATGTCCTCGTCTTCCACCGCGTAGCTGGATATTTCGATGACCTTGGGGTTGTTGCGAAACAGCTCCTCAATGCTGGTGGTGATGTACTGTTTAAAGCCGTATTCCATCAGGCGCTTGGTGTCCGTCCAGCGCCCGATGGCGCTGCCCTTGAGCATCACGGAAATCAGCTGGATGCCGTCCTTCTCGGCCGCGCCCACAAAGCAGTACCCGGCCGGGTCGGTAAAACCGGTCTTGATGCCGGTGGCGAAGGGGTAGTAATACTTGTCCTGTTCGCGGGTGGTGCTGGTCAGCAAAAAAGCGCTGTCGGCCGTGCCGCGCAGCGCGCCGCGCCACTCGTTGCGCTCCAGCGTATAGCTGGTGGTGGCCGCAATTTCGCGGAAGGTTTGGTTCTGCATGGCGGTTTGGGCAATCAGCGCCATGTCCCGCGCGGTGGTGTAATGGTTTTCGTCATGATAGCCGTGGGCGTTGGCAAAGTGCGTCTGCGTGGTGCCGATGCGCTGGGCGGTTTCGTTCATCAGGGCGACGAAGGCCTCCTGCGAGCCTGAGATGTGCTCGGCAATCACATTGGCGCCTTCGTTGCCGGAAAATACCATGGTGGCCCGCAGAAGGTCATCCAGGCGCAGCTGTTCGCCGGCTACCAGGCCAATCAGGCTGCTGCCCTCTGGCACCTGCACGGCGCTCTCGCTGACGGTAACCAGATCATCCGGGTTGCCCATGGTGATGCCCAGCAATACAGTTAATATCTTGGTGGTGGAGGCCGGGTAGCGCAGGTCGTCCGCGTTTTTCTCAAATACGGCCTCGCCGGTTTCTGCCTCGATGACCACGGCGCTTTGCCCGGTTATCTGATTGGCGCGCAGGTTTTCCGGGTGCTCCGGGTCGTACTCCTGCGTGGCCATGGCGGGCAGGGCACAGCAAAGCAGCGGCAGCAGCAACAGCAGCGCCGTGATTTGCTTTAGCCAGGTACGCAGAAGGCCTCCCCTCCCCTTTCAGGTGTAGGCAAGTATCCTATCACAACCCGGCTTCTTTGTATAGTTTGGGCCCTGTTTCGTACAGGTTGTTGCCCAGGCTGTCGATGACCACGATGGCCGGAAAATCCTTGATGACAAAGCGATGAATGGCCTCCGCCCCCAAATCCGGGTAGGCGATGACGGTGCTTTCCTGAATGCTGCGGGCAATCAGCGCGGCGGCGCCGCCCACCGCGCCAAAGTACACCGCGCCGTGCTCCTTCATGGCCTCCACCACGGCAGGGCCGCGCAGCCCCTTGCCAATCATGCCGCGCAGACCAAGGGCAAGCAGTTTGGGGGTGTAGGGGTCCATGCGGTAGCTGGTCGTAGGGCCGGCGGAGCCAACCGCGTGACCGGGGCTGGCGGGGGCTGGGCCTACGTAATAGATGGTTTCGCCGTCCAGCGGGATGGGAAGGGGATCGCCCTTGTCAATCAGCTCAATCAGGCGCTTGTGCGCGGCATCGCGTCCGGTGTAGATGGCGCCCGACAGGCTGACCGCGTCGCCCGCGCGCAGGCTGCGTGCGGTTTTCTCGTCCAACGGCAGGGTGAGGTGAATGGTGCTCATATCTCGTTCCTCCTACAGCACTTGGGATGCGTGGCGCGCAGCGTGGCAGCAGATGTTGACGGCCACAGGCAAGCCCGCGATGTGGGTGGGCGCATAGAGGATGTGTACCTTCAGCGCCGTGGTGCGTCCGCCGGTGCCGCCGGGGCCTACGCCCAGGGCGTTGACCTCGCGCAGCAGGTCATCTTCCAGTTGTTTATAGCGCGGGTCCGCGTTGCTGTGGTCCAGCGGCAGCGCCGTGCCCTGCTTGGCCATGATGGCCGCCTTTTCAAAGGTGCCCCCAATGCCCACGCCAATCACGATGGGCGGGCAGGGGTTGGGGCCGGCCTTTTCCACCGTCTCCAGGATGAAGCGCTTGACGCCCTCGATGCCATCAGCGGGCACCAGCATCTTCAGCGCGCTCATGTTCTCGCTGCCAAAGCCCTTGGCCACAGCCATCAGCTTGAGCCGGTCGCCCGGCACGATGCGGGTATGGATGATGGCGGGGGTGTTATCCTTGGTGTTTTTGCGCTCAAACAGAGGCTCCGCCACGATGGACTTGCGCAGGTACCCCTGCAGGTATGCCTCGCGCACACCCTGCTGGATGGCCTCCTCAAAGTCGCCGTTTTCGATGTGCAGGTCCTGCCCCACCTCGGCGAATACCACGGACATGCCCGTATCCTGGCAGATGGCCACCCGCTCATTGGCGGAGATGGTGTAGTTGTCGCTGATCTGCTGCAGGGTGTTGCGGCCAATGGGCGACGGCTCTGTTTTGATGGCGTCATCAATGGCCTGGCGCACGTCGTCTCCGATGCAGTAGCTGCACTCCAGAAACAGGTCGGCGACAGCCTGGGTGATTTGAGCGGCCTGAATGCTTCTCATGAGGTGTCTCCCCTTTCGTTAATCCTATCGTTTGATCATCTTTTGTTGATATGCCTGGGCGGCGGGCAAGCCCGCGCCAATGTGCCAGAATGATTCTGCCCGCATGTCCAGCTCCAAACCCGGCAGGTCTGCCCTGGCCGGGCGGCTGATGAGCGAGAATCCACCTTCTCCGATCGCGCGCAGCAGTAGCGCGGCCTCGCGGCGCATGCCCAGCAGCCTCGCATATTGGGGACGGCGCAGCGGCTGCTTGTCCAACCCCAGCAGGATGCCGCCTAACGCGCGGGAGATGCGTGCATAGGGGTAGCGCTTGGTCTTGACCAGGGCAATCAACGCCTCCCGGCTATCGGCCAGGGGGACGTATTTCAGGATGCGCTGGTCCAGCCCCTCGGACATCTCGGCAATGGCCGCGTAATCCCCGCCGCGCGTTAACTGGGCCAGCAGGGGTTTGTCCAGTGCGCCGGGCGGACAGAGCCTGCCTTTGAATACAGCGTCTTCCACCAGGGACAGCACGGCCGGGGGGAGGGCAGCGGCCACCGCCTGCCAATCCCCTCGCAGGAGTGCGGCCCGCACGGCCGTCGCCGAAGGCAGCGGCTGCACCCTTGTATCGTGATACGCGCCCTGACGGGCGATGGGCAACGGCTCCATGCCGCTTTTCAGCCTACGCAGCGCCAGCAGATAGCTAATGCCCAGGTTGAAGTTGGGGCGGTCAAGGTGCTGTCCATCCTCCTGCCCCAGCAGGTGGCGCAATGCTTCCCCCTGCGCGCGGGCATAGGATAGCCCCTGATCAAGGCCTGCGGCGCGCAAGCTGTGCAGCGAGGCGTCCGCGTCCTCCATCAGGTGGGCGGCGCGCTGCAGCAGCGGCAGGACCTCCCCTTCTACCCCAAAGGCCAGATGGGTGACAGACCCTAGCGCATCCAGAATCCCCACGCCGCCCAGCGCGAAACGATTGGCCTGGGCGCACGTGTAGCTGACAGGCATGCCCAGCACCAAATCGGCACCGGCCTGCAGCGCCATCTGCGCCCGATCTCTGGTTGAAAACAACGCGGGCGTGCCCCGCTGGGTGAACGCCGTGCTGATGACACATACCACAAAATCAGCCTGTGAGAGCCGTCTGGCCTCTTGCAGGTGGTACAGGTGCCCCGCATGAAAGGGATCATACTCGGCTACAATGCCGCAGACGCGCATACTGCCTCCCCAATTACCTATTGTCAGTATACCATAGCAGGGGCGAAAAAGTAAGTTGACAGGCCATGCTTTGGCTTATATACTGATTATCGTATTGAACAAACAGGGAGGTGGCACAGCATGGATGACGGTGTTAGATGTCAGGCAAGCGACGGCGTTCCGCGAACACGGCGCATCCATGATGCGCTGACCGCATAAGTCCGTCCTCACCTCACATCGTACACGTCTTTGGCACTTGCTTTCCCGGTGAGGTGCTTTTTTGTGCTTGTCTATCAAAAAGCAAGGGGTGATGAGTATGGAATGGGAGAGAATTGAGGAAAAACTGAACCGCCTTCTGGCAGAAGGGCGGCATGGGCAGCTGCGCGGCGCGCTGATGATGCTGAACCCCGTGGATATTGCCAACTATATGAAGCAGCTGGACCCGGAGAAACTGCTGCTGCTGTTCCGCGTCCTGCCGAAGGATTCCTCAGCGGATGTATTCAGCTATATGGACGCCGATCAGCGGGAGACGCTGGTCAACAGCATCGGGGACGCCGAAATTACCGCCCTCATTGACGAGATGTTCCTGGATGACGCGGTGGACTTTCTGGAGGAGCTGCCCGCCAATGCGGTCAAGCGCGTGTTGCAGAACACCGACCCCAAGACGCGGGCCATCATCAACCAGTTTCTAAAGTACCCGGAGAACTCGGCCGGCTCGCTGATGACCATTGAGTACTGCGAGTTCAAGCCCGGTATGGATGTGAGCGACGCGCTGCGCGTCATCAAGGAAACGGGCGTGGATAAGGAGTCGGTCTATACCCTGTACCTGGTGGATGATCAGCGCCATTTAACGGCCACCGTGCCGCTGCACAAGGTGCTGGTGTCAGACAACGATGTGCCGCTGGCCCGGCTGGTCGATCCGGCGCTTATCTACGTGAAGACCACAGATGACCAGGAGGTCGTGGCGGATACGGTGCGTAAGTACCACCTGATGTCCATCCCCGTTGTGGATGGCGAGGGGCGCATGGTGGGCATCATCACCGCGGACGATATCATGGACGTCATCGAAGAAGAGAACACCGAGGACTTTGAGAAGATGTCCGGTCTGGCACCCGCCGATGAAACCTATTTCAAGACCCCAATGCTCAAACTGGCTACCAACCGTCTGCCCTGGTTGATGATTTTGATGTTCACCTCCATTGTTTCCGGTGCCATCATCGCCAAGTTTGAGAATGTGTTGGCGGTGTCGGTGCTGTTGTCCGCCTCCATCCCCATGCTGATGGATACCGGCGGTAACTGCGGCCAGCAGGCCTCTACGCTGATGATTCGCGGTATGGCGCTGGGCGAGGTGAAGTTCAGGGACCTGCCGCGCGTGCTGTGGACCGAGGCCAGGGTGGGCCTGCTGGTCGGTGCCGTGCTGTCCGCGGTCACCTTTGTGCGCCTGCTGCTGCTTAACGGCGCCAGTGTATCGATGGCAGGCGTAATTGCGTTCAGTTTGTTTGCCACGGTGGTCATCGCGAAGTCCATCGGCTGCGTGCTGCCGCTGCTAGCCAGCCGCATCAAACTGGACCCGGCGCTGGCCGCGGCGCCCTTGATTACCACGTTGGTGGATGCCGCCAGCTTGTTCATCTATTTTTCCATCGCGTCACAATTCATCCTGTAATCACTTGCTCTCAGGGATAAACAAAACCTGCCGAACTGCTCGGCAGGTTTTGCTTATATGGGATGTATTACAGGTGCTTGCGCAGCTCCGCGATGCTGATGGCGCTGGCTTTAAGCGGGGGCATGTCCGGTGAATCATCCTGCTCCACCACCAGCCACTTGCTGCCGGCGGCCACCGCGGCTCGAACCAACGCGGGGAGTTCCTGAATGCCCCGGCCCAGCGGACGGAACGCGAAGGCACTCTGCTCCGCCTTCGCTTTGCTTTCCTGCCCAATCAACTGATAGGGGCTGTCGGTCCCCCCTTTGCGGCCCACATAGTCCTTCATGTGTACCACGGGTGCGCGGCCAGCATATTTACGCAGGTATTCTACGGGGTCAACACCCGCATACCGCACCCAGCAGGTATCAATTTCGGTCTGCAGCAGGTCTGCCGGTATGGCATCGTACAGGAAGTCCAACCCATGCATGCCGCTGACGGGCGCAAACTCAAAGTCGTGATTATGGTACAGCAGTTGTATGCCTGCCTCACGACACAAGTGACCCAGCCGGTAGATGTGCGCAATCAGGCGGGCAAACCCCGGCTGGCCGGGTCGATCCTCATCCGCCAGGTAGGGGATGGCGATATAGGGGCAGCCGATGTGCCGATGAAACGCGATGACAGCCTGAGCGTCCTGCTGCAATTCGGCCAAAGGTACATGGCTGGAGGCGACGGCTAAGCCGCTTTCGGCCAACAGTCCTGCGATGTTCTCCGCGCTGTGGCCGTGAAATCCTGCGAACTCAACACCATCATAGTCTTGCTCTTTAAGGGCGCGCAACACGGCAGGCAAATCCCGGGCAGCCTCCTGCCGGGCGGAATACAGCTGATAGGCAATGCGGGGCTGGGGCATCATCATCACCTCAGTCGAAGGAGTAGGGCTTGCCGGTGCGGGCGGATTCGTAGATACCTTCCAGGATGCGGGTGACCACGATAGCCTGCTCTGGCAATACTGTCAGCTTGCCCTCACCGCGCACCGCTTGGATGAACGCCTTTTGCTCCAGCACTTCAACCTCTTCGCTGTCGCCTTCGTAATAGGCGACGCTGCCTGCCTTCAGGTCGGGGCGCATCACGTACTGCCTGCCGCCCTTGACGCCGTTGATGCGCAGCCCGTCATGCATATCGGCCCCGGCTTTGGTGCCGGACAAGGTGGTGGTTGCTTCCTCCACTTCCAGGGTGTTGAGCGCCCAGGAGGCATTCAGCTCGATGGTCGCGCCGTTTTCCATCACAATGAAGCCAAAGGCGCTGTCTTCCACCGTGAACTTCTCCGGGTCCCAGTCGCCCCAGGCATTGGCCGTATTTTTCTGGTCATTCAGCTTGTGATATACGGTGCCAACCACATACTTGGGCTTGTAGTTGTCCATCATCCAAAGCGTCAGGTCCAGCGCGTGCGTACCGATATCAATCAACGGCCCGCCGCCCTGCTCGTGCTCATTGAGGAACACGCCCCAGGTGGGGACGGCGCGGCGGCGGATGGCGTTCGCGCGGGCGAAGTAGATGTCGCCCAGCTCGTCCGCCTCGCACATGGCCTTCAGAAAACGGCTATCCGCGCGGAAGCGGCTCTGATAGCCGATGGTGAGCAGCTTGCCGGTCTGGCGCGCGGCCTCCAACATTTTCTTGGCTTCCTCATAGTTGATGGCCATGGGTTTTTCGCACATTACATGCTTGTCCGCGTGCAGGGCATCCACGGTGATGGTGCTGTGGCTGCGGTTTGGGGTGCAGACATATACGGCGTTCAGGTCCAGCTTCAGCAGGTCCTGGTAATCGCTGAACACCTTGGCGTCCGGGGTGCCGAATTTGGCCGCGGCCTTGGCAGCCCGCTCTTCGATGATGTCACAAAAGGCGACGACAGCCACGCCGCCCAGCTTTTTGATGTTGGGCAGATGCTTGCTGTTGGCGATGCCCCCGCAGCCGATAATGCCTACTCGTATGTTCTCCATGGTGCCCCTCCGTGCTGTATATTGTCCGCTGGGTATTATAGCCATATGTGACTGCTTTGTCACGCCCAAAGCGCTAGCCCATTGGGTTCAATGTGGGTATATATAGTTGAACAAATGGGGGAGGACAAGGCGCATGGACAGGGAACCATCATGGCTGGCTTGGGCCAAGGAGCTGCAGGCGCTGGCACAGACCAGCCTGGCGTACGACCCGAATATCTACGACCGTGAGCGGTGGGAGCGCGTGCGGCAGATTGCGGCTGAAATGGTGAGCAGCCGCAGCGACAACTCAATCGATGAGGTGACGGCATCGCTTTGTGTCGAGACAGGCTACCAAACGCCGAAGATTGATACAAGGGCGGCCGTGTTTCAAGAGGACAAAGTCCTGCTGGTGCAGGAGGCCAATGACCTGTGGGCCATGCCCGGCGGCTGGATGGATTTTGACCTGAGCATCCGGGAAAACACGGTAAAGGAAACGCTGGAGGAAGCCGGGTATGATGTGGAGCCGCTTCGGCTTGTCGCCATGCAGGACCGCGCGCGGCACAACACCGGCATCTCGATGTATGCCATCCAAAAAGCCTTTGTACTGTGCCGCCTGATTGGCGGTCAGTTCCGCCCGAATGTTGAAACGATTGCGTGCGGGTTCTTCCCGCTGGATGCGCTGCCGCCTTTGGCCGAGACCAAAACCACCGCGGACCAGATTGCCCTATGCCTGCGCGCCAGTCACGCCGACACGTGGGAAACGGTCTTCGATTGACCATATTGTCCGGGCGGAGGAAAAGGTGTCAAATTGCTAATTTTCTTTCGAAAAAGCGCTTGACAGGGTAGTTTTTATGTGATAATCTACTCAGGCACCCTTT
>ENA-UOOM01001125-UOOM01001125.1-fermentation-metagenome-genome-assembly--contig:-NODE-1125-length-26837-cov-4.480733_pt1 | contig 26837 bp, 20 predicted proteins | sample MGYA00245781_ERZ724031 | MGnify/ENA primary metagenome ERZ724031 (study PRJEB28704, sample SAMN03018317) | fermentation metagenome | biome: anthropogenic terrestrial biome; feature: soil; material... | reverse complement strand
TTGCTTCTAAAACTTCTACATCAACGCCTTGGTCACTTTGTCTGTATCTAAACTTAGCTGTACAGCTAAAGCTTTTAGCAGGGGCATATCCTTTTACCCAGTTCATATCCGTAGCTATAAGAGAATGAGAATAAAGTCTAGGATGGGAATCTCCCTGAACTACGTAAAGGGTATTATTTTCTAAGTCCTTATCCACTACAAACCAAGGATCGCCACTTCCTTGACCACCTATGCCTAGACCTTTTCTCTGGCCTAAGGTATAGTGCATAAGTCCAGAATGTTCTCCTCTTACTACTCCATCTAAATCTTTTATAGGACCCTTTTGTGCAGGAAGGTAATTGTTTAAAAATTGATTAAAATTCCTCTCCCCTATAAAACAAATCCCTGTAGAATCTTTTTTCTTAGCTGTCACAAGCCCTTCTCTTTCTGCTATTTCTCTAACTTTCTTCTTTTCTACATGACCAATAGGGAACATCGCTTTCGATAACTGTTCTTGTCCTAATTGACAAAGAAAATAAGTCTGATCCTTATTATTATCTACACCTCGCATCAATCGATATTCTCCATTTTGGCAATCGACTTGTGCATAGTGGCCTGTTGCCAAATAATCCGCTTGGGCTACATCTAAGGCGTAGTTTAAAAAAGCTTTAAATTTAATTTCTTTATTACAAAGTACATCAGGATTTGGTGTTCTTCCCCTTTTGTATTCTTGCAAAAAATAAGAAAACACATTATCCCAGTACTCTTTGACAAAGTTTACACTGTAATAAGGTATTCCAATTTTATTACAGACTTTTATTACATCTTCATAATCTTCAGTTGCTGTACAGACACCATTTTCATCTTCTTCATCCCAGTTTTTCATAAAAATGCCGATGACATCGTATCCTTGTTCTTTTAATAGGACTGCTGCAACAGAAGAATCGACTCCTCCAGACATACCTACCACAACTCTGGTATTCTTGCTCATTTAATCAACCTCTTATAATTTCTTTTACTGTCTATTTTATTATTAATAGTGTTATGAAGTCAATAGTGAAAAGTAGAAGATGGAAAGTAAAATTTATTAATAAAAAAACTTTTTTTTAATATACTAATGGTAATTATATGAAAGGAGTTGTATCAATGGATAAATTAGCACTATTACTTGTCATTATTGGAGCAATAAACTGGGGTCTGATTGGATTTTTCCAATTTGATTTAGTTGCAGCTATCTTTGGCGGACAAACAGCAGCACTAAGTAGACTTATCTATGGTCTCGTTGGCTTAGCTGGACTTTATTCTATTAAGTTCTTAGTAGGAGAAAGAAGAGTAGACAGTTAATATAAATAAAGCGCTATGCGCTTTATTTATATATTATAAGCTCTACGTTCTAGGTTTTAAGTAAAATCTAAGCCACCTATGATAATCTATTGTTTTTGCTGATCGCCTGATTACCTCCGTTACAATTTTATTATTTGAAAATCTTCCGTATATTTGCTTATTATTTCCATCTCTCTTCTCTGAGAAGTAAATATGATCACTTGTCTATTAGGTGATTTTTTTGCAATGTATTTTAATACATTAGACAATCGATTTTCATCGTATTGAATAAACGTTTCATCTAATAACACAGGAAAGCTTGCATTGCTTATAAACTCATTTAAACTCATTCGAAAAGCAAAGTAGATTTGATCTATCGTGCCAGAACTTAATTTATTTAGGTCTATAAATTGGTGATATATAGGGTCTTCCACTTTTATTTCTAAATCTTTAGATACTTTAATCACTTTATATTTTTCTGTAATTTCTCCTACAATTATGCCGAGAAGTTTATTTAACTCTGGTGCAAATTCATTGTGAATTTCTGCTGAAAGCTTTTGAATGGTATTCATAGCTAATTGTAAGGCGTCTTGTTTTTCTTGAAGTTTTTCTAATTCTCTTTCATGATAATTAATATCGTTTTCTACCTCTGAAAGATCAACTAATTCTTCTAAAATGCTCTCAACACTTCCTTGAATCTTCGATTTTTTTAAATTCATATCATTGATTTCTTTATCTTTTGCATTTTTCTTAAATACTAATGCATCTAGATCTAATGCTACCTTAAACTCTGCGTATTGATGATATTCTTCAGCTTTTGCTTGCCATTTATCCAGTTCTTTTAAGGGAATAAGAGTTTCTAGCAATATCGCGCTATTCTCTAATTGTTTCTCTAGTGCTTCTACATCCCTTTTACTTTTCAACTGAACCTCGTACTCTTCAATATTTAGAACGTTGTTCTTTTGGAGCAACTCTTTTATATTTAGATCAAGGTCCTCTATTTTGCTTTTATAATCATCAATAGTTTCATCAAACTCTTTTGCCTTTTGTCTTTCAAAAATCAATTCTTTACCTACAGTTTTTCTCTGCTCTTCGTATTCTCTGCCATAATCTGAGGCCTTCTTATGAAAGTAAATAACAAAGAAAACAAAGATAAAAAGAGTGTAAAAAACAGGATGAAGAATAGCACCTAAAAGACCGCAAATACTCATTATACTGCTTAAGATCATAAATCTTTTGCTTTGATTTTGTTTTTCTTTTAAAGAATCCATTTTTTGTTGATTTGGTTCATCTCTTACCCCTATTGTATGGGTAGCTTGTCTAGAAATGATGTCCTCTACATGCTTTTTTAATATTTCAATTTTCGTCTGCATTCTCTTTATGTCATCATATTCTTCTTCTGAAACTTCTTGAAAGGAGATTTTAGAGATTTCTTTTAGAATTCTATTATTTTCTTCTAATTTTGATTCATATTCTTGCACTTTGCATAATGCTTCATAGGACTGGTGGGATAAAATATTCTTATGATACTCTTCCCTCTCGATTATAGCCTTTTGAATACCATCTTCTATTTTGTTGATTTCTTCCGTAAGCTCTTCTACCTTTATCATATTGGACCGTATTTTATCTTTTTCTTCTTGAAGCCTTTTAATATGATCTTTTACTTTATAAATAGGTGAGTCTTTTCTTCTTTCCGTTCCAATCTCATTATAGCTATCATTTAAACTCTTTAATGCCTTCTGAACGGATAGATCTCCCTTGCTTTCTCCTAAATTAGCAAGATAGTCTTTTAATTCTTCTGATAGCTCTTTACTAGTTCTACATCCTAGTTGAGAGATACTCACAGTATTATTGTAAATTCTCCTATTCATAGTACTCTGCTCAAAAGGTGTATACAATTTTATTGCAGAATCGTAGTAAAATTCCTTGCTGATATCTTCACCTGTTCCCTCATCATAGAGCACTACCTTATCTTTGCCTTTTAGAAGATTTCTCTCTATTCGCACCTCTCTACGATCTTCTTCATAAATTAAAATCCCTTCATAAGAACTAGAAAACAGGGGCAAGTATTTTTCATAATCAGGATTATACGTTCTACGGCTTTTGTGATCTTTATAAAAACCGAAGAACATAGCCTCAATAAACTTATGTACAGTGGATTTTCCAGCTTCATTTTCTCCATATATAATATTAATTCCTGGTTTTAGTAACATCTTTTTATTTTGGTACTTGCCGAAAGAAGTAATGATTAATTCTTTTATATACACGGTTCACTCTCCTTTAAAAGAGCTTCTAAACCCAGATACAAGGCATCCTTGTTTTTTTGTTCCTCTAAATCCAATCTCTTCATTTCGTCTATGAACATCCCTATAATATTATCTTTATTTTCTAAATAGATTTTCTCTAAATCGTAATCTGGTCTAGTACTGTCATTGATTTCTACATAGTAAAATTCTTTAGTGGCTTCTTCTATCAATTGTTCTATATTAATATCTGAATCTCTAAATCCCTTTAAAAGGATCCTATAAAGGTTTTTTCTATCTTTAAAACGACAGAGTTTATAGAGGATTTCTTCATAAGTCATCTCAGGAGTACATTCTACTTCTTTTATGAAGAATTCTCTTTTAGCCATAGGCACGAATTGCACCTGCAACCTATGAACGTCTATTTCTCCTATTAACACCCCTCGATTTCCAACTTCTCCAAAATCTAAAGGTTCTGGGCTACCTGCATACCTCATATTTTTTTGTATCTCATCTTGTTTATGTATATGGCCTAAAGCAATGTACTGAAAAGGAAATGCAGCCAAATAATCTCTATCAATTGGTAGGTATTGTGAATTCTTATTGTACACATCTCCATGAAGCAAAAGAATGTTCTCTTGGGACCCATCTAATTCACCTAAATCAAAGGTAAAGGGTTCTTCTATATACTTGGTTGTCCAGGCAAAGCCGTATACATTTGTCTGGAGCTCTGGAAAGCTAACCTTTGTCAGCTCCCTCGTTTTAAAGATTGTAACATTAGAATTCCATTCTATTTTTTTGTAAGGAGACCTGCCCCAATGATAATCATGATTTCCTGGAGAAATAATCACATTTGTCTCAGGAATACTCTTAAAAGCCTCATTTATTCTCTTTACTTGACCTATGGTGATGAGATGATCTTCAAACAAATCTCCACTGATGAATAAGAAATTTGCACTTTCCTTCTTTGCTAATTGAATAATATCAAAAAAAGTGTCCCACATTTCCTCTCGTCGATTTTTTGCAATATTCCTTGGAAAACTAGCATTATTAAAAGTAGATCCCAAATGTAAATCTGCCGTGTGAATAAATTTTATGGTCAGTGGTGTCACCCCTTAATGTTATGTTCTGATTTTTTGAAATAGGTAAAAAACTTGATTGTCTTAACAAAGTAGGTTGAACAAAAAACGAACTAGCCTCTAGGTAATGAAAAAACTTTGGCTACCCCAAATAGCCAATATGATGATCGCTAGACGCTGATTACTAGTAGCTATTTTTGTTTTTTCATCTCCATCTGCATTTCCGCTTGGGATTTTCGCATATAGTTTGGTTCCAGATTGGAGTAAGTGGTGGTTTCTCCTTTTTTAGCAAGATCTAATGACAAACTAGCTAGAGAAGAAGCCTTTGGCATTCTACTAGATACTGGGGCTACTTTTAGTAAATTTTTATATTTTTCTAGAGCTTCAGAGGGGATCTTTTTTACACCATCCCCTAATAAAACCACTTCTTTTCCTTGGCCTGCAATGGTATTTAAAAGTTCATCAATAGAATACACAGATTCTTGAGTCAATGCTTGTAAACCTTCTTTTGTCCATTCATAAAAACAAGTGTATACTTGATCTCTTTGTGCATCAATAATAGGGCATATGATTTCCTTGCAAGAAGGCAGATTATATGCTAAAGCTTCTAATGTGGATAAAGGGATAACTGGTTTATTTAAACTTTGGGCTAATCCCTTAATCGTAGCTATCGCAATTCTAAGCCCTGTAAAAGAGCCTGGTCCTACTGTACAACTAAATACGTCTACCTCATGAAGTTCTAAACCTGAATTTTTTAGCACCTCCTGGATTAGAAGCATAAGCCTTTCTGAATGATTTTTTTTCTTAGAATGTATGGTAATTTCACTATATAGTTTTTCTTCATCTGCTATTGCAACTGTTGCAACTACAGTTGCAGTATCTAATGCCAATACTTTCATAATATTCCTACTTTCTACGTTATACTTTATAAATGGATGTCATAATACTCTAAGCCTTCAAGAACAAGAATTCTCTTATTAAAATCTTCTGCCTTATTTAGGGTAATCCATATCTTTTTATGTGGTAGCTCATGAACAATAATATCTGCCCACTCAATAATAACCACACTGTCATCTCGGATGTACTCCTCAAAACCCATTGCAGATAATTCATCGTAATCACTTACTCTATAAATATCAAAGTGATAAACGACATAATCATCTAGATGATATTCGTTGACTAATGTATAGGTAGGGCTCGTTATATACTTGTCTTCTACGCCTAAACCTCGAATAATTCCCTGGGATAATGCGGTCTTGCCAGCTCCCATTTCACCTTCGATACACACAATAGAGCCAGGAAGGAGTTTTTTGCCTAAAGCAAATCCAAACTCATACGTTTCCTCTGACGACTTGCTGTTTATTTTCATTTGTTCTCCTTTCTTTTTTAGCCGAAAGCTTTCTAGTCACTAGTCGTTAGACCCTAGTGCTGTGGTATTCCCTTTGGGTCATTTCCCCTGCTTTATTCGCTAATTTTTATACTAAGAATGTTGAGTATGAAACATATAAATTTCTGAGCTTATCTTATAATCTACTATCAGGAGCTATACCTATTCCGTAGTATTACGGCGATATTTTTCAGTATATTCTTTGCCGTTAGGGTCTGCACCTGTAAAAACTCTGTAAGCTTCTATGGTTTCAATCATATCTTTATCATATACGCTCATCATGATTGCATCAAGACCTTTGGCTAAAGCCATTGCAAAATACGTTCGATCTAGCACCCTTCGTTTAGGTAAACCAAAGGACACATTAGCAACACCTAACATCGTCTTTACTCCTAGTTTCTTTACCTCTTCTACTACTTCTAGGGTCTCCATCAAACTGTCTCCGTGTGTTTTGGCAGGAAGGGACAGACAGTCTACGATGATATCCTTTTTATCAATGCCATATTCTGAAGCCCTTTGAATAATCTTCTTAGCAATTTCAACTCTTTCTGAGGCCTTTTCGCAAATTCCCCTTTCGTCAAAAGTCATTGCAATAACTAAAGAACCATATTTTTGGGCAATTGGGAAGATCTTCTTCATACTATTCTCTGTACCATTGACTGAATTAATGATTCCTTTCCCTGGATATGCTCGCAAAGCTGCTTCTATGATTTCAGCGTGAATGCTATCAATTTGAAGTGGTGCGTCTACACTTGAAGCGATTTCTTCTACTCCACAGAGCATAGCCTCCATCTCATCAATTCCAGCAACACTGACATTTAAATTAATAATTTGTGCCCCACATTTTTTTTGTTTTTTAGCAGCGGAATAGAAAAAAGAATCGTCCTGATTCAAAAGGGCGTCTGTATACTCCTTTCTTCCAGTTGGAACTAAGGCTTCACCCATGATGATAGTCTGCTCAAATAAGATAGGGTTTCTTGGCGATGCTGCAAGGGTAAAACATTTCTTTTCTTGAGGATTTAACTCCACGTTTTGTAGTTGTTTTTTACATTCAGCAATATGAAGTGGTGTTGTTCCACAGCACCCTCCAACTATGGATACTCCCATATGAACCATTTTTCTCATGTTTTCAGCAAATGTCTTTTCATCAATATCGTAGTGAGTTTGATTATCCACTACGATTGGAAGTCCAGCATTGGGCTGCACGATAATTGGTGTAGAAGAATAAGCCACGACCTTTTCAACTATAGGTAGCAATTGTTCTGGCCCAAAGGAACAATTAATACCCAAAGCATCTACCTTTAAACCTTCTAATACAGCTACCATCGTCACTGGATCTACGCCAAACATGGTTTTTTCATTTTTGTTAAAAGTCATCGTACATACAATTGGTAAATCGGAATTTTCTTTTGCTGCTAAAACGGCAATTCTTGCTTCTGAAATATCCGTCATCGTCTCAATTATAATGAGATCACAACCTGCTTTCTTTCCAGCTAGAACTTGTTTTTTAAATTGTTCATACGCTTCATCAAAGGTCAAATCTCCAATAGGCTCCATCATTTTTCCTAAAGGTCCTATATCTAATGCCACATAAGCACCCTCTGCTACTTCTATAGCATTATGAACGCCTGCAGTAATAATCTCTTCAATGGAATAATTGCTCCCCTTTAACTTAAAATCATTGGCTCCAAAAGTGTTAGTAGTGATTACATTTGCTCCAGCATGCACATATTCTTTGTGAATTTTTTGAATGAGTTCTGGTTTCGTTATATTGAGCTCATCTGGAACCTTAGCTTCTGGCGCCTCCGCTTGAATTCTTGTCCCCAAAGCTCCATCAAAGATGAGTAATTCTCGTCCTAATTTGTTTATTCTATCCATTTTTCTATTCTCCGCCCCTTCTCATTAAAACATTTAGTAAATTTTATAAATTATTAAATATTTTTCATCTTTCAACAAATCATATATGTATTATAACAATATTATGCTTTAAAAAAAACTTATTTCATCTATTGTTTCATATTATTTACAAAAATTGTAATAAAAATCTCTTTATATCTTTGATTCAATACTGCAAAATATTACCAGATTATTTTTTTCAAATAGATACAAACTATTACTACACCAACAAATAAAGGAGGCAACAAAGATGAGTAGAAGAAAACAAAAAGCAGGATTAGAAAATTTCAAACAAGAATGTGCTAATGATTTAAACATCAATTTGAAACAAGGCTACAATGGAGATTTGACTTCTAAGCAAGCTGGCTCCATCGGTGGAGAAATGGTTAAAAGAATGGTTCGTTCTTACGAAGAAAAAAATATGAATAATCAATAAATAGATAAAGCGCCCTTGTGGGCGCTTTCGTTATAGGTTCTGACTATCTTATTTATGTAATATAGGGGATACTTTTTTATACATCGCCATTGTTAGTATGGATATTAATAATGTTTTTACAATATTAAACGGTGTGATGCCATATAGTATCAACGTAATATAATCTTTTATAGCTGGATTGACTACAGATCCCATTCCTACGATTGCTTCCATTGGCATCATGCTTTCATAGAATGGAAGATTTATATAAAAATTGATAAACCCTGCAGCTATAATCATAGATATGGCTCCCACAACCAAACCTATGACTGCATTTTTTTTCGTCTTATTCTTTTTATAGATAAATCCTATAGGTATTATCCAGGCACAGCCTGTTAATAAATTTGCTAATTGCCCCACGCCACCTGTCTCAGATCCTTTTACAATAAAATGAAGGATATTCTTTATTACTTCAATAAGTGCTCCCGCTGCAGGTCCCATTGAAAAAGCGCCTAATATAGCAGGTATATCGCTGACATCAAACTTTAAAAAAGCTGGAAATAACATGGGGATAGGAAAATCGATGTACATTAAAATAAACGCAATTGCACTGAGAACGGCTATTCTCATTAAATATTTTGTCTTGTTGCTAGCCATAGTAAAGCCTCCTTAAATTGTAATTGGAATAATTAAATTTTTAATCAGCCACTCGCCAAATAAAAGCTGCACTTTCACTTGGCTCTTTGGTTCACGAAAGAAAAGCCCTTGATTTCTCAAGGGCTATTAGACGAGTTCAATAGAATACAAACAAAACTCTAATCCTCTCTCATCCAGACTTTACTGTCGGTCTTGGAATTGCACCAAGTCAGCCTAAAAAGGCTCGCGGACTTTACCGCCGGTCGGGAATTACACCCTGCCCTGAGAATTTAATTATTCTTTTATGAGATAACTATAACATATTCTACATAATAGTGCAACACCTTTTCGAACGATGGTTGAACTGCTGTTTAACTACTGTTCACCCTTCATGCTTAGTGAAATTCGTCCTCTCTCTACGTCTACTCCTATGACTTTTACTTTGACAATATCGCCTACTGCCACTACATCCATAGGGTTTTTGACGAATTTATCGCTTAATTGTGAAATGTGTACTAATCCATCTTGATGTACTCCTATATCTACAAAAGCACCAAAGTCAATTACATTGCGTACCGTTCCTGTCAATACCATACCTTCTTTAAGATCTTTTACTTCCATTACTTCTGTCTTAAAGATTGGTCTATCGAATTCATCTCGAGGATCTCTTCCTGGTTTTTGAATTTCTTTTAGGATATCCACAAGGGTTAGTTTTCCAATAGACAAATCATTAGAGAGTAGCTCTATACTTACATTACTAAAGGCTTTACCTATTTCAGAATATTTCGTTCGTATATCTTCAATTTTATAATTGAAATAATCTAAAACCTTTATAGCATCTTCATAAGATTCTGGATGTACGGCTGTATTATCTAAGGGATTTTCGCCTTCTGAAATCCTTAAAAAGCCTGCCGCTTGTTCGAAAGCCTTGTTCCCAATCTTCTTTACCTTTTTTATGGTAGCTCTATTTGTAAAAGGACCGTTTTCTCTTCTATATTCAATAATATTTTGAGCAGTTGTATTGTTAAGACCAGAAATATTTTTTAAGAGAGACACAGACGCTGTATTCATATCTACTCCAACGCTGTTTACCACGTCTTCAATGACTCCATCTAATGATTTTTGAAGCTCTTTTTGATTTACATCGTGTTGATATTGTCCCACTCCTATGTGCTTTGGATCGATCTTTACTAATTCAGCTAAGGGATCTTGCAACCTTCTAGCAATAGAAATAGCACCTCTTAAAGATACATTAATATCTGGAAATTCTTCATTGGCTAATTTTGATGCAGAATACACAGATGCTCCTGCTTCATTGACTACTAGGTATTCTACTTTTAAATTGTTTTTCTTAATAAAATCTGCCACAATAATTTCTGATTCCCTAGAAGCCGTTCCATTTCCTATAGCAATTAATGTAATAGCGTGGTTTTTGACAAGGCGTAAAAGGGTTTTTTCAGATTCTTCAATCTTATTCTCAGGAGCAGTAGGATAGATCGTAGCCGTATCTAAAAGTTCTCCAAATTCATCTACAACAGCTAGCTTGCAACCTGTACGAAAAGCTGGATCAAAACCTAAAACCACCCGACCTTTTACTGGTGGCTGCAATAAGTAGTTCTTTAAATTAGTGGCAAATACCTTTATCGCTTCTTTTTCTGCCACTTCAGTAAGGGTAGAACGGATTTCTCGCTCTATTGAGGGAAAAACAAGTCTCTTATAAGAGTCTTTTATAGCATCTATCATAAATTGATTTGTGTGTTCATTTAAGAGTTTGCTGTTTAAATACCGTAAAACTTTTTCTTCATCCATCTGAATCTTTACATTTAATATGCCTTTTTTCTCTCCGCGATTCGTTGCTAATACTCGATGATTTGCAATTTTATTTACTTTTTCAGAAAAATCGTAGTACATCTCAAATTCTGTAATCTCTTCCTGTGATTTCTTGGAATAGATAGATGTAAGAAAACCATATTCAAAGACTAATTCACGAATCTTTTTACGATACTCTGCCTCATCAGATATATCCTCAGCTATAATATCCATAGCTTTGATTACAGCGTCTTCTCCAGTTTCAATTTTCTTTTCAAGGTCAATGTATTTTTCACCTTCTTGAAGAATCTCCTCATCTGTGGATATTTGTAACCGAATAAGCGTGGCTAGTGGCTCTAAGCCCAATTCTCTAGCTATAACCGCCCTAGTCTTTCGTTTTTGCTTATATGGAAGGTATAAATCCTCAACTTCTTGTAGAATTCCCGCCATTTCAATTTTTTTAGTTAGTTCATCTGTCAATTTGCCCTGATTTTCAATAGAGCGGATGACTTCTTCTTTTCGTTTTTCTAAATGTCTTAAATACAGTAATCTTTCATCTAATTCACGAAGAGTAACATCGTCTAAATTCCCAGTAGCTTCCTTACGATATCTAGCAATAAAAGGGATCGTATTTCCTTCGTCGATGAGATTAATTGTCGTCTCGACTTGGTTTCTTTTTATATTAAACTCTTTTGTAATTTGTTCTATAATCTTATTCAAATAGTAAAACTCCCTTATTAAAAATAGCCATCATCTATCAGTCACCAACCGTCAATATCAGGGAATTGCTCTTGGTCTTTTTACTACCGTAGGTAGCTTGTTGTACTAGTCGCTGCTTGCTGACCGTTGATGGCTAATTCATGTTTCTATTCGCGCTTAATCTTCTAGTGCTGTTTTCCTCAGATATTCATTTATAAATAAGTCCAAGTCCCCGTCCATAACAGCTTGCACATTTCCCGTTTCTGCATTAGTACGGTGGTCTTTGACCATACTGTACGGATGGAATACATAGGATCTGATTTGATTTCCCCAAGCAATTTGTCCGTATTCTCCTTGGATATCTTCTATCTTTTCTTTGTGTTCTCTCTCTTTGATTTCTACTAGCTTACTTAATAACATTTTCATAGCGGTCTCTCTATTTTGGATCTGAGAGCGTTCGTTTTGGCATTGAACGACGATGCCTGTAGGGATATGAGTAATTCGAATGGCCGACTCCGTTTTATTGACGTGTTGACCACCTGCCCCACTAGATCTATAAGTATCAATTCTTAAATCATCAGTATCTATCTCTATAGTACTATCTTCTTCTATTTGAGGTGTAATATCTACAGAGGCAAAGGACGTATGCCTTCTACCGGAAGCATCAAAAGGAGAAATTCGAACTAATCGATGTACACCTTTTTCACTTTTTAAATACCCATAGGCATTATTTCCTTCTATTGATACTGTTACACTCTTTATTCCAGCTTCATCTCCTGGCTGATAATCTAAGGTTGTAACCTTAAAACCTTTCTTCTCTGCCCACCTCAAGTACATTCTAAGAAGCATTTCAGCCCAGTCGTGAGACTCTGTTCCTCCAGCGCCAGGGTGTATGGAGAATATCACGTCATTAGCATCGTACTCACCGCTTAATAGCGTTTCTAGATTAAATTCTTCAATAGCTTTTTCTAGTTCGTCCATAGAAGATTTCAAATCTTCCTCTAAATCTTTATCTTCGCTTTCCTCTATTAATTCTATTAGTAGGCTAATATCCTCTAATTCGCTCTCAAGCCCAGCAACTTTTTCCCATTTATGTTTAAGAGCGCTAGATTGCTTTAGTATTTTTTTAGCATTTTCCTGATCATTCCAAAAGTCAGGAGCATTCATCTTTTGCTCTAACTCATCAATTTCAAATTTTATCTTTGACAAGTCAAAGTGAATCCCTCAATTCTTTAAAGATTTCATTTGCTTCTTTATACCTTCTTTTATACTCCTGCATATCCATACTTTTTCACCTCTTATAGATTATTTCCACAGCATCTCTTGTACTTCTTGCCACTACCGCACGGACAAGGGTCATTTCTTCCAATCTTGTCTTTGTTGACAATAGGCTTATTTACCTTTTCATCTCTATTGGTTGTCACCTGAGACAGATCTGTAGCTTCTCTTTGTTCTACTTTGTCACTTCTCACATCAATATGGAACAAGTATTTTACAGTATCTTCTTGAATGCTTTGATTCATCTGTTCAAACATATCAAAGCCCTCTTTAGTATAAGCAACAACTGGGTCTATCTGAGCATAAGCTCTTAATCCAATGCCCTGTCTCAATTGATCCATATTGTCGATATGATCCATCCATTTACTATCTACAACTCTCAATAAGACTACCCTTTCAAGCTCTTTCATCTGGTCTAGACCTATTTCCGCAATTTTTGCTTCATATGTTTTTAAAGCTCTATCCATTAAAGCTTCTTTTATCTCATCTTGAGTAATATCATTATCTTCAAAAGTCAGAGTGCCCTTTTCTAAAAATATAGATTCACAGTGCTCTATTAATGCCTTTAGATCCCACTCATCTGTATGTTGGCTAAAACCAGTATATACGCTGATGCTGTCGTCGATAATTCCCTCTAACATCTTTAGCGTTTGCTCGTGTACGTCTTGTCCTTCTAATACAGACCTTCTCTGAGAATAGATGATTTTTCTCTGCTTATTCATGACATCATCATATTGTAAGACATGCTTTCTGATACCAAAGTTTTTGCCTTCTACTTTCTTTTGAGCATTTTCGATACCCTTCGTTAGCATTCGATGCTCTATTGGGACATCTTCCTCTAAACCAATAGTATCTACTAATCCTAAGATTCTTTCCGATCCAAATAATCGCATCAGATCGTCTTCGAAGGAAATAAAGAATTGTGAAGAACCTGAATCCCCTTGCCTACCAGCACGACCTCTTAATTGATTATCAATTCTTCTACTTTCATGTCTTTCTGTACCTATAATGTGTAAACCGCCTAATGACTTTACTTCTGGGGCTAAGACAATGTCCGTACCTCTACCTGCCATATTTGTAGAGATGGTAACGGCATTTTTTTGTCCTGCATTACTAATGATTTCAGCTTCTTTCTCGTGGTGTTTCGCATTTAATACTTCATGTTTTATACCACGTTTTTTCAACATGCTACTTAACTCTTCTGATTTTTCAATAGAAATGGTACCTACTAATATTGGTTGACCTATTTTATTCCTTCTTTCAATTTCATCCACTACTGCCTTAAACTTAGCTTTTTCAGATTTGTAAAAGGCATCATTTATATCTTTACGAATCATATCTTTATTTGTTGGAATGGACAATACATCCATATTATAAATAGACTTAAATTCTTCTTCCTCTGTTTTAGCTGTACCTGTCATACCGCTGAGCTTCTCGTACATTCTAAAATAATTTTGAAAGGTGATTGTTGCAAGAGTTTTAGATTCCCTTTCTACTTTAACATTTTCCTTAGCTTCTATAGCTTGATGGAGTCCATTACTATACCTTCGTCCCTCCATAAGTCGACCAGTAAATTCATCGACGATGACAACTTGACCATTTTGCACTACATAATCTTTATCTCGTTTCATAGAATACACTGCTTTTAAGGCTTGATTAATATGATGAGACAATTCCATGTTTTCCATGTCCGCTAAATTTTCTATGCCGAATTGTTTTTCTGCTCTTTCAACTCCGTTTTCTGTCAGTGTTACGGAGGCCGCCTTTTCGTCAATAACATAATCTTCTTCTTCTTTTAATCTCTTTACAAAGCTGTCTACGATATTGTAAAGCTTTGTACTCTTATCTCCACTTCCTGAAATAATAAGAGGCGTTCTAGCTTCATCGATTAATATACTATCCACTTCATCTACAATAGCATAGTGAAGTTTTCTCTGTACCATTTGTTCTAAGTGAACCACCATATTATCTCTTAAATAATCAAAACCAAATTCATTGTTTGTCCCATAAGTGATATCTGCACCGTAAGCTGCTTTTTTTTCTGCAGGAGTCATTCCATGTACAACCAAACCTACTTGTAGCCCTAAAAATTCATGGAGTTTACCCATCCATTCACTATCCCTTTGAGCTAAGTAGCTATTGACCGTGACAATGTGCACGCCTTCTCCTGAAAGGGCATTTAAATAGGCTGGAAGGGTAGACACAAGAGTTTTACCTTCACCTGTCTTCATCTCTGCAATATTTCCTTGATGAAGAACAATTCCACCGAGCAATTGAACTGGAAAATGCTTCATCCCTAGAACTCGGTCTCCAGCTTCTCTAACGACAGCAAATGCCTCTACTAGAAGGTCATCTTCACTTTCTCCTTTATGAAGCCTGCTTTTAAACTCATCCGTTTTATCCTTTAGAGCTTTATCCGTAAGTTTTTTCATTTCTTCGTCTAAATCAATAATTTTATCAACCGTTTTCATTAATCTCTTTACTTCTTTTGCATCTAAATCACCAAATATTTTTTTTAGCAATGACATATTTACACCTCTTTGTTAGGATTATGTTTTAGTTGGATTTGTACCTTTTTTAATTGCTTATCCATACTGCACTAATTTTAGACCTCAACTCTAAGTCTGCAGCTATTTATGCAATTTTCTGTTCAGATAGTATATCACAAAAAAGACTTGTTTACATTACAAGTCTTTTTTCCAAAAGTTAATTTTTTTATCACCAACAGTAATCTCAACTAAAGTATATCCTTCGGCTTTCCTTTTTTTCATCTTTTTCATCAATTCAATTCTGTCACTATCCGTAAGATTTTGAAGCATATGGTTCTCTTCTTTAACCCTTTCTCCTTTATCTTGCAAATCAATATGGGATAGCTCTAATTCTTCTATATCGTTTTCCTCCGGATCATTGCCCTTTACAGGCTCTTCCCGGTTTACCTCTTCATGATGAATAGGCAATTGATAATTAGGATTTTTCTTTATTTTACCGTCTACAATGATAAACTGATTTATAGTATCCATTTCTTCATCATTCGTTTCTTTTTTCTCTCTATACGGATTCAAATCAACTTGAGGTGTTTCATCTACTAATGGCTCATTTCCCTCAGTATTATTCATTTGATCAATATCTTCCTTTTCTATTTCTACCGTATCTTCTTTTTCTTGGTTGTTTGTAATATCAAATCCCATCAAATTCTCCTGAGAAGATTCCTCTTCTTGCCAAGGCACAACAACAGTGGCATCATCTAAGGTGATTTCCACACCTACGCTTTGCTCCTCTTGAACACTTGTTGCTTTGCTCGTATTTAAGACGATAGTTTCTTGGTGATGGTCTTCTATATCTTGTTCTACCTCTATTGCCGTCTCTCCTTTTGCAGAGTTGATTTTTTGTTCAAACAACAGCATTTCTTCTAAGGAGTCCATTGGCTTAAAATCTTCATAGGCGTTCTTCTCTTCTTCTCCCTCATCTACCTGATTTCGATCTTCTGAAAAAATCATAAGAGATTGAAGTAAACCAAAAATCCCGACAAACATAACAATATCACCAATACTGTAAATATCGTTAAAGAAACGCAGTGCTTTTGGTAAGCCAAAAGGTATAATATCCCCTAAAATCCCCAGTAAGGTATGTGATTCTAATAGCTGATGTGTTCCTACTTTAGCCATTAATAATTCGGACAGGGCGGTAGCATCTAAGCCTATTTTTTCTGCAGCATCTAGTGACACGGGCATTCTTCCTCCGTTTAAGAAAATCACTATAAAATTGAGTACTATTCCTAAAGTAACGAGAATAAACCACTTGTTATCAAAATTACCCATTAAACCAGCAAACAAAATAATGTAGCTGACAAAATGAATTAAAACATCATAATTTTGGACAATCTCTATATTGTATTGATAGGCAAAATAAATGCTTATTTGCATAACAAATGATAATAAAATCAGTGGCACAAGTTTTATTTTATAATGCACTACATTCTTTAGACTACCTTTTCTCATATATCCAAATATAATCGCAAGAGTAAATATAGCAATAATCATATTTTGAACCTACCTTTATTATATAATACTAAAAATTTATCCACTACAAATGGATCTAATTTTTTACCGGACTCCTCTTTTATTATATCAACGGCCTCTCTATTTGTCATGGCTTTTCTATAAGGTCTATCTGTAGTTAAGGCATCGTATATATCCGCTACAGAAATAATCCTTGCCTCTAAAGGAATTTCTTCTCTTTTTAATCCACTTGGATACCCACTTCCATCGTATCCTTCATGATGTGATTCAATGAAGGTTATGGCCTTTTTTAAAAAGCTAATACCCATAAGGATGTTGACGCTTTTTTGAGAATGTTGCTTTATGGCTTCATATTCTTCCTCTGTAAGCCCTCCAGGTTTATGTAAGATGCTATCTTCTACTCCTATCTTGCCTATGTCGTGAAAAATTGCAGCGTATTGAAGCTGCTGTATATCTACTTTTGAATGACCTATTTCGTTAGCAATCATAATAGAGTACTTTTCTACCCTCTCTGAATGACCTTTTGTATAAGGATCTTTTTCTTCTAGGGCAGAGGATAATGCCTTAATAGTGGACAAGTAATTTGCCTGCATATCGTACACTAATTTAAAGGAATATCGTATGAGCATATAAGGGAAAAAGAGAATCAAGACCATTTCTATCCCAATTTTTTGGTAAGTCATGACGATGATAATGCTGACTGTAGATAATCCAAAGAAATTTGGAATAACACCCTTAAAGTTCTCTCTAAATAGAAGGGTTGGATCAGCCTCAGAATTTACTATCATAAATGTCGTAATCACCATCACATCCATTAGGATAAATACTATACCTGAAATGAACATAAATATAATAGAGCCTTCTTTAAATTCTAAACCCTGGTTTAAATATATAAAGAGCAATGAGGAAATGCTGCTACCAATAATATAAGCGTTTAAATTACCTAGCGTTTTATACCAGGGAATATTAAAAAAATATTTTACTTCTCCATCCATCTTATATACTGAAAATAAAATACTAGCAATAGCACAGAGTAAACCTTCGCTAGGACCAAATAATATGGCTACAGATAAGACAATGCCAAAAGTGAGGGTTACCCCGCCTTTATTAGGCGTGAAAATAACGACCGATTCTGTAATAATTGCAAATACAGTAAATAACAATAAATGAAGATTAAAATTTATTGGAAATTCTTTAAAAATAATGAAAGAAAGAATGACTGAAATAATGCTTAGGCCTAATAATATATGTAATGTTATTGCATTGACTTTTCTCATTTAAATCTCCTTATATATTAAGGCTGGCATACTTTTATGTAATTTTGTTTAAACTATTTTGTGTATTAACACCATTTGACGCCAGCGCCGCCAGCTACAAATAAAGTCATTATAACCAAAAGTACTTGGATTATTTTAGCCTTCATGTAAATGCCCCCTTATATAAATAATGGGACTGTTTTTCGCTAAATAAAACAATCTAATCCGCTTCGCTCAAAAGTATGCCAGCCTTAATCCCTCATGGAATAACTTTAATCTGTCGATTTATAGAATTTAATGCTGCCTTTATAATAGCTGTATTGATATCGCTTTCAACGATGCACTTTCCGACAAAAAGTTTTTCTTTTTGTTCATACATCTCATATAAAGCCAATAGTATCACATCTCGTCCAGCTATAGATACTAGTTTTATTTCATCCAAAATGAATTTGACTTTATAATTTAAAAATATTTCAATAGCGTCTAAAGTTGCTTCTGCAACCAATCTATTAATTTGAGAAGTACTTCTGATTCCTTCGCTCTTCCCCTCATATGTTTTACCACCGCATTCTAGGGTTACTTTTGCTTTGGCTTGCATATTATAACTTCCGTATTCAACAGAGCCAATTTGTAATCTTTGGGTCTGATGAGTTTCCCCTTTTTCATATATCTGGGCAATGCTTATAATTTTATGATCCACTTTTATATTATATTTAGCCATGAGGAGGGATTCGACATCTCGAATAATTTGCTTCACAGGCCTTTGATTATCAGAAAGAATATGTATTTCAGTAATTTTAAGATCGGAAGAGCACACGTCTGAACTCCAGTCACGTAATTTTATCAGTCTCATTGACTACTATACGAGAGCACATTACGCCAATGATTTTACTTAGAGATTCTTCTACATTTTGAATATCGGTGCTTTCCATTCCAACAACTCCTAAATTATAGATATATATAATGATACCACTAAAACACTATATAATGATATAAAAAAACACAAATCATTAAAATTTTTCTAATAAATATGCATCTATATGCAATCAAATAAAAAATTTTAAGTTTGTATTATATCAAGGATTGCGGAACGATGGTTAAACAGTAGTTCGATGATTAGCAAAAATATTGAAAATAGATACGTTTAGATTTTTATAGTTAATTGGATTAAAAGAAAGAATACAGACTTTATCAAAAAAATCCCTACTAAAAAAGACAAAGCGAGAAAGCTTTGCCCTTTAATATCTTGAATGTTTAGATGGTCGGCTCGATTAATCCGTAGTTGCCATCTTTTCTCTTGTATACTACATTTACTTCATCACTTTCACTATTCAAGAAAACGAAAAAATTATGTCCTATTAAATCCATTTGTAGAGAAGCTTCTTCTGGTGACATTGGCTTTATTGGGAATCTCTTTGTTTTTACAATTCGATTTTCTTCTTGATTGTTACCACTTTCAGGAATAGAGTCAAATCGAATAGTAGCTTGTTCTTTGTATTTTCTTTCAATTTTTGTTTTATGTTTCCTTAATTGTCCTTCTAATTTATCAACAACTTTATCGATAGAACCATACATATCATCAGTAGCTTCCTCAGCTCTCAAAAAAGAACCATCAATTTTAATTTGTACTTCTAAAATATGCATATTCTTTTGAGTACTAAGAGTTGCCGTTGCTTCCACCTCAGGAACGAAGTATTTGTCGAGCTTAGACAATTTCTTTTCCAACATATTTCTTAACCCTTCAGTTACTTCGATATTCTTCCCATATACTATTACTCGCATAATAACAACTCCTTTAAGAAAATATAGTGATTAGTTAGTATTATTATTATACCCCTAAAGAATATGACAAAACATTTTTGTTTGTAGTAAATACTTCATTATATAAAAGGAAATTATTGGTAAATTTAAAAATTAGGTGGACAGGTAGTCTGAAAAAAAGCTGAATGCGGAAAGCGGAAAGCGGAAAAAAACTCGCTGTAGGCGAGGTTGTGTAGGATCCTTCGTCGCTTCGCTCCTCAGGATGACTATGTAGAAAATTATATTATAGTAGAAATTAGTACCTTAATGATAACTTTAAAATCGTTTTTTAGATACTTAAACAATTGTTTAACTACCGTTTAACCATTGCTCAACAATCGTTTAACAACTGTTTTTACTTACAACTTAAAGCTTAAAACGTAGAACTATTATCGCCTTAGCTGACCTGGTCTTTGCCCCCACACTCGCCAGCTGGAAGTTTAGCTAGGGTTCGCCTTCACAACTCCTTCTCTCAATCTCTTAATTGGCTGGTCTTACATCTAAGCCGCACCATGCTCAGTATGCTCTTTTGGCTTACCTTACGTGGATCGTTTTGCCTGCGACTGGCATCGATTTTCAACCACAGACCTAAGGCGTCTCTTTATTATACTAACTTAAAAGGAAAAAAGTCAAGATACTTTTAATCCCTAGTCTCTTGTGACTAGTCCATAGCGCCGAGGTATTTCTTTAGGGGTCCGCTTTCAGCTAATATCTTTTTTCCATCCAATCGCCCAACCAAAAAAACTTGTAAACGAGCACATTCTCATTTTCTGTGTTTTAATTGGATATTTTACCACAATTATTGTATACTACTTTTGTAGAACACTTTACGTTATTCATTTAAGTAAAATAGGAGGTTTTGTAATGGCTTTGGTAAATTCTAGAGAAATGTTTAAGAAAGCTTATGAAGGAAATTATGCAGTAGGGGCGTTCAATGTCAATAATATGGAAATTGTTCAAGGTATTATGGCTGCTGCTCAACAAGAAAATGCACCTGTTATCTTACAAGTATCCGCGGGAGCTAGAAAATACGCTAGCCCAATTTATTTAAGAAAACTAGTAGAGGCTGCAATAGAAGAGACTGGTCTTGACCTTGTTCTTCATTTAGATCATGGTGAAGATTTTGAAATATGTAAAGCTTGTATCGATGATGGCTTTAGCTCTGTCATGATAGATGGATCAAGATTTCCACTTGAAGAAAATATTGCATTAACAAAAAAAGTTGTAGAATATGCTCATGATAAAGGTGTTACAGTAGAAGCAGAATTAGGAAAGCTTGCAGGTGTAGAAGATGCCGTTAAAGTTGCTGCAAAAGATGCTACTTACACGGATCCTGACGAAGCAGTAGAATTCGTTGAAAAAACAGGTGTAGACTCATTAGCTATTGCTATTGGCACAAGCCATGGAGCTTATAAATTCAAAGGAGATCCAACTTTAGACTTTGATCGATTAGCTACTATCACAGAAAAATTAAAAGGTTTCCCATTAGTATTACACGGTGCTTCTTCTGTACCTCAAGAATTTGTACAATTAAACAACAAATACGGCGGACAAATTCCAGGTGCTCAAGGTGTGCCTGAAGAAATGCTAAATAGAGCGTCTAAATTAGGTGTATGTAAAATCAATATTGATACAGACTTAAGATTAGCTCTGACAGCTTCTATCAGAAAAACTTTTGTAGAAAGCCCCGCTGAATTCGATCCAAGAAAATATTTAGGACCAGGTAGAGATGCTATTAGAGATATGGTCGCTCATAAAATGAGAAATGTGCTAGGTTGCTCTGGTAAAAAATAAAAAAGAAAGCCCTCTGGCTTTCTTTTTATTTTAGTTGTAAGTTGTATGTTCTACGTTCTAAGTCACTACGTCACCGAAGGTGACTAAAAGCGTTTACATAAAACGTACATCATAGAACTTAGAGGCTATAGACAAAGGGGGACACATTTATAAATGTGTCCCCCTTTGTCTATATAAATCTGTTCCCTTTGTCACCACTGAAATCTTAATGTTTTTCCGCCTAAATAATTACACTTTTTTCCTTGATAGCTTTCTCTTTTTTTCATTTCTTCTTCAATCATATCCTTAATCTTCCACCAACTAGTATTCCAATTGCAAAAAAGAGTGTTTTCCTGTGGTGCTCTGCCTATAAGCCTTTGTATAGATATATCCGGTTTCAAATATTCTAAGAACAATATCACTCTATTAATATAATTTTCCAATGAGATTATTTCAAACTCATTATTAATATATAATTCAGCCATTTTTGTGTGTTTTTCAATATAAAGGGCATGAGACTTTATAGAGTCTATATGTAATGCAGATATGATTTTTGCGCTCTCCATTACATCTACTTCATTATCCCAAGGCAGATTTAATATTACATGAGCACAAATATCAAAACCATAGTTCTTCACCATAAGAGCCCCATCAATAAATTCCCCTAGGGTATGACCTCTATTGATTTTATTTAATGTGTGGTAATTAGCTGTTTGTAAACCCAGCTCTATGGTAATATCTAAATTATTTTCCCTTGAAACTTCTTTGAGAAATTCTAAATATTGATCATTAATAGAATCAGGTCTAGTGGACACAGAAATGCCGACTACATTCTCTTTGACGACTTGCACAATATGTTTTTTAAAATCTTCTAAAGGCAAATAGGTATTCGTGTAGTTTTGAAAATAAGGAATAAATTTTTTTGCCTTATACCTTTTAGATATATACTCTATATTTTTATCTAGTTGCTCACTAGGACTCAGACTATTGGGCAAGTTTTCATAACCTACTCCACTTTCTCCACAGTAAATACAACCTCCCGTAGAAATATTTCCATCTCGATTTGGACAAGAACAAGGTATGCTAATGGGAATCTTATAGACCTTTTCTCCGTACTTTTCTTTTAAATAATGTGAGTAATTATTATACAATTCCATATTTTATTCCTCCGTTGAAAAGTATTATAACATAAAAGCCCTTTTTGAACGATGGTTACGATTGTAAAGCAGTAGAAAAGTAATCGTTAAGCCTTACATTCCCACTGACGTCTCAATCGACCATACTGCCATGCTGAGGAGTTTGCGACGAAGAATCTCTATAAAATATATGTAGAAATAGAAGCTAGGTTTATCCACTCAAATTAAAAAAAGCAAAGTACCAAATCAAAATGATGGACTCTGCTTTTTTTCTATCTCATTATTTATTGTTTTCTACATTATTTCATTAGTAAAGGCTAATTTTACGAGAAAGCGTAGGATCTATATTTCTCAGGTAATGGTTCATCGCTTGTGACGCTTACTACAAATGTTACATTGTACTTATTGCTAAGGAGGTCTATTCCTTTAAAGAATTTTTCCAAATCATCTACTTCTTCTATCTTTGCAATGCGAACTAAATTGTCAATAAATATTGTATCGATGTCGTAATTCCCAGCAATCAATCCGTTAAGAAAACCAAATAATACGGTCGGTGTATAAATATAAAAGTCGTTTGTGCTTATATAACGTATGCTCTTATTTATTTTTTCTCGGTACTTCTCTCTGTCGTTTATAAACACAATTTCTCCAATTGTCTCTTTGATTTTCTCATTTGCAAAATCAATGATTTTCTTGGTTTTTCCACTTCCTTTTGGACCAGAAATAATTCGAACCATCTTAGACACCTCTTTCGCCTTTTTATTATATTATAGTATGTATTCGAGTACATTTCAAATAAAGTTAAAGAAAACATCGAAATACCTACTACATTTTACATAAATAGGATAAAATTAAAAAATTCACCTTACACGGCTCTTCTTTAAATATGAAATGATTGACCCCTTCTATAATTTCAAGTTTAGACATAGGTATATGACGTGCAATAAGTTCCGTATGTTCTCCTTTGACTACATCTTTTTCTCCTGCTAGAACTAAAGTTGGGCACTGAATTTTTTTTAGTTCTGTAGGGTCAAAATTTGGTTGACATACTATCAAATCTAGTAAACTTGCTTTTTTCTTTGCCTTCTTGCTAAACCCAGAAGTAATCTTATACAACAAATAAGCCATAACAATAGGCACCTGACTTGCCATTTTTATTCCTGTAGGATATAAATTAGCTCCAGCTAGAATCAGTTTTTTAATTCGCTCAGGATAGTTTAGCGCAATCTGTATAGCGATATTTCCTCCATCACTAAATCCTATAATATGAGCTTGCCCAATTTTGAGCTCATTCATAACAGTTATGACATCATTTGCCATAAATTCAATAGTAAGGGGGTACATCCCAAAGGAGGAACGGCCATGGCCTCTACTATCGATGGTCACTATTTTATATAATTTAGAAAAGGGTTTTATTTGCTTATTAAAAGTATGCCAATCTTCTCCATGTCCATGAATGAGTATAATTGCGGGTTTACTCTCTTCTCCAAAAACTTGAAAATAGATGTTTGCAGTATTGGAGAACACATACCCTGTATTGTTTGAACTCACAAAATTTCACCTCAGATGTGATTATTACTATTCACTTTCATTATAATATAGAGAAGTATAAACCTCTACTATTTAAATCCTACAAAATAGTCTACAATATTTAATAACCCGTAAAAAATTTGCTTCTTTATAAATTATCTAATCACCTTTTCGGGAATCTTATAGAAATATTTCCCTTAATATACTATAATTATTTTATGGGAGGAGGTAATTTATATGAGTGAAACTTATTTAAATTATTTTAAAGATGCAATTACATATCAACTAGAAGAACTTGAACAACAAATCCCAATATCCATTAAAGATATTACTTGTCCTGTTCGCAATGAATTAGGCCAAAATATCGATCTAGTATACATGCGACTTTTTAGACTTGCACTTCGGGATACTTATGGGAGCAAATTGGCTAGCTCTTTATTGTACGAAGCGGGAAGACATACGGCAATTAATAATTTTAAGTTCGTATCAATAGATGATATAGTAACTACCCTTAATGATCTTACCATTGGCATAATGAAAGTCGTTTGTAATAATGGAGAACATATTATCTTTCAAGAAGAGGAATGTGCAGTTTGTATGGGTATGCCTACTACTGATGAGGCACTGTGCTCTTTTGAATCTGGCTTTTTAGCAGGCGCCTTATCTTATATTATGAACAAAAATGTAGTAGTTGAAGAGACAAAATGTTGGGGTCTAGGTGATCAAATCTGTCAATTTGAAGCATCTATTATCTCAAACACCCCTCCTAAATCCGATGAAAAGATGAACACCCTTGATCTTATCGCAACTCTTGCATCTAGATCCTCTAAAGCAATAGCACTTAATAAAGAATTAAAAAAGAAAAATGACATCTTTAGTAAACAATTAGAGTTTGCCAAAAGAATTCAAAAGAAGATTATCCCTCATATGGATGCTTTTAAATCAGATCACTATAACTTCTACTCTTATTTAAAGCCTTTTAGAGAAGTAGGTGGAGATTTCTACGATTTCTTTTTTGATAAAGATAGCAATAAAGTTGCCATTGCCATTGCTGATATGGCTGGTCATGGTATTGATGCAGCAATGATTACGGGCATGATTAAACTCACTCTTAAGCATTGCAGTGAAAAAAAGGGTCTTTTATGCAAACCAAGTAAAGTCATGGCATTTATAGAGGCAGATATATCAGATGTAGTCCCAGACAACTTTTTTAGCATGATTTATATGGTCTTTGATCCGGACAAGCAATCTATTCGCTACTGTAACGCTGGACATCCTTCTGCCATACTGTACCGTAAAAAACAAAATATTATGCAGTTCCTGCATTCAAATCAGCCCTTAGTTGGGCTAAGCCAATATATTGACGACTATCCTTTTGTCCAACAGTCTATCCTGTATGAAAAAGGCGATCAAATTTTTCTATATACAGATGGCGTTACAGAACTGCGCAATAAATATGGAGAGTTTTACAATATAAGTACTTCCTTAGACATTATTAGAAACTCTAAAGATCTCCCTATATCTACAGTTTGTGAGAATATCATAGCTAGTCTAAATGAACACAGACAAGAAAGAGATTTTGAAGATGATGTGTGCTTGCTAGGAATACAACTATAATTTAGCCATTCGTCACTAGCATCATGGTATTCCTCTAGGGTCCTTTTGCTATCAAAAGTAGCGTTGCAGTTTTAAGGTTTTCTTTACTATCTCAATTAAAAACGATATAAAGGACGATTTCACACTATTTCATGAAATTCGTCCCTTATATCTTGTGCTCAATCTCCATGCAATTTCCTTCCTGGTACTAACTTTCCAAGGTTTGGTTTTATTAAAGATCAATCTATACTTTTAAGTGGTCACGCGTTACCTCTAATCTACTCCGTAATGTAAACAGTTTAGACTACTTCCTAATTCCGTTTTAGGTTCCTCTATAATCGTTAAAGATTATTGGAGGATTCATCTACTTGTTTGCATGTTGCTATTTCATAGATTAGCTTAAAAACTTTGATTGTCTTTTTATGAAATCCATTACCTTGTATTTATAATATACCCCGCGATTTGAAGAATAAACATAGTATTTTATTTTTTAATAAAAGTATTGCTTACTATTCTGAAAAAATCACGATGCTACCTTTCGTAACAAAATAAACCTATAAAAATAAAAAGATACCAGCCAACTAGTGACTAGCTGCTAGTATCTAAAGAGCCTAAGGCGCGTATTTAATGCCATTCCAGTATACTGTGTGTTCTACTTCTGCTTCTTCTGGGAATTCTACATCTTTTAAGGCCCACTTTTTAAATTCTTCAAAACCAGTTCTATCTACAATGTACCCGATGTGCTCTTTTCCACCTGGGGCATCTTTGGCAATATACTCTGTAACGTAATCATAAGTGTTTAATATGATTTTTACGATACTTTCTTCATCAATCCATTTAACAAAATTTTCTCCTTGGCGAGGATTTTTCTTGCCTGTTCTTCCTAGAAGAGTTAATCTATAATATTTTTTCTCACTGCGAGTCCATGCACCTGTTGGGCAATTTAACACACACTCACCACAACCTATACATTTTTCATGATT
>ENA-UOOM01001124-UOOM01001124.1-fermentation-metagenome-genome-assembly--contig:-NODE-1124-length-26889-cov-20.310166_pt1 | contig 26889 bp, 27 predicted proteins | sample MGYA00245781_ERZ724031 | MGnify/ENA primary metagenome ERZ724031 (study PRJEB28704, sample SAMN03018317) | fermentation metagenome | biome: anthropogenic terrestrial biome; feature: soil... | reverse complement strand
ATTTTTTTTAGGCGATTTAGGAACTGTGTCTTTGCACCAAATTTGACGAAGAACCATTATTTAATTAATATATACAAAGTGAGTCTTCAAAGAATATTGTCTGACAAGCATACAGATTATATTGTGAAGGCTCGGAGTGAAGGCAAGATGCTGAAAGAGCAATCGATGAAAAATCAGTTTGAAGCAAGATTTTTACACGAAATAGAAAACACCTTTCGCTGTCTGAAAACAGACCTCGACTTACGTCCGATCTATCATAAGAATGATGATTCAACGATGGCGCACCTTCATTTGGGTTTGCTAGCCCACTGGGTTGTAAACACAATCCGATATCAACTGAAGGCAAAAGGAATCAACAGCGGATGGCAAGAGATACTAAGAAAAACCAACACCCAGAAGATTATAACAACAACCGGGCAAAACTCTTTTGAACAAACCATTCAAATAAGGTGAGGATAGTTAAACCATAGAGGAATAGTTGCCCTTGTGTAGTTTTTTTATCCTTCTTACACGATATCCTAAATCCAAGAAAAACTCACAAAACTTATCTCTACCCATTGTTTGGGGCTTCAAGGTTTCGTACAACTTCTCAACTCCACAACCCGGATGCCCACCCCTGATAATATCTGCCTGAGATATCAACTCTTTTAATTCAGAGTCGAACAACTCTTGTCGCTTTCTGCTTTGATGCACCGATTGCTTACTTATATTCAACATATTATAAAGACTATTTAAACTATAATTCAACTTTTCTTTGTTGTCTTGGAACCACCAGAGCGTTGGATGTTTGAGTTTTTTTTATGTCCATATCATAATGCTCTTTGGCCAAATCAATCATCTTTTCTAAATAGTCAATATTCATTTCTTTTGACCTACAGCTTGTTCCAACTCTTTTATACGAGCTTCCATTTGTCTGATCTTTTCAGCGTTACTATCTTTCATCTCTACTACTTGGGCACCTTTTTTGTTATACTTAGAATACTTATAAATCCACCTATAAATAAGTGAGGTCGAAATATCGTAAATTCTCTCCATTTCTGGAACAGAATATTAACCGGATTCATAATCACGAACAATTTTCAACTTGAAATCTTCCGAAAATCTTCGATGATGTCGCACGCGTTTACCTGTTTTCAACATAATGATCTTTGTTTGAAAACGGTCAACCTATATCAGCCAATTAGCACATACAAAACACACATAATCTATCTGATACCACAAACAAATGCACTAATTGTGTTAATTATTTAAACGTTAATGCATGCTTTATGCTATTATTTGCGTGATAAGTGCAGATAATAATTATTGATATATCTCAAATTTGCAATAAAGAAATTTGAAAAATAAAATCAATAATTAAAAGCAAAAAGCTATGGCACTTTTCAACAAAATCAAACAAAAAGCATTCGGTGAATTTATTGATATTATCGAATGGACAGATGACACGAGCGATACCATGATTTGGCGTTTTCCACGTTACAATTCTGAAATCAAAAATGGAGCACAGCTCACGGTACGCGAAACGCAGGTGGCGGTGTTGGTAAACGAAGGACAATTTGCGGATGTGTTTCAGCCTGGTCGCCATGAGCTAACCACCTCCAACATGCCCATCCTCACCACCATTCGTGGTTGGAAGTATGGCTTCAATTCGCCTTTCAAGGTGGATGTATATTTTGTAAACACCAAGCAGTTTTTGAATCAGCGTTGGGGAACGGCAAACCCTATTATGATGCGCGACCCTGAATTTGGTCCCATCCGCTTGCGTGCATTTGGTTCATACAACTTCCGTGTACAGGAAGATCCCATTCCATTTATAAAAAATGTGGCAGGCACAAGTGGCGAGTTCACCACTGAAGGCATAAGCGAGCAGCTTCGCAATTTTGTGATAACCAAGTTTACCGACTATTTGGGCGAATCTAAAATAGCCGCATTAGATTTGGCAGCCAATATGAATGAGTTTTCGCAAGAACTGACCATCGGTCTCAAGGATGACTTTGCTAAATATGGTATCGAGCTGACCCGTTTTTTGGTAGAGAATATTTCGTTGCCAGAGGCTGTGGAAGAGGCATTAGACCGCCGCACAAGCATGGGCGTGATTGGCAATATGACCGCTTATACCCAGATGCAGTTTGCAGATTCGTTGAAAGATTCGGCAAACAATCCCGCCGGAGGTGGCAACCTTGCCGGCGATGCGATGGGTGCAGGTATTGGACTGGCTATGGCAGGACAAATGGCGGGGCAGATGATGAATCCACAAGCAGGACAGTTTCACGGAGGGCAACAGCCACCTCAACAGGCTGCACCTACTCCACCCCCAATGCCGCAACAAACGACGTATCACGTGGCAGTGGGCGGCGTGCAGCAAGGTCCGTTCCCTGTATCGCAACTTCAGCAAATGATTCAGCAAGGACAGCTTACCCGCGACACCTTGGTGTGGACAGCCGGAATGCCGGCATGGGCTGCGGCAAACTCGGTGCAGGAACTATCGCAACTATTTGGTGAGGTGCCGCCACCATTGTAAATTAAAAAGAAACCACAAAGTGTTGCTCTGACTATTTCGAAGAGAACACTAAAGAAATTACAAAACAAACATAACAAACAAATAAAAATGAAATCAACAACTTACAAAGCAATAATGGCTATAGCATTCCTACTTGCATTCAGTTTTACAGTTGATGCACAAATCAATTTGAAAAAACTTGGCAATCAAGTCAAAAGATCTGCCGAGCAACAAGTAGAGCAAAAGATTAAAGAAAAGGCAGCACGCGAAACCCGCGAAGCATTAGATCGAGGCGAAAAGAAACTCGATCAAGGCATATCAAATGCCACTTCAGGAGAAGCGTCCTCAGGCAATAAGGCTGTTAGTCAGGAAGAAATTCCTAAAGGATCAAAAACCATTTACGTGTCAGCAGACAATGGTAGTAACCGCAACGACGGCAGTCAATCATCGCCACTCAAAGACTTGCAAAAAGCCATTGATGAAGCCCCAGAAGGAGCCCTTATTTGCCTTGCCGAAGGCAATTATCTTGGCTATTTAGACCAGGGATGGGTGAAGGTGAATAAGTATGTTTCTATCGTAGGAGGCTATTCCAATGATTTTTCGCAACGCGACCCTATAAAGTTTCGTACTACAATGCAACCAGGACCAGCTCAGATAATGACTTCGGGCAATCAAGGGGTGATGGATATTCGTGTAGTCGGTAAACGGAATGGTGTAGTGTTAGTAGATGGTATCATTTTCGACCGCGGACAAATCAATGCTTATTTAGCTCCGATTTATGACAATCCGGTAGCCGCTGCTCCTGAGGGATGCGAAACAGGACGTATCCTGGTTGTTGGCGAATCGGTAGCGAGCGTGCCTACTATGAAACCCGAGGGTATGACAAGCGCATTTCAGCTTATCAGCGGTGAGATGGAGGGAAATTTAACCGTCCGCAACTGTGTATTTCTCAACGGATATCACTTCGCCATACAGATGGCCTGTAAAGGCGGACATTTTGATATTTATAACAATGTGTTTGTGGCAAACCGAATGGCTGCCTGCGAGGTGCGTGGCGGACTGGCACTACCCAATACATCCAAAATTTCATTTCACGAGAATACCGTGCTGTTTACTTGGTGCCGAGATAAACTCATGGAAGATATGGGATATGGATTCCGCTATATGACAGGTATTGACGCCGATGTGTATAACAATATAATCGGCTGTTCCAACTATGGCGGTCTGGATCGAGCTTATGTGGATGCTGATAAATCCAAAGAAGCGAAAAGAGTAACCTCGGCGTGGAACAACTTGTTTTTTGGAAACCGCAATGGCGATATGGTGCTACCATCTGGTGGCGGCGGATGGACATTTGTTTTAGCAAAGAATTTTGAGGACGTAAACCAATTGCATAAATATGAAAATAATCGTGAGATGAACGAAGCAGAGGTAAATGCCATCAGCAAAAAGATAGATGTGCCTTATTTGAAAGGATTTATAGGAATAACCGGCTCACAAACCTCTTCTTTTAATCCCAATTCATCAGTAAATCAGTTTCGTTCGGCATTGGGAATGAATATGCAAGGCACTGAAACTATACGTGTTTCCATGTATGGCAATCGATATCCGTTTGATAAGGTATTTGACCTTTTTGGAGCTGTGAAAGGCTACGGAGCACAAAGGGTTTATTAATGCTGCATTATTTATAGTGTTGCAAACGTTTTGATTAACTATAAATATAATTGGTCTGAAATTAATGAGAATCGTAAATAATTAAAATCACAAAAAAATGAAAAAAATAATTGCAATTATAATCCTTGTGTTTGCCGTACAGGGTGCGGCGCAAGCGCAAATTGGCAAATTACTCAACAAAGCCAAAGAAACAGTGAAAAAAGAGACAAAAGAAGCAGCGAGTAATGCAACCGAAGGTGCGTCCAACACAACATTGGATACAAAAATGTCGGTTTCTATGACCGGTCTGTCTGATGAGGTGCGCCAAGCCGTCGAGAAAATGAAAGACCCAAGCCTGAGGCCACCTACTTGTTGGGCGTATGATTCCTTTGCTGACAAAGGAGGTGCCTCTTTTGACTTTGAAAAAGAAAATGCAAATCCAAAGCCACTCGACAAGATGAATCATTATGAATTTGTACTACGTATTTATCGTTTTTCGTCTGAGGAGTTGGAGGCTATAAAAAAACAAATAGAAGACAGAAATAACGATAACATATCTATTTATGAGGCTCTATTTACACCCGGCACATTTAGTATGAAATCAGATGTGGGAAAACTATTTACCGATAGTGAAAAATTCAGTGCAGAACAAAATATAAAAAAAGAGTCCGAACTTTATGAACACTACATTGGCGTTCTTAAAAGCTATGTAACGCAACGATATGAAGTTGAGAAAGTGGGAGAAAATAGATTTACCTTAAAATCGTTACCCTTAGGAATGAACAGTATCAGAAATATAGATGGGAAACTGCACTTCGTAATTTACGATGATTATGGAACCCCCATAATTACGCCCGCTAAAGCAGATATATACGATTATGAGAGAGCTCAATTAATTGGTATTCGCAGATTACTTGACCGTAGAGACCAATCATTGCAGTGGGATGAACATAATTTTGCGAATATTGTAATTTCAAGTATGGCGGAAGGACAAATAAACTCATTGGCTAACCAAGAAAAACTACCCATACCCGCTTCGCAGATGAACAATCCTGCATTGAAAGCCAAAATGCTTGAACTTGCACGCCAAGCATACCCATCGTGGGATATCAAAGAACTCGTAATTATAGAATCGGCATGGCGGGTTGAAAAAAACGCACTCGGACAAATCATCCACCGCCGAATCAACACCAAAATTATCCTACCAAACGGCTCTGGCGGATACACTATGCGTACACTCAGTTTTATTGAGCCTTATGCGGGTAGCGACAAGTATGGTGCGGTGGAAGCCTTCGGCATTGGCACAGATGACAGGGCGGTAAATTATACAGGAAAATAAAAAAAACAGTACAATGAGAAAAATAATTCTACTTACAGTTATAGTTGCAGCATTTATCCTTAATGGATGCGGTGGAAGCAGCTCACAACCAAATTTTAAAGATATGGATGAAATAGAAAAACTAACCAAAGAGCAGTTTGCTCAAGAGTCAGCGGCAATTTATGCCCGTGTGTTTCAGGAAGTCGGAAACCTGCTTAATAAACATTCAAAAATAGATGCTAGTTTTGAAAAGGAGATCGATAAACTATATGACAGCTCTGCAAAGCAGATGATTGAATACGGAAAAGTCCTCGCCAAAAAAGACGAAGAGACGCGTCAAGATTACATAATGACTAGTGCTATTGCTTCATGGGATGCGTTAGACAAATTAGATCCTAAAGTTACAGCAAATACTGAAAAACAGTTAGACGAAAGACAACATGAGTTTGAAACTTACGCAAGTGAAAATTTGGAACGAAAGTTTGACGATTTGTTCTCAATAATGGATTTTTTGAATTTTGAGACACTTAAAGAACAACGTCCCCTAAGCGCTAAAGAATTTGGGATTGAGTAATGGTGCTGGTTGATTCATAATGTACTGCTTCTTTAAATACATCAATAAATCGAATCTTGATTAAACTAAATTCTATGGAAATGAAAAATGGTACAATGACTGAAATAAAACAACCTATAACCGATGCTTTGCAGACAAAATGCAAAGCGTGTGGTGGCATAATGCAATACTCGCCTGCCGATGAAGATTTGAAATGCGTGTATTGTGGAAAGAGTGCAGAGCTCGATAAAACAGCCGCCGAAATAGAAGAAAATGATTTCAACTATTGGAAAGACCGTGCCAATGAAAACAACGAGGATCAAACCGTAGAAGTTTCTGAAATAAAATGCCGGCAATGTGGCGCCAATACTACATTGGCTCCCAATATTTCAGCAGCAAAATGCGTGTTTTGTTCTACGCCTCTTATATTAGACGAAGCATCCATAAAGCGTTTTTGGCAACCGAAATATCTGCTTCCGTTTAAAATAACCGAAAAACAGAGTAGTGCAAATTTCACAAAATGGCTGGGAAAGAAATGGTTTCTGCCATCGGAGCTAAAAAAAGGAGGAGTGGACAATGAGATGTTCAAAGGTGTATATCTGCCTTTTTGGACCTACGATGCCGATACCTATACCGACTATACCGGCGAGCGGGGCGAAGACCGTACTGAAACTTCTCGCAACAACAAAGGGGAAGAAGTACGCCGCACTGTTACAGATTGGTATCCCACATCGGGTACAGTGTCGGTGACATTTGACGATATTGTAGTGCCTGCTGCTGAAACCCTGCCACCCAAAATTATGAACGGGCTTACCAATTGGGATATGATGAACTGCGTAAAGTTCCGCAAAGAGTTTTTGGCGGGGTTTATCACCGAAATTTATCAAATTGATTTCAGAGAAGGAGTGAATAGAGCCAAAGAGAAAATGGATAATGTGATTGATAGTACTATCCGCTCTGACATTGGAGGCAACAAACAAAAGGTTAGCAGTAAAAACACACAATACAACAACTTGATGTTCAAACTGCTGCTGTTGCCGATCTGGATCAGTGCCTTTAAATTCAACGGTAAACTCTATCAATTTGTGGTAAATGGTCGTACCGGGCAGGTTATTGGTGAATATCCAAAAGATAAAACCAAGATTATATTGCTGATAGCTGCAATAATAGCTGTTATAGCGGCACTGATAATGATGCTTGGGTAACAGAAAAAAAAATAAAAGAAAGTATGGGTAGAAAAATAATCATTTGGTTCGTAATATTCACAGTATTACTGTTGATTGTTCCCTTTTTTTGGGGGACATACAACAGGCTAATTAAACGCGAAGAGAACGTGAAAATGGCTTGGTCGCAAGTAGAAAATCAATACCAGCGGCGAGCCGATCTGATAATGAACTTGGTTGAAACCGTTAAGGGATATGCTTCGCACGAGCAAGAAACATTCAGACAGGTGATTGAAGCAAGAGCCAATGCCACAAATACAAACATCGAGAGCGACCAGCTCAATGCAGAGAATTTACAGCAATTCAGTGAAAAACAAGCAGAGCTGAGCTATGCACTGTCTCGATTAATAATGATTGTAGAAAACTATCCCGATTTGAAAGCCAACGAAAATTTCATCATGCTGCAAGGACAGCTGGAAGGCACTGAAAATAGAATAGGGGTGGAGCGAAAGCGATTCAACGAAACAGTGAGAGTTTACAACACTTACCGAAGACGATTTCCAAAAAATCTGGTTGTCGGATTGTTTGGGTTCGAGAAACAAGATTATTTTGAATCTGCTCCCGACAGTGATACAAAACCTGATGTGAAATTCTAATATAACAACTTAAAAGATAAAACAGGTATGAGAAATTCAATTTTGAAATCTTTGACAATAGTGTTTCTGCTGTTGCTTAATTTAGTTTCGTATGCACAAGTTCAATACACGGTGAGAGAGGTGCCCAATGTGCAGCTAAGAGATGCTCAACAGTTCATTTCAGATCCTGAGCAGGTGATCACATACAATGACAAGGAAATACTGAACAAAAAACTATTTGAGATAAGAGAATCATTAGATGTTCAGACGGCAATTGTCGTAATTCCTGATATTGATGAGCAATACACTTCTGCAAAAGAATTTGCAGCAGAATTATTCGGCTATTGGGGGCTAGGCGTTCAAAATTCAGACAACGGATTGCTTATCTTGCTCCTGACAGCTGATGGAAAAAGAGAAATTGTATTTGAAACGGGTTACGGAATAGAAAACACATTGAGTGATGGCACATCAAAACTGATTCAAGCTCAAAAAATGATACCGTTTCTGAAGGAAGATGCCTATGGAGAAGGACTGATTGCGGGGGTGGATGAGATAGAAAAAGTTCTTAAGGGAACTTCTGAACTTATAAAAGAACCTATTGACGCAAAAAGCATGACTTTGCCAATTATCATCTGGCTGGTATTAGGTGTAGGAGCATTAGCTTTTAATGAGAGCAGAAAGAAAAAGAAAGTATCTGAAGAATCTTCACCCTATTTAGATGCCATCAAGCAGAAATCAGCTGGTGGATTGGGATGTTTGCTTGCCGTATTATTTTTTCCTGTATTTATCCTATTCAGACTTTTCAAGGGTGGTGCCAAGAATGCAAAGATTGATTGTCAGAGTTGCAAATCAACTGGCACTGTCAGCTTGAAAAAGGGAGAACCCATAATCAAGCAACAGGCAATACCTGGACAGGATGGCATGAAAGAGTATGAGTTCGTTTGTTCTAAATGTGGATTTGTGCATAAGGAGTTGGTTCCTTATAAATATGTGAAACCACAAACAGAATCTACAAACAGCGGAAATAATACCACTTACCGAAGCGGTAATTTTACTAAGGGAGGTTCGTGGGGAGGAGGAAAAAGTGGAGGCGGCGGAGCCAGCACGAAATTTTAATGTAAAGACGCGGTATTTTGCTGCGTCTATACCATCAGAAACTATTGACTCAATGGAAACCATTCAACAATGCACCATCCGTACAGGGTTTCAATTGCCGACTGAGTTTTATTATCGCAATAATAAAACGGGGGAAGTAATGACGGAGCCATTGCAGAAAATCGGCGACGAGGAAAATTTCTGTCGTCTGGTATCGAAAGAATACGGCATTTACGAGAACATATGGTCTCATCGCCGTTTGGTACCGGAAAATATCGACAAACTCATTTTATCACAAAACCAGCTATCATTATTTTTGGAAATACAGGAAATAGAAATTGTTGGTGACACCACAACCATTTACTACAAAGGAGTAGAAAACGGAATAAATGTTCAAACAGTTTTCGTGTGCAGGAACAAGCGATGGTATTTACAAAAAACAATAGACAGATCCATGTAATATTAAATTCAAAAAAATAACCGAGCAAACAAATCCTTTAAAATTAAAAAGGAATGAACACAAAAAAACATTTCAAAAAAACGTTGTTAATCGCTGCAGCAGTTGCAGCGGTGGTATTTATTTTCGCTTGCACAGGCGGAAATAAAGAAGGTGGTACAACAGGCGGTAAGTCCAATGCTGCGCAAAAACTTTTAGAAAGTGTCCCTTTCACACAAGAGGGATTGGTAAGTATGGTTAAAAGCAGCGGTGAGCTTACCGAAACGGAGTATGAAGCGCTAATTTTAGCTTATTCCAAGTGCAAAATTAATCAGGAAACACTCAAATTGGAAGAAAATCCAGTACACAAGGCTCGGAGTGTAGTAAGAGATACACACAAAAATCCTTCGGGCGAAATCGTCAACGCTGTACAGAAGCGCTTGTTGAACCACGAATCGCCGCTAGTGCGCGGTTTTATCGTGGAAGGTGTCCAATCGCTTTTTGGTGTCAACAAAGAAAATGTGCAGGCAGTTTTGGATATGCTGAAAAATGAAAAAGACCTTTACGTCATCAATAGTGGCATCAATGCATTGAGCAATGAAATGAAAGATGACGGAGTTGCCGCGTTTATTTTCGCACAGGCAAAGAATGAGAATTCGGCAATCCGCACTTCCGCCGCAAAGGCTATTGGGAACTCGTGGAGTGCCGGAGTGAGTGGCGCTACGGAAGCCATCATCGCACTCATCAACGACAAAGACCAGAATGTACGAGGCAGTGCGTGTGCAGGAAGCGGTAAACTCGGCGATGAAAGAGTAATAGCAGAATTAGTGAAAGTTCTTGACAATCCGGCCGAAGCCGAAATACATAACAAATGTATAAGCGGGCTTTGCACGCTTTGGTTTGATTATCCTTTTCACGAAAAAACAAGCAAAGCGGCTTACGATGCCACGCTTAACTACCTAAAAAAAACACCGCGTACAAAAGATGTTCCCTCGTGGACGACCGTAGGTAGTTTCAAGACGTTCAACGAAGACAAGCTGCCCGAATGGGAAAAGAAGGCAACCTATTTCAACCGATCGGAAATTGTAGCCGTGATGAGCAGCATCGCTGCCGATGCTGACGCCAACTGGTTAGGACGCAAATCAGCGGTGGAGGCAATAGCTCAATACGGCACGAAAGCCGACCTGGAAAAATTGCAGAAAACCGTTGAAACCAACACTGGCGATGATAATCAAAGTCATGTGCTGAATAAAATCAAAGAAAAATTAGAAAAAAATAAATAGAGCGGAGAACAAATATATTAACAATAAAAAAATTATGGAAACAAATTCAATTATTCAAAATTTCAAAGAGATTGTAACTAACAAGTATGCACAATTTACGGGCAGAGCTAATAAAACAGAGTTTTGGAAGTATATCCTTGTTTACATTATTGTTAGTGTAGTATTATCTATGTTTATAAATATCCTGGGTGGAGTAAAACTGCTTAGGATGTTATTTATGATTATTCAGGGATTATTCGCTTTAGCTTTATTGATACCTTCAATTGCAGTTGGAGTACGCCGTATGCACGATATTGGCAAAGGTGGAGGATGGATTCTGGTAAATATGATTCCACTTATTGGATCTATATGGTTTATTCTATTGGCTATCAAAGATAGTGAGCCAGGTCCGAATAGATTTGATAAATAATATAAATTTACTTTTATGAAAAAGAAGAGTATAACTAGGTATTACATAATAGTGGCTATTCTTTCAGTGTTGGTAATGTCTTGAAGAGGTGGCACTTCATCTGAGAAATCTAAAAACCCACAAATCACCATTACAACAGAAGTAGAGGTTGGCACACTATTTTCGTTTTATTTTGAGCGGAGCGCCAATGATACCGCAGCCATTTGGGTTGATTTGAATAATGATAAAGTTCAGGATGAAGGGGAACTGATTTATCCCGATGAGCTAACAGAATTTAAAGGAATCTTAGATGCCAATACTTTTACTATTTATGGTGATATTAGCTATATCAACTTGATTGTGAAGAAAATAACCAATTCGGATATTTCAAAATGCCCAAACCTAAAGGAGATACGAGCAACAAGCAATAAGCTTACTTCCATTGACTTAACAAAGAATCTACAGTTAACCGATTTGCAAATAGCAAATAATGAGTTGACAGAATTGGATTTGAGTAATAATGCAGAGCTAAAAGAACTTTGGATTGATAGTAATAAAATCAAAACGATTAAAGCAAAGAAATTCAATCAATTAAGAAGAATTATTTGTCAAGATAATGAAATCAGTGCAAAATCGATGATTGAACTTTTCAAAGCAGTACAACACGTTGAAAAACCCGGAGGTGCTGTAGCAGAAGTGAGTTATGACACCGAAGAAGATTTGAATGAGGTGCCGCAAGAAGCGGTGGATATTGCTAAAAGCAAAAACTGGCGACTTATAAAAACTACAAGAGAGGGTGAAATAGAGTATTAGCCATATGAAAGTCATTGTAAATAGAACAGAGGTTGAACTCTTCAGCGGCGCAAAAGTCGCTGATGCAGTTCGAGCATATTATGTTCGTCGAAAGCTCAAAATTCCAAATCCATTACCTCCTGTTGAGGATCGATACGGAAACAGTGTAGCCCACGATGGCAGGCTGTCAGAGGGGAACAGATTAAGAGTTCAATTAAAAAAATAGAAAAATGAAAAATAATTGATTAAACATAAACATTGGCGATTCGTATTTGAATCTTTTTCTGGGTCGATTATTGAGTTGATATTCCACAAAATTAATATAATCTGTAGGAATACAATCAAAATCAACTTTTTTCGGTATATATTGCCTGACGAGGCGATTAAAATTTTCGTTCGAACCTCTTTGCCAGCTTGCATATGGTTTAGCAAAGAAGAAATCGATATTTAAATGTTTGGCTACCAATTCATGAGCGGCAAACTCTTTCCCGTTGTCAGATGTGATTGTTTTAAGGAAAGGTTTCCATTCCATCAAACAATCAATGGTAGCCGTTGCAAGTTGCTGAGCATCTTTTCCATCTAATTTACGAAGTTTTCCGAATCCGGTAGCTCTGTCATTGATGGTTAAGATAGCGCCTTTGTGATTTTTACCTATAATCAGGTCAATTTCTAAATCACCAAAGCGTTCGCGCAGTTCAACTTCAGGCGGTCTTTGAGAGATGTCTGTGCGATTGGGGATTATACCCCGTTTATCGTAAATCACACTTCGCTTTTTATAGCGACGTCCTCTGTTTCTAAGATCAAGATACAGCGTTCCTTTTTTTCGCTTATCTTGCCAAATAAACTGATAGATTCGCTCGTGTGACACACATTTATCCCCGTTCTTTTTGGCAACACCTGCAATTTGTTCAGGACTGTGTTTTAGACGCAATCTATCTCTGACATATTCCTCTACTTCAGGTGTGAAGGTTCTGGGTTTAGCTTTATACTCCTGACGCTTCAGGTATTTACGATGGGCTAAATCATCTCTGTAAACGCCGGATCGGGCATCTGCATTGCGCCGGATCTCCCGACTGACAACTGATTTATCTTTTTTAATAACAAGGGCTATTTCTTTTTGATTATAGCCGTTTTGCAATATCGATGCAATAGTATATCTTTGTTCCCTGGTTAAATGACTCATAAATGTGAACTTTAGGCGGAGAACAATTATAGTCATTTTTTCCATCGGAGCAAAAAGGGGGGGGGAGTCTTTCCTCCCTGGCTCTGAAAAAATAATCTATACTATCCTGCCGTCAAAGTTGCATTTACTAATTGAATTTACAAATGTAATATATGGATGGAATTTTAAATGAAAAAGTAATAATCTGTTCATAAATAGAATAAACGCGCAAGTAAACAATATCTTTGAGAAAAGGAGGAAAAACTATTTACCTGGTTTACTACTCCCTAAAATATTTCAATACAGAGAAAAAACAAGACCAAATACCTGTTTGTTTGCTATGAAAATTAGGATTAATAGATATAAAGCACCAACCTCACTTGCTATACTTGTTGTGTTGCTGATAATTGGTTTTTTCTGCGATTGCTCAGATGCTCAAAAACAGTTGCAGCAAGCGGAAGCAAATCGAAAAGAGATTTCCGCCGTTTTATACAGAAACAGATACAGTGAAGATTCTCTGAAACTTTTGCTGAAACAATATATTGATGAGGAGAACGATTTTGCTGTAATGCTGGTTTATAAGCAGTTAGGTGTATTTATGCGTGACAACTCGCGTTTCACCGAAGCAATAAATAATCATCAGGAAGAGTTGGCACTTGCTATGAAGCTCAATGATACCATCGAAATAGTGCAGGCATACAATAATCTGGGAACAGACTTCCGACGGATCGGCTCGCATGGCGAAGCATCAGATTATCATTATCAAGCATTGGATTATGCTGAAGCATATTCACAGGCACATGTGCCGGGAGTTGGAATGAAAAACAGAGTTGTTTCTCTAAATGGAATCGGAAACGTGAGCCTGACACTTGGATATTATGACCATGCTGAAAAATATTTCAGAATGGCGTTGGAAGATGAGCTGAAGCTGAAAAGCAATATAGGTCAGGCCATTAACTATGCCAATATTGGAGCAATTTTTGAAGAGCGGGGACAGTTAGACTCAGCACATGCCTATTATAATAAATCATTGGAGCATAATCGAATAGCCAAATCGGACATGGGAATTGGACTATGCCTTATTCATTTAGGCAAGCTTTATGAAAGAGAGCAAAAATATGAAAAAGCGAAAGATGAGTATATTCAGGCATACGACCTCATGCATCAAATATCCGACAGATGGCACTGGTTGGAAGCATGTATCTCAATTGCCAGAATTAATTTGTTAGACAATAATATTTCTGAATTCGAACACTATATCAGTCTTGCAGAGCAAACAGCAAATGAAATAAAATCGCCAGAACATTTGGCCGAAATATATTTGCTTAAGCACGACTTTGATTTGAGCACACAAGATTTCAAAAAAGCTCTTGAGCACTATCAATTGCAATCACTCATGCGAGACAGCGTGCAGGGATTGCAAAAAACTAATAGGTTTATAGACGTGCGCCTAAGTTACGAGCAAAACAAAAACATTAGGAACATTCAGAGAATTGAGGCGGAGAATAAATCCAAACAACGGTCGACGCATTTGACATTATATTTCACCTTGGCTCTGTCGCTTGTAGGAATTATCATCACAGCACTACTATATTATGCATATCGACAGCGCGTCAGGAGCAACAAAGCGTTAAAACAATTGGAGCAAACCAGAAGCGATTTTTTCACAAATATCACACACGAATTTAGAACTCCACTAACCGTTATAAAGGGTTTTAATGACCTATTAATGAGCAGCAAACACTTATCCGAAAAAGAAAAGCATGTTTATAGATCAGCCATAGACAGACAAAGTAATTATTTGCTTAATCTCGTAAACCAACTTCTTGATATTGCCAAACTTAAATCGGGAAAAGAGGCTCCCAACTGGAAACGTGGCGACATAATTTCGTATCTTAGAATGTCGGCCGAAACATTTAAGCTTTTTGCAAAAGAGAAAGATGTAAACCTTATTTTTTATTCTGTGATAGAGTCACAAGAAATGGATTTCATTCCTTTCTATATCGATAAAATTATTGACAATCTTTTATCAAATGCTATAAAACATACAAAAGAGGGAGATAAAATAGACTTTATAGTTGTCGAAGGACAACGCTCTGGAACCATCAAAATTAAAATTATGGATACTGGTGATGGAATACCTAAAAGTGACTTGAAACGTATATTTGAAATGTTTTATCAAAGCGAAAATAGTCAAAGCGAATCAGGTAGTGGCATTGGATTGGCATTTACAAAGATGATGGTGGAAAAGATGAAAGGAGAAATTGAGGTTGACAGTGAATTGGGCATAGGCTCATCTTTTATTGTGACTTTACCTATAAAGAACAACAGACTAACAAATATTGAGCCACTTCTTGAACAAAAGAGCTCTTTTTCACTTTTAAAGCTTAAACAAAGAGTTGGAGCCATAGATACCGACTTAGAAACTGATGACAACGAAGAAGATATTACAAAAGAGCAACCCATAATCTTGATTGTTGAGGATAACAAGGATGTGAGCACATATATAAAAACTATCCTAAGCGATAAATACAGAGTCTTAGTTGCCAGAAATGGCCAAGAGGGTCTTGAGTTAGCAAAAAATCATATTCCCGACTTAGTGGTTACAGACGTGATGATGCCCGTGATGGATGGCACACAGTTGTGTTGCGAAATGAAAGATAACATTATGCTCAATCATATTCCAATAATTATGCTTACGGCAAAGAGTAGCGACGAAGACCGTATAAAGGGCTTGAGATGCGGTGCCGAGGCATATATTAAGAAACCATTTGATACAGAGGAGCTGTTCATTACTATCCATAATATACTGGAAAGTCGCAAAACGCTGATTGAAAAATTTATGGAGTCTGCCAATAACATAACAACCGACACTGTTAATAGAGCAGAGAGTACAGCAAATCTCAAATATATACATACCATAACAGGTATTATTCTTACTGAAATTCAAAACCCTGATCTAAACACAGCCTATCTTGCTGAGAGAATGTCGGTGAGCACATCGCAGCTCAATCGAAAAATGAATGGTATAACGGGCAAGTCAACATTGTCTTATATTTTGCATGTGAAGCTAAACAAGGCAAAGAAGATGCTTCAGGAGACTTCTCTCCCTATGTCGGAAGTTGCTCATGAATGTGGATTTTATGATGCCAATTATTTTTCACGCATATTCAAAAAAGAATTTGGAATTTCCCCATCGCAATTTCAGAAGATACATGTTTAGCAATTAGCTTTTAGCTATTAGCCAACAGCTAAAAGCCAAAAGCCAACAGCCAATTTGCACATATAAAACACACATAATCAATATGATACCACAAACAAATGCACTAATTGTGCTAATTATTTAAACGTTAATGTGTGCTTTATGCTAATTTCTGCGTGATATTTACAGACATATATAATGGATTAATCTCAATTTTGCTGTACAAAAAGATCAATTAAAACCTTATTAATATGAAAGCAAAATTAGCCCTACTCCTGATTGCGGCAGTTGTACTCAGTCAAAATTTATTTGCAGATTCTCCCCTGACTTCCACACCAATTAGTGAAGCTTATAAAGATTCAAAAATAGTTCAGTTAGCTTCCACAACCGAAGGAAGGTTAACCATTGAATTAATGAATTATTTGAATGAAAGTATGCATCCGGTTGAATTTAAAATAGCCGTAATAAATGAATTAGGTTGGGATTTTAATGGTAAAGATAATTCAACCGTCTTTTATGAATATTTGAAAGAAAAAAATAGATATAAAGACAGTGATGAATTTCTTAACCAAGCAGGAGGTGATTTACTTATTTGTATGGCTTACTTAAAAGCACTGGATGATTACTTTGATGTTGATGAGGCGATTGTTTACGCTAAAAAAGCAACAGGGAAGAATAAGAATAGTTATACAACCAATATTATATGTGCACTCATTGAGGCGCAAAAAGCGATGGGTTCAGATTGGAGTGAGGTTTATAACCTAACGAACAATGTTCGCCTGAATAGATCATTGAATAGAGATATGAAAGAAGAAGCGGTTAAAATAATTTTTGAATACATGGATTTGTACAAATGACTTCGGACTTAATGTTTTAACTTTTAAAACAATGCACAGAAAAACTAAAAAACAAACGCACAATGAAAACAATAACAACATCACAAAAGCTAATCTGCGGTATTGCTCTGCTTGGAACTACACTTTTGATAAGTTGTGGCACAAACCGCAAAGTAAAAGTAGCTGAGCTTCCCAAAGCAAAAACGATAGAAATCCTTGCCGTGAACGATATGCACGCAGCCATTGATAATTTCCCCCGGCTTGCCTTTATGGCTGACAGTTTGCGGAATATATACCCCAACTTATTGCTTATTTCGGGTGGTGATAATCAAACAGGAAACCCGGCAAACGACCAATATCCCGAAAAGGGAATACCCATCATTGAGCTGATGAACGCCGTGAAATTTGATATGTCGGCAGTGGGTAACCACGAGTTTGACTCCCGCCTTGTGGGTTTTGCAAACATCACACACAAAGCGAAGTTTGATTTCCTTAGTGCCAATATCGATCTGCCGAAAACACCCGATTTTCGCATTAAACCATATGTAATAATCAAAAGCCCAAATGGGCTGAGAACAGCCTTTGTGTCCTTTTTGGACATAAACGACAATGGAATTCCGGACACACACCCGGATAATGCAAAAGGATTTGGGTTTAAAGACCCGTTTCAAACCGCCAAAGAATATCTCTTCCTGAAAGACAGTTGCGACGTATTTGTGATGGTGAACCATCTCGGATTTGAAAACGATGTGAAATTAGCCAATCAACTGCCGGCAAATAGCGTAGATGTAATGATTGGCGGACACTCGCACACCAAAGTCGAAAAAGATCAAATCCACAATGGAATTATGATTACGCAGGCCGAACGGAAACTCAAATATGCAACGCTCATTAAGCTGAGAGTTGGTCCCGAAGGAAAGGTGGGTAGAGAAATGCAGTTGCTAACCGTGGGCAAGAAGGGGAATTCCCGTGCCGACATTCAAACAATGGTGGATGCCTACAACAACAATCCGGCATTGACCGAAACCATCGCAATAGCCGAAGACGATTTTTCAAACTACGAAGAAATAGGATTCCTGATGACCGATGCCATACGCTTTGCTTCGGGAACCGACCTTGCTTTTATCAATCCGGGTGGGGTTCGTATATCAACGCTTGCCAAAGGTCCGGTGCGTACCAAGGACGTTTATGAAATGGATCCTTTCGGCAACGAAATAGTGCTGTTTAACCTTACAGGCCACGAAATGCGCAATCTGTTTCTCAGTGCATTCCTACTCGATGACCATTTGCCCATTTATCCTTCGGGAATGACTATGCGCTATATGCTAAACCCCGATGGGAAGCTTAAAGATGTGGAACTTTTAACAACCGACGGAAAACCGTTTGATATGGACAAAACGTATTCCGTAGTCATGAACGATTATATGGCTTCGGTTTATAAATACGACCACAACGATCCCGGACAGGGACTGTTTCGTCCTTCAGCAGAAACCATCATTGAATACCTTAAAGGGCTGAAAACCATTCCAAGTTATAGAGGAGTGACAAGGGTGGAGATGGTGAAGTAGGGAGTAGGGAATAGGGAGTAGGAAGTAGGAAGAGTAGGAAGAAAAAACGAAGCATTTTTTGTAACCGATAGGTTGGTCGATAAACAAGAATAATGTAAAAGCTTTTAATAAAACAGATGACAATGAAAACAACCAAATTAATTAATGTTCTGATTTTAGCGATTGCGCTGGTCATAAGCTTCAGCGCCTGCAAGAAAGCCACTCAGGATTTTGTAGAAGAAAAGGTGCCTGCCGACAATGCTTCCATTACCGGAACACTTGCCGGTAAAATTAACCATGATGAGCTTGATATGAGCGACAAGGCATCCTGCACCTTCGATCGTTTCCCATGGACGGTTGCAAAATTTCAGGAATTGCAGGCACAGGTTTCCACCGAGCCGCAAGGCGCCGTAACCATGGTGTTGATTGCCATGGAAATATACCGCAAATACCCCGTTTTTGGCGAAAAGTGTTTGTATCTGGCAACCACTGAAAATGAACACGATCCCAACAATCCCGGGCGTATGAGCAAGGACCGGATAATGCATCGCCTCAGCGAACTGCTTCGCGGTAAAGATGAATATTATGCGCGTCCCTATCAGGTAGCCGCTTACCTGAAAGGTGCCCATCAGCAAAACGGATACATACCTGAAAAGCCCTATACCGTGGAAGTGGAGGCTATGAATTCCAATTATGAATACAACAGTAAAATGGATGCTAAATTCATTCAGTACTATGTGCTCACCGGCGGTAAAGACAGCGGCAAAGACATCATTCGTGTAATCAAACCCTGGGACAGCAAATATTTTCTAGTCGATAATTTTCCCGGACTTTATTCACAGGTAAAAGAGCTGCCCGGCAGCAAAACCTGGGACGATAACATGTTTATTAAGTAAGTGGTAATCCGTATTAACGTGAATAAATCATGCTGATAATTCATCAGTAGCAAACACCAGACTAAAAAACCTTATTAATATGAAAGCGAAATTAGCCCTACTCCTGATTGCGGCAGTTGTACTCAGTCAAAATCTATTTGCAGATTCTCCGCTGACTTCCACACCAATTAGTGAAGCTTATAAAGATTCAAAAATAGTTCAGTTAGCTTCCACAACCGAAGGAAGGTTAACGATTGAATTAATGAATTATCTGAATGAAAGTATGCATCAGGTTGAATTGAAAATAGCAGTAATCAATCAACTGGGCTGGGGTTTTAATGGTTTTAACAATGCCTACTACTTCTATGAATATTTGCAGGAGAAATATAACTTTAAAGACACAGATGAATTCCTTAATCAGGCCAGTGCTGATTTGCTGATTTCTTTGGCTTACCTGCAGGCAATGGAAAACTATTTCAATGTTGACGAGCCAATTATTTACGCACTCAAAGCAAGGTCGAAGAACAACGAAAGTTACACAATCAATATTATTTGCGCACTGATTGAGGCACAAAAAGCGATGGATTCAGATTGGAGTGAGGTTTATAACCTAACGAACAATGTTCGCCTGAATAGATCATTGAATAGAGATATGAAAGAAGAAGCGGTTAAAATAATTTTTGAATACATGGATTTGTACAAATGACTTCGGACTTAATGTTTTAACTTTTAAAACAATGAAAATAATGATGAAAAAATCGATTCTTTCTTCAACAACACTACTGTTTTCAATACTGGCAATTGCACTCTCAACAAGCTGCAACCAGGCCGCCCGCAACCAGGAAGATAATACTTCCGGTTCTTTGATGGGAAAAACAGATGCGCAGCAAATTGCTTCGGGCGATAAATGGCTGAAAAGCATCTTTCAATGCTCCGCTGAAATCGGCTACTGTCTGCCTGATGAGAAGAAAGTGTTTACCGAACGGTATCTTGAGTTTTATCACGAAAAGCTCGAAATCTATGAATACCCTGAATTTGAGGCACAAGAAGAGCAGATAGCTGCCGAAAAAGTGTTTAAAAACAAATGGAAAATGATTTATCCTTTGGGTAAGGAAGTTTGGGCCCCGTTTGGAATGGGAAACGGCATGGAAGCAGGCGATAAATTAGAAAATGTGACCATAACCCACCTTTCTGATTTGAAATTTACAGCACTTATTGACTACGGTGAAGAGAACGTTTTTTTCAATACTCTAGTGCTTATCCCGTCGGCCGATGCATTTTTGATAGACTATATTGAAACAGCGTTAATCGATGTACATCAGGGTCATATAAATCTTCCCTTTTTACAAAATCTCGCACTTGCTAAATTTCAATTGGGAGCCAATCCCGATGATGCAAAACGTTTGTTGGGTAAACCACAATCTGAGAATACAGAAATAGAACCTTTGGAAGTTTCCGGTTACATAGATGAGGATTATATTGTGACGACCACAACCATGGAGTACGACGGCATTCAGTTAACCTATCAGGACGACCGCATGACTCACGCCTATATCACTAAGCCGGGGAAGGGTTTCGGATGGATTATTTGTGAAGACAAAAACTGCGATAAAGATTTTTTGATCGAGAAATTCGGACTCACTAAAGACGATTTATTTGAAAATAAAGACGGTAATAAAGCCTTCATAAGTATGGAGATTCTTAATATAGAAGTCAATTTTGATGAGAATGACCTGGTTAAAACGATAGAGTTTAACAGTGGGCCTTGATGGATTAAGATAAAGTGAGAAGCATGAATTAATAACAGAATCTTTTCATCTATTAGTAAAAGATAATTTCACACAAAATTGCACATTCAAAAACAAAGATAAACCATGAAATCGAAAATTTATCTGATCGCATTTCTTGCAATACTTTTTTCATGTACAGGTGAGAATCAAAAAGGCGCTACCGTCGAAATTTCAGGCACCATGAAACAAAATGAAATTGCGGGAGAATCAACCTATGCCACAGCCGTAAATATTAAAGATATAAAGCCTCCAACTATTAAAATTTAACAACCATGAGCAAACTAACGTATTTTATCATTTCCCTTGTCCTACTTACAGCGTGCAACGGCAACCCCGGGAAAACAGATACGCAGCCGGACAGCGTAAACTACAAAACTTACCACAACGATCGATACGACTACACCGTTGAATATCCCGATTTCCTTATTCCGCAAGGCGAAGCGGATAGCGGAGACGGTCAAAAATTCATTTCGGAAGATCAAAAAATCCAACTGATCGTTTATTATGAGTTCAAAGATGATCCCACTAAAGATGGTGAACCTCCTTCGGTTGAAAAGGCATACGCAGAGGATTTAGCTTTCATAACAGGAGTTCTCAGTAAAAAGCTCGAAGACAACCACTATATTATCAAATATAAGGTTGATAATATGTTGCACACTGATTATACTGTGTTTAATGATAGATATTTCACCATTCGCTTCGAATATCCCGAAGAAGAGAATGACAGGATGGAAGGCGTTATTGAACATATAATCAATTCTTTTAAATTGGAAGTGCTTGATTATAATGCAAATGCGCAAAATGGCAATGCTTCTTCCGGAGAACCAGAAGATCTGTTTCCCGCTTTTATCGAGGGCTTCCTGAACGATTGCTATTGGGGGAAAAACTTTAGCAGCCTGCTCAAGAACAATGACAAAACACTGGCTACATACATTGATTCGAAAATGGATGTAAGACGATACCACGCTCCAGGTACTGTCACAAAATTGGCGACCAGAGCTGAAAATTTTGGCTTTACTGAATATGACGACTATGATCTAAAGCCGATGCATGATGGAGAAATAATACTTGAATATATAAACGATGGCGGGTCTCCTGAAGACCTCATTTATACAAACAGCAATGTTGTCTATTATGTTGCGATAGAAAAGGTTCCTGAGCTGCTTGTTAATATGGAAACCTTTGAAACAAAACCGGTAAAAACAGCCTACCCAAATGCAAAACTCATGGCAGTCTATTTACCCGATAGATATCTTAATCCCCGCGGATTTTATTTCATCAACACACCCAATGGCTGGAAACTTGCTTTTGTGGATGATTCGTTTGGTGGGGCGTAAACTGAAAAAAGACGATTGCATAACCGACACCTATGGCGAAATAAGCCCGCTTCTTTACCATAAAGGAGAACTGCTTATGGAGCACGGCTTTGTTTGGGACTACTACGATTTTAGGAAATTTGACATATACTCCATTGCCGGAAAAGAAAAAAAATCTCTGGACAAGGAATCTGACGGACGGGTTTTAGGAAAATTCATGACGGAACTTCCTCGTAATAAAGCAGATCAGTACTTCAAAACAACAAAACAACAACTCTATTATACGCGCAACAATGTAAAAGTGTGTTTGTCTGACAAACTGGATTTTAATGTGCTGAGAAATAAAGAGAGTGAAGATTATTGGGTTGAAACAGAGTTCATCTCATTTACGCTTTCACCGGATGAGACAAAAATTCTTTACGGTACAATCATTGAGATGGGCGATTTAGGACACGGTCCTTATTGTATAGCCAACAAAGATGGTAGTAATCAGATGATACTAGAACAAACGGATATTGGTAGTAATAAAAATCCTGTATGGCTCAAAAACAACAGTATAATATTCACAGATTATGAAAAAAATCTGTTTGTTGCAAACAACGATGAGCTTTCCATCCAAAAAATTGCAGAAAATGTTTCGCTTTATGGAGCGAGGTAATAAAAGAGCAATGGCAGGTGGAGAACTTCTCCGCAGTCAGCCTCAACTTTCGGCCTCAATCTAATAATTATCATTATTAAGATAAACAAAACAATTATGACAGCTACAGCAAAAAAATCATTCCTTTTCCGGATTTACGGAACACATGCACTCAAAGATGACCTTGGTACAATCCTTACAGGACACATTGAATACGGCAAAGTGTGTTTAAATGACCAGGTGGTGTATGCCGACAAAAGCCAGACCCCCGTTTTTGAATGCACAATTGCCGATATTGAACGATTGCCCATGACCAGGCTCACCGAAGCCTCTGCCGAAGAAATGGGACAAAGGAGTATAACCATGCAAATTTTCGGACATTTAAGTCATGAGTTTGAAACAGGCGGCTTTATTATGAAAATTAAATGAAAGCCCTTGCCCCACAAAGTCCATTAATTCAAGCCTCCAACTATTAAAATTTAACAACCATGAGCAAACTAACGTATTTTATCATTTCCCTTGTCCTACTTACAGCGTGCAACGGCAACCCCGGGAAAACAGATACGCAGCCGGACAGCGTAAACTACAAAACTTACCACAACGATCGATACGACTACACCGTTGAATATCCCGATTTCCTTATTCCGCAAGGCGAAGCGGATAGCGGAGACGGTCAAAAATTCATTTCGGAAGATCAAAAAATCCAACTGATCGTTTATTATGAGTTCAAAGATGATCCCACTAAAGATGGTGAACCTCCTTCGGTTGAAAAGGCATACGCAGAGGATTTAGCTTTCATAACAGGAGTTCTCAGTAAAAAGCTCGAAGACAACCACTATATTATCAAATATAAGGTTGATAATATGTTGCACACTGATTATACTGTGTTTAATGATAGATATTTCACCATTCGCTTCGAATATCCCGAAGAAGAGAATGACAGGATGGAAGGCGTTATTGAACATATAATCAATTCTTTTAAATTGGAAGTGCTTGATTATAATGCAAATGCGCAAAATGGCAATGCTTCTTCCGGAGAACCAGAAGATCTGTTTCCCGCTTTTATCGAGGGCTTCCTGAACGATTGCTATTGGGGGAAAAACTTTAGCAGCCTGCTCAAGAACAATGACAAAACACTGGCTACATACATTGATTCGAAAATGGATGTAAGACGATACCACGCTCCAGGTACTGTCACAAAATTGGCGACCAGAGCTGAAAATTTTGGCTTTACTGAATATGACGACTATGATCTAAAGCCGATGCATGATGGAGAAATAATACTTGAATATATAAACGATGGCGGGTCTCCTGAAGACCTCATTTATACAAACAGCAATGTTGTCTATTATGTTGCGATAGAAAAGGTTCCTGAGCTGCTTGTTAATATGGAAACCTTTGAAACAAAACCGGTAAAAACAGCCTACCCAAATGCAAAACTCATGGCAGTCTATTTACCCGATAGATATCTTAATCCCCGCGGATTTTATTTCATCAACACACCCAATGGCTGGAAACTTGCTTTTGTGGATGATTCGTTTGGTGGGGCGTAAACTGAAAAAAGACGATTGCATAACCGACACCTATGGCGAAATAAGCCCGCTTCTTTACCATAAAGGAGAACTGCTTATGGAGCACGGCTTTGTTTGGGACTACTACGATTTTAGGAAATTTGACATATACTCCATTGCCGGAAAAGAAAAAAAATCTCTGGACAAGGAATCTGACGGACGGGTTTTAGGAAAATTCATGACGGAACTTCCTCGTAATAAAGCAGATCAGTACTTCAAAACAACAAAACAACAACTCTATTATACGCGCAACAATGTAAAAGTGTGTTTGTCTGACAAACTGGATTTTAATGTGCTGAGAAATAAAGAGAGTGAAGATTATTGGGTTGAAACAGAGTTCATCTCATTTACGCTTTCACCGGATGAGACAAAAATTCTTTACGGTACAATCATTGAGATGGGCGATTTAGGACACGGTCCTTATTGTATAGCCAACAAAGATGGTAGTAATCAGATGATACTAGAACAAACGGATATTGGTAGTAATAAAAATCCTGTATGGCTCAAAAACAACAGTATAATATTCACAGATTATGAAAAAAATCTGTTTGTTGCAAACAACGATGAGCTTTCCATCCAAAAAATTGCAGAAAATGTTTCGCTTTATGGAGCGAGGTAATAAAAGAGCAATGGCAGGTGGAGAACTTCTCCGCAGTCAGCCTCAACTTTCGGCCTCAATCTATTTATTATCATTGCAAAGGTAGTAAGACTATCTGCGGAAAGGGCTACCGAAGGTTTAGTTCAACAGCGGTTTGGCAAACGTTGTGCGTCATCCAATAAAAAAACCTTGCTAAAATGAAACACTGGACATGCTTACCTATTTTCACAATCATTGCCTGCACTAATCAGCAGCAGAAAGCTAATCGCCCTGATACTTTGGTTTCAGACCCAATAACAACTGAGACAGACAATTAATATGAACAAGAGATTTTAAATCTACATCCATCCTATGTTCATCTTCTTGACTTTTCCGATAGAGCAAAAGCGGAATGGACTCGAAGAGATAATTTATTAAATCAATTGAATTAGGCGCATTGCCAATACGCTTAAAAGCCTTATCTTAGCGGTATTAAATATTTTGATATGGAAAAAAAGTTTGATAGCTTAACAATTTTTGAATTCCAAACAAGATTCCCAGACGATAGGGCATGCCTGGCTTACTTATCCGAACAAAAATGGGGAGATGGCTACAGGTGCCCTAAATGTGGAAACAACAGGTTTTGCGCTGGCGAAAAGGAATTCAATCGTCAATGTACTAAATGTCGCTACATTTCATCACCTACTAGTGGCACCTTGTTTCATAAGGTTAAGTTTCCCTTGTTAAAGGCCTTCTATTTAGCATATTACGTTAGCACGAGCAAAAAAGGCATATCAAGTACCGAGTTGAGCCGAAAATTAGGACTAAGGCAAAAAACTTGCTGGTTATTCAAACAGAAAGTAATGAACGGCATGAAGAGTAGTGGCCAGTTCAAAATTTCCGGTATGGCAGAGGTAGATGAAACGGTAGTGGGTGGCCAGGAAGAAGGTGTCCGAGGCAGAAAGAACAAAAAAGAAAAAGCTGGCTCGATTTGGCAGGAGCAAAGAAAAACGGAGCGATTGCAAATTAGTGGTATTAGCTTTAGTAATCAATGCACAGGGCTTTCTAAAATACTCGAACATCTTCGAGGGAAACAAAAGCGACTCCAAATCACTGCCCGACATGATAAACAAGATACGCATGAAAACAAGTACCGAAAGACGCGCCATAGTGGTACTCGATGCGGGAATTGCCACGGAAGAAAATCGCAAACTGATAAAAGGAATCGGATTCGACTACGTCTGCGTAAGTCCCACCAAAATAAAGGATTATCGGATACAGCCGGGAAAACCAGTTTGCCAGATTACTACTACTACAAACAAACAAACAGAAAGTGATGTTTATATTAACCCAAAAGTGGTTCTTCGTCAAATTTGGTGCAAAATAGCAGTTCTTAAATCGCATAAAAAAAACAGACTTATTATGCTGATATACAGGTAAATAAATGGCAAAAAGCTAGTGTAATCGAATCATTTTTATTATCTTTAAGGTTCTGACACTAAAGACTTTAAAGATGATTGACTACACTAGCCAACCCAAAGATAATAACTTTTCTATAAA
>ENA-UOOM01001123-UOOM01001123.1-fermentation-metagenome-genome-assembly--contig:-NODE-1123-length-26890-cov-10.844680_pt1 | contig 26890 bp, 23 predicted proteins | sample MGYA00245781_ERZ724031 | MGnify/ENA primary metagenome ERZ724031 (study PRJEB28704, sample SAMN03018317) | fermentation metagenome | biome: anthropogenic terrestrial biome; feature: soil... | reverse complement strand
TGCGGAGCAATCCGTAGGTATCAGGGGGCAAAATACCTTTTGACCCCTACATCATTATATAGTTGCTTGTATGAGTCATAGCGTTCCATATAAAGCCGGTGGTATTGGCTTCTTGGCTTGAAACATTTTTTGACCTGTACCATATCTTTGACTATATCTGTAATCTTCATATTTAGCTGAACAGCAGAAGCAGCGAGGATGGCAGCTCCCAGTGTTCCTGCCTGTGTACTGTTAATTACTTCCATGGGAATGTTAAATATGTCAGCCCGTAGTTGAAGGGTGTAATCTGAGGCAGCGCCCCCTCCGGTGACCCGTATTACGTCCGGATTTATATTCAATTCAGACAGGGTTTCATAAGCCATAAACATTTGATAAGCCATTTCTTCTTTGACGGCCTGATAGAGTTCTATGGGTTGTGTATGGATAGTAAGACCACAAATAGTACCAACAGCATCATAACATATATCTGGATTGCCGCAGGAGCCAAAAGAAGGCAGAAGCATGATACTGCCCGGGTGTCTCTCAACAGCCAGAGTATCCATGTAAGAAAAGAAATCTATGCCAGAGGCACTGCAGAAGTCGCGGATATTTGCAAATATGTTATCCTTGAACCAGTTCATAAGGATACCGCAGGTTGTCAATTCAATTTGGGCGAGAAAAATATCAGGCAGTACATATGGAGCGCACGGGATTCCTTTTTCTATCATGTAGGGAGACGACGTTAGTTTTGGAAGAATAAATTGCATGACTTCACAGGTTCCCTGCCCATCTTCCCCCTCTGCGAAAGTCGTCATGCCGCTTCCAAGACCGGCACATCCTTGATCGTGTCCTCCTGCGGCGATGAGTGTTCCGGGCGGCAGTCCCAGTTCCTCCGCTATGTCAGGGAGTACGGGACCGAGGATAGTTCCGGAGAGAACCGGAGCAGAAAACAAAGCTCTATCAAGGCCTGCCAATGTAAGGAGCCTTTGGGACCATTGCTTTGTGCGGATATCGAATGCCATGCTTCGTGCTGCCAAGGAGAAGCTGACCATACGTTTGCCAGTGAGCAAATATCCTATGTAATCTTCATAGAAAAAGATATGTCTGGTATTTTTAAAAACAGCGGAATTGTTCTGCAGCCATATAAATTTGGGGAGGGCATACATTTCGCTTAAAGGAAGACCTGTAATATCCATAACTTCTTCTTTGGAGAACTTTTTTTCAATGATGCTGCATTCATCTATCCCGCGCTTGTCCCCTGTGAGCATAGAATTTGCAAGCACAGTGTTGTTTTTATCCAAACAAATGATTGATTCCCCCAAGGAGGCAACAGCTATACACTGTACAGGCTCGGGAGAATTACCGGACGCTTCCCGAATAACTTCTTTTGTGTAAGCCCATACCATATTTGCATCCAGTTCTCTATATCCGTCATCCCCTGTTTCCTGATAGGTTCTGCCAGAGGAAGATAAAATTTCACCTTTTCGATTGTAAATAGTCATTTTGCATCCGCTTGTTCCTATATCAATTCCTGCATATGCCATTGAGATACCACCTTTCATATTATAGAATGTTTGAAAATGTTAATTTATGTACTTGCATTATATATTATAAAGCAATTATTGTAAACTTAAAAAAACAATAAACCATATAAAATATGCAGAAAAGCAATGATATATAAAACGAATTAGGAGATTTGCACTAAAAACAACCAAGCACTTTGTAATATATGCCATATTGAAAAAGGTTCTAAAATGTTCTATAATCAAAACATAAAGAAACAAAATAAAACAATATTAAAGGGAGGAACAAGCATGAAGAAAAAAATGTTAAGTGTATTGCTGGCAGCCGCAATGGTGTTATCGATGGCTGGTTGCGGGAGCTCCGGGAATGACAAAAAGGAGGATTCAGCAGAGAAAAGTGCAGCGGAAAAAACTAACACGAAAGACAGCGGGAAAATTAAAATTGGATATTCTCCATATACAATGACAAATGAATATTTTTCTGCGATTTTGGACGGTCTGCAAAGTAAATGTGACGAATTGGGCATGGAGTTAATCTATTATGATCCACAGAATGACCCGACAACACAGAGCAAACAGATTGATGACATGATTAGTATGGGAATCCAGGCACTGGTATATATCCCATATGACTTTTCAGGTGCAAGAAATGTATGTCAGACCCTGCAGGATGCCGGTGTATATGTGGTAAATGCAGATGCAGTCGTCTCTGAAGATGACTATGATGTGGTCGATGCAATTGTGGCATCTGATAACGAAGGACTTGGGCAGCTATCCGGAGAATGGGTGGCAGAAAACTATCCAGATGGAGCAAATATCCTGATAGCACATCTACAGACGGCAGAAGCATGTGTATTGAACGTAGAAGGCTTCTGGGAGGGAATTAAGGAAAAAGCAGCTGATCCGGACAAGTATAAGGAAGTTCAGGTGGTCGAAGGCGGAGGTGCATAGGACGTGACATTTGATGCTGTAACAGACGCACTTCAGGCACACGATGACATTGATGTAATCTATTGCATTAACGATACATCTGCACAAGGGGCTATCCAGGCTGTGGAAGAAGCCGGAAAGAGCGGAGAGATTGCCATTCTTGGAAAAGATGCTGCTCCGATTGGAAAACAGGCAATTAAAGACGGTAAACAGGTTCAATCCTCTGGGCAATCACCTTTATCAGTAGGTTCTACCAGCGCGGAACGTTGCTATGAATTAATTAATGGCAAAGAGGCAGATAAAGATTTTGATTTCTTCACTAAGATTAAGGCGTTCAGCGTTACGAAGGATAATATCGATGATTATGATATCGACAGTTGGCAGTAGATGATGAAGATCCAGCATAAGTGCAGAGCTGACAGATAGTAACAGACCAGTTTTGGACGCAATGTGTGTTTAAGACTGGTCGCTTTATACATAAATATGCACCGGGGTAACTTAGGAGATATTTTATGATGGACCGGGAGGTAAAAATGAAAAAGAATTGTCTTTTAGAGATGAAAGGAATATCAAAAGCTTTTGGTACTAACAAAGTACTTGTGGATATTAATCTTAATCTTTACGAAGGGGAAATCCTTTCATTATTGGGAGAAAACGGCGCCGGTAAATCTACTTTGATAAAGATATTAGGAGGCATCTATTCATCTGACTCGGGAGAAATCTATATCAATGGCGAAAAAAAGCGTATTAATACTGCAGCTGCTGCTCAGGAAAACGGTGTCCGTATTATACATCAGGAAATTGTATTGGTTCCCCACAGGACGATTGCGGCAAATATATTTCTTGGAAGAGAACCAAGAACATCAGTTGGAACTTTAGACTACAAGAAAATGGCGGCAGAATCCGAGAAAATTATGAAAGAATTCGGGATTGACCTGGATCCGAACTCTCTAGTATGTGAGCTTTCCCTTGGGCTTCAGCAACAGGTAGAAATTGTAAAGGCTGTTTCCGCCAATGCTAAAATTGTGGTAATGGATGAGCCGACCTCTTCACTGTCAGAGAGTGAAACAGAGATATTATTCCATATCATTGAAAAGTTGAGGGCCAGAGGAGTGGGTATTATATACATATCCCATCGGCTGGATGAACTGTTCAAGATCTCGGATAGGGTAATGGTGCTCCGTGATGGAAAAGTAATCAACACAGTGCCTATAGCAGAGGCGAAAAGGGAAGAGCTTATTAATATGATGGTCGGAAGGATTCTGGATAAATATTATGTGAGGACAAAAAATGAAATCCGGGAGGTAGCTCTTGAGGTCAGGCACCTGGAAAATAAGAAACTGTTTCATGACATTAATTTTAGGGTGAGTTATGGGGAGATTATAGGCTTTTCGGGACTTGTAGGGGCCGGGAGGACAGAGGTTATGAAGGCTGTTTTCGGAGGTCTTGGACATGATAGCGGACAGATATTGATGGAAGGAAAGGAAATCCACATTAATAGTCCCAGAGATGCGATGGAGGCGGGAATTGCTTATGTACCGGAGGACAGGCGTGGTGAGGGTCTTGTCCTATTAAACGATGTAGAATTTAATATAGGCCTTGCTAATGTTAGAAATCTGGTAAAAGGGATACATGTAAAAAAATCTGCATGGAAAGAACTGGTGCAGGAATATGTATCAAAATTTTCTATAAAAATAACATCGCCGCAGCAGAAAGCAGGGCGTTTAAGTGGCGGTAACCAACAGAAGGTAGTACTTGGAAAATGGCTGGCAATCAATCCGAAGGTAATTATTCTTGACGAGCCGACCAGAGGAATTGATGTGGGTTCAAAAGCAGAGATTTATTCCATTATTAATGACTTGGCAGCAGAAGGTGCAGCCATTATTATTGTGTCTTCCGACTTACCAGAGATTATCAATATGTGCGACAGAACTTATGTGATGAGTGAAGGGCATGTTACCGGTGAACTTTCGGCAGAAGAGTTTTCCCAGGAAAAAATCATGACTTTTTCGACTACGACAAAAGCTGCCAAAGGTACAGTTTAAAAGGAGGAAAGATAGATGCAGAAGGAAAAGAATGTATCTACATCAAATTGTTTTGTGAATTATTTCAGAAGAAATCTGGGTTCCCTGATTGGCTTGGCTGCATTGGTAATTATTATCGGGATGATTACACCAAGGCTGTTTTCGGGTACAAACCTGCTAAATCTTTTAAAATCTAATTCAGTAAATGTAATTATAAGCTGTGCCATGCTGCTTGCAATTTTACTTGGGGAGATTGATATTTCTGTGGGTTCTACCGTCGGTCTGGCGGGAGTTGTATCGGCGGCATTGATTACAAATTTTGAAATGCCGGTGGGTGCAGCAGTAATAGTAAGTCTTCTCGTTGGGGTTGCTATTGGAGCCATCAACGGCATAAGTATTGCTTACTTTAGAGTTCCTGCTTTTATAGCAACACTTGCAACACAATGTATCGGCCGGGGATTGACTCAAGTTATTTCCGGAGGGATTTCTATACGGGTTAGAAATGATGGGTTTTCCCAGATAGCAATGGCAAATCTGGGCGGCGTTTCGGTTATTATTATTTATGCGGCGGCATTTCTTCTAATTACTTGGGTTTTACTGAATAAGACGAAATTCGGCTATTATATTTATGCTATTGGCGGCAACAGACAGGCAGCACAGTATTCAGGAATTAATGTGAAGCTTTTTAATGCGCTTCCTTATGTGTTCAGTGGAGTGGCGTGCGCTTTTTGCGGTGTACTCTGGACGGCACGACTTGGCTCGGCGGCAGCCATGTTGGGGAACGGCTTTGAATTGGACGCTATTTCCGCAGTTGTCATCGGCGGGACCAGCATGTCAGGCGGAGTGGGGACTGTGGGAGGTACTATACTCGGTATTCTGATTATTGGAGTGCTTCAAAATGGATTGAATCTTATGGGAGTAAATTCGTTTTGGCAGTATGTGTGCAAAGGTATAATTATTCTTTTGGCGGTCATTATTGATGTCATCAGAAAATCAAAAGAGGATTAAAAATTAAAAACAGGAGGTATTATAGATGCTAGTAAATATGAACACTTTAATGGAGGATGCAAAAAAGAATAATTATGCAGTGGGGATGTTCACTGCGCCAACTATGCCCTTCGCGGAAGCGGTTATAGAAGCCGCAGAAGAGATGAATGCTCCGGTGATGGTTGGTCAGGTAGAGTCCTGGAGACAATATGGAGATATTGAAAAATACGGACCTATTATGGCAGATATGGCGAAATGTGCAAAGGTTCCTGTGTGTCTGCATCTGGATCATGGGCAAAGCCTGGAATATATTATGAGAGCAATACGTGCCGGATATACATCGGTTATGGCGGACTTTTCCATGCTCCCGTTCGAAGAAAATGTGGAGATGGTAAAAAAATGTGTGGATTTCTGTCACAGTGTGGATATTTCCGTAGAAGCAATGTGCGGGAAAATGCCATCGGTATATGAATTGGCGGATCACCCGGATCTTGATATTAGAGAGTATTTTTCCAAACCGGATGAGCTAAAGGAATTTGTGGAGGCTACAGGAGCTGATGCTATGACTGTTTCTTTTGGTACGGTGCATAATATGAAAATTATGCAGCCGATGCTGGATTTTGAATTACTAAAAGAGTTAAATGATGCAACAGATTGCTCGCTGGTTATGCACGGCTCATCCGGTGTTGAGGTCGGGCAGATTAAGCAGGCAATTCCCTATGGGATACGTAAGATTAATGCTTATACAAAGCTTTCTACCGCTGCTCAGCCAGCTATGCTCGCGGAAATGAATAAGAGTGAAGAACCACTGTTTTTCCATGAACTTCTTGATATAGCAAAAAAGGCAATGAAAAAAGCTGTGGAGGAATCCATCAAAATTTTTGGAAATGGATATGATTTTAGCTCTAGAGTATGGTAAAAATTTAGAAAAGTAGATATTATGTTTGAAGCAATTCGAGATGGGGGGGCATGTAATGAAGAAACTAATAAACCGACCGGAAACTGTTGTAAGTGAAATGTGCAACGGGATTGCAATGACAAATCCGGATGTTGTTTTTTATCCTAAATATAAAGTGATACAAAGAAAAAATTTGAATCCTGACAAGGTAAGCCTGATCAGTGGAGGCGGCAGTGGCCATGAACCGGCTCACGCAGGTTACGTAGGCCGGGGGATGCTGGATGCGGCAGTTTGCGGTGATGTATTTGCATCTCCCTCACAGATACAGGTATATCAGGCGATTAAGGAAACGAAAAGCAAAAAAGGTACACTCTTAATTATTAAAAATTACAGTGGGGATGTTATGAATTTTAAAAATGGGGCGGCACTGGCAGCGGAAGAGGGAATTGATGTCGATTATGTAAAGGTCTCTGACGATATTGCTGTTTCAGACAGCCTATATACAGTGGGCAGGCGCGGAGTTGCAGGAACTGTACTGGTACATAAAATTGCAGGTGCAGCGGCAGAAAATGGCTGCAGTCTGGAAGAGGTAAAACAGGCGGCACAGTCTGCGGCAGATGCAGTCAGAAGTCTTGGATTCGCCTATAGTTCCTGTACTGTCCCGGCAAAGGGAAGCCCGACATTTAATATCGGGGAAGATGAAATGGAATATGGGGTAGGCATCCATGGGGAGCCAGGTATTAGGCGGGAGAACATTGTTTCTGCCGATAAAATGGCTGAACGCATGCTGAATGCAATACTGAAAGATTTGGATGTAAAAAAAGAGAATGAAGTTGTATTATTAGTAAATGGTTTTGGAAGCACACCGCTGCAGGAGCTTTATATATTTTCTGATGCTTTGCTGAAATGCTTAGATCAAAGAAAAGTGAATGTATACAGAAGTTTTGCTGGAAACTTTATGACTAGTATTGATATGCTGGGGGCCTCAGTATCGGTTATGAAACTTGACGGCACACTAAAAAAGTATTTAGACATGCCTTCGGAAGCCTTAGCCTTTCGCGTAGACGGGCCAGTGCCGCCGATTAGGTACCGCTCTGTCAGCACTAGAGAGAATGAAAATGTCCCGGAAGAATTTACAAGAGAATCATCCTGGGGAGAGGTGAAAGAAAACCGAATTAGCTTGAATAATATTAAGTACATGGTTGCAGAGATGGCGGAGTGTATCTTGAAAAATGAAGTTGCTTTTTGTGAACTGGATTCTTTTGCCGGAGATGGAGATTTTGGAATGAGCGTCGCAAAAGGATTTCTTCAGTTAAAACGCGAGTGGGACATGATACTTACCGAAGAAGCGGAAACAATTGGAGAATTCTTAAAGGCATGCTCTCTTGTAATTATGGAATATTGTGGAGGGGCATCCGGGCCAATCTGGGGTTCCGCATTCCGTGCTGCCGGATTTCAGGCAGGTGATAGGGTGAGTTTAGATACATCTGAATTTGCTGCCATGATGCAGGCTGCTGTTGTGGGCATCCAGAAAACGGGCGAGCGTTCCTTTGGCAGAGGTGCTGTTGTGGGCGATAAAACATTGATTGATGCACTTGTGCCATGTGTCGACAGTTTGAACGCAAGTTCTGACAGTGGGAGTTCTGCTGAGGAGATGTTGGAAAAAGGGGCTGCCGCTGCAGTGGAAGGAGCTGAAAAAACAGCAGGGTTCGCGGCTCGGATGGGGAGAGCTGGGGTGGTAGGGAAAAGAAGTCTTGGACATCCCGATGCGGGGGCGTATGCATTAGGAGTTATCTTTACAGAAGTCTCAGGGAGCTTGAAGTATAATTTATAAATGCTAAAGGATATTAACTTTTAAAAGTGGAAAAATGTAACTAATTAGAATGAAATAGTTTTGAATAGTTTTGAATAGCAAATATAATTCCTTGACAAATGGCTGCTTTTCGGGTAGAATCACAGTTATCGCAAGCAATGATCGGGATTAGTATATATAGGAAGCGGCACAGAGAGGAAACCATCAGGTGGGAGGTTTCTGCGCGGAGTGTATAGAACCGGCCCGGGAGTTTCTGTGTGAAAGCACAGCGTAGAACCGGCGTTAACGGTGAAAGAGTGAACTGTAGGGTACAGTTAATTAGGGTGGTACCGCCGAAGCTTTCGGTCCCTTTTAGAGGGAAAGAAGGTTTCGGTGTTTTTTGTTATACAGAAATTCTTTCCCAATATTGTAATAGTTTAGGCATATGAATTTTCGACAGGATATGCATACGAAAGCAAGCTTTCTCCTGCCTACACTGTCGAAAATTGGCGTGGCTGAACTGTTACTCCATAGTAGAAGACGGGGCAAGGGTCCTGGAGAAAAGGAGACATTTTTATGGCAAAGGAAAAGAAATTAGTTGAGTCAATCACATCAAGAGACGAAGATTTTGCACAGTGGTATACTGATGTGGTACGGGAAGCGGAGTTGTGTGATTATTCAAGTGTAAAAGGCTGCATGAACTATCTGCCGAACGGCTATGCAATATGGGAGAACATTCAGGCAAGCCTTGACAAGCGCTTTAAAGACACAGGAGTGCAGAATGTATATCTTCCTCTTTTAATACCAGAGTCGCTGCTTCAGAAAGAGTCAGAGCATATTGATGGGTTTGCACCGGAAGTTGCGTGGGTAACCCGCGGCGGCATGGAAAGACTGCAGGAAAGACTTTGCATCCGCCCGACTTCTGAGACTTTGTTCTGTGACTTGTGGAGCAAGACCGTACAGTCTTACAGGGACCTGCCAAAAATCTGGAACCAGTGGAATTCTGTACTGCGCTGGGAGAAGACAACAAGACCATTTTTGCGTTCCCGTGAATTTTTATGGCAGGAGGGGCACACAATCCATGCTACTGAAGAAGAAGCCCGGGAGCGGACATTAATGATGCTCAACGTATATAAAGATTGTCTTGAAGAAGATCTGGCAGTTCCTCTGGTTGTCGGACGCAAGACAGAAAGCGAAAAGTTTGCAGGCGCAGAGGAAACCTATACAGTAGAAGCTATGATGTATGACGGAAAAGCTCTGCAATCGGGAACCAGCCATTACTTCGGAAGTGGATTCCCAGATGCATTCGACATTAAATATGCCGATAAAAACAACGAACTGCACAGTGTTTATGAGACATCCTGGGGATTTTCAACGAGAACAATCGGCGCGATTATTATGGTACATGGTGATGACAGCGGGCTAGTTCTCCCCCCAAGAATTGCACCTGTACAGACAAGGATTATTCCTGTTGCACAGCATAAGGAAGGTGTGTTGGACAAAGCAGATGAACTTTTAAGTGCGTTGAAAGCAGCGGGATATAGGGTAAATATTGACGATTCAGAAAAGAGTCCCGGCTGGAAATTCAGTGAGCAGGAGAAATTAGGCATCCCTACCAGAATTGAGATTGGACCCAAGGATATTGAGAAGAATCAGGTAGTAGTTGTACGCCGGGACACCAGAGAAAAAATCATAGTTTCCATGGATGAGATTGCAGCAAAGCTGGCTGACATATTGGAGACAATCCAAAAAGATATGTTTGACAAAGCAAAGGCATTCCTGGATTCGCATATTGATACTGCTGTGACCATGGAAGAGATGGTTGAGAAGTTCAAGAAAAAAAGAGGATTTATCAAGGCGATGTGGTGCGGAGATGAAGAGTGCGAAGGTGAAATTAAGTATAATACAGGAGGCGCATCCTCCAGGTGTATTCCTGCGGAGGAAGAACATCTTTCCGATGTCTGCATATACTGCGGGAAGCCTGCAAAACACATGGTTTACTGGGGGAAATCGTACTAAAAGCGGTGCAAAGAGCCCAGGGGGTCTGCTTCTTTTTTTCAAAAGGGTCAGACCCCTTTCAAGATGAAAGGAGACAGCAAGATGACGAGAGATGAGGCATATAGTATTCTTCACAAATATATGAAGGGGGAAAAGTATTTACAGCATTCTATGGCAGTAGAGGCAATCATGCGGGGCCTTGCGAAGAAGCTGGCACCGGATCAGGTGGAGCGCTGGGGAATTGTGGGACTTCTCCATGATCTGGATGAGGAACACTGCGAATGGCAGGAACATCCGGAGGTTCATGGACCGACATCTGTGGAAATATTAAAAAAGGAAGGGATTGATGATCAGGAGCTGTTTCATGCGATTTGTGCCCACAATCCGGCTTCCGGCGTTAAAGCATCGACAACTTTGCAGTATGCTGTTCTTGCCGCAGATCCTATGAGTGGATTCTTAAAAGCAATTGCCCAGATATATCCAGACAAAAAGATTGCAAGTGTAAAGCATAAATCAGTAAATAAAAGATTTAATGAACTGCGGTTTGCGTCAGGTGCGAACAGAGATTACATGGAAGCGATTGAGTTTACAGGTATGAGCCTTGATGAGTTTATAGACATTGCGCTGGAAGAGATGCGCGCAATATCAGATGAGCTGGGACTTTAACGTCAGGGCACACAGATGCGGTTTTTCAGTAAAAACCCTTGACTTTCCTATAAAAACGTAATAAACTAATTTAGCGTGCACAAAAGATACGCTGTTTTTAGTGCACAAATCAAGATAATAATTATTATCTGCAACCATTTCCCGTACAGACGGGAGAAGACGAAAGAATCATAGGAGGTGAAAAGAATGCCAACATTTAACCAATTAGTTAGAAAGGGACGTGAGACTTCTGAAAGGAAATCGGGCTCACCGGCACTTCAGAAAGGATACAATTCTCTTCAGAAGCGTGCTACAGACGTATCAGCACCACAGAAAAGAGGCGTGTGTACAGCAGTTAAGACCGCTACCCCTAAGAAGCCTAACTCAGCTCTGAGAAAGATCGCCAGAGTTCGTCTTTCCAACGGAATCGAAGTGACAAGCTACATTCCAGGCGAAGGACACAATCTTCAGGAACATAGCGTTGTTCTGATTCGCGGAGGAAGAGTTAAGGATCTGCCAGGTACAAGATACCATATCGTCAGAGGTACACTTGACACAGCAGGTGTTGCCAAGAGAAGGCAGGCTCGTTCCAAATACGGCGCTAAGAGACCAAAGGATGCTAAATAAATCCACCTTAGCAAACAGTAACTAAATAGTTAAATCGTATCACAAACAGAACTATGATATCGTACCTTATTGAACATTAGCAGTTCAATAAGTACATCTTATTGAACATTAGTAGTTCAAGGGGGACACCTTATTGAACATTAGCAGTTCAAGGGGGACACCTTATTGAACATTAGCAGTTCAATAAGTATAGGTTGCGGATTAAGTGAAACTTGTTCATTCAGGTTTTTATAGAATAGTCCTGCGGCCGCGAGCACATGAAGCGCGATTTCCATAGAGAGACACATGTGAGTACCGATGAATTAATCCCGGCAGAGACCGGAAGTAATGATTAAGGAGGGAAGGACCGTGCCACGTAAAGGACATACTCAAAAAAGAGATGTATTAGCGGACCCAATATACAACAATAAAGTTGTCACCAAGCTTATCAATAATATTATGTTGGATGGTAAGAAAGGTGTAGCACAGAGGATTGTATACAAAGCATTTGAAAGAGTTGAAGCAAAGGCAGAGAAGCCGGCAGTGGAAGTATTTGAGGAAGCTATGAACAACATTATGCCGGTATTGGAAGTTAAGGCAAGACGTATTGGCGGAGCTACTTACCAGGTGCCGATTGAAGTAAGAGCAGAGAGAAGACAGGCTCTTGCACTTCGCTGGCTTACATTGTATTCCCGCAACAGAGGGGAAAAGACAATGGAGGAAAGGCTTGCTAATGAAATTCTTGATGCAGCGAACAATACAGGTGCATCAGTGAAGAAGAAAGAAGATATGCACAAGATGGCAGAGGCAAATAAAGCATTTGCCCACTACCGCTTTTAATTAGGAGGAAAAAATCTTGGCTGGAAGAGAATATCCACTAGAGAGAACCAGAAATATTGGTATTATGGCTCATATCGATGCCGGCAAAACGACATTGACAGAGCGCATCCTGTATTATACTGGTATTAACTATAAGATTGGTGATACCCATGAAGGCACTGCTACCATGGACTGGATGGAGCAGGAGCAGGAAAGGGGTATTACAATTACCTCAGCAGCTACGACATGTCACTGGACTTTGGAAGAGAATACGAAGCCAAAGCCGGGTGCTCTGGAACACCGTATCAATATTATCGACACACCAGGGCACGTTGACTTTACTGTAGAAGTTGAACGTTCACTCCGTGTATTGGACGGCGCCATCGGCGTGTTCTGTGCAAAGAGTGGTGTTGAGCCTCAGTCAGAAAATGTTTGGCGTCAGGCTGACACATACAATGTACCAAGAATGGCATTTATCAACAAGATGGATATCTTGGGCGCTGATTTTTACAATGCAGTAGACCAGATTAGAACCAGGCTTGGAAAGAATACTATTTGTCTTCAGCTGCCAATCGGTAAGGAAGACAATTTTAAAGGAATCATCGATTTGATGGAAATGCAGGCTTACATTTACAATGATGAAAAGGGAGATGATATTTCCGTTACAGAGATTCCAGAAGATATGAAAGATGATGCAGAACTTTACCGCACAGAGTTGATTGAGAAAATTTGCGAGCTGGATGATGATTTAATGCTGGAGTATCTTGAAGGCAATGAACCGGCTGTGGAAGACCTCAAGAAAGTTTTGAGAAAAGCCACATGTGAATGCAAAGCTATTCCTGTATGCTGTGGTACTGCATATAGAAACAAAGGTGTTCAGAAATTATTGGATGCAGTTATTGAATATATGCCGGCTCCGACTGATATTCCGCCGATTGACGGTGTAGATATGGACGGAAATGAAGTGGTTAGACATTCTTCTGATGAAGAACCATTTTCAGCTCTGGCATTTAAAATCATGACAGACCCATTCGTAGGCAAGCTAGCATTTTTTAGAGTATATTCAGGCACCATGAATGCAGGCTCTTATGTACTGAATGCGACAAAAGGCAAGAAAGAGCGTGTTGGCCGTATTCTTCAGATGCATGCAAATAAGAGACAGGAACTGGATAAGGTGTATTCAGGCGACATTGCGGCAGCTATCGGATTTAAATTTACAACAACAGGCGATACAATCTGTGATGAGCAGCACCCGGTTATACTGGAATCCATGGAATTTCCGGAACCTGTTATCGAGCTCGCTATTGAGCCTAAGACAAAAGCATCTCAGGGTAAGTTAGGAGAGTCCCTTGCAAAGCTTGCAGAAGAAGATCCAACATTCCGCGCACACACAGATCAGGAGACAGGACAGACAATCATTGCCGGTATGGGTGAGCTTCATTTGGAAATTATTGTCGACAGATTGTTGCGTGAGTTTAAGGTAGAGGCCAACGTAGGTGCACCTCAGGTTGCTTATAAAGAGTCTTTTACAAAGTCTGTAGATGTTGACAGTAAGTATGCAAAACAGTCAGGTGGACGTGGACAGTACGGACACTGTAAGGTTAAGTTTGAGCCAATGGACGTCAATGGAGAAGAAACATACAAATTCGATTCTGCGGTAGTAGGCGGTTCTATTCCAAAGGAATACATTCCTGCTGTAGGACAGGGTATCGAAGAAGCTATGAAAGCCGGTATTCTCGGCGGATTCCCTGTTGTTGGTGTCCATGCTACCGTATATGATGGTTCTTACCATGAAGTCGATTCCAGTGAGATGGCATTCCATATTGCAGGATCTCTGGCATTCAAGGATGCAATGAAGAAATCCTCTCCGGTACTTCTTGAGCCAATTATGAAGGTAGAAGTAACTATGCCTGAGGAATATATGGGGGATGTTATCGGCGATATTAACTCACGCCGCGGACGTATTGAAGGAATGGATGATTTGGGCGGCGGTAAAATTGTCCGTGCGTTTGTACCGTTGTCTGAAATGTTCGGGTATGCTACAGACTTGCGCTCCAGAACTCAGGGGCGTGGAAACTACTCTATGTTCTTCGAGAGCTATGAGCCGGTGCCAAAGTCTGTACAGGAAAAAGTATTGTCCAATAAAAATGCTTAAATGTATGAAAAAGGCTTGAAAAACCTGGGATTATGAAATATAATCAGAGATAGCCGAGTAAAAGAGAAAACCAATAAAAATGCCTGAAAATAGGCGATATATTAAGGAGGATTATTCGAAATGGCAAAAGCTAAATTTGAAAGAACAAAACCACATGCTAATATTGGTACCATTGGCCACGTTGACCATGGTAAAACAACATTAACAGCTGCTATTACTAAGACACTTTCTCAGAGAGTAGCAGGAAATGCAGCAGTTGATTTTGATCACATTGACAAAGCTCCGGAGGAGAGGGAACGTGGTATCACAATTTCTACTTCTCACGTTGAGTATGAGACAGAGAAGCGTCACTATGCACATGTTGACTGCCCGGGACATGCTGACTATGTAAAGAACATGATCACAGGTGCTGCACAGATGGATGGAGCTATCCTTGTTGTAGCTGCTACTGACGGTGTTATGGCTCAGACAAAGGAGCATATTCTTTTGTCCCGTCAGGTAGGTGTACCCTACATCGTTGTATTTATGAATAAATGTGACATGGTAGATGATGAAGAACTCCTTGAATTAGTAGAGATGGAAATTCGTGAACTTCTGAATGAATATGAATTCCCAGGAGATGACACTCCGGTTATCCAGGGCTCAGCCCTGAAAGCTCTTGAAGATCCTTCAGGGGAATGGGGAGACAAGATCATGGAACTTATGGACGCTGTTGACACATGGATTCCGGATCCACAGCGTGACACAGATAAACCTTTCCTGATGCCTATCGAGGATGTGTTCTCTATCACAGGACGTGGTACAGTTGCTACAGGCAGAGTAGAGCGTGGTACACTGCATGTATCTGATGAAGTTGAAATTATCGGTATCCATGAAGAGACTAAGAAAACTGTTGTAACAGGCATCGAGATGTTCCGTAAACTGCTTGATGAAGCTCAGGCTGGCGATAACATCGGGGCACTGCTTCGTGGTGTTCAGAGAACTGAAATCGAAAGAGGCCAGGTTCTGATTAAACCAGGCACAGTAAAATGCCATAAGAAATTTACAGCTCAGGTTTATGTACTGACAAAAGATGAAGGTGGACGTCATACACCGTTCTTTAACAACTACAGACCTCAGTTCTATTTTAGAACAACAGACGTAACAGGTGTTTGTGATCTGCCGGAAGGTGTTGAAATGTGTATGCCTGGAGACAACGTAGAGATGACAGTTGAACTGATTCACCCGGTAGCCATGGAAGAGGGTCTTGGATTCGCTATCCGTGAGGGTGGACGTACAGTTGGATCAGGAAAGGTTGCTAAGATTCTTGATTAATCATTGACTGAAAAATTCAATAAAGTAAAATACATTCCGCAGCTCTTGAGAAATCAAGGGTTGCGGTTTTTCATTTGTATACGAAAATTTTTGGCTGAAATCGTGCAGTGAATACGAGGCAGTCATGGTTTTAATGAATATATTGGTGAAAATTACGATTTGACAAAAAGTAGACAATTGTGATAAGTGACAGAAATATAAGGCGATAATATACAAAGTAGACAAAAACACTTAACATAATAAAAAAATATTATTTATTATTGACATTAAAAACGGTTAGTGCTATATTTGAGAAAACAATATTGTATCCAATATCCGATATCCAAAACATATCGGGAAAATTGAAGGAGGAAGAAAATGAAAATGAAAAAGAAGATGCTAGTAACCCTTTTGTTGACCGCAGCGATGGTCTGTACGACTCTTGCAGGATGCAGCACTCCTACCCAGGAGACAGCAAATACCGGTACAGAAACTAAAGATAAGACAGAGAAGTCTTCCACGGATACGAAGACGAGAGAGTCTGCCACTTCTGTGGAGACGGATAAACTTCCTGCAGCAGGCATCGGAGCACAGATCACCTCGGATGTAAAGGCAAATGAAGAATATAAGATTGGTTATATCGCAAAGAATACAACCAACCCATACATGGTGGCCCAGGCGGAAGGGATAAAGAAAGCTGGGAAAGATATGGGATTTGAAGCAGTTACACAGGCGCCGTCCACCGCAGACAGTGTGGAGGAACAAGTAAAGATTATGGAAGATATGATCCAAAAGGAAATGGATGTCATTATTGTACACTGTGCAGATTCTAACGGAATTATGCCCGGTGTCAGGAAGGCGGAGGAAGCAGGAATTATAGTGATTACAATTGGAACGCCTGCATCTGAAGATACCTTCTTAAGAACAGGAGTAGACTACAAAGAAACCGGCGGGACGATTGCCACAAAGATGGCGGAGGCGCTGAATGGCAAAGGAAATATTATTATTCTCGAGGGGCCTCCGGGAGCAGCAAACGCAATTGAGCGGCTGGATGGTATCAAGGAAGCTTTTGCCGAATACCCGGACATTGAAGTGGTTGCTTCCCAGACAGCTAATTTTAAGAGAACCGAAGGTATGTCTGTCACAGAGAACCTGCTCCAGAAATATACGGATGTCCAGGGAATTATAGGTATGAATGATGAGAGTGCCCTAGGTGCTGTCCAGGCTTTGAAAGCAGCAGGAAAAACAGACGTACTGGTGGCTGGTTTTGATGGCAGCACAGATGCCACAAGTGCAGTGGAATCAGGAGATATGTTTGCTACATATAACACGGACCCTTACGGGTCAGGGTATATAGCATGCGCATATGCAGTCCGTAATCTGAATGACAAAACCGAGCCGGAAGGCAAGTTTATTCCTTTTCCATCGGCAGCAAATGATCCTTTGATTATGGCTGATACCGTAGAAAATTATAAAGAGAATATTGCATGGTGGAAAGTAATTCAGTAAGAAACAGCTCATAAATGCGTTGAAAGAAGTGGGTGTGGTGAAAAGATGGGTAGAACAATATTGACAGCAAAGCATATCACAAAGCTGTTCCCCGGCATGAAAGCTCTGGATGATGTAGACTTTGATCTGCGGGAAGGTGAAGTGCATATTCTGGTAGGAGAAAATGGTGCGGGAAAAAGTACTCTGGCAAAAGTGATTCTTGGGGCCTATAAAGCAGAAGAAGGTGAGATTACTTTTGACGGAAAGGCCGTGAAGTTTAATGGGACCAAGGAGGCGCTGGAGAGAGGAATTGTCGCTGTATATCAGGAATTTACATTGGTACCTCATATTAGTGTGGCGCAGAACATCTTTTTGAACAGAGAATATCGGACTAAGATGGGGCTGCTCGACCATAAGGAAATGGAGAAGGAAGCTCAGGAATTGATGAAATCACTGAACTGTGAATATATCGATGTGAAGTGTCATGTGAAGGACTTAAGTGTGGCGGAACAGCAGATGGTTGAGATTGCAAAGGCACTTTCTTTTAAGCCCAGGATTATGGTATTTGATGAACCGACGGCAACTTTATCTGAACGTGAGGTGGACTCCTTATTTGACCAGATACATCGGTTGAAAAAAGAAGGAATTGGAATTATTTATGTGTCACACCGCATGCAGGAGTTTCCTCTGATCGGAGATAGAATCACCATCCTGAGGGACGGCGTGAAAATTAAAACAGTAGGTATTGATGAGTGTTCCAATGCAGAACTGGTAAACATGATGGTCGGGCGGGATGTATCCCGGGTCTATGTACGCACACCCAACGAGCATAGTGAGACGGCACTTTCCACTGAGGGACTGTGTGATTATAAGGGAAAGGTAAAAGACGTAAGTATTTGCGTAAGAAGAGGCGAGATTGTGGGGATTGCAGGGCTGGTAGGTGCAGGGCGCACAGAGACGGCAGAGCTGCTTTATGGAATTGAATCGATTAAGTCGGGAAAAGTTTTTGTAAAAGGAAAGAATGTCTTGCCCAGGACTCCTCGGAACGCGACAAAGCTTGGAATCGGACTGGTGAGTGAGGATAGAAAACGCCAGGGACTTGCCCTGGATGAATCCATTGCACTTAATATTGTGGCGGTGAGCCTGAAAAAGATGTTCCCCAGGTTTTTTCTTTCAAACAAAAGAATAAAAGAGACGGCTCTTGACTACAAAAAACAGTTAAGGATAGCTACGACAAGTGTGAATAAAGCCTGTAAATATCTTTCCGGCGGCAATCAACAAAAAGTGGTTCTTGCTAAGTGGCTGAGTTTTAATCCGGACATTTTGATTTTCGATGAGCCGACAAGAGGAATTGATGTCGCAGCCAAAATGGAGATCTACGGGCTGATGGATCGTCTGGCAGCAGAAGGAAAAGCTATTATCATGATCTCTTCGGAACTTCCAGAGGTCATAGGAATGAGTGACAGGATTTACATTATGCATGAAGGCAGGATAGTGGATGAAATAGAGCGCGGCACAGGAGATTTTAACTCTGAAACTATCGGCGCAAGAATGATGTTGGGAGCAGGAGGTACCGTGGATGCAGACGAGTAATTTTAAGCAGAGGATAAAGAAGGTGCCTCCTGTAGCCTATATGCTGATTATCATCATCGCAATATTTAGTTTTATGGAGCCGCATTACTTGTCATTTTCCAATTTCAGGAATGTGCTGATTCAATCGACTCCTTTGATGATTGTGGCATTTGGGCAAACTTGTATTGTTTTGACTCAGGGAACAGATCTTTCTTTGGGGGCACAGGTCAGCTTTGTAACAGTGCTCACCGTATTTTTAGCACAGCGGGGAATTATGTTAGAAGTGGCAATGTTGATTTCTGTCTGTTGCACGGTATTGATTGGCGCGGTGAATGGCTTGATCGTAGCAAAGGGCAATATTCCTCCATTTATTGCTACTTACGGGACACAGAATATAGTTAACAGTATTTCACTGCTTTTGACCGCAGGGTCCTCTATCTATTTTTCCAGCTTTACATACCGGATCGTGACGGAGACAACAATTTTGTTCATCCCTCTTATGGTATGGGTGGCAGTCATTGTATTTGCGGTTGTATGGATTGTACTCCGTAAAACAAAGTTCGGTACAAATATTTATGGATTGGGCGGAAACAGGGAGGCACTTGCGCTGGCAGGAATTAACCCTGCGGCCAATTTAATAAAAACATACGCATTTGCCGGTATGATTGCCGGTATAGCAGGAATTATTACACTTTGCCGGGTAGAGTCGGGCCAGCCTATTGTAGCAAACGGATGGGAATTCCAGGCAGTGGCCGCGACACTTCTCGGAGGAACATCGTTAAGAGAAGGGAAGGGCGGTGTGACAGGAACAATTTTTGGTGTACTGTTGATTCAAATTATCAAGAATGGCCTGAATGTGATAGGAGTGCAGTCCATATTTCAAAATGCGATTATTGGCTCTATTGTTCTGGCGGCGATTATCATTGATGCGGTTGTCCGTATCCGTGCAAAGGAATAGGAGGGACATGGACATGAAAGCAAAAAGGTTATTTGAAGATATAAAGAGTTCAAAAGTATTTTACAGCTTGGTGGGACTAATTGTACTGATTATCCTTTCAGCGATTATAGCTCCGAACTTCCGCACAGTGGACAATTTGATAACTATTTTCAGGCAGGCCAGCGTACTTCTTGTTCTCAGTGCAGGACTCACTGCGGTGCTGCTCACAGGCGGTATGGATTTATCAGTGGGAGCTACGGCAGGATTTGTCGGGTGCATCTGCGCACAGCTTTTAAAAGCAGATGTCCCTATCTTGGCAGCATTTGGGATTGGGATTTTGATCAGTATGATTGTAGGGATTATAAACGGGCTTCTGGCAGGGATCCTTCCTAGTTTTATCGCAACTTACGGCACCAATTGGGTGCTTGGAGGTCTGGCGATCATTGTTATGCAGGGAGCAGTCATCTATGACTTGCCCAAAAATTTTACAAGAATCGGAGTTGGATATACAGGAACAGTTCCAAACCTGGTGATTATAGCGCTGATTGTTGTAGTTATTATTTATGTGCTGCTCCAGAGAACGACCTTTGGACGCCAGGTATATGCATATGGCTCTAATCCGCTTGCGGCGAAATATTCGGCGGTACCGGTGAAGAAAATCGTGATTTCTAGTTTTACGATGTGCAGTATGTGTGCAGGCCTTGCGGGAATGTTGATTACAGCCAGGCTGAATGCGGCAGATGCGGCAATGGGAGACAGCTATGGGCTTCAGACGGTAGCTGCAGTAGTAATCGGAGGTACATCTATGCTTGGCGGCGAAGGTGGCGTTGTGGGGACGGTCATAGGTTCACTTATTCTGACGATCATCGTAAATGTAATGAATTTGAAAGGAATCTCCTCCTTTGCGCAGGGGCTGGTGGTGGGTATTGTCATCATTGCCATGGTGCTGTTTGATACTTATTCAAAGAGGAGACAGGAGAGAAGCGCTATTTAGAATATGCATTAAAATTGCCGGATAACGGCAATTTTAAGATATAGAAAGTACATATTAAAAGAAAGAGAGGATTTTTATTATGGGATTTATAATAAGACCGCTTAACACAGGATTTATTCCGACAAAACCACTGGAATACCATTTCCACTTTTCATGTAAGCCATTTTTGAAAGGCTTGCCGGAGGAAGCAGTTCCGCTCCCGGATTTTACATTTCTGATTGAAGGCGGGGAACAGCTGATTCTGGTTGACACAGGTATGGCGTGGACGGAGCGCGCAAATAAGTATCACCACAAAGGCTCCTGGCAGACCCAGGGGGTGGATGATATTGAATCCAAGCTTGCCCAGGTGGGGTACAAACCTTCTGATGTAGACATGGTAATCTTTACACATCTTCACTGGGACCATGTATTTTACATAGAAAAATTTACAAAAGCGCGCTTCATTTGCAACAAAACAGAATGGGAGTATGCACACAATCCTGTACCGCTTCACTATAAGAGTTATGAGCGTTCTATTATTGCAAAAGATGGTGACAAGATTGTTGCACCATTTGACCAGCCGGATGTAAAAGAACGATTTGAGACTGTGGAAGGAGAGTGTAAAATTCTCCCAGGCATCAGTGTATTTGAGAGCTTTGGGCATTGTCCGGGGCATATGACAGTGGTGGTAGAAACAGAAAACGGCCCTTACTATTGTGTGGGAGATTCTGTGTTTGTGATGGGCAACATTGATGTGCCTCAGGAGATGGCAGATGCACTGCATTATGATATTTGCCCTCCGGGACGCTTTGTGGACATTGTTGCATCATGGAACACAATCAGGGATACCGTAAGGCGCTGTGAAGAAGCGGGTGTGGATCCCCATGCGCATCTGCTCCTTGCTCATGACAAAGGTCTGCTGGATTATTGTGAGTCTTACGCACAGTGGAATGAAGGGCGTCTCCCCGTCCTCGGACTGAAAGAATGAGAAACTTATGAAGACAATAGCTATAATTGGCAGTTGTGACACAAAATACAGGGAAATCACATATATGCGGGAGCGCATTACAGCACAAGGTGTAGACGCAATTGTGGTTGATGTGGCTACAGGTTCAGCTCCTTCTTTCGGGTATGACATATCCCGGGAGAAAGTAACAGAGTCTTTTGGTACGAACTGGGCAGAACTTGAACGGAAAACCAAAGGGGAGAAAATCAGCTTTATGATGGATGCCTGTGCCGCATTTATAGAACATCTTTTCTGGGAGGGAAAAATCCAGGGGGTTCTTTCAGCGGGAGGGCTTCAGAATACCTTGATGGCAACCAATGCCATGAAAAGACTGCCCATTGGTTTTCCCAAAGTAATGGCAACTACAGTGGCATCCGGGCGAAGAATGTTTCAGGATGTAGTGGGTGATAGGGATATTGTAGTGATTCCCTCCATTTGTGATTTTACCGGGATAAATATCGTTACCAGGAAAATTCTCGATAATGCCTGTGCCTGTTGTGTAGGGATGGTAAAATATGCAGGACAGGTGCTGCAAAAAAAGACCAGGCCGGTGATAGGCGTAACTCTGATGGGAATTACCAATACTGGAGCTTGTGGGGCTGTGCAGGAGTTGGAGCGTCAGGGAGTGGAAGTCATTGGATTTCACGCTACAGGCACCGGTGGGGCGGTCATGGAACAGATGGCAGAGGATGGCCTTATTGACGGTATTTTGGATTTGACTACACATGAAATTGCCCAGGGATATTTTAAAGGCGGCTTTTCCTTTGGGGAGGGTGCAAGATATAGATTGGTAAAAGGGGTTCAGAAGAGGATTCCTCTTGTCGTCAGTGTAGGCGGCCTGGATTTTTGTGATTTTGCTGTAGAAGAATTCCCGCCCCATATGGAAGAGAGGGTCTATATGTATCACAATGCGACAACGGCTCACATTAAGCTGCTTTATGAAGAAGCCGAAAGCATAGCAGAAGACTTTGCCAAAAGACTGGAAAAAGTTGACTACCCGGTGAAACTTCTTCTTCCCACAGATGGTATGCGGCATAATACCCGGGCAGGCGAAGAATTGTATAATCCAGAAGTAGATCATATTATTATCCAGAGGATAAAAGAGATAAAAAATGACAAGATTCAGATTATTACAATACCGGGAAATCTAGATACAAAGGAGTGGGGAATCCAGGCAGCACAATATATGATGGATGAATTGCACGAACGAGGTGTTATAGTAGAATAGTTACAGAAAGGTGTAGAAGGTATGACAGAGGATGTTAAAAAGATAGCAGAGGAACTTGTCATAGCTTGTAAAAGAGCTTATACTAGAGGCATACAAACAGGTAGTGGCGGGAACGTAAGTGCCCGGATTCCGGGGAAAGACCAGATGCTTGTGAAGGCGAGCGGCAGCTCCTTTGCCGACAGCACACCGGAAGGTTTTGTCATTACTGATTTTGATGGGAATTTAATAGAAGGGAAAGGAAAACCTACAAGAGAAGCTTTACTGCACGGTTTGCTATACAGAATTTGCCCAAAGGTGAACTCGGTTGTGCATGTTCATTCGCCATATTCAATTGCATGGGCCTCTACAGGAAAAGCGCTGGTCAGAACGACATGGCATGCAAAATTGAAGGTATGCACAGATTACCCTACATTGGATATTCCGGCAGCAGTAGTTGGAAAAGAATATTTTCCTTTTATTGAAAAAATATATAGCGAGTATCCGGAGTTGCCAGGTTTTTTACTGGTAGATCATGGAATTGTGGCAGTTGGGAAGGACGCAATTCATGCAGAACATGCAGCGGAATTAATTGAGGAAACCGCACAAGTGGCAATTTTGAAGACAACCGTTTCAAAGCTTGGCTTGTAAAATATTACCTTAGGTGGGGACCATATGAGAACAAGTGCACGAATTACAATGAATGACTTGAATAACGAGACGCTGCAGCACAATAAGCTGCCGGCTCTTGTTCTGGATAAATTGATGGAGTGGATCATGAGCGGAAAGCTTCTTATGGGCGATAAGCTGAACACAGAAGAGCTTGCCAATCAGCTTGGAGTCAGCAGAATGCCTATAAGAGAGGCACTCAGTAATCTGGAGAAGATGGGACTGGCAGAATCTGTCCCCTATGCGGGAACAAGGCTGGTGACATTGACAAAAGAAGACGTACGGCAGATTTATATTGCCAGGACAGCTCTTGAACCCGTGGCAGCAAAATATGCCTGTGAGAAGATTACAGACAAAAAAATTGAGAATCTTCGCAAAATCCATGAGGAATACAAGGAAATTGCTTCACAGGATAAGCCGGATGCGATTGATGTCTATCAGCAGAACAGACTGTATCATTTCGCTATTTATAAAGCCAGTGAACTTGGCAGGGTATGCACTATGATTGAGTCCTTGTGGGATAATTTATCATTCTTCAAACTGATATACGGACAGGCACTTTTAAATAACAGAGAGTCAAGGGAACGCATGATCATGGAGCATCAGGGTTATTTGGATGCTTTGGAGAAGCGAAACAGTGATTTGATTTATGGTCTGCTGAGAGAGAACCTGGAGAAGAGGGCAGAGAATATCCCCTACAATTCAGACGCATATTTCCATGAAGAGGTCTGATGGTAAAGAATAGGTAAGGAGCCTGGATACAAGCGGTATTCAGGCTCTATTTATAGAGGAAGGAGAAGTTATGGATTCAGTAATGTATGCGCTTCCGGAAAATATCCGGAATAAGGCTTTTGTGATTGCATCATATTATATCAAATTGAATAAAGGGGCTGATATATTAAAAAAGGCATCTGCCCTTGCTGTAGGGCAGACTATTGGAACATGGATACCGATTCCGGGAATTACGGAGGAAATCCGGGAGAAATATATGGGAAAGGTGGTGAGCGTGTTTGACGTACCTGCGCTTGATCTGTCCACGCAAGTTGATACTGAGGACCGCGAGTATATCATTCAAATTGCCTATCCCTCAGTAAATTTTGGGGGTGATTTTCCTCTTCTTCTTACATCGCTTTTGGGTAATGATGCATCAACCTCCGCACAGGTTAAACTTCTGGATATTGAATTTCCGGCGGATTATGTTGAGAATTTTTCGGGCCCGCAGTATGGGAGTGGGGGGATACGGAAACTTACCGGGGTTAGCGAACGGCCTCTTCTGTTAAACATGATTAAACCTTGCACCGGGCTAACACCGGAAGAAGGGGCGAAGATATTCTATGAAACTGCTCTGGGAGGGGTAGACTTCATCAAAGATGATGAACTGTTTGGCAATCCTGCCTACAGCAAGCCCTGGAACAGAGTAAAAAGATATAAACAAGCGGCACAAGCCGCTTATGAGAAAACAGGGAAAAAAGCATTGTATTTTGTGAATGTTACAAGTGGGGCAGGAGAAATCCTGGATAATGTAAAACGTGCAGAAGATGCCGGAGCAGACGGAATAATGCTAAATTTTGCTGCTGTGGGATATAGTGTTTTAAAGCAAGTGGCGGAGGTGTCGCGGGTGCCTGTCCTGGGACATGGGGCAGGTACAGGGATGTATTATGAAGGAACCGCCAGTGGAATGTCTTCTCCACTTGCAGCCGGAAAACTGGCAAGATTGGCAGGCGCCGATATTGTAATGATAAATACACCTTATGGCGGTTATCCGCTCCAGTATCAAAAATATATACAGACTATTTCACAACTGACGTTGCCTTGGTATGAACTGAAGCCGTCTATGCCATCAATCGGAGGCGGTGTTCATCCGGGCATGGTGGAAAAGTATGTAAGAGAAGCAGGAAAAGATATTGTGCTGGCAGCCGGCGGAGCGGTCCAAGGACATCCCCGGGGGGCAAAAGCCGGAGCCAGAGCAATGCGGCAGGCCATAGAGATTGTAATGGAAGGGCAGGATTTTGCAGAGGCAGCCAGAGAAAAAGAAGAACTGAGTGAAGCTTTAAAGTGCTGGAGTTACGTAAAGGATTGACATATAGGGAAATGATAATTGTAATTTAAGGGAGGAGGTGATATACTTATGTCGAATTCAGAAGGAGGCGGTAAGATGACCCGGGATATTATGTTATATACGTCCAATGATTTAAGAGATTTCATGCACTTGGCATGCTCATCGCCTAGGGACATAGGTGTGCACACTGAAGACAACCAGATTGCAGACGGAAAATCTGTGCTGGGGCTTATGTCTATTGATTATAAGAAGCCGGTAAAGGTGGTTTCAGAAGATGCAAAATTCATGAAGCGTCTGGATCGCTGGGCGGTGGATACAGAAGAGAAGTCAAAGACCCCGCAGCAATAAAGGATTTGTATAAAAAGATGCAGCAGCAGGCAGGCGGCCAATTCGCCTGCCTGTTGTTGTATTGAATGATTGCAAAACAAATCACAGGAATCAGAGACGGCTGTTCTCTTCATATGTAGCTTTTGCATTTCGGATCAGGGTATTAAATTTATCTGCCTGCCATGCAGCCCTTCCTGTGAACAATCCGTCAATAGATGGCTGAATAATTAATTCGTCTGCGTTTCCGGGATTTACGCTCCCGCCATATAACACAGGGATATCCTTTCCGGCATCGCCGAAAATTTCCAACAGTGCTTTTTTAATTTCTTTATGCATACTTTCCGCATAATCTGCAGAAGCCGGTGTCCCATTTACGCCGATAGACCATACTGGCTCATAGGCAACCCATATATTTTTGGTCTGTGAGGCAGGCACGTCATGAAAGCCTATCTTTAACTGTGTACGGAGAACTTCTGTGCTTATGCCAAAATCCTTTTCACCGGCAGTCTCACCAATACATAGAAGTGTTGTAAAGCCATGATTCAGGGCAGCCTTAACCTTTTTATTTTCTTCGGAGTCTGTTTCTCCGAACACATGTCTTCTCTCGGAATGACCAATCATAACAAGGCTAATACCTAATTCTTTTAGCATGAGGGGAGAAATTTCACCGGTAAACTGTCCTTCGTCCTCCCAACACATATTTTGGGCACCAATTTTAATATAACTCTGCTCTATATTTTTTGTGGCGCTTTCTAATGAAGTATAGGAAGGAATAATAAATAGCTCTATTTCTTCGCGGCTAATATCCTTTGTGTACGATACTAAATCCTGTAGATATGTAACAGTGTCCTGAATGTTCTTATACATTTTCAGGTTACTTCCAAAATATAATTTTTTCTGCATGACTAATCTCCTTTACTACTAATCTTTAACACCTTTTGCCCCCTGATATCTACGGATTGCTCCGCACTTTGTGCTCCCGCAATCCTAAAAACATTCGAAATCC
>ENA-UOOM01001121-UOOM01001121.1-fermentation-metagenome-genome-assembly--contig:-NODE-1121-length-26925-cov-27.644287_pt1 | contig 26925 bp, 30 predicted proteins | sample MGYA00245781_ERZ724031 | MGnify/ENA primary metagenome ERZ724031 (study PRJEB28704, sample SAMN03018317) | fermentation metagenome | biome: anthropogenic terrestrial biome; feature: soil... | reverse complement strand
GAAGTGGCTTGAAAGATTAAACAGTATTGAGTAAAGGAGGTTTGACTTTGGATATTAACAAAATGAAAGCTCTACCGTATGATGAGCTGCGTGCTTTATATAAGAAATTCCTACATAGCCAGAACATTTCGACAGCAACAATCAATACTGCTTATGTGGACACCTTCTACCTTTGGAGGAAAGGAAACAAAGATCTGTTCTGGAATGCGGTGAACGCTACTGATTTTGAGACTGAAGCAAAGGGTGCATTGATACAAGCTCTTTCTGAGAACTCGACCGGTAATGTCAATTCACTTGTTAGTGGTTACTTGTCTCATCTTAGAAGATTCCGCTTGTTTCTGTCATCGGATGAAACCATTGCTCCGGTTGAATATAAACAAAAAACCACAGTAAAAGTAAACCCAACACTTATGAGCCGAGAAATAATAATTAACAAAATGTATGTTGGTGCATATTTGTCAGAGGGCGATAATATAGGTCATGAAATCATAAATCTCTATAAGGCAGATGATGGGAAAAACTATATTTATCTAAATTCACAAGGGACAATAGAATTATCTCATGGAGAAAATAGCATAACTGTTCTGTTGGTACGAAAATTTGCCTCGAAAACATATAAAGTACTGGCCAAGGCGGAGGGTGTTACGATTCTTGATTTTGCAGACAGCAAACTTCCACGAGAAGAAAGATATAAAGGTCAAGTTGCATTAGGACTGACCTATGGCGGAATAAGTCTTGTAGATTTATTTAATGAAAACTTGTATCACGGAAGTCTTCAGGAAGAAAAGAATGCTTATACTACCTTTGTAGCAGATAAGGTCATCAAGCCCAAAAATCAGATGTATATTACAGATGATGCATCTGTAAGTGGTGACAACACTTATTTCATCAGGACTAATAAAGGATTTGGCAAACAAACATTAAGGGAATTCTACAACGAAAATGAAAAGCCGGATTCTTTCGCTGATTTGAATCAGATAATTGAGAACAGTGAGTTGTGGGAAGATGCAAATACGACACAAGCAATTTCTGAATTGCCGGAACTTCAAAAAGATCCGTATTTCAATTTCCTAAAAATAATCAGGCAGGAAGACAATGAACTGGCTTTTTCAAATATGTTTGCTTACTTTTTTGATATAAACAGAGAAGCTTTTTCTCGTTTTGCAAGAGAGGTTCTACATATAGAGGTACAAACAGATTTTACTATTGAGAGAGAAAAGAGAAACATTGACCTACTTATTTCTGACAAAAATAATGCCGTTGTAATAGAAAATAAAATCAAATCGAGCATCAACGGTATTGATGACCGACATGACATCTACAGTGACCAAGTACAGTCACAGCTAAAAAAATATTATCAATTTGTTACATCTGATGATGAATATCGTAAGAAAATTCCGAGCTGCTTTATTTTTTCACCAAATTACAATCGCATTGACCTAAGTAAGTTTTCGTGCGGTGAAAAATACACTATCGTTTATTACAGAGAAATATATAATTTTTTTGTTGAGAATAGAAACCTGTTTGATGAGGTGCCTTACTTTGATGATTTTATTAATGCAATGTATAAGCACACAAAGGACTACGATAATGATCTAGAGGAAGAAATGCAAAGAAGATTTCAAAATACTATTTGCAAGGCAAAAAAAGGTTCAGGAGGCCAATGATTATGAAGATACATTATTTCCAAAGATACCATGAGAAAGAAAATGTTGCTACAGCAAATACGATGTTGCTATTGTCTCGGCTGTATTCATATTCTTCAGATAAGTTCTTTCGATTTTTGAAATCTGAGTTCTTTTCAGATGCCTTTGAGCCTGAAATAGTTTTTAATCTACAGGAAAAAAGTGTGGAGAGTATACCGGATGCTACTATCACTCAGGAGAGCTTTAAAATTGTTGTTGAGACTAAAATGTCTGACTGGTTTTATTCAGATCAGCTGCTGCGCCATTTGAAGTCTTTCAGTGATGAAAAATATAAAGTGATGATTACGTTGGCACCGGAGTTGATGAATCCAGAAAAGAAAAAAGAATTCGAAGAGCAGTTGAAGGAATATAACACCACACAGACATATCCGGTTATGCACGTTAATACTACCTTTGAAGGAATTATTGATGCGATAAGGGATGCTATTGATGACAAGGATTATGAAATGCAGGAGGTTTTGGACGATTACCTAAATTACTGCTATAACGATAAGCTCATCATTGTTTCTGATTCATGGAAGCGCATGAGAGTGCAACTGGCAGGTACCACATTTAATTTTAATGTTGGTGAAAATCTTTACTATGACAATATTGAACGTGGATTTAGTGCACATGATTATCTTGGGTTGTATAAAGAGAAAAGCGTAAGAGCCGTTGGAAAAATCATTGCAATCATTACAGCAGTTACTACAGAAGATGGCATTGAATATAAAGCTGAATTAGGGAAATTGACCGATGAAAGAAAGCAGCAAATATGTAAGGCGATAGAAGACGGAAAGAACTATGGCTATGTAATGACCGGCGAAAGATATTTCTTTGTTGATAAATTCTTCGAGACAGACTTCAAGAAGATAACGCCTAGAGCGCCAATGGGTACGAGGGTATTTGATTTGACACAAGTTCTGGAGACAGAGCAATTACCCGAAACTGAAGGGATTGCTGAACTTCTTAAGACTAAGACATGGGGTTAATTATTGGAGGGAACGGATATGTATTTGGGTTCATTGGAAGAACGCCGAGCAAGAGGCAATGAAATAAAACTTGTAACTGCTGCTTTGTATGAAGCAAAAGTTAAGGACGAAGAAATCCTGCGAGTATTGATGAAAGTATGTGATGCAGATAGAGAGGAAGCAACTAATGCGTTTCGTAATGAAAAGTTCAAGTTGTATCCTTGTAGAGAATTGTATCAATACCTGATTCTAGAAAAAGGCTTTGAAGAACATGATGCTGATGTGTTTATACACAATAAAGCTATACGCGCTCTGGCTGACAACAGGGAGCTAAGTAAATTATCACCAGCTAAAATGTTTGACGCTATTAATAAGGTAAATAAATAGTAGAGGAAGAGAAAAAGTTTGAGGTGTTCGTATGCTTACTATTGAGGAATACATTGCTCGAAGGAAAAAAGAAGATAAGATCAATGAATTTGATATTGATGCACGTACTCAAAATATGAAAATCTGTGTTGATTATGTATTCGAATATTTTAACAACTATCTGAATACTACGGAAGCTGAAGAAAAAACAGTACTGCATAATGAAAAGCTGGAGAAGTATCGTAAGCAGCTAAGAGAGTATGAGCCTGAAGTTAGAGAATGGGCTGTTGGCATTTATAATGAATATGGGAAGCAAATACATAAATACGTTGGAAAGATTATAAAAGAGAATGAGTTTTTCTTTCTTTATAATGCTGATAGTGAATTTAGAAATGCTTCATATGATTGCTATTCACAGCTCATTAAAAGGTTACCGTTTCTTAAGGATCAGACAGAGATGCTTTTTCTTCTTATAAAAGACTATCATAGGGTAGAAAGCGAGCAAAGGTTTAATTTCGGAATACCATCAATATCAGAAGAAATAACTGATTGGGTTGATAAAACCTGGGCAAAACATCAGGTTAATCTTCTTGCTTTTGCTTACGATTGGATAAACAGTTTTTATGATAATGAGGATATTTGGCCTTCAACTCATAGAAAAAAGAGCCAGTATACATGGAGAAAGTATGATTATAATTACCGGCAAAAAAGTAATCTTTTCAATCTAGATTCTCTGTATAGAAAGATGCCGAAAAAATCCTTCACAAAAGGCAGAAAGCAGGAATTTGAGATTTTATTTATGTACTATTGGATACATGACATGGAAGGCGATAATGATTATTGGCAGGAGTATTTGGAGACGGTTTTACCTGCTTTGAAAAAGATATTATAATTAGGAATGGAGGTTAAGGATTTGAAGATTGATAATGAATGTTGCTGTGGGTGCAATACACAAAAAGTAGAACAAGTTAAGGATAAATGCCCGGTCTGCAATAATGAAGGGGTTTCCGTTAGCAGGATAACTGTTGAACACTTAGTAGCAGACAATTACCGGAATGCCGTTGATGGAGACCAATATAAGATTTGCATGAATGAAGATTGTAGTGTTGTCTACTATAACGTGGATAATGGAATTAAATTCTTAAAAGATCAAGTTAGAGTTCCTATCTGGTTTAAAAAAGATGCAAATCCTAAGTATGCATGCTATTGCAGTAAAGTTACAGAAGACCAAGTGATAGAGGCTGTAATTAAACATGGTGCAAAAACAGTAAGAGAAGTGAATGCCGTAACTGGGGCAATGAAAAATTCTAATTGCAAAGAAAATAATCCACTAGGAGTATGTTGCCATAAGATTATTCAAGAAGCTATCGATAAGGCCTTAAAAATGAAATAATTCTTGTTGATATGTTTCCGCCTACCGATAGTGCTAAAAAAGCCGTGGATATGTTTCCGAGAACGGATATCTAGAAAGACATTCATTTTGTCCTCTCGAGCCACGTCGAGACCGTAGTATTGATGTCAAGGCGCAGGGACTGAAGTGTAAAAGAACCCGGTAATCAAGCCATTTTCGGGATTCGTGTTGTTCAGGACGGCTTAGAGATTACCGGCATGAAGCACTCTGCGGGAACTTATCAAACATGCCTTTCTCTTAGGGTTGAGACTCGCGATTGGATATTCGATAGGTTGTGACTTGTGATTGGATGTAGTGTTCAGGTTGGATGTCAAGATGGCTGATATGATTTTGCCCAAGGAGGTCAGACATGAAAAGAGAGACAGCGATAATCATCGTGTTGCTGATTGGAATTGCGATGGCGATTCTTTGGAGCTTTGTTTTTGTGAATGTGCTTCACAGTATGGCAGGAATCGGAGTCGGCGTTTGCTTCGGCATTGCCTTTGCTGCCTCGACAGGTGTGATTCTCCACAGTAAAAAGAATAAAAAGTAGCCAACATATTTCATGTAGAAGATAAAAAGAGAGCAGGCCGCTCTGGGAGACAATCCCATGAGCGAGCCTGCTCTTATTCGTTGATGTCGATGGCGAGTCCGGATTTGAACCGGACGGTGAAGTGGTCGTCGTAGACGGTGATCTGCTGGATGAGCTTTCGGACAAGGCTTTCGTCGAATTCTGTGATTTCGGCCTGCTGCTTTCCGATGAATTCCTGCAGCTCGGCGATGCGCTTCTGCGTCTCCTCGCGGCTGCGGGTATCGGCTTCGGCCTGTGATTTCTGCTCCCGCAGCCGGAAGATTTCATCGGCGATGGCGTCGTAGTCCTGCTTGTTGTTGGCTTTGCGGATGAGTTCCTTCTGTAGCTCGTCGAGCCGTGCCTGAATGCCGTCCGGGCTCATCGTGTCGGCGGTGGTTATCGTTTTGGCAATGTTCTCCTGCATCTGCCGGATGAAGCCGTCCCTGTCGGTGAGAATCAGGTTAAACGCCTTGACCGTGACCTCCTGCAGAAGGTCTTCCTTGACGGTTCGGCTGGTGCAGTTCATGGTTGCGCGGCTGGGTTCAAGGCGGCTGATGCATCGCCAGACAATGCTTTTGCAGCCGTGGTTGTTCCAGTGGACGCGCCGGTAAAGCTCGCCGCATTCGCCGCAGACGACCATCTGTGAGAAGCAGTTGTTGCCGGAGTAGATGCGCTTCTGTCCGTTCGGCCCGGTGTGAACCTTCCTGCGCCGCACAAGCTCGGCCTGCACCTGCATGAAGATGTCCTTCGGAATGATGGCCTCATGATCGTCTTCCACATAGTACTGCGGCAGGGCTCCGGTGTTGCGTACGCGTTTCTTGGTGAGGAAGTCCGTGGTCACGGTTTTCTGCAGCAGGGCATCTCCCATGTATTTCTCATTTCGCAGGATCTTGTTGATGGTGGAGTCGTACCATTTTGTCTTTCCCGCGCCGGTGAGGATGCCGTCCTTCTCCAGCCCTTCGGCGATCCTCTTCATGGAAAGACCTTCGAGGTACTCCCGGTAGATGCGCTTGACGACCTCCGCCTGCTCCGGGTCGATGACGAGGTGGCCGTCGCTGTCCTTGGTGTATCCGAGGAAGTGGTTGTGGTTGACCTGCACCTTGCCCTGCTGGTAGCGGTACTGGAGCCCGAGCTTCACGTTCTGCGAAAGCGACTGCGATTCCTGCTGCGCGAGGCTCGCCATGATGGTGATTAGGACCTCGCCCTTGGAGTCCATCGTATTGATGGATTCCTTTTCGAACCATACCGCGATGTTCTTGTCCTTGAGGAGCCGGATGTACTTGAGGCAGTCGAGCGTGTTGCGGGCGAAGCGGCTGATGCTCTTGGTGATGACCATGTCGATGTTCCCGGCCATGCATTCGTCGATCATGCGGTTGAACTCGTCACGCTTCTTCGTGTTTGTGCCGCTGATTCCATCGTCGGCGAAGATTCCGGCAAGCTCCCATTCCGGGTGGCTTTTGATGTACTCCGTGTAGTGGGAGACCTGCGTTTCGTAGCTGGTTTCCTGTTCGTCCGAATCAGTGCTGACGCGGCAGTATGCCGCCACGCGTAGCTTCGGCTGCTCGGCTTGCTTGACGTTGTTTCCGACCTGCCGTCTGGCAGGGATGATTGTCACGTTTGCCATCACTGCGCCTCACTTTCAATCAGGCTGTACAGGTATTCCGCCTGCTGCTTTGTGTCGTCATAGGCCTGCTCGGGAGCGGCCAGCTTGAAATGGGTCGGCGGTTTTCGTGTGTCCGGCGACTGCTTTTTTCTGTTCGTCCGTCCGAGCTTCTCTGCCCGGTGCAGGCGTTCGGCTTGTGCTTTGTCGTAGGTTTGCTGGTCGATGATGGCGGGGTAGTAGTCGTCTCCGAGGTAGTGTCTGTTTTCGAGCAGGCGCTTTGCCGAGCCGTGCCAGGTCTGGATTCCCGCTTCGTGTGCAGCCTTGGCAAGCGCCATGCCATCAAGGTAGTTTTTGTAGAGGTTTCTTATCTGCTGGGCTTTCTCTTTATCGATGACCGCTTTGCCGTTTTCGATTCTGTATCCGTATGGTGTGTGTCCCATGTTTTTCACATCCTTTCCGTGAGCGTGAGCCCGCATTTGAGCTGGAATACTGCCTCGTGCCGTGAGCGAATGACAATACGTTCAACGAACCGTGTAAAAAGCCGGTCGTCGAAGTATTCCAGCATCGAGCTTTTCTCGGTGAAGTGCAGCAGATCCTCTGCATGCATCAGAGCTGTGGCTTCACTGCTTGTCGTGTTCTGCAGGGCGTCTATCTGTTTTCGAATGCCATCGGCCTGCGAGAGAAGCTCGGCTGTTTGCTGGCTGTAGATCACTTGGTCGATGAATCCCTGCGCCATGAGCTTCGTGAGCGTCTTGCGTTTGTCGGCATTCTCGGCAAGGCTTGTTTCAAGCTGCTGTATTCGGCTGAGTGTCTGGCTCGTAGAATTCCGCTTCAAACTTTCCGCATATGGCTTGAGGATCAGCCGGTGCACAAAGATGAGCTTGTTCATCATGGTCATGAATGCGAGCTTGAGGTCGCTGTCCCGGATGAAGAGCATGGAGCATTTGCTCTTGTCGGCGAGATGCGTCTTGCAGCTCCATGCCGCGTAGCTTCCGTCTGTTGTGTAGTTGATGCGCCGCTTGAATGTTGCGCCGCACTCGCCGCAGATGATTCTGCCGGAGAATGCGTAGCGGTTCTGGTACTTTTCATCGCCCTTGCTGATATTCTTCTCATCAGCCCGCTGCGAGATGAGCTTTTGCGCGGCTTCCCAGTCCTCGCGGCTGACGATCGGCTCGTGATGATTCTGCTGCAGGTACTGTGTTTGTTCACCGTGGTTCAGGTGCCGCTTGTAGGCTGAATCCGACCATGTCTTCTGGTAAAGGCAGTCGCCGCAGTATTTCTCGTTTGCGATCATCCCGCGGATTCCTGACGGGCTCCAGCGCCCGCCTCGCTTCGTCGGGATCTGCTCCCGGTTGAGCTCCGCGGCAATGGCAGCGGTACCCTTTCCGGCAAGTGTCTCTGAGAAGATACGGCGGACAATCTGCGCCTGCTCCGGGTTAATGGTCATCGTCTCGCCGTCCCAGTCGTAGCCGTATGGCGGATAGCTTATCTTGAACGTGCCGTTCTCGAACCGTTTTTTGATGCTCCATTTGCTGTTCAGGCTGATGGAAAGGGATTCGTCTGCTGCCATGCTGGAGAGGATGGAGAGGAACAGTTCGCTTTCCATCGAACCGGTGTTGATGTTTTCCTTTTCGAACCAGATGGGAATATTCAGCTCGAGGAGCTTTCGGACGAGTTCAAGACAGTCGGTGGTGTTGCGTGAGAATCGGCTGATGCTCTTGGTGATGACCATGTCGATCTTCCCGGCCTTGCAGTCCTGCATGAGCCGTTCAAGCTCCGGACGTCTGGATTTGCCGGTGCCGCTGATGCCCTCGTCGTAGTAGATCCCGGCGAACCGCCAGTCGTCACGAGAGGTGATGTAGCTTTCATAGTGCGTCTTCTGTGTTTCAAGGCTTTCAAGCTGTTCGTCCGAGTCCGTGGAGACGCGGCAGTAGGCGGCAACACGCAGCTTCTTTGACTCTGTTTTTCCCCTGTTTGCCTGTTCGATTCTTGTGATTTTCTTCAATTGGCCTGCCTCCTTGTCAGTGTCTATCAATCACTCTGTTTCGGACACATAGCAAGCAGTTTTCGGATATATTTCCGCAAACAAGGGAGAGAAAGTTTCGCGGTTGATGTCGCATAATTTGTTGAATTCGTCATCGGAAATAAGGCCTGAATCAAGCATGCATCTGGCAGTCCTCTGCGCCCGCTGATAGTCGAGATCACTGCGGATGCGCTCGTCCGTGTAGTAGTTCTTTTCCTCCGTCATGATGTTTCGCCTCCTGCTTTCCACTGGAGGCTGGAGACCTATTTTGACGAAGCGAAAACGAAAAAAGGCCCACCGGCAATCCCGTATAAAGGAATACCAGTGGGCCAGAGGAGATGATGTGGTTATTTCACGCGAATCCGCCATCCGACCTGGATGAGGTTCACGTTCTTTATAAGCGAGCTGTTCAGCTTCTGGATTTCGGAAACGGTCGTGCCGTACTTTTTCGCGATGCCGGAGAGCGTGTCTCCCTTCTGAATCGTGTAGTAAGTCGCGGTCGATTTCTTACCGGAAGAGCCGAGCTTCTCGTTGACCTTGGCCTGCACGGCGGCATAGTCATATCCGGCTGCGGTCAGGCGGTTCTTGCGGTCAGAGCCATTGCCCCATTTCCCGGCGATGACCTCGGCTGCAATCTCATCCACAGATTTCTTTGCTGTCGTCGTGATGGTGGACGCTGCGCTCTTGCCATAGCCGTTGAATCCGCCGTTTTTGATTGCCGACGGGAAGTCGATGTAGGAATAGTCCATGTCGACATTTCCGCTTATTCCATTGACCTTGCCTTTGGACGAATACTGCCAGACGCCGTAGCTGCCGGAGTAGCTGCACTTGCTCGACCATTGCGCCACCCAGACGGTGAACCGCTTTTTCACGGCGTCAGATATCACGGAGTTCAGGCTTGAGAGCGAGGTGTAGAATCCTGCGTAATAGCCGAGCCGTTCGAGTTCCGTGCAGAACGCCGTGATGAGCGATGAGCAGAAATCCTTCCCGCGCGAAAGCTGGGACTTCTCCTCGATGTCGAAGTAGACCGGGTAATCAAGCTGCTTGCCTGAGAGCACCTTGGCGCAGGACTGCGCTTCCTGCTTCGCACCGTCAGCGGATGTGGCGTATGAATACCAGTATGCGCCGATGTGGAGCCCGGCTGCTTTTGCTTTCCGGTAGTTCTCATCGAACCATTTGTCCTTGTTCCCGTTGCCGTATCCGGCGCGGATAATCACAAAATTGATGCCTGACACTTTGACCTTGCCAAAGTCGATGTTTCCCTGCCAGACCGATACGTCTATTCCCTTGATAGCCATAATTACTGTTCCTCCTTGTCGTTTCTGTCGTGAAGCTGTTCAAGCACATCCTTGAGCTTGCCGGGAATCGGAAGTCCGAGATGTGCGGCGTTCTCAGTGAGAGAAAGACCTTCATTCGAAATGTAGAAGAATATGATTGCGGTTCTCAGCACGCCCTCATGTCCGAGCACGTGGATGTCGAGGATGTTGGCGATGCCGACCAGAATGAAGATCAAGACTTTCCTGCAGATTCCTTTGAATCCAACTGCAGACGAGAGCTTCTTGTCCGCGATGGCGCAGAGCACGCCGGTAATGTAGTCGCAGACCACGAAGATGATCAGCGCGATAAGAAGCCCGTCGCATCCTCCGAGAAAGTAGCCGAGCCATCCTCCGATGGCCGCGAAAATGAGCTGTATGGTGTTCCAGAATTCCTTCATCAAAATGTCCCTCCTTTGATTTTGAGCAAAATGAAAGGCCGCCAGTGGTACGCTGACAGCCTTGAAAAAACTCTGTGATTTATGAAGTTATGAGGTGTCGGTCTGTTTCGGCAATGCCTCCCAGAGCCTTAAATCCTCCTGCCCGAGCGACCAGATCGCGATGCCGCGAAGTCCCCAGTGGTACGCCGCCTGATTCGCCCAGTAGACGAGCGAATCCACGTCCTGATAGTAGAGAATGGAAAATCCGTCCGCGTCTCCGAGGAAAAGCCGCGAGATCCAGATGTCGATGTCCTTCGGCGTGATCGTCACCGTGTAGTCCTTCCCGCATTCGAGGTCGAGCTGTGCCGAGTGGTAGAATTCGTAGTCCATTGAGATGGATTCGCTTCTTGTAGTGGATTCCTCAACATCCGAGGTGAGCGTGAACACCTGGAATTCGTCGTCCCATGTGCAGTTGCTCCGGCTGATGCGTCCGTACTGGGTGACGCTGCCGTCTGGGAAGGTCACGTCGAAGCGTTCGTATGGCTCGTACGTCCACGCGTCGCCCATGCGGAGCAGTTCGCAGATCGTCCTCTGGTCAGACTGGTATCCGGCGGTTCCTCCTGAGAATCCGCTGACCGTTGCGGTGAACCGCAGCGTATTTGACGCGCCGGAATAGACGCGCACGGTGCTGCCGCGAATCCGCATCTCGACGGTGTAGGTGGTTGGATCGGTACGGAGACTTGCGGTCGGCGTCTGCTGAATCGACTGCGAGTAGCTTCCGAGCTTTGTACTTCCGTTCCACAGCTCCACGGCCTGACTGCTGTAGTTGAGACAGCAGAACAGGCTGCCGCAGAAGACGCCCGCCTTGCCAGTGCTTCCCGCTGGAAACGCAAGCCGCGCCCGGAGGTGAACGTCCTTGAATCCGTCGTAATTCCATGCAAATTTGCCGCTGCCGTCGAGTTGGGAATAAACGCGGGATTCGGAATACTCGTCCGATCGCCAGACTTTCCATGAGCCGGACAGCGTCTGCCAGTAGTTCGTTTCGAGCATGCCGTAATCCTCGAAATCCTCGTACCAGATAAGCGCGGAGTCTGGTTTCCTTCTCAGCATTTCACAGGTGAGCTTGAAGCCTTTATCAGGTTGGCACTCATTGCCATCCACATCAATGAAGTGGCGGGGAGAAAGCGTGAACGACGCACTTCCTGCTGACGGCTCCTCGCTGAAATCCGAGCAGACGCGGAATCCGTAGAACTGCACGCCCTTCACGTCAACCGATACCGTGATGGTGTGCGTTCCGGCTGACAGGCTGATGCCGTCCGCGAGCGAAGCCCAGAAGGTGCTGCGCCAGTACGGCCACCAGAGCCGCGACTCGGTGAAATGCTTCTGCGTCCCGTCAATGCTGACATATATTCCGTTCTTGTCCCAGAATGGATAGCAGAGCCGGACGGCAATGTCGTATGTTCCGGAGCTTGAAACGGAGAAGGTGTAGGTCGCTTCTCCTTCGTCACCCATGACCGCGACGCCGTTCTTCGATGATACGATGCCGGTATAGCTGTCCGGCGTGCCGTCATGATCTACATAGACCGTTCCGAACGAGGTCTTTTGCATCTTGCTGTAGGCGGTGAGATAGCGCCTGCGGTTGTAGGTTCCGGCCATCAGCGGGTAGTTGTAGCTGCTTGCGTCCTGACCTTCAGCGAAGTCGTAGACCTGCGGGAAGGCGTACGGCACCTTGTTGTAGTCGTCCCAGTACGCGAGAATCGGGATAAACGGCTGCGGAGCTGCGTCGTCCGTGAAGTTGTACTTTCCCGTCATCCAGTTCTTGGCGGCGTAGTAGGTGTTGGATACTCCTCGATATGTGTTGCCGAGGTTTTCCGGCGTATCGTAAATCTGCCAGTTCCAGCCGTATGCCGGAAGTCCCATGAACACCTTTCCCGGCGTCATTGCTTTGACTGCGTAGTCGTAGATGCCGTCGAGCCAGTCCTTTGGAGATACCGGACCCGGAGCGCTCCCAGCCCACGCCATTCCATAACTCATGATGGCCGCCGTATCGCAGTACGCGTTCAGGTCAGCGTATATGCACCAGTTTTCGCCTCCGACAGAACCGTTCACAGCGTTCATGCCGGGCAGGCAGATGTTGACCTTCTTCGTGCTGTCGTAGTTCTTGACTGCGTTCCAGATGTTCCTGAACATCGCCGTTGACTTGGCGTGCGTGGAATAGTCGCCGCCGCGCTCAAGATCAATATCGACGCCCGCGCACCACGGGTATTTCTCCATGATCCGAACCAGCTCAGTGAGAAACTTGTCCTGCGCTCCGTCCGTATTTTCCCGGAGTGCCGTGAACACACTCGAAACGCCGTCATTGCGGACAGTGAGCAGCCACGTAATATGCGGGTACTTGTTGATATACGTCAGCATGTCGCTGATCGCTACGCCGGTTTCGGTAATAGTCCCTGTCGCGTCGACCTTAAAAGAAAAGAGACCTATCTGCGAGAGACGGTCTCCGTAATTCTTCAGTGCGGTGTACATGCGGGTGTTTCCCATGAACGTCCAGACCATGCACTCGCGGCCTTTTAATATGTCCAATGCCATAGGCGCTCACCTCCGTGAGGGCATGAAAAAAGCGCCTCGGTTGGGAGACGCTTTCAAATTATTTTTTTGCGGTTAAACCGGAATTTGTCACACTGTAATTTCTATCTGATTTCCCTCAAGAGCAACAACACAGCTCTCATAGTAACCATCCCCGGTAGTGCGTGGTCCGCTGACAACTTCGTATCCGTCAGCTTTCATCCGAGCAGTAAGTTCATCGACCTTTTCTTTGCTCCCCACGCTGAAAGCAATATGAATGAATCCTGTCCTCGTAAGAGTCTTCTCTGGATTCTCCATTACAGGTTTATTCATAATTTCCAGTCTGGAACCACCATCGAATGTGAGAAAATAAGACCGAAAATCTGTATTTTTGTTGTGGTATCCCGCGTTTGAAGAAGCGTTAAAATATTTGATAAAGAAATCTCTTGCCGCCTCAAGATCATTTACATACATGGCAATATGCTCAATTTTCATGTCCGATTATTCTCCATCAACTTCTGATTTTATTTAAATCATTATAACAGACAATCTTGAACCCATCATGAACAAAAGTACGAAAATCAGTCAAGTATTTTCCCCATCCTCCTTCTCCTGAAACTCCACATAAAGTCTCGCTGATTTTTTCTCCTCGACCGCAACAGGGTGTTTGCTGTCTCCGGCTGCGGAGTACTGGAAGAAGCCGTCCTTCGAGGTTGCCGAGCTGTTTTTCAGGCACTGCCGGGTTGATGCGAGAAGCTGCAGCTCATCACCGGCGTTCGCCGATTCCGTGAACATCGCCTTGTGCGCTCCGGCACCGAGAGCGAGGGAAACGCTCCCGGCCTTCATGTTCTGGTTCGGGTAAATCTTCCAGTCGAGCCCGGTCGAGGTCTTTCCGAGGTTGAAAATGATGCAGGTTGCGCTTCCGCGGACGATTCCGTTGAAGAATCGTTTCCCTGTGACAGCATATTCGTCGCCAGTCGCGTACTTCTTCTGTGCCGTCTCAGTATTTATGACGTATCCGGAGAGCATCGCGCCTTCCTGCAGCATGAGGTCGGTGAACCAGACGGTTCCTGTGCAGTCGGTGACTACAGGCTTGATCGATACGCTCACGATCCGTTTCTTTTCTTTCTTGTCGATCGTCTCAGTGAATCTCGTAAAGATTGGCATTTAATCACCGTCCTGCGTCCACTGAATTTCTGAAACGTGTCCCACCCAGCCGGTCGCGATGGAGCCGCCCTGCAGGAACATGTCCGTTATGTATATCGTTCCGATGCAGTCGGTCACGCAGACGCGGATGCGGATTTTCTTCACACGCCCGTTCTGAGGGCTGACCGCCTGTCCGACATGTGTAAAGCTCGCCATAGACGCCTCCTTAAATCAGGTCGATGAACCGCGTCTCAGTCGTTCCGTCCTCGTACTCGAATGTGACCTCCACGCCGACCTGCCCGTTGTCACCCATCTTCAAGTCCTCGGACGCGATCTGACAGGAGAAGGTATAGCTGTCGCGGTTTGCCGGAGTGACTGTCTGCGTCAGGCTCTTCGTTGTATTCAGCGCTCCTTCGCACTTGAAGGACGCCGTGCCTGACACGCCGTTCTCGGCATCCACCTCAAAGCCGGAGTTCTCCCAATAGTTCAATCCGCTGTCGGCGCGGGAATTGCGCAGATGATTGAACGGCACGAGATCCTTCATCTCCTGACTGTCCACCAGATCCGCGCCGGAGAGCATGTCGGCGGCGACGTCCCACTGCGAGGAGGAATCGCCAAGTTCGCGGAGTGTGGTGGAAAGCTCCAGAACCGTATTCCACGGCTCCAGAAGGTTATATTCCCGGCGCACGATTCTGGTTTTTACGCTGATATTCAGCTCGTCGTCCCTGACCGTCACGATGTCGCCGAGCTTCCAGCTTTCATGCTCGTAGCCTGTCAGCACCGACAGATCCATCGCGTTCAGCACATAGGAAATCCTCGGCGCGGCGTAATCCGCAAGCCGCATTTCGGCGTATTCGAGCATCTGGTACGGGTTGGTGAAATTTGAGCAGTCGAGCGTCGATACGCGGATTTCGTTCGTGTAGGTCGTGTCCTCCACATATTCCTTGCCGTCGTTGATGGATGCGAACGTCATGCCGTCCTTGCCGTAGGCGTAGAGCCGGGTGATCAGGCTCTGCGTATCAATCACGCGCTTGATGGACTTCATGTTCTTCTTGTAGCAGAAAAGCGCTCCGGAATCCGTTCCGCTGAAAGTGAGCAGACTCACGGTCTTGTTTGCGTTGTCGAAGATCAGGTCGCCGCCGTGCAGGTCCTGCACCTTGCGCAGAATCGCCAGCGCGTTTTTCTCCTGACATGTCCAGGTGCGCTTTGTCCGCTTGTTGACGGTTCCGACCGTCCAGCCGGTATCCTTCAGGGCGTACGCCATCGGAACGTCAGCGGTGTCAGCGTTGAAGGTGATCTCAGCCTTCTTCGTTGAGAATCCAAGATCGTAAAATGCTGCCTCAGCATAGACCGAGGTGATGGCGGTGCCTTGCTCATTCTTTTCATCGGTGATTGTTCTGATTCTGTATGCGTCGTCGCCGACTTTGACCTGCTTCTCGTTCTCGAGGTATTTGCGCTTCTCGTCCCGGAAGGGCAGGTTGAATTCGAGAGTGTCGATGCCGTTGATCTCACCGGTGATGATGACGTCGTAGGCGTTTTCGAGCACGGCCTCCTGTTCGCCGTTCAGATCGAGAACGGCCAGTAGTTTCTTTTCAGCAGCCACAGAATCACCTCCATCTGCTGCGGGCCTGAATGGTCAGTTTCTTGAACGCGGATTCGCCGGGCGTCGAGAGCGCGATGCTTTTTACCGTTGGCGTTACCGATGAATCTGTTGTTGTCAGCGTCACTCTGAATTTGATGTACTTCGCGGAATCCGACTGCACGGTGTTGTCCGTGCCAAGTGTCGCCCAGTCGCTCCATGTCGATAAATCATCCGAAGTGGAGGTTTCGATGGAGACGCTTGTTCCCGTCGGCGTATCAGCGGTCAGAGAGACATAGCATTTTCCGGTTATTCCATATTCCACGGCGGCGGTTGTGAGGTAGCCGCTTGTGGCGTAGACGGAATCCGTCGCTTTGAGCGTGACAGCATCAGCTGTCGCCAGCCCGTCCACATCCGCGGTGGAATCCGCGGCGTTGCAGGTCAGGGATTCCTGAAACCAGAGCGCAATGTCGTCTGCTGTAAGACCTGAGTCGCAGTTCAGGAACCAGTCGTCGAAGTTGCCCGCGTACCAGTACGATTCCGCGTGCATGCCCCAGATGAGGTCTGCTGTGCAGGAGCGGTTGAGTTCGCCTGTGAAGCTGACCGCGTCCGATACCCATACTTCGCCGGAGCTTCTGCTGCCGAGGACATACTGCGCTGTGTGATCGTCCGGCTTGATGATCGCCGAGATGAAATACCACAGGCCGTTGGTCAGCGTGAAGCTCGGCGTGAAATCCTGATCGAGGATCAGCGTCCCGGACGAGTTGTACAGCATGAGCCGCGGTTTCCCGGAGTGAAGCGACAGGTAGAATATCGGGTTGCCGGTTCCCTGCCGGGTGTTGAGCAGCGGGCAGAAGGTGTTCCCGACCGAGTAGGTCGTTGGCATGAACCATCCGCCGACAACAATAGTCTTGCCGATATTTGAGAACATCGTGCCGTCGTTGCTGACCTTCAGGTATGTTTGCTCGGTCGACGGGTTGTTGATGTTTATGCGGAAGGAACGCCCGAGGTGTCCTGTCTGCAGGCTTGCTGTTGTTCCACTCCACTTGTTGATGGATGCTTTCCTATTCTTGCCGCTCGAATCCGCAAGGCAAGTGTCTGCGTCCGGTTCGGATTCGTTGAACCTCCACAGGCCGTCCGCTCCCCATGACGCGGGGACCTGACCGGTGAACTTGTCCTGCGTGTTCAGCGACTGCACGGTGACCTCGGTAGTGCTGTCGGCTTCGATTGTGACTGTGTTCGCGCCGACCTTGAGCGCCGGGAAGTCGAGGCTCTCGAGAAGCGGCAGTCCGTTTCGCAGCGTATTGCCGTCCGCGTCGGTTACCTTTGCCGTCATGAGCGAGGAGTCGATGACGAGCACTTCATCCTCGGTAAGAACGCCGTCGATTTTGAGGCTCTTGCCATTGGTGGTAATAACCGCGTTCTTGTCCTTGCCGAGATCCGCAACAAGCGAATAAACAGGCAGGGAGTCCGCGTTGCCGAGCGTCCGGTTCAGCGAGAATGTCCCGGCCTCGGTAATTTCAAACGTCTCGTCATTCTCCGCGTAGGCGTACGGGTCGGGACAGAGGAACGTCAGGTCGAAGGTGCAGGAGTTCCGCACGACCTTGTCAAACGAGAATCCGCTCTCGAGCCTTGCCCGGTAGACGCGGTTCGGCTCCTTGTCGAGGATTAGCTCACACAGTCCGATGTCCGGGTTCAGCCACGCGATGATCTCGTCCTTGCGGGCGAGGAAGTCCGCGTCGCTCTTGCCGGGAGGGATGAAGCAGGATATTTCGATCTTGCGTTCGCCGATGGTTTCTCCGAAGTCGAACAGGCCCTCGCGTCCGGGAACGGTGATCGTGTTGTTGGTGAAATCCGGCATGCGGTTTTCTTTTGTCATTCTGGTGGCAAGTCCGAAGCTCTGGCTCGTTTTCCCGTTGAATTTGAATCCCATTTAAATCACCGATCCTTTCGCGCGTCGGCTGCCGACAAGCAGGGTGTTGAGCTGCTGAGAAATCTTCCGGATGTCGTCGTCGCTTCTCACACTCATGGTTTCGATATTGATGAGCGGGCCGGAGTATCCGGCGTTCTCGCTGACGGCTTCTTTAATCATGTTCCGTAATGAATTCACGCCGACTACGGCTTCATCGCCAGCTTCGCCGCCGCCGAGGAGCGTGCCTCCGGACTGCCCAAAGATGGTCGCGTCCTTCAAAATCATGCCGCCGTCCATCGCCTTCTTGTACCAGGAGACGCTGAAATGCGGAATGCTCGGCGGGTTCAGACTGAACGAGCCGGAAACCGAGAAATGCGGGAGCTTGATTTTCGGCAGTTCCCAGTGGAAGTTGAAAACATTCTTGAGCTTGCTGACAATGCCGGAAACAAAGCTCCAGATGCCGTTGAAAACAGAGCTGAACGTTGATTTAATGCCGTTCAGGATTCCGCTGATCGTGCTCTTGATCGCGTTGAATGCGGATGTGATCCCGGACTTCATCGCGTTCACGACGCTCATTACGGCGGACTTTATGCCGTTCCAGACCGAGGTCGCGACAGACTTTATCCCATTGAATACGGTCGAGGTGACGGTCTTTATTCCGTTCCACGCGGTCGTGACGGCGGTCTTGATGCCGTTTATCACAGTCGTAATCGCGGTTTTGATGGCGTTCCATACGGTTGTAACGACAGTTTGGATGGCAGTGCAGACTGTCGAGATCGCCATCTTTATCGCGTTCCATACAGTGGTGACCACGGTTTGGATTGCCGTGAGGACCGTTGTAATGACCGTCTTGTAGATATTGAAATATGTCGTGACCACGGCCTGTATCGCCGTGAAAATCGTGGTGAAGAATGTCTTGATGCCATTCCAAACCGTCTGGATCACAGAACCGATTGCGTTCATCACCGTTGTGACCACGCTTTGGATTCCGTTCCACGCGCCGGACAGAAAGCTGCTGATGCCGTTCACAGCGGAGGTGAATACGCTGGAAATCGCGCTCCAGATTGTCACGAAGAAGTCCTTGATCGCCGTCCAGACAGTCACCGCGACTTCCTTGATGTTGTCCCAGAGATTGATCCAGAAGTTTCGGAAGCTCTCGCAGTTGTTCCACAGGTAAATGAACGCCGCGACAAGCAGTCCGATTGCTGTGATGATGAGACCGATCGGATTTGCCGCCATTGCAGCATTCAATCCTGTAATTCCTGTTTTCACGACTCCTATTGCGGATACTATCTTTGGAGCGAGTGTCATCAGCGCACCGACGCCTGTCGCCATTTTGCCGACGACAATCAGCACAGGACCGATGGCCGCGACGATGGCCGTGATGGTCAGGATCATTTTCTGCGTCGCCGGGTCCATGTCCATGATGGCGTTCATCACGTCGATGATCTTCTCCATCAGACTCTGGAAGGCTGGAGCGACCGCCTGACCGATGGTGACAGTCAGAACATCGAAGGTGGATTTGAGCTGTTCGATCGTGCCGCCTGTGCCGGACATCAGGGCGTTTGACATGTTCTCAGCCGAGCCGCCGCAGTCGTCGAGAGCATCGCGCAGAGAGGATACTTCTGACGGCGAGGTCTGAATCAGTGTCAGCCACTTGGACATCTGGTTTTTGCCGAAGATGTTAGCCGCGGCCTCGAGCTTTTCCTGATCTGTCAGCCCGGAGAATGCAGAATTCAGATTCGCCAGTACAGTCGGCATGTCCTTCAAGGTTCCGTTCTCATTAAAAATGGCGTAGGTCTGCCCGGTGGAAAGGCCGAGCTGATCCATCGCGGTCGCGCCTTCCTTGGCGGGAGAAGCGAGACGCGCGAGTCCTGTTTTCAGAGCGTTCGCGCCTTCACTGCCGGAAATGCCCGCGTTGCCGAAGACGTCTGTAATGGTCGCGAGGTCCTTCACGTCCCATCCGACTGTCTTGCAGATAGGGCCTGCGACAGACATCGCCTCGAAAAGCTCCGAGGTTGTGGTATTCGCCTGCGCCTGCGCTTTGGCGAGAACATCCGCGTAGTTTGCAGCTTCCGAGGAATCCGCTCCGAACATCTTCATGGCATTTCCCAGCCCGGAGGTGGTTTCAGACAGATCCGTGCCGGTACCGGCGGCGAGGTTCATGGCGGGCGTCAGCATGTCGGTTGCTTCCTTTGCCGTAAAGCCCTGACGCGCAAAGTTCAGCGTCGCGTCGGCTGCGTCCTGCATACCGTAAACCGAGTTCTTCGCAGAGGTGCCGATCTGGTCCCAGAGTCCTTCGAAGTCCTCGGCGGAGTTCGCCGTATCGCCCATTGTCTGCTTGACGAGGTTGAACTGCTTGTCCACATCACCGTATGCAGTGACGGCTGCGGTTGCTCCGGCTACGACGGGAGCGGTGAATCCCATCGTCATTTTCGTCCCGGCGCTTGATAACGATTCGCCGACGGACTTGACCTTCTCACCGGCAGCCGCGATCTTCTGCGCGGAGACAGAGCCGAAGTTCTCGTATTCCTTCGTCAGGCTCTTGAGGTCCTGCTCGGTCTCGACGATTTCACGCTGAAGCGCGTCATACTGCGACTGGCTCATGTCGCCATTTGCCAGTGCCGCGTCCGCCTGCTTTGCCGCTTCCTTGAGCGCTTCGAGGCGCTCCTTGGTGGCGGCGATTTCTGTCTGGAGTCCTTTCTGCTTCTGGGAGAGGAGTTCCGTGTTGCCGGGATCGAGCTTCAGGAGCTTGTTCACGTCCCGCAGGCTTTTCTGCGTATTCGATATCTGTTTGTCGACCGATTTGAGCGATTCGGTCAGCTTGGCGGTGTCGCCGCCGATCTCGACGGTGATGCCTTTTATTCTGTTCGCCATGCGGATACACCTCCCTTCAAGGCTTTACATAGAATTAGTCGAACTTTTACCTTCTGCTGGTAGCAGAGAAATGCGTGAATTGTTATCCTCCAAACAGGAGGTAGTGCATATGTATAAGACATTTGTTATCGGATATAATCCGAAAGCGCATAAGATGGCCGAGGAGATCGAGAAAAAGGCAAACGAGCTCGCTCAGAACGGTTACAAGGTTCTCTCATTCTCCATCACAAACAGCGGTAAAGCCATTATTCTCGCGGATGACGAAGGCGGCAGAGATGCGTAAAAAATGGAGAGGACTTCTCATTGCCCTTGCTGTCGGATTCGGCATCGGAATCCTCATCATGGCAGTTGCTATTTACTTCGGATATTCGTACGCGTACGCGCATGACGCCGCTTTCTATCAAGTGGAATTAGCGGGTCTTCCCATCTATGAACTGACTCGTACAGACAACAATTCCTATTCGTCTGTCTCCATTCAGGCCAATATGGGCATTGTGTGCGCCATCTGCATGGCGGCTGCCACAGTCTTCTGGCTGCTCATATCCCGTCTGAAAAGGAAATAACGGATCAGAACCGATCCATCATTTCCTGCGTCGCGATTTCCGGATAGTCCCAGTCGTCGTTGCTCATCTCCGCGTACATGTCGTTGACCGTGCCGATGGTCAGTAAATCCAATTCGCTGATATGCAGTCCGATTTGCACGCAGCGCAGTAAAAAGAGCGGGGTTGTCATTTCCCGCTCTGTCGCATGATGTTTTTTTTAGACTGAACCTGCTGTTCCGTGTTGACGCCCCACAGCTCGATGATCTGCGGCAGCACTTCATAAATCGAGAACGTGTTGAACCCGTCGAGCCATTCCTCCGGAGAGTCCGGCACATCCTTGTCGGCATGCTTTGCCATCAGCCACGCGATATTCTCGAACAGCTCCAGACTGAACGTGTCGAGACTGGAGTTCTCCTCGTCGTTTTCGCTGATGCCTTTCTGCAGCTCGTTCAGATCCCGGTAGATGTCCCTGTGGAACTTGTTCCGGTAGAGTCTTGGAATGGCGGCGGAGGCGCGGAACATGACCTCCTGACCGTCAATTTCTATTGTCTTTGTCACCGCCATCGTTTACTCCTCCTCCGTTGAATATGAGGTATTCGCCTTTGCGCCGGACGAGGTACTTGCCGTATCGCTCGGCTCGTAGACTTTGTCGTACCAGGCGTTGTAAACAGCGTCCGTCGTGTTCGTGCCGGTCTTGACCTTCACGAGACCGGAAGGCAGCGGAGAAACCGTAATCGACAGCGTGTCCGTCTGCACCTCGGTCGAGTCCTCCTTGGTCTGTCCAGAGACGGACGGTCTTGTCGCAGAGCAGTAGTACATGCAGTGGCGGATCTTCCTCTGGTCGCCGGAAAACTCGAACAGCAGGGCGAAGTGCTCCGGCTCGACATCCTTGTTCTCGGCAATGACGCCGTTCGCGTCCTCGGTTTCGTGCATCACGTCCGTGAGGAAGCTCTCCGGGATGAGCGCCAGCTCGAAGTCTCCGGAATAGCCGTTGTTGTTCGAGACCATGTAATAGACGGTGTCGTCAGCGTAGAACGGCTCGTTGTCGCCCTCCGCGTCAAGCGAAAGCGAAACAGCGCCGGGCATTGCCACTGGCGTGCCGAATGTGACGGTCCCGTCCTCGGCGAGCGTCGCGATGGCGTAGTGGCAGTTCTTCAGGCCGAATTTGACCTTGTTCTTCTTGTTAGCCATAATCGTTAACCTCCAATAATCTGTGTTTGGTAGAGAACCTCGTACATCTTCTCGTCCTCGATCCAGACCTCAGACTTCTCGTAGGGAAGCTCGTGTGCGGTCAGGATATTTTCGATTTTCGATTCAATGTCCGGGTTCTTCTTGTCCGTGTAAAGCTCGATGTTCAGCTCGTCTATCCGTTCCCAGACCACGTTGTCTGCGAACATGTTGTCTGTCCCCGGAAAGAGGAAGCAGATGAACGGCGGGTCCGGAGACTCGCCCTCCGCGAAGTGGTCGTAGGCGATGGGGAGATCGGCCTCCTCGAGCATGGTTACTATGTCGTCGTAACTCATAGGCGTCATCCTTTTAGCTTTTGCTGGATTTCCTTCACCAGCTTTTCGTTGCCAGCCTGCTCCGCCGGAGCGATGTGCGGACGAGCCGCGACACGTCCTCCGCCGCGCTTGGCATGGCCATGCTCCAGAAGGTGGGCAATCTGATAGCGGTTGCGGGAATGCACGACAAGGTCGATGGAATCTGCGTCCTCGCTGACCGTCTTGACCGACCACGATTTCTTGTACTTGCCGGTGCGAACGGGAGCGCCGGACTGGATGTCCTTTTGGACGGATTTCGCCGTGTCCTTCACTGCGTCCTTCATGTCGTCTGCGGCGAGGTCGGCGTATTCCTGCAGGCCCTTCATGACCGCGTCGCGCAGGCTGTCTATGGAAACCTTCTCGTTCATTTCGATTTCTCCAAAGCGCAGTTGAATTTCAGCGTGTTCTTCTTGTAGCCCATCGGGTTCACATAGGTGATGTTGTAAACCTTGCCCTCGGCGAGAATCCGATACTTCGTGGATTCCACAGTGGCAAGCTCCGAACAGTATCGGCAGGTGAAGTTCAGTGATTCCTCCGGGTTGATTACCTCGCCGGAGGTTTCAGAACCGTAGGAATCCGTCCCGACGGTCGCCCAGCACTTGAAGTAATCCGTCCATGAAGCGGTGTGGTTTCCGTACTTGTCTGAGGTCACTTCGTTTTTCTGGAACGTGACCGGTACGCGCATGTTCGCAATTTTCATCAGAATCCCTCCTTGCGCACGCCGAACAGCAGCGCCCGGAGCGTCAGGTTCAGCTGATTGTGATCCGCGTCCTCGCGGTGCTCGTAGAGATAAGCGACCGTGTAGAGGATGGCGATGCGCATTCTTATGAGGATTTTCTCCTCGCCTGATTCCCATTCCTCGTCGGAGAAGCGGGCGATGTCCTGCACGGTTGCCGTTGCTGTGGTTATCAGGTTGGAAATCAGCTCGTCCTCATCGGAAGAACTGACTCGCAGATAGGTTTTTGCTTCCTCAAGCGTTACTTCCATGAGACACCTCCAATAAAAGTGAAGCGGTCACCCGTAAAGGATGCCCGCCCACAACAAAGCAGAATCAATCAGCCCGCCGCCTTGACGGAAAGACCTCTGACGGCTTCCGGCAGGATCAGCTTGCCGTCCACGCGCTCACTCGCGAGGAATCCGATCTGACCGTTCGCCGCATACAGTTCGGACAGACGCTTGAAGGAACGTCCCTGTCTGTCGGCGATCCAGTAGTAGCTGAAGTCTCCGAACAGGATAGGCACGTTGCCTGCCGCCAGTTCCGGCGCGTAGATCGAGGTGCGGTACGGACGGTTGAGGATGGTGTCCGGCTGACCGGCTACAACAGACGGCTGCCAGATATAGTTGCCGTTTCCGTCCTTGATCTTGCGCAGCGCCTTGACGGTGGAGTCGTTGAGAATCCAGACCGCGCGGTTGCGGTAGACGCTTCTCAGGGAGTGGAACACGTCCATGATCTCGTCGAAGGTGATATTCGTGTTGGCAATCTCCGTGGTCGCACCCTCGGTCGCCTTGACCTTGGTGAAGACGCCCTCCGGCTTCTTCTGGCCGTCGCCCACGAGGAACGCCTCCTCCTCGGCAGCGCCGATGCGTCTCGCAAACTCGGTGGAGATGTAGGATTCCAGATCGAATACACTGTCGTTCATCAGCTCCTCGGAAACCTTGATCGCGGTTCCCAGCTTGTACGCGGAGAGCGTGATCTGGTCGAACGTGTCGTCGGATTCCGGGTACAGTCCGTTCTCCTCCATCCAGCTTGCGGTGCCGTGGGACGCGACAATCGGAATGGTGTGCGTGCCGCTGTCGGTCTGAATCACGTGTGCCAGAGAGCGGAAAAAGTTCTCATCGGTCAGCGCCTGCACGAGAGTCTTTTCATACTCATCCGGCACGAGGTATCCGCCGTTGGCGTCGGTGCCGACTTCGAGTACGTTCTGCACGTCGTACCAGTTGCGCTTGCGGATCGAATCCCAGAAGGCGGTCTTGTACGCCTTGGACGCGATGCCCGGCTTGTCGTCCGGCTCGTCCTTCGCGCCCGGCTTTCCGGTGAGCGGAGAAGAGGTCGGCTGAGACAGCATCTTGTCGATCTGCTCCTGCCGCTGCAGGCGCTCGATGTCGTGCGTCAGGTCGGTGACTTCCTTTTCCATCTTGTCGTAGGTGGCCGCGTCCTCCGCGGACACGTTGCCGCCGTTATCGGAGTGGGTGTCGAGGAAGTTCTTAGCGGCGTCCCACGCCTTTGCTCTGCGGTCCATAAGTTCCATAATCTTGGTCATAATCGTTATCCTCCATTCATTAGTGGCTGAGAAGCGAGAGCCGCTTCTCAAGATCTGCGACCTTTACGGTCTGTGTCTTTATTTCAGGTTTGCGTTTCGGTATCAGCTTCGAGAGCAGGGAGTCGGTGACGGCTTTCCGGGAGAAAAGCATGAGGGAATCATCCGGTTCATCCGGATTTTCTTCCTTGGCTTCATTCTGACCATCGGCGAACAGGATCTCGTCGGCGAATCCGAGCTTCTTGGCCTCCTTGGCGTTCATCCAGGTCTCGGCGTCCATGAGCTTGCTGATCTTGTTCCGGGACAGCCCGGACTTGATTTCGTAGGCGTTCATGATGGATTCCTTGACCTCGGACAGCATGTCGATGGCTTTCTGCATCTCCTCGGAATCGCCGATTGCGATGGTCGCGGGATTATGCACCATCAGCATCGCGACCGGACTCATGCAGACCTTCGTTCCCGCCATTGCGATGACGCTTGCCGCCGAAGCCGCGAGCGCGTCGATCTTGACGGTCACCTCATACGGGTAGTCCATCAGCATGTTGTAGATCTGCGCCGCCGCGAAGACGTCTCCGCCGGGCGAGTTGATCCACAGCGTGATGTTGCCCTTGCCGGAGTTCAGCTCGTCCTTGAAGACCTGCGGCGTGACTTCATCGCCGTACCAGGTCTCATCGGATATTTCCCCGTCGAGGTAAAGCGTTCGATCTGAACCGAAGCTGTCCGGCGTTTCGTTTCTGGTCCATCGCCAGAATTTTCTTGTCATAGGGACTTCCTCCTTTCCCGGAGCCGGTCACCGGACTCCGTTTGTTCCTGTGATTCTTCCGATTTCTCGGTCGATTCTTGTTCTTCATCAGGTTGTTCCTCCGTTCCCTGTGTTGATGCTGAGGCTGCGAAGATTCCCGCGTCCTCGAGCTTTGTCATGTTGCCGTTGATGAGGTAAAGGTCGCCGCCTTTTTCTTCCGGGATTCTGTCGAGGTTCTCAAGCTCGCGGATATCGTTCGCCGACATCCATCCGTTCTGGCGGGCTGTGGCGTAGCCGTTCATGCGGCTTTCGTAGTCGCCGCGAAGCAGACCGTCCACGTTGAACTTGAAGAAGTATTCTTTCTTCTCCTCGGGTCGCAGCAGCGCTCTGCGCATCGACTGCTCCCAGCGCGACACCCACGGATCGAGCGTGTACTTCACAAATTCCAGCGACTGCTGTTCGATGTTCGAGAAGCTTGATTTCTCCAGGTCGCCGATCATGTGCGGCGGGATTCTGAAGATGCGGGCGATCTCGTCTATCTGGAACTTCCTCGTCTCAAGAAACTGCGCCTGCTCCGGTGAAATGGAGATCGGCGTGTATTTCATGCCTTCCTCGAGAACCGCCACCTTGTTGGAGTTGGCGGATCCTCCGAAGGCCGAGTTCCAGCTTTCGCGGACGCGTTCCGGATCTTTCACCACGCCGGGATGCTCGAGTATGCCTCCGGGCGTTGCGCCGTTTGCGAAGAACTTCGCGCCGTACTCCTCGCAGGCGATCGCCATGCCGATGCTGTTCTTGGCCATTGCAATGGGCGAATAGCCCACTAAGCCGTCGAATCCCAGTCCAGGAATGTGAAGCACGTCCATCGGAGACAATCTGACGAGACTGCCTTTCATGGTGTGCGCCTCGTCTGTCGAGGTTTGGTATTCGTAGTAGAGCTGCCCGTTCTCGTCGCGGTCGACCGTCATGCGGTTCGGCATCAGCGGATAGAGCGCCACGACGTCGCCTTTGCCGTTGCGGATGATCTGTGCGTAGGCGTTGCCCCACAGGAGCAGGTGCGTCATGAGCGTCTCCCGGAACACGAACGATGTCATTTCGGGATTGGGCTCGTCGTGCAGCAGCTCGTAAAGCGGGTGGTCGATAGCCTTTTCCTTTGAGCCGTTCTCCGCGTAGCGATAAAGATGAAGCGGCAGGCCCGCGATAGCCTCGGACAGAATCCTCACGCACGAGTAGACCGCCGTCATCTGCATGGCGGAGCGTTCTGTAACAGCTTTGCCCGATGTCGTTCCTCCGAAGAAGAAGCGGTACGAACTGCCCGCCGTGCTGTCCTTGGGAGCGTCGCGTCCTCTGAACCATCTGTTGAATATGCTCATAACATTTCCTCCATTTGATTAAGGGCCTCCCGCAGAAGCAGGAAGCCCATGATTGCTATAAAGATCATTCGTCTATCGTCACGTATAGGAA
>ENA-UOOM01001120-UOOM01001120.1-fermentation-metagenome-genome-assembly--contig:-NODE-1120-length-26941-cov-3.945957_pt1 | contig 26941 bp, 22 predicted proteins | sample MGYA00245781_ERZ724031 | MGnify/ENA primary metagenome ERZ724031 (study PRJEB28704, sample SAMN03018317) | fermentation metagenome | biome: anthropogenic terrestrial biome; feature: soil; material... | reverse complement strand
ATGTGCTGCATTTTTTCCCTAAACAGAGTATCAGGAGGTGCGTTCCATGTCCCAGTCCGACCTTGCAGGGCACCGTCCCCCCCACGCCATGCTCGCCAACATCCCGGAGCTCGTCTCGGCCTACTACACGATCCACCCCGACGCCGGCGATCCGGGCCAGCTCGTGTCCTTCGGGACGTCGGGGCACAGGGGGTCGTCCCTCAAGGGCTCCTTCAACGAGCTGCACATCCTGGCCGTCGCCCAGGCCATCGTGGAGTACCGGGCGACCCTCGGCGTCACGGGCCCTCTCTTCGTCGGGAAGGACACCCACGCCCTCTCGGAGCCGGCCTTCCGGTCGGCCCTGGAGGTCTTCGCCGCCAACGGCGTCGAGACGGTCATCCAGGCCGGACACGGCTACACCCCCACGCCCGTCATCTCCCATGCCATCCTGTGCCGGAACAGAGGCCGGACGGGCGGTCTCGCCGACGGCGTGGTGATCACGCCGTCCCATAATCCGCCCGAGGACGGCGGCTTCAAGTACAACCCGCCGGCGGGCGGCCCGGCGGATCCCGAGATGACGAACGCCATCCAGAAGCGGGCCAACGAGATCGTCGCCGCAGGGGGCAAGGGCGTGGTCCGGATACCCTATGCCCGGGCCCTGAAGTCCCCCTGTGTCCGGGAGTACGACTACGTCCTCCCCTACGTGGACGATCTGGAGAACGTCCTCGACATGAGGGCCATAGCGGAGAGCCGCGTCTCCATCGGCGCGGACCCCATGGGCGGCTCGGGCATCGCCTACTGGGACGTCATCGCCTCGCGGTACGGCCTTGCCCTGGACGTGGTGAACCCCGTGGTGGACCCGACCTTCTCCTTCATGGCCGTGGACTGGGACGGGAAGATCCGCATGGACTGCTCGTCGCCCTGGGCCATGGCCGGCCTCGTCGGGCTGAAGGACAGGTACGACGTGGCCTTCGGCAACGACACGGACTTCGACCGGCACGGCATCGTCGTCCCCGACAGGGGGCTCATGACGCCCAACGGATACCTTGCCGTAGCGGTGGAGTACCTCTTCACCCACCGGCCAGGGTGGAGCGAATCGGCCGCCGTGGGCAAGACGCTCGTGTCGAGCTCCCTCATCGACCGGGTGGCCCGCGATGTTGGGCGGCAGTGCGTCGAGGTTCCCGTGGGGTTCAAGTGGTTCGTTGAAGGGCTGCTGGACGGCTCCCTTGGCTTCGGTGGCGAGGAGAGCGCCGGGGCGTCCTTCCTGAGGAGGGACGGCACCGTCTGGACGACGGACAAGGACGGCATCATCATGAACCTCCTGGCGGCGGAGATCCTCGCCGTCACGGGGGAGCACCCGGGCATCCGGTACGACCGCATCACGGAGCGGCTCGGCGTGCCCTACTACGCCAGGTTCGAAGCCCAGGCGGGGTCCGAACGGAAGAGACTGCTGAAAAACCTCTCGCCCGAGGCCGTTCCGGGAGAGACCCTGGCTGGCGACGCCATCACGGCGAAACGCACCACGGCGCCGGGGAACGGGGCGCCCATCGGCGGCCTCAAGGTCGAGACCGCGAACGGCTGGTTCGCCGCCCGCCCGTCAGGCACCGAGGACGTGTACAAGATCTACGCCGAGAGCTTCATCGGTTTAGACCATCTCGCCCGAATCCAGAACGAGGCACGGGCGATGGTGGACGCCGTCTTCGAGGCGGCGGGAGTCTGAGAAGGAGGGCCGGGAGCGGGGCTGCTCCGTGAAGCGTTCCGGAGACGGCGGTTCTCACGGCATCCCGTTTCGGGTGCTCTGTGAGAGGAGATCAGATCCGGTTTTTTCCCATGGATGCGTTGCGACAACGTGCTTTGACGAGAAGGGAGAGAGTGTGATGAGAAGAGTGGCGATATGGATGGTTGCGGTGACCCTCGTGCTGGGGGGAGCGACTTTGGCCGCGGCGCACTCCGCGTCCAGCCTGGAAATGACGTATGACCGGACCGGCGGGGTACTGACCGTTGTGGCTGCTCACAAGGTCCCCAACGGCGCGGTGCACTACATCGAGGAGTACGAGGTGGCCATCGCCGACACGGAGTTCTGTTCCCTCGAAATGAAGCGACAGTTGGACAAAGAGAGATCCGTGGCGGTTTTTCATGTGGGCGACCTCGCCGCCGGCACCAAGGTATCGGTCAGGACGGAGTGCAACCGGGGCGGTGCGCTGTCGAGCACTCTGGTCGTGGAGTAAAAGGGCGCACGAAGGTCGAACCCGGCCTTCGTGGAGATAGTTGAAAGACGGGGGGAAAGAGCATGCTTTCGGACAAGGAACGGAGAGAAATTGCCCATGCCCTGGCGGCGGCCCGGCGGACGAGGGGCACCATTGCCCCCGTCTCGGAGACCCATCCCGGGGCCGATGTGGCCGATGCGTACGCCATACAGCTCCTGAACGTCGCCGACGAGCTGGCTGCGGGCAGAAGGGTGACGGGCAAGAAGATCGGCCTCACCTCGCTGGCCATGCAGAAGCTCATCAACGTGGACCAGCCGGACTACGGCCACCTTTTCGACGACATGGCCGTCGCAGACGGCGGAGCTGTCACGATGAAGAGCCTCATCGCGCCGAAGGTGGAGGGGGAGATCACCTTCGTCCTGGGGAAGGACCTCGTGGGGCCTGGCGTCACGGCGGAGCAGGCCCTGGACGCTACGGAGTACGTCGTGGCGTCCATCGAGATCGTGGACAGCCGGGTACAGGACTGGAGGATCAAGCTGGTGGACACCGTGGCGGACAACGGCTCCTCCGCGCTGTACGTCTTGGGGGGAAAGCGCGTGGACCCGCGGGGCACGGACCTGAAGGCCCTCGCCATGAAGCTCGTCAAGAACGGACAGGTCGTCAACGAGGGCGTCGGCGCCGATGTGCTGGGCGATCCATCCCTTTCCGTCGCATGGCTGGCCAACGCGCTCTCGACCTACGGCGTCGCGCTGAAGAAGGGAGAAGCGATACTGTCCGGCGCCTTGACGGCGGCCCTTCCCGCCGAGGCGGGCGACGTGTTCACCGCCTCCTTCACGGAGCTCGGCGACGTCACCGTCCGCTTCGAATAGACGGAGATCGGGCGTCGAACGGTCACGCGTCCGCCTCGGCAGTCCTTGGCCCGGCGAGGGTGAACGCAGAGAGGGTTTATCTCAGACAGAGGGGGAGGGACAGAGCGCCCTTTGATCTCACAGCGAGACAGTGCATGGTTTTACCTCTTTCTCGGGGTGACGGTGCTCCTGGCCGTACTCCCCGTCACGAAGTCGTGGGCGGTGGGCATAAGCCTGCTGCTCGGGGCGGCCGTGAGCAACACCCGCTCGGGCGCCGGTCCGGCCAACCTCGGAAGGATGCGGAAATTCACCCTGAACACAGCGGTGGTGCTCTTCGGCTTCGGCCTGAACATAGGGCAGGTGATCGCCGTGGGAGGGCAGGGTTTCTGGCAGACCGCCGTGAGCCTCGCCGTGATCGTGACGCTGGGATTCCTCCTCCTGCGGCACTTCACGCTGAACCCCACCACGCTGAAACTCATCACCTTCGGCACGTCCATCTGCGGAGGGAGCGCCATCGCCGCCGTCTCCTCGGTGATGAAGGCCAGGGACGAGGAGATCGGCGTCGCCATGGGCGTGGTCTTCCTGCTGAACACTGTGGCTCTCTTCACCTTCCCCATGCTCGTCCGCCTCACACCCCTCACCCCGGAGCAGTACGGTGTCTGGTGCGCCCTGAGCATCCACGACACGAGCTCCGTCGTGGGTGCGGCGGCAGCCCTCGGCGACGTCCCCCTCTCGACGGCCACCATCATGAAGCTCACCCGGACGCTGTGGATCACCCCCATCGTCTTCGCCCTCTCCCTCGGCAGGGGAGGGAAGGGCAAGATCTCCATCCCGATGTTCATCGTCCTCTTCATCCTCGCCTCGGCAATCGCATCGGTGCTGCCGTACCCCGTTTTCTTCAAGGCCCTCGCCTCCCTGGGCAAGGTCTTCATGGCCATGGCCCTCTACATGGTGGGCTTCGGTCTCCATCGCTCCATCGTCAAAAAGGCCGGAGCCCAGGGCATCCTCTTCGGCCTCCTCCTCTGGGCTGTTTCCATCGTTGTGGGGTACGGTCTCGCGGTGATGAGCTAGAGGACAGACAGAAAGGCAGCCAGGGTACAGAGTATAAGATACCGGTATCCTATGGCTACACCTCTGGCGTTGTTTGTCGGTCCTATACGCAAAAAAGGAACCGCGAGACCTGTGCTTAGCATACGCGTTTGTGTGACTGTTGGAGCCGGGGAATTGAAGCTCCGTCTAATGTGATGTTCCTATTACGGTCAGATAGTCAAACACTTAGAGATCAGGGGTTTGAGTCCCCTTAGCTCCACTAAACAATGAGATACGGTATATAACGAAGAGAGAACTTCACAAATCTGGTTCTGTATGTGACGCGTTGAGAAACCTGTAAGGCTGGTCAGGTCCTCAACAAGGGATTCTCTTTTTGTGTAGACAACACCACGCGCTTACGCACTATAGAGGTGTACTATACGGACAATGGTCGGCAGTGTACGAGTTCTCCTGAAGTCCATGTCTTTATGATGGAATGTTGTGAGACGAGAATAGTGTAGGACGTTACTTGGCTGAAGACACCCCAGACGAACAAGAAGGCAGAACATGTTATCCGGGCAGTTATGGAACAGTGGCACGTAAAGACGGAGTTCCAGTCTAGCGCTCACCGTAAGAATGAGTTGCGAAGGTTCGTGATCTGGTTATAACTTGGTGGAACCCCATAAAGGGATAGGGAATCTGACCTCAAGAAGAGAAATTGATCGAGTACTTTTATCCATAAAAACTGTAAACAACACTCTGGATTCTTGACATGCCAAAGAAAGAAACAAACCTGATAGACATCTCGAACCAGTCAACAAAACGTTTACACGAGTTTTTTAAAGAAACAACGAACCGTGAGGAGGCTATGGCACCTTCCTCACGTGTTATTGACAGGTGATACGTCTGATTTTATATCTGCTGTTATGTTTCGGTCAGAGTTTTTCGGGGTCTACTCCCGCGAGGTTTTCGTAAAATTTCACCACGGCACTCGAGTCTTCTCTTGGGTCAATATCTTTCCTGGCCAGTTTGAAGATCTCTTTCGCGACTGATGTTAAGAAGAGGGGGGCTTGGTTTTTTTCTCCTGCTTGCAGGCAGATGTTCATGTCCTTTACCTGGATGTCCAAGGTGCTTCGCGTCGAAAAATCCCGTTTTATGACTGACGGCATGCGGCTCATGAAGACGTTCGAGCAACCGGCGCAATTGGAAATGACCTCGAATACGCGGTTTGGGGGTATTCCTGATTTTTCGGCAAATACAACTGCCTCGGCCATAGCGACCATCTGTACTCCGAAGAGAAGTTGGTTCACTGCTTTCATGCTCTGTCCCATTCCCACTTCCTCTCCGATGAAGAAGATCTTCGACGAGAATGCTTGGAGAAGGGGAGTACAGTCTTGATAAGTTTTTTCAGGCCCGGCGACCATGAGTGTAAGCGTGCCGTCCGCTGCGCCCTTTGTCCCTCCACTGACGGGGCAGTCAAGGAGCTGCACTCCGTGTGTTTGGCACTCCTTGCCTATCGCGACGGCATCCTGGGGAGCCACGGTGGAGAGAAGAATCAACGTTTTACAGCGATTGCCTGAGAGCAGGCCTTTCGCCCCGGTTAGTACGCTGAGGCACTGTTCGTAGGTGTTCACCATCAAGAAGCAAACCTCTGCGGCGTTTCCCACGTCTAATGGAGAGGAGGCCTTCATGGTCCTTGTTTCAGGAAATGAGTCCATAGCCTCTTTCCGAACGTCGTACAGGCAAAGGTCGTAATCAGCATTTACCAGGTTTCTTGTCACGGACGATCCCATGGCACCCAGACCGATGAACCCTACGTATTTCTTGTGCTGCACGGTATCGTATTTCATTTTATCCCCACGAGCTGCTCTGCAGCTAAAAGAATGTCGTCCATGGACATGGCGTATTTTTTGTACAGATCCTCCGGTTCTCCGGACTCGCCAAAGACATCTCGTATCCCGATCCGTTTCATCCGGACGGGGCATTTTTCGCCGAGGATTTCGGCGACCGCTCCACCGAGGCCTCCGAGGATGGTATGGTCTTCCAAGGTGAGCACGCATCGGCATCGTGCCGCTGCTTCCAGTATCGTCGCTTCGTCCAGCGGCTTCAACGTATGAAAATCGTATAAGCAGGGATTAATGCCCTTTTCGCGGAGTCTCTTTGCAGCCTCAAGTCCCTTTCCGACCATCACGCCCGTCGCGAATATAGCGATGTCGTCCCCGTAGCTGCACATTGCGTTCGCCTTGCCCAACTTGAAAACATACCCTTCCGATGGATTGATGTCCGGCACCGGAGCTTTATGTACTTTGATGTAAAGAGGCCCGTGAAAGTCCACGGATGCTCTCGCAATAGCTCGTGCACAGGTCTCATCCGAGGGTTGAACGATTGTAAGGTTAGGAAAGGAGCGCATGATGGAGACATCTTCGGTGGCCATATGGGTCGCCCCATCGCTGCCAACTTGAAGACCAGCGTGGCTTGAGATGATGGTGACGTCCAGGTTCGGGTAGCAGATAAAACTACGGACCTGCTCGCAAGCTCGCATAGAAGCGAAGACGGAGTAGGAGACGACGTAGACTTTGTTGCCACAAGACGCCGCCCCCGCAGCAGCAGCCATCATACACTGTTCGGCGATACCAAGATTGTACTCTCGCCCCGGGAAGAGCGTACCGAACTCCTCCAACCCCACGGCCTTCGTATCCACGTTGAACAGAAGGAATTCATGATCCTTCGCCAGAGCGATGAGTTCTTTTCCAAGGGCAAATCGTGTTGCGAGGGGCATTATTGATCGCCTCCCCTGATGTCGGAAAGAGCTTGTTCCAATTGTTCCTTGTTAGGCGCTTTTCCGTGCCACTCCGCTACATTTTCCATGAAGGAAACGCCTTTCCCTTTCGTCGTGTGGGCTATGATCATCACTGGCCCTGCCATTTTCTTTGCCCTCTGGAAGGATGAGAGGACCTGTGTCATGTCATTTCCGTCTATTTCGAAGGCCAGCCAGCCGAAGCTCTCCCATTTTTTTGCGAGAGGTTCAATACGGTTGACCGAGTTCACCCACCCTGTGATCTGAAGTCCATTGTAGTCCACGATCCCGACGAAGTTGTTCAGTCTGTGGTTGGCCGCCGACATGGCAGTCTCCCATACAATGCCTTCCTGAAGCTCTCCGTCGCCGAGCAAGGCATATACGGTGTAGTTTTTTTTCGCGGCCTTTCCGGCCAAGGCCATGCCGAGAGCGCTGGCGAAACCGTTTCCAAGGGATCCGGTTGTCATGTCCACTCCGAGTGTCTTGTTCATATCAGGATGCCCTTGGAGGTGGGAACCGGTCTTCCGAAGGGACTTCAGGTCATCTTTGGGGAAATATCCCCGTTCCGCCAATGCTGCGTAAAGAGCGGGGCAGGCATGCCCCTTGGACAGGACGAAGCGGTCCCTATCCTGCCAATGAGGATTATCCGGGTCAATCTTCATGACATGGAAATACAAGGCGGTGATTATCTCTACAGAGGAGAGAGCTCCACCAGGATGTCCCATTGCGGCATGGTAGATCATGTCGACGATGTCCTCTCGGATCGACCGGGCAATCTCCTTGAGCCTCGCTACATCCGATTCATTGTACGAAACCATTTTGTCCGATGCCTCCAAAGTATGAGTCTGTCGAGAACGAAGTTCATGATGTATCCCCTACGGCAGAAGGCTTTTGAACAGACCTTGGACCTCGTCGTAGGTAAGGGCAATGGGATTCGCCTTCATGGCGGCGTCGTTCATCGCATTTCGTGTTATGGTGTCCAGTTTTTCTTGAAAGATCTTTTCGTCGATTCCAAGGTCAGCGATGGTCCGAGGGAAGTCTAACGTGTCGAGCAGACCATTCCAGAGTGAAAGCAGTCCTTCCAGAGCCTCTTCGTCTGTCTCGGCATGTACGCCGAGATAGCGGGCGATCTCGGCATAGTCCGCCAATCGTACCTTTGCATTGCATCGGATGACGGCGTCTACCATGATGGCGACTGAGGTTCCATGAGCGATGGTGCGTAACGACGAAAGCTGTTTCCCCGAACCATGGGCCGCGCCGGACGCCCTGTTGGCAAGAGCAAGCCCTCCCATGGTCGCCGCGAGTTGCAGTTCAGCACGATATGCTTTGTTCTGCGGAGACTCGAGAACCTTTGGCAGGTATGTTAGCACTTTTTTCATGCTTTCAAGGGCAAATTTGTCTCCGAAATCATTTTTCGGTTTGTTGCAGACGAAGGCCTCCAGGCTGTGAACGAATGCGTCCAGCCCCGTGCTGATCGTTACCGACTCAGGCATGGACAGTGTAAACTGGGGATCCAGGATGACGTAGTCCGGAATCATCTGATAGTCGGTGATCCCCTTCTTCACCATTGGTGATTGCGGATTGTCACTGGGGACATAGAGGACGCTGATCGGCGTAACCTCCGACCCCGTCCCGCTCGTCGTCGGGATGGCGACAAATTTCGATTTTCTCCGCAACGGAGGGAGGTTGAAGCGGTTCATCAACGCTGCATCCGATATTTCTGGATGCTCATAGTAGACCTCCATGACCTTGGCGGCATCTAGGACAGAGCCGCCACCTACGGCCACGATGAGATCAGGCTGATGTTCCTGTAATTTTTTTGCACTCTCCTTGACGAAGGCCAAGGTTGGTTCGGTCCCTTCACCGTAGTAGAGCCAGAAGTCCGTCTTTTTTTCCTTCCAGATTTCCTCTATTCGAGAGATGACCTTCGGGTTGTATTGGTGAAAGATTTCATCCACGAACAGGACGACTCTCCGAACATCCAGCGTCGTAAGAAACTCAAGAGATCCCTCGCCAAAGACGATTTTTCGGGGAAAATTGGACTGAAACATAGTGTTCCTCCCTCATCCGATACTAGTGAAATTTACGCCGGCAGAGGCGTATTGGTCTTTCTGTGCCGATAGAGCTGTGAGACGATTCCGAGCAGGAAACACCCTATCCCGATAATGTCCGTCATGAATCCCGGGTCGACGAGTGCCAAGCCTCCGACGACAAATAAAATCCGTTCCAGCACATTCGTTCGGGTTTTGAAGAACCCCATCCCTCCAATGGATATTGAGAATATTCCAACAAGGGATGTGATCGAGACTCTTACGATTTCCTGCCAGGTACCTACCAGAAGCAGCGCAGGGGAGAAGAGGAACATGAAGGGAACGACGTAGGCACCAACGCTGAGTCGTATAGCGACCCAGGCTGTCTTCAGCCAATTCGCTTCTGCAAGGGCAGCTCCAATATAGACTGTCCCGCAGACGGGCGGTGTTATTCCCGCGAAGATGGAGTAGTAGAAAATCAGGAAGTGTGCAGCGATGGGCGCCACTCCGATTTTAATAAGAGCTGGAGCCATGACGGCCGAAGCGACGAGGTAGGCCGCAACGGTAGGCAGTCCCATGCCCAGGATCATCGTGCCAGCCATGGCGCAGAGGCCAGAGAGGACGATGTTGTTTCGACCGAGAGCGACGATTATGTTGGTGAATTTGATACCGACCCCCGTCAAACCGATCATAGAGAGGATGATCTGGGCGCAGGCGATGAGAGCGACGACGGAGAGCATATCCTTGCTGGCGTCGGCCAGGCCGTTCAGCAGTATGACCACCCTTGACCTGAACTCTTTGGGCGCGGAGATGAGGAACAAAATGACGGCAACCGCAAGAGCTCTGAGTGCGCAGGATACGGGCGTGTAGCCAAGAGCGAAGTAATAAATGAGAACAAAGATGGGGGCGAAGATCGGCATGGAGTTCTTATAGTACAGGATATCCTTGATATGGGGGATTTCCTCTCTCGGAACGCCTCGATAACCGATTTTTTTTGCCTCGAAATGGATGGAGACGAGGACGCCGAAGTAGAAGAGGAGGGAGGGAATAATGGCGGCCAAAGCGAGTTTGTTGTAGGACATGCCTAAGGTTTCGGCCATTATGAAGGCTGCGGCTCCCATAATGGGCGGCATAATCTGCCCACCGGAGGAGGCGGATGATTCAACACCGCCGGCAAACTCTGAGGCGTACCCCAAGCGCTTCATCAAAGGGATGGTGAAGACACCCGTCGTTGCAACATTGGCCGCAGCGCTCCCGGAGATCATGCCGAAAAGACCGCTTGCGACAGTCGCCAGTTTCGCTGCACCGCCGTATGTTGGACCGGCCACCCAGCATGCCAGATCCATGAAGGCCTTTCCTCCGCCAGTGGAGAAGAGAATACCTCCAAAGATCATGAAGACGGCGATCATAGATGCTGAAATTCCAGTGACCAATCCCCACAAGCCGCGGTCGGAAAAGAAAAGGATCTCCGCAATGTATTGTGACCCCACCCCATTATGTTTCCATATACCGGGGAAGTAGGGTCCGAAGAAGGCATACGTAATGAAGAGGAGCGCCAGAATGGGGATGGCCCAGCCCATGACCCTTTTGGTCACTAACAGCACGACAGCGGTGAACAGGAAGGAAATGACCACGTCGAGGTTCGTTATCTCGTACAAGGGGTCCATTATCCTGTTGTAGCTTGATATCAAATAAACGATAGAGAAAAGAATAAAGGAAATCATGCCGATGTCTATTACGGCTAACAGAGAGCCGTTTTTTTGTTCGGCGCGTTGCCTTTTCTCCATGGCTAAAAGCAAGAACAGGATCAGAGCGCCACCTACGTGGAGAGAACGCTGGATCAAACTCTGAAACATACCGAATATGCCTGTATAGATATGGAACCCCGCGTACAGGACCCCGAAGCATTGAATCAGAAAATGCAGTTTGGATGAAGTTGTCTTATCGGTCATGGCGGTCTCTCCTCAATCTGGATATGTCTTGTGGTGAAGTCTGCAATAAGGGGAGTTTCCTCGTTTGTTGGAACTGGTGGGGGAGAGGTACGAACCCCTCCCCCTGCCAATATAGAGAATAGTGCTACTGTGCTTTATACTCCGGGGGATACTGGTCGGGGCGAGGCTCGATGCCGATTTCCTTGAGGTACTTGATAACGCCTGGGTGCAGCCAGCACGAGGAGTTTGCCGTCATGGCAAGAATATCGTGCCCGCGGGTCCCGGCATAGGTCACACCTATCTGGTCCCTGTTCTCGTACAGCGTCTTGAAGATCTTGTAGACTACATCCTCGGGGAGGCTGGCCGACACGCTCATGCCGAAATACTCACCCGGCGCGACCACATCTTCTTCTTGTTCGTACACGGATGCCTTTACCGTGAAGAAGTTATAGATAGGCAGTATCTCTTTAAATTTTTTCTGTTCCTCTTCATTAAAACCAATGATACGAACTTTCCGGGAGGTCGCCACGTCTTGGATAGCCGAGTCGGCTGCTGTTATGGAGCAGGACTTGGCGAATCCGACGATTCGCCGGTCTTTCATGGCCTCCACAGCGTCACCGGTACTCGCAGGCATATAATCTGGCTTGATTCCAAAAGCAGCAAGAGCCTTATAGTACAGAATTTCCGTCATGCTGCCTTTCAGACCGGGGCTGAACTTCTTCCCGTCCAGATCCGAAAGGGCCTTGACACCGCTCTCTTCCGTCACAGCGACAATATATGCCAGAGGGTTAGCAACGATGAGCATCCGCGGTTCCTTCATCAGTTTTCCCTCGTAGACGGCCGTTCCGGTCTGAGCCATGTGAATGTTGCCGTCCGATGCCTGACCGAATTGGAAGTCACCACGCTCCATCCCTTTGAAATTGTCGCCTGTTCCACCCGTTTCGACGACCGTCACATGAATGTCATCAAGTGTTTTGTTAATGATGTCCGCCATTGCGACATTCATCGGGTAGAAGCCTGATGAAGCGCTTGTGGATCCCCACATGAGGTTCTTGGTCTCTACGGCGAGAGCCCCCGATACCGCTACGCATATCAACAGAAGCGCGATCACGAACACCATACTAAATTTCCTTTTCATACCTGCACCCCTCTCTTTTGTCTGTTTTGTACCATCTGTATTGCAAACCTACTGATCCATCTCGGGAACGTAGAAGTCGCCGAAAAGTTCCTCGGGAGAGGGCATATCAACTGCTATGGGACGGGACACCCACGTCGTATTCAGATAGTGTTTCAGGCAGATGTTTTCGGATACGATATTTCCGCCCCACGTACCGCATCCAAGGCTGGATGTCATCGGCATTCCGTTGTTCGCCGCTCCGGCGTTGGCCTTCGACTGGGGTTGGCGGACCATAATACGACTTACTGGTGCCATCATGGCCAGCCGGTGAATATGATCGTCGTTGAAGGAGTAGATCCCGCAAGAGTGCCCTTTGCCACCTACTTCGTAAATCTGGCGCACCATATCGAGGGCGTTTTCAAATCGGCCTTCGTACTTGTGCACTGCAAGAAGGGTGGTCAGTTTTTCGCTTGAGAAGAAGTGCTCCTTTCCTATGCCGTCGCCCAGAACGAAGATAAACTTTCTATCGGCAGGAATAGCAAAACCCGCGGCCTCGGCAAGTTTCTGCGGGGCGATGGCGACAGTTTCCGGAAGCCGATGACCCTCTTCATCCCACATGACCTTCTTCAGTTTCTCTCGTTCTTCCGTCGAGGCGAAGTAGCCTCCTTCGGTCTGAAGTTGCGCCAAAACAGCATCATATATTTTATCGGATACAACGATATTGCCATCGGCAGAACAGCCGGAACCGTAGTCGGAGGTCTTGCTGAGCATCGTGTTGTGGCATGCCTCCGCAACATCAGCTGTCTCGTCGTACACCATAGTGGAATTGCCCGCACCGGAGCCGTAGGCAGGGGTTCCGGAGCTATAGGCCGACTTGACCATGGGACGACCACCGGTAGCGATGACGAGATCCGAACGGGCCATAAGGGCTTGGGTCATGGGAATGGACGGTTGGGTGATGCACTGGAGGATATCCTCAGGCGCCCCTTCTTTTTTGAGGGCTTCTCGCATGATCCGGATGCTCTCGAAGGTCGTCTTCTTGGAGCGAGGGTGAGGGGAGAAAATGATGACGTCCCTGGCCTTGATACCGTAGACCGCCTGTCCACCGGGAGTAAGGTCAGGGTTCGTGGTTGGGACAAGGCTTGCGATGAGTCCTACCGGTTTGGCGTATTTCGCGATGCCCTTCTCGGGAAGGTCTTCGATCACGCCGACACTTTTCTGACGCAAAGCGTCCCGAAGGATACCTCGTATCTTGAACCGCTTCCCCTGACGCGAAACAGGGTCTCCGAGGCCGCTCTCCTCAATTCCCATATCCACCAGTTTAAGGAAGGTTTTCTTGTTGGATATGGCCCATGCGACTGCCTGACAGAGCCGGTCTACCCTCGCCTGGTCATAGGTCTCGATGATCTTCTGAGCTACCCGAGCCTTTGCGATAAGTTCGTCAAGCTCCCGCGACTGTTCCGGTGTTAACTCTTTCGATGCCACGTCCAATTCCCCCTATGAATGTGATCGCTCGTCCGTGTTCGAGTTATTCGCAGCTCCGGTGAAGGTCGCTGTTTTTGCCGGCTTTTAAGACAGCTCCCGGCAGTTCACGGCCGATAAAACCCTGCAGCATTCTGGCTGCTTTAAGCAGCGTGTCGATGTCTACACCCGTATGAATACCCATTTCTTCACACATGTGCACGAGATCCTCCGTGGCAATGTTGCCTGTTGCTCCGGGGGCGAAAGGGCAACCGCCCAATCCGCCGATGCTTGCATCGTACCTTGTGACACCGGCTTGCATGCCGGCGACCACGTTGGCTAAGCCCATGCCTCTGGTGTTGTGGAAATGAAGATTCCAGACGACATCCGGAAAGTCTTTAAGCACCTGAGTACAGACCGTATAGACCTGCTTTGGGTTGGCCATTCCCGTGGTGTCAGACAGGGATATTTCATGTATCCCGACGGCTGCGAAGTTTTTCGCTATGGTCTTTATCTTTTCTATGGCAATGGTCCCTTCGAAAGGACAGCCAAAAGCCGTGGCGATCGCCCCAGAGAAGGTCATTGCATGTTCTTTCGCGTACGCTGAGAGAGTAGCTAACTGTTCGAAGAGTTCATCCTGCGATCGGCGGGCATTTTTAGCCTGGTGAGTCTGGCTGGCCGAAATAGTGAACTTGGCTTTTCTGATGCCGCATGAAGCTGCTCGTTCCAGACCTTTCTGGTTTAAAACGAGAGCTCGATACTCGATACCATCGCGTTGCCGTATATTCCTGAACACATCCTCCGTGTCTGCCATCTGGGGTACTGCTTTTGGGTTTACAAAGGAGCCAACCTCAATAATCCTGACTCCCGCTTCCTGGATGAGTTCGAGCAGTTGATTTTTCTGTGCCGTCGTGAGGATCTTTTCTTCATTCTGCAAACCATCCCTGAGTCCCACTTCACAGATAGTGATCCGTGACGGTATGCGCACTCTTCCATCTCTCCTCTTCCCGGAAAATACGATCGAGCAAAGACCGCATCTAGAATAAACTTTGTTCTGTAATATTTCCAATCTTACTTTTCAATTTTCATGATAGAATTCATCTATAATCAGAATGGGAGCACGTACTGTCGACGAATGGTATGCACATTATTGTGGTGCATGGAGAGGGAGATGAATGGCCGTGGTGACGTTACAACAGTTAAAGTGTTTTTGTGTCTTGGCGGAGGTTCTACACTACACTAAGGCCTCAGAGGTGTTACATATCTCACAGCCAACGTTGAGTTATTCCGTTGCCGAACTTCAAAAGAAGCTCGGCGTACCACTCTTTGAACGGCAGAAGGGGAGGCCCGTTCTGACAAAATTTGGTGAGGCTTTTCTCCCGTACGCTGAAAACGTCCTGGTAAGCATTGCCGATGGGAAAAAGGCATTAGGCCAGATGCTCGATGTTGTCAGCGGGATGGTGAGTCTTGGGTATATTTACAGCATCAGTTCCGATTTTCTCCCAAAGGTGATCAGTGATTTTCAAAAACAATCGGGAAACGCGAACATCTCTTTTCAATTCTATCAGGGTATCAAAGAGCACGTCCTGAAGAAGCTGGAAGATGGGACTTTGGATCTTGCCATCGCGAGTTTTCCTGGCGCCGGAACCATAGGATCCTTCCCGCTGTTTACGCAGGAGCTTTTTCTGGTCGTCCCCCGGGACCATCCGCTGGCGCAGCGGGATGAAGTCTCCCTCTCTGACGTTCGGGAAGAGCCCTTTATCATTGCACAACCTGACAGCGGCTTGCGGGATTTCACTGATTCCCTCTTCAAAAGGACGAGAATAACGCCGAAAGTAGCCTATGAAGTGGAGGAATGTAACGCCATGGTAGCTTTTGTCAGCTCGAAGCAGGGGATAGCCATCATGCCCAAGATCCCACTGCTTGGCAGCAATGAAGTCTCTGTCCTGAAGGTGTCGGAACCTCCTCTATTCCGGGAGATCAATCTCCTGTGGAAATCGGGGAAGCAACTCTCATTTCCTGCCGAACGCTTCAAGAGTTTCGTCATGAAGACGGAAATCACAGTCCCTCCTATTTGCCATTGAAATTTTTCTCCTGGCCGTCATGAATTGGGATCTGAGACGGCACATAGAGATGAGACCCTTGAAGGGTTGCTGCAAACGATCCGCTGAACGGCGATGGCGGGAATGCAAAACTGGCAGAAACATGGTCTCATCGCAGAACAAGTTCCCGTCCCAGCTCGTTTGCTGTATGTACAAAAAGACAGCAGTTCAGCATTTCCAGCATACGCCTTTATATATTGATGGAGCCGGGGGAATCGCCCCCCGGCCGACATCCGTGTCCCCATGGTATTAGGGATGCAAGCATCCGAAAATCAGGCGGGTTAAACTCCCTTTATGCTATCAAACCACACGGCACAGTATCAGAGGGTGGAATCCTTCGGCTTAGTTTTGAACGGGAGAAAGGCACAAGGTTGCTTTAAGCTTCAACTGGTCGTCTCATTAGGAACAGATATGTTGGTTTTGGGCACAATGCTTTGCCCCTCTACGTTGTCATACCACACGAAAACTCCATCAATGAAAGGTTGGCTCGAACTATTGCTGCAGTCGTGTTGTTGCAGTCCTGTTGCTCGAGGGAACGAGGACCATAAGGACGCTTGGAGATAACTCTCCTGCCGGTACTCAATTCTGTACAGTGTTAGATATGTTGTTCTGTTGCGTGTCCGGTGTCTCATGGCAGTGGACATAAAATATTTGACATTTAGGGAGAAGTACGTGTAGAATCCTCGCAACCGTATTGGCAGTGCAGTTTTGTTAGAGGCAAGATAGAAGTCACCGGCGGAAATCAGCGGTACTGCGTCGTCAGTTGCTTGATTTTGTCGTTGATGCAGTCGTGAAGGTGATTCAAACAAACGCTCCGATGAGAGTGCACAACAGAGGGGGAAGTGAAATGGTGAAGGCAACGGGCAGAAACGTACGATTTGCGCTCATGTTTTTTGTGGTTTTTCTTGGCGTCATGATGCATTCACGTTTGGCATGGGCTAATCCGGAGTACAAGTGGAAGTTCGGAGTGCCATGGACTCGTCCGACACAGAATGAATTCTTCCAGCAGTTCTGCGACCTCGTCGCCGAATATTCTCAGGGCAGGATCGAGATTAAATTCTTTCCGAACGGGCAGCTCGGCACCCATGATGAGCACTTCCATGCCGTTCAGGAGGGGAGCGTCCAGCTTGTCATGGTGGTCCCATATATCAATCTCGTCCCCGGTGGGGCGGTGAATTGGGTTCCTTGGACCATCGAAAACGTGGATGAGGCGAAACTGGCTTTCGAAGCCGACAAGGGTATTTTGTGGAAGGTCACGGAGGATGCCTACAATGAAGTCGGAATGCACATGCTCTTCCAGACCTCCTTCGGTGCCTATGGGGTCGGCAATACCAAGCGTCCTCTGAGAACGCCGGAGGACTTCAAGAACCTCAAGATCCGGGTCTCCGCGTCCCTTGGCATGGTTCGGGCCATCGAGAACATAGGGAAGGGAACCGGGATGACCCTCCAGACCATCCCCTGGGGCGATGTGTATGATGCACTCTCCAAGGGCGTCGTCGACGGATCATGGAGCTTATGGCCGTCCCTTGTGGAGGACCGCCATTCGGAGGTGCTGAAGTACTTTACGGACCTCAACTTCGCCTGGGATACGAACAACATTGTTATCAACAAGGAGATTTGGGACAAACTTTCCGAGGATCTGAAAGAGGCTGTCAATAAAGCGGCCCACGAAGTGGAGACCAAACTGTACGAGAGGCAAGAATTCATGGAGGCCCAGTTCAAGAAGCAGCTTTCTGAGGTGAAGGGGTTCGAGATAATTTCTCTCACACCGGAAGAGCGGGCCGTCTTCAGAGAACGGTCGAACACCCCAGCGATATGGGATGAGCTGGTCCGTCCGTGGATCGAGAAAAAATATCCGGGACAGAACATGACCGAGAAGATTCAGGAGGAACTGAAACGAATCCATGAAGAGGTCCTGTCGAAAAAGAAGTAGCCCATAGATAGGGTATGCTTTCAGAGGCGCTCTGTCCGCTCCGTGATCAATAGACGGTGCCGGACAGAGCGCTTGGAAGAGAGTTCCGGAAGGAACATCGAAAACATGGCAGGAGGTGTTCCAATTGCTCGATATCAAACTCAGAAATTGCAGGATCCTCGACGGAACAGGAGCCCCTTGGTTTCATGGCGAAGTAGGGGTACAGCACGGGAAAATAACCGTCGTCCGCCATCGTATCGAAGAAGAGGCAACAAAGGTTGTCAACCTCCATGATCAGATCCTCTGTCCGGGGTTTATCGACATGCACACCCATTCGGACCTCAGAGTCTTTATCTCTCCTGAAGACGAGGCGAAGACGCGGCAGGGTATTACCACTGCCCTTGTCGGGCAGGACGGACTCTCCGTCGCCCCCTTGACCGAAAAGGCAAAGCCTGTGATGAAGAAGCGGCTACTTGGCCTAAACGGGGCATACGAGAACTGGAACTGGAACACCGTGGGCGAATATCTCTCTGCCGTGGACAAGGCATCCCCTGGGACGAACGTGGCTATGCTGGTGCCTCACGGCGCAGTTCGGGCGTCCATCGTGGGATGGGAGGGAAGGCCGGCCACCGACGACGAGATAGCCAAGATGGTGGATATGGTCGGCACCGCAATGCAGGAGGGGGCTTTCGGGTTCTCTACCGGACTCATTTACCCACCCTGTCTCTACGCCGAGGAAAAGGAGCTCGTGGCGCTCGCCAAAGAAGCCGCCCGGCACGGAGGATTTTTCGTCGTGCACATGAGGAACGAACAGGACCATATAGCGGACTCGATAAAAGAAGTGGTCAGAATCTGTACGGAAGCCGGGTGTCCACTGCATATCTCTCACCTCAAGATCGCCGGAAGAAAAAACTGGGGGCGATCCGCGGAAATATTGGGGATGATTGATGCTGCCAGGGGCGATGGTCTTGAGGTGACCTTCGATCAGTACCCCTACACGGCAGGGAGCACCATGCTGGACGCACTGATCCCTCCTGTTTTTCACAAGAACGGTCAGGAAGCCTTGCTTAAAGACCTAGACGATGTCTCGGTGCGGCAAGAAATACGGGACATGATTGAGGGGCGAAAAGGGCCGGTCTGGGAGAATTGGATAGCCTCTTGCGGGTGGGATGGCATCTTCATCAACTCAGTGGTTACGGATACGAACAGGTGGATGGAGGGGAAGTCCCTTGCCGAAATTTCATCGGACGAGTCGAAAAATCCGGTGGATACGCTCTGTGACCTTCTTGTAAACGAGAAGGGTATGGTGACTATGACGGTGTTCTACGGCAGCGAAGACGATGTGCAGGCCATTCTGAAGCATGAGAGCATGCTGTTTTGCTCCGACAGCATCGTCGGGGGTAAGCCACATCCCCGCGCCTTCGGCTCCACCGCCAGAATTTTAGGCCGGTACGCGCGGGATGAAGGGGTACTTTCACTTCCGCAGGCTATTCGCCGGATGACCTCGGGGCCTGCGGCCCGACTTCGATTGCAGGATAGGGGGCTCGTCCGTGAAGGCATGACCGCTGATCTCGTTGCTTTCTCTCCTGAATTGATCGTGGAGCAGGGGACGTACAAAGCTCCGAATCAATTCCCCCAAGGGATCTCCCTCACCATGGTGGCGGGTGAGATCACTCTGAGAGATGGCGTCATGACTGGAGCAAGGCCGGGGCGAGGACTGAGAAGCTGAAAATTTTCCAAGAAACTCTGAAGTTGGTATATGTTCGGGAGAATGGCTCGGAGAGTGATCGAAATCGATGAAGTAACGCCCGAGATTCAGGGAATGCTCCGAACAGAAGAAAAACAGGGCGGGAAGCGCCTCTTCGGGTCATGCCCCCGAATATACCCCGAAGCACTTGTTATGAGGATGAACAGGAGGACATAGGTGTGAAGTTCGTTCATGTTTTTTTCAGATATGTGTCGATGCTCGAGAATATCCTGTGCACATTGGGCCTTTTTGCGACGACGTTCATCGCGTTCTTCCAGGTGATCAATCGGTATTGGCTTCGTCTGGAAATCATATGGCTCAACGACCTCGGACTGTTTATCTTCATTCTCTTCATGTTCTTCGCGATACCGCTGACCACAAGAGAGAACGAGCACACAGGAGTCGATGTCTTCGTAAAAAGGTTTTTCAGAGAAAATTCGGTGGGGAGTAAATCGTTCAACCTCATGCTGAAGGCGGTAGCTATAGGCACGGTTATAGTGTTTCTTCTCCCCGCATGGTCTTTTGCGAAGAGAGCGTATAAATACCCTCAGTATGCGACGCTCGTTCGTTGGTTCAATACGAGCTGGCTCATGGAAATGCTTTTTGGGTGCATGGTCCTCTGTCTTCTCCATTTGATCTATGACTTCCTCTGCGGCTTGGCAGAGATGCGGAAAACCGCCAACCCGGATAGAGAGGGGGAGAAGGCATGTCAGTAGGCGTCATCGTTACCATTGTGGTGTTTCTCGCCGGTATTTTTCTCGGCCTCCCCCTTGGCTGGGGTTTTCTGACGAGCACTGCGGCGGGATTATTTTCATTGGGAGAGTCCCTTTCCTTCATGGCGGGGACTTTCTATCATTCCATCAACAGTTATGTCCTCATGGCAGTGGCGTTCTTCATATTCGCCGGAGGGCTCATCTCCTACGCGGGGCTTGCGGACCGCATCGTACGGTTTTCCTACGCTCTCGTGGGGCGCGTCAAGGGAGGCATGATCGTCGTCGGATTGATAGCGACGCTGATCATGAGTGCCCTCACCGGTTCGTCCCTCCCCACCATCTCGGCGCTGATCCCTCTCCTTGTCCCACGGCTCGAGAAATACGGGTATAAGAGAGTGTATTCCACGGCGGTGCTGTGCTCAAGCAGTTTTTTGGGGTACCTTATTCCGCCCAGTGTTCCGGCAATGATCTACTGCCTCGTGGCACAACAGTCCGTTGCGGCCCTTTTCCTTTCGACGGTGATCCCCGGATTGCTACTCGCCCTTGGGTACGGAATTCTCAATTATTTTCTCTGCGACAGATATATTGACCACTCCGTGGTCCTTCCGACAGACCTCTACGCTCCCGGGGCAAGGATGCGGGAACTGAAGGCGGCGACATGGTCGGCTCTTCCTGCTCTTGGAGCGCCACTCGTCATTCTGGTGGGAATTTACGGGGGCATCTTCACTCCGAACGAGGCCGGTGCCGTGGCAGTGGTCTACTGTCTTCTGGTCGGTTTCTTCGTGTACCGGGAGTTGACGGCGAACAATCTGTGGAAGGCTGTCTTCAGCACGCTCATCAGTGTTGGGATGATCGGGCTTCTCATTGCCGCCGGCACCGTTTTCACGAGATTTCTGATTCGCGAGGGCGCCGCACAGGCCCTTGCGGAAAGTATCCTCGGGCTCTTCGACAGCAAGGCGATGATCTTGCTCTCGTTGAACGTATTTCTGTTGATTCTGGGCATGTTCATAGACGGCATTCCGATTCTCATCCTGGCTGTCCCGCTGATCCTCCCACTGATCACAGAGCTCCAGATGAACCTCGTTCATCTGGGTGCCATGATCATCGTGAACGTCGGACTTGGCGTCGTGACCCCGCCCTATGCCATATCCATATTCGTCGGGTCCCGCCTGTCCGGGGTCTCGTACGGAGAGCTCGTCAAGCCGATGATGGTCTTTCTCTTCGTTGTTGGAATACCGGTGCTCCTCCTGACGACCTATATTCCTGCGCTGTCCTGCTGGCTTCCGACGCTTCTCCTGGGAGAACAGATAGTCGGCGCATGGTAAAGAGAAAGGATGTTGAGTGACTGTACGCGTGGACGGGTATTCGGCATCGCGAGTTTTCCGAGGGGGATCGAGAACTAAGAGAAAGAGAGACCCTATCCTCGTGATAGAGAGGAGCTGGAACCCAACGTATGACCGATGATTTTAAGTCCTCCTCCTGCTGATACAGGGAGAGGGTGTAATAAGCTTGGTTGCTCCAGGGCTGTATTCTTCTCCAAAAACGGCCGGTCCGGCCTGCATCACAGGTCGGACCGGTTGATTTCGTGCCCATGCGGTCCCTTAGAAGTACAGCTCGAACTCCTGGGGTGTTGGGGCGTTGTAGACGTACTCCGCCTCCTCGGTCTTCCGCTTTGTCCAGAGCTCCAGCAGCTTGTCCGGGAAGGCTGGTTTGAGGTACTCGTTGTCCTTCGCGAGGCCGTCCAGCACCGTGCGGAGGTCCAGGGGGAATACCTTCTCCGTCTTGGCCTCTACGCTGTTGAAGCCGGCCTTGACGGGGTCGGCCTTCTTCTGGATGCCGTCGACGCCGGCGAGGACCATAGCGGAGAGCATGTAGTGGAGGTTCGCCGATGCGTCCCCCGTCCGGTACTCGATGCGGACCTCGTCGCTCTTCAGGTAGCCCGGGATTCGAACGGCGGCGCTCCTCGACCCCTTGGCGAAGGTGGCGCTGATGGGGGCCTCGTACCCAGGGACGAGACGGCGGTAGCTGTTGGTGCTTGGGTTCGTGAAGGCCAGCAGGCTACCCGTAAGGCTGTGCTCCAGGAGCCCGGCGGTGTAGGACAGGGCCTCCTTCGAGAGCCCGTGCAACTCCTTCCCCGGGAAGATGGACTTCTTCCCCTTTTCGAGGTACTGGTGGACGTGCATGCCGTTGCCGGGCATCTTGTAGAGGGGCTTGGGCATGAAGGTGACCACGAGTCCCATCTCGTACGCCACCGTGTGGATGATCCACTTGGCGAGGCAGACGCTATCCGCCGCCTTCACGAGGTCCATGAAGTCGAGCTCGATCTCGAGCTGGGAGGCGCCGACCTCGTGGTGGTGGTATTTCACGGGGATGCCGATCTTCTCCATGATGTGGACGGTCCTGTTGCGGAAGTCGAGGTAGCGGTCCTCGGGTGGCAGCTTGTGGTAACCCTTGTGGGCACCGAAGCGGGGAAGGGTCTCGTACTCCTCGCCGAGGCCCTCGGCAGAAGCGATGGAGTACGATGCATGGTCCAGCCCCGTGGAGTACTCCACGGAGTCGAAGACGTAGTACTCGAGCTCGACGAGCATCATGGCCCTGTCGGCGATCTTCTTCTTTTTAAGGTATTCCGCCGTCCTCTCGGCCACGGAGCGAGGGTACTGGTCGAAGACGTTCCGCTCCGTCGAGATGACGTCGCAGAGCACGTGCACCGTGCGAAAATCCTCCCTCTCCTCCAGGAAGGCGACGTTTTGGTCGGGGATGGCGATCATGTCCGATTGGTCCACCTTGGCGAAGCCGTAGTTGGAGGCGTCGAAGCCGATTCCGTCCTGAAAGACGGCCTCGGAGACGTATCTCCTCGGCAGTGAGACGGAGCGCATCCCGCCCGAGATGTCGAACATGATCATGTTCAGGAAATCGGCGTCGAAATCTTTTGCGGTGAGGCCTGGAAGAGCGGAGAGCTGCATAAATTATTTCCTCCCGTTGGGCGTTCGCCCGTATTTTATGCGCATATTCCGGCGCAATGTTTGGCACTGCCCATTATAGAGAATGGAGTCAGGTTTCATCAATCTTTATGGAACAGTATCTAAAATTCGCGCATCCTCTCTCCCGAACGCGCAGGAAGCCCGGTTGCCGACCAGTGGCGCAACAGGCACGTTCAGATTGGGGAGGGGCTATCGCGGTGTCTTTCCGTCTTGGAGTCCGGTGTGTTCTCTGTAGAGGGCGAGCCTCCGGGCCAGAGACTCCCGGCCGATCATGCCGGTGCTCGTCTGAACGGAGTACATCTTCTCGGGCATGCGGACGGCCTCCGGATCGAAGCCGCAGAGCCTCTTCCATTCATACTTTCGTGCCAGAGCCCTCTCGCCCAGTTTTTCGAGGCCGGGACCGTCCCACGACAACCCGAGGGCGTCGAGCCCCTGGAGGATGACCGTCTCGTCGTAGACGCCCCGGGCGAAGAGGCAGACGATGAGGGAGTTCATGACCATCCGCCACCGGGCATCCCTGACCTGGTCCTTGACCTGGTCCTCCACGGGTTTCGGTGCGTTCAGGAGCTTCTGGTCGGCGGAGTAGCCGCTGTCGTCGAGGTGGGAGTGGCGCACGCCCATAAGGGAGGTGACGGCGAAGTTCTCGCCCGTCATATACCCGCCGGGCTCCACCCTGCCGTAGTGGATGGCCCAGTCCGTGCCGCCCCACTTCTCCGAGCACCAGGCGCTGCCGCGCTCCAGGTCGCGGTAGAACTCCCCCTGCCCCCTGGCGATGCGCTCGAGCACGGCCATATAGGTCGCCCCGTCGCCGAAGGAAAGGGTAAGCCCCTCCGTCGCGTCGGCGGACAGCGTGCCCCGGAGGAAGGACTCCGTCGCCCAGGCGAGGGTTCCGCCGAGGGAGATGACGTCCCACCCCTGCTTCTCGGTGAAGAGAAGCAGCCTGAGGATGTCCTCGGGGTTCGAGAGGCTGAGCATGCTCCCCATGGCGTAGAGGAGCTCGTAGTCGTAGGAGATCCTGTTGGTGCTGTAGTGGTATGGGGCGAACTCCTCCCGGAGCTCGGCCATGTGGATGCAGCCGCACTGACAGTGGGCGCAGGCCGTGTGCTGCACAAGAAAATCCTTTGCGAAACGCTCGCCGCTGATGGCCTCGGCCCCCTCGAAGTGCCCCTGGGTGAAGTTGCGGGTGGGCAACCCCCGGATGAGGGAGAGGGGGACGATGTTCGACGATGTGCCGAGGTCGTGGTATTTCTTCATCTCCTTGGACCGGACGACCCGGTCGTAAAGGGTGTCGTACACCGCCTTGTACTCCTTCGGCCGGGCGATGGGCGGGGTTCGGGTGCCGCTTGCCACGATGGCCTTGAGGTTCTTGCTGCCCAGCACGGCGCCGAGGCCGAGGCGCCCGAAGTGGCGCGAGCCGTCCACGGTGGCGCAGGCGATGGGGGAGAGGCGCTCGCCCGCCGGGCCGATCCGGAGGATGGAGACCTTCCGCCCGGAGCGGCTCTCCGCCTCGCGCAGGATCCGGTCCGTGGCGAGGGCGGACTGCCCCCAGAAGGTAGCGGCGGATTTCACGGCGACGGTCTCGTTCTCGATGGTCAGATAGGACGGTGCCTTGGCCCTCCCCGTGATGACCAGGGCGTCGATCCCGGCGTCCCTGAGGGCCATGGAGAGGCGCCCGCCGGCGTGGGACTCGCCCAGCTCCCCCGAGAGGGGGGACATGAAGAGGGAGACGGTCTTCGTCGCCACGGGCAGCAGGGCGTTGAAGGGGCCGATGGCGAAGATGACGGGGGCCTCGGGGGCAAGAGCGTCGCCCTTGGGGTCGCCGTGGCGGAAGAGGAGCTCCGTGGCTACGGCCGTGCCGCCCATGAACTCTCGGAAGAGGGCCTCGTCCCGCTCGACGCGGCTCTGCCCGCTCGTGAGATCCACATAGAGGATGGAGGCGTTCATGACGGCGTCGCCTCCGTCCCGCCGTCCTCCACGAGGGCGAGGACGTCGTTGGGGCAGTACCTGACGCACTGGCCGCAGTGGATGCAGGGCAGGGGCTGTTTCTCCTCCTCGTCCCACTGGAGGGCGCTTATGGCGCAGGCTTTGACGCAGGTTTTGCACGAGATGCAGAGGTCCTTGTCGAGCCGGACGCCGCCGCCCGGCGCCGTGATGAGGGCCCCCGTCGGGCAGGCGGAGGCGCAGTCCGGATGCGCGCACCGGGCGCAGACCCGGATGGAGAAGGCGCCCTCCAGTCCGGCGTAGCTCCGGACGCGCATGGAGGCCTTGCCGCTGCCCATGGAATTTCTGACCATGCGGCTGCAGGCGTACATGCAGCTGAAGCAGCCGATGCAGCGGTCTCTGTTCACCACGCGAAGATATTTCACGCCCATGCCGATCACCTCGATTTCACCACGTCATGATCCCCTGAAAATGCCGCGCCTGTCAACTGGTACAATAGAACAGGAACGTTCCGAAACGGATGTGTCCGGTGGAGGTGACAGGATGAGAAGATGGTCTGTTCTTCTGGTCGCGCTGGTTTTGTTGATCGCCCCGGAGGCGGCTCAGGGGAGGCCCTGGGACGAACCCCGGCAGGAGATGGGGTCCGAGGCGCACAGCACCTACTCCTTCTTCGAGGGACGGGTGCGGATGGTGGCGGACTATACCCCGGGCGCCCCGGAGGTGCTGGAGGTGTACGTGCAGCAGCTCGTCCCCTCCCATAACGTGGCGGAGGTCCAGCAGTGGAACTATCGGGCCGACGGCAGCCAGTACCGGGTTCAGGACAGCTACGCCTATACCATGGATCGGTGGACGCTGGTCGATCAGTGATTCGTCCGTCCCGAGTGGGCCTCGTGGAGGCCCGTGAAGAAGGAGTCGATCCAGGAAAAAATATTCCGCGCCGCCGTGGAGGTCCTGCAAAAAGGACGTCCGTAGGGCACCGGGCGTTTTGGAAAAACTCCTGAAAGGATACGACGTTACCGTCAAGATTGACGCCATGCGAGGAGTACGAAAATGGACAGACTACATCACTATATAAAGGAAAACGCCCAACTCTACGGCCAGGGGAGCCGGAAAAAACTCCTCGAAAACATGGCTCTCCGCTCCGGAGCCTTCTGGATCGAGGATGAACTCGAACCGTGGGAACGCCTTGTTCATTGGCCCGAGTTCGAGCTCCTCTCGGCCTTCGAATTCTTGTGGCCGGAGCTCTCCGACGATGAACGCGCCCACCTCGACGGGTGGATCGCCAAATACTCCGGGTGGCGCGACCGTGGCATCTTCTTCTCCCGGTACCGTGACACCTTTGGCGCCCGCTTCACCTGGAAAGAGGAGCGTGCCGCCGCCGAGGAACTTCTCGGCCGCATCATCCCGAAAAGCCACTGGTGGTTCTGGCCGCCGGAGGAGTAGGCGGAGAACGGAGAAGACGAGGGGGCCGAAAGGCCTCCTTTTTTACCCACTTATCCACAAAAAGTATTGGGGAACCGCCCTCCCTGGTTCCCCAATAGAGGTTCCCCAATCCCGGGGAATCGAGAAGCGGAAAAAGAAAAAAGCCCCGCCCGGATGGGACGGAGCGAATCGACGAAAACAAGCCGTGAAGGGGATTCAAACACCTCGCAAACATCCGCGAAGATCTAAAAATCGTGCCCCCTTCGCAAGCTCGAAAAACCGAGTCCACTCGGAAAAAACGGCTGAACCGAGCCTCTTCCGTTCTCAAATTCTCATCACGTGAAAACGCCCCAACCCGCTCTAAATCACGCCTTCCGGATCTTTGCCCCCCGCCCCTCATTTCTCACACAATCCGAGAAAATGCAGTTTTTCCGCGGTCCGTGCGCCGAGCGAAGGGGACGAGGCGATCGGACCGCGAGGCTCAGGTCAAAATAACGGTGAGGCCGCGATGTCGCGGCCTCACCGTCACTCTGCATGGACAAAGGCGACGGTCTCTACCGGACCTGGACGCCGTCCCTGAGCACGCCGCGCACCCGCTTCAGGGAACGGATGTCCAAAAGGGGGTCCCCCTCGAGGGCGACGAGGTCCGCGACGTACCCTTTTTCGACTCGTCCTTTATCCCTCATGCCGCAGAGGGCGGCGCCGTTTTCGGTCAGGGCGCTCA
>ENA-UOOM01001117-UOOM01001117.1-fermentation-metagenome-genome-assembly--contig:-NODE-1117-length-26968-cov-12.221343_pt1 | contig 26968 bp, 37 predicted proteins | sample MGYA00245781_ERZ724031 | MGnify/ENA primary metagenome ERZ724031 (study PRJEB28704, sample SAMN03018317) | fermentation metagenome | biome: anthropogenic terrestrial biome; feature: soil... | reverse complement strand
GAAAGCTGAAGCTGTCCAAGCACGAGCAGGACATGCTCCGCAAGATCATCACCGATCTTAGCGCGCTCCCCGACGAGCAGGGCAAGTTCGTGGACCAGTGCCTCAAGGCCTACAAGGACGTCCCCATGTTCAACCCGAAGAACTATGAGCTCTGAACAAGCCTGGGTCCCTCCCAAACCCTTTTTCTTTCTTATTTTTTAATCGATCTCGCCTATGGACGGCCATGCTATTGTTCGTCGGCCGTATGTGCTCAACCCAATCCCGGCGGCCGCCCTGCCATGCGCCCTCTGACAACTTTGAGGGCGCGATCGTCCTGACAAGGATGGCGGCGCCGCCGTCCATATTGCTATGAAAATTTGGGGCCGTATGGTCGGCGGCCTCACGCCCGCAGCAGCCCCTTCTCCAGCTCGCGGAACTTGAAGCACTTACGCGGGCAGGCCCTCTCGCACCGCATGCAGGCGGTGCCATTGCATAGATCGGAGGCCACCTCCAGCTCGAAGCCGTGCGTCCCCCCCTGCCTGATCGTGATGGCATTCTCGGGACATTCCTGTATGCACCTCTTGCAGCCGGTGCAACCCTCGAAGCTCCCCCTGATGTACAGTCCAATGTCGCGGAGGACCTTCAGGCCCTTTTGGCCCAGGTCAGGGATGTCCCTCATGACCGTGCGGGTCACCTTGGCCTCCTTGGTGATCGGGGGCAGCGGCTGTAAGTCGGAGATCCCCAGCATCATGTTGTATGCTTCTATGGGCATGCCCTCGGTCCAAAAGGCCAGCTCCTGGATGAACACTTTCTCGAACACCTTGTCGGTGGCGAACATGACGTGGTTCGCCCTGATGGTCTGCGCGAGCGACTGTAGCTCGTCCAGCACTTCAGGGTCCCTCACTAGGTCAAGCGCCATTGCCAGCGAGGTGTTTCCGAACTGGTATATCTGGCTGCATGTGGGGGGCAGCAGGCCGACCCGCCGGGCCTTCAGGGCGTCCACGTAGGTCCCGGAGGCCCCGCTCATGTACATGACGTCCAACTCCTCGAACTTCAATCCGGCGTGCTCGAGCAGGGTGAAATGGCCGGCCCTCATGGCGCCAAAGGTCTTGGCCGCTTCCACCACGTCATGCTCCTCCAGGACGATGCCGTCCTGGAGATGGAGCTTGTTGTCGAACGTGGTGATATGAGGCATCTTGATATGGCCGGAGTCCAGCCCCTCGGCAATGGCCGCGATGACCCCAGTGCCGGTGATGCCCACCGCCCGGCCGTGCATCTCGCCTTCCTCGAGGACGGACCCCGTATTGGGATCCACCACATCGCCCGGCTTGGCCAGGATGTCATCGTCGAGCACGGTGCACCCCCAGTCGTTCAGGCCATTGACGTCGCTTATGGCTCCTGGAGAGGCGAGCATTCCGGCCTTGATGTGCTGCCCCTCAATGGCAGGCCCGGCGGCGGCCGAGCCGGTGATGATCTCGTCGCCGACCTTGATGGCCATCTCCGCGTTGGTTCCGTAATCGGTCACGAGCACGTTCTCCTTTCTGTCCAGCAGCCCGGTCTTGTACATCATGGCCAGGGCGTCCGCCCCGATCTCGTGCTTGATGGCGGGCGGAACGTACAGCTGGCACCCGTCCGGCAGGTCCAGACCAAGATCGACGGCGTTGACGACCGCGGCGTCCCGCCTCTGCAGCTCCACCCCCCGCACCTTCAGGGCGGTCTCCCCCACGAAGGCCAAATCGCGTGTCTCTATGTTCTGGAACATGGACAGCTGGATGGGGTTCCCGCATATGGCCGCCCTCTCCACTCCGGACAGGTCGATGTCCAGCAATCTCATCAGCTTGTTGGCTGTGTCGATCAGCAGGCGATTGGCCAGGTCCTGCTGCACCTCGATGCAGAAGGTGAGATGGTCCATCACGTTGGCCCCCGGCACCGGATGGCGGACGGTGATGGCCGTCGAAATGATCTGTTTGCTCTCTAGATCCACAGCATGCATCCTCATGCCGCTGGTCCCCACATCTATCGCGATCCCGTACATGCGTCACCTCAGTGCTCGTGCTTGTGTCCGAGGATGCCCATCTCCAGTCTGAGGCCGAGGGGCTCCAGGCTGCCCTTGACGATCTGCTCCAGCTCCTCGTCGGTAAGGCCGACCGCTGCGGCCATGAACCTCATCTCCCCCTCGACGATCGCTCCTTCCGGCAACCGGTCCTCCATCTCCGGGCCCAGGTCCAGATCCACCATGTTGATCCGGAGCGATCCTCCCGGCACCGAGGTGAACGCTTTCACATGACCGATCAATGTCCTCCCCTGGCCGACGATGCCTTCGCCCACCGAGCGGACCGCCTCGGTCACCAGCTGGGCGAGCTCCCCTCGTTCGATGCCGGGTGAGATGAACAGGACCCTCAATCCGAAGGAGCCGGCATGCGCTTCATCCTTGGTGTTCTCGCTCATTAAGCGTCCCCCAGCAAGCTGACCAGTTCGTCGACGCCCTGGCCCTCGCGGGCGGAGATGAACACGATGGGCGTGCACGGCGCGATGTTCTTCACGATGTTCTCCACCTGCTCACGGACATCAAGAGATGTCAGGTCCACCTTGTTTATCGCGACCACGTCCGCCCCGTCCACCTGGCGGCTCAGGAAGGCCCCGGCCTCAGCGAAGAGCTTTGATGCCCGGAACGCATCGATGAGGCAGATGGTGAAGGTGCGCTCCTCTCCGATCAGGGACGTGCGCACTATCTGCTTGACCTTGCCGGGAAGGGCGAGCCCGGTCGGTTCGATCAGGATCATGTCGGGCTCGAACTCCGCCGATACCTGCCGGAGGGTGTTCTGCAGGCTGCCCGACAGGGAGCAGCATATGCACCCCTCGGTAATTTCCACGCTCCTCAGCCCATTGGACTCGATGACCGCTCCGTCCACCCCCACCTCCCCGACCTCGTTGACAATTATGGCAACCCTCCTGCCGGTACGGCCGAGAGCGGTGCCGAGGCGGATCAGCAAGGTGGTCTTTCCGCTCCCCAGAAAACCGGCCAGTTGGCAAACTATCATCACCTTTTCCAGGCTGCTGGATAATTATAATACCTTGGTCCGAACGTATATCGGACCCCTCGCTAAAGCTCAGTGGCGCGGGGGCGGGCTGGCAGGCCTGGAAATGATCTCCTTTCCCACCTCGATGGTCATCAGGTCCTCGGCCGCGATGGTCCGTACGCCTGACTCCTTCTCGATGTACCGGACTTGCTCCTCAACCCCGTCCTCGAACACGCCTATCCCGAAATGGGTCAGCACTGCGGCTTCCGGACCAATGTCCGATATGAGCGCAGCGGCGGTCTCGGTATACATGTGCATGGGGATCCTCGTCCGGGTGGTGCACGTCAGGTTGATGATGAGCACCCTGGCGCCCCGGTGCACGCTGAAGAGGCGCTCGTCGATCTCGCTATCCCCTACGTATGAGATCATTCCCGCCCGGGTATCGAACCTGAAGCCCACGCCGTCAGGGTCGGAGTGCACGGCGGGGGTGGCCTCCACGGTCATGCCCGCTGCCTGGAACCGGTCTCCGGGCGCCACCTTTATGACCTCCCGGGGCAGGGATTGATGATAGGTGGAGATGGCCTGTGAGAACCTGCCGCCTCCTTCCAGGACCGACCGGGTGCCGACCAGTTTGCCGGAGTGTCGGTGGCCTCCCTTGGTCATGCCCTCGATGAGCATCTCCGCGTCCCCGTAGTGATCAGGATGACAGTGCGACACCATCACGCAGTCCGTCAGCGCGGGGTCCAGGTTCAGGGACCTCATGCCGGCCAACGCCGATGGTCCCGGATCGAGGTGCAGTCGTCCCCCGTCATTAATATATATTCCACCGGTGGCGCGGACCTGGTAAATGGTGGCGAAACGCCCTCCGCCCGTCCCCAGGAACGTAAGGCTGGTCATCGCTCCGACCTAATGGTCTGACCCCTACTCTATGCTTCCGCTCCTGATGACAGGATTATATACGGGCCAGGGGCATGGTCGAAGAGCATGAGAACCGTCATCAGGAATGGCCACATCGTCACCCAAAACCGCTCCCGCGAGATCATAAATGGGGACATATTGGTGGAGGACGGCCGCATCATCGGCATAGGGGAGGTCCGCGGCTCGGCCGACCGGGAGATCGACGCCACGGGCGACATCATCATCCCGGGGCTGGTCAACACCCACTCCCACGTTTCCATGTCCATCCTTAAGGGGCAGATCGATGACCTTCCGTTCGACAGGTTCCTTGACAAGAGCTTCGGCATCGACGCCCGGCGCACTGACAGGGACATCCTGGCGGGGGCGCGGCAAGGCTGCATGGAGATGCTGCTGAGCGGCACCACCACCTTCGTCGACCTGTACTATTCTCAGGATGTGATCGCCCGGGCGGTGGAGGAGACGGGCATACGGGGCATCCTGGGCTGGGCCGTGCTGGACCCCCAATACACCACGCAGTCGGGAACGCCCCTCGACAACGCCAAGCGCTTCCACCGCAGCCATGGCGGACGATCTCGCGTCATTCCGGCCCTGGGGCTGCAGGGGGTTTACGTCTGCTCCACCGAAACGTTCCTCGGCGCGAAGGAGTACGCCCTCGACAACGACCTCCTGTTGACCTTCCATCTCTCGGAGACGAGGAAGGAGGTGGTGGACTGCAAAAAGAAGGAGGGCAGGAGGCCCGCCGACTATCTTGCCGACATCGGCTTCCTTAACGACCATTGTCTGGCCGCCCATTCCGCCTGGCTAACCATAGCCGAGATCAGACAGCTGGCCAGGAGCGGCACCAAAGTGTCTACTTGCCCGGTGTCCAACATGAAGCTCGCCACCGGCGGGGTGGCCCCCCTGCCCGAGATGTTCCAGAACGGCGTGGCCGCATCCATCGGGACCGATGGTTCGACCACCAACAACTGTCTGGACATGTTCAGGGAGATGAGGACGCTCTCCCTGCTGCAGAAGGCCAATCGCTGGGACCCTACCGTCCTGCCGGCCCAGCAGGTGTTGGACCTGGCCACCATAGGGGGGGCCAGGGCGGTACGCATGGAGGGCCGCATCGGCTCGATAGAGATCGGCAAGCAGGCCGACCTGGTGATCATTGACGGCAGGTCCGCCAACCTGCGGCCGATGCGGCCGGAGAGCATCATCTCCAACCTCGTCTACTCGGCATGTGGGTCGGATGTAAGGACCGTACTGTGCGATGGAGACATCGTAGTGGAGGACCACCGCATGGTGACGGTCGATGAGGATAAGGTGCTGGCGGACGGCGAGGCGGCCGCCCGGGACCTCCTCGGCTGACCTCAGGAACATCGCGGGCGCCCGACCTCATCGATCGCGAGTTGGGCGTCTATATTATTGATGTAAAAGGGATGGTCCCACCTCCCGGATTTGAACCGGGGGCCTGCTGATATCGGCGGCTGAGAACCGGAAAGACCGGTAACCCACTACAGTCAGCCGCTCTAGCCAGACTGAGCTAAGGCGGGGTGACTCTGGTAATGCGGATACTGTATTTAGACCTTACCGAGCGCAGGCGAGAAAGACCACGATCTCGATCATGGGATGATGGTGGCAAAAGGGCATTTCAGAGACTCCCACAGACGTTCGATATAGCGTTCCATCAAGCAAATGAACACTCCCGACGTACAAGCCTAAGCATGGGCGAGACCTAGGCGAACTGGCGAAGGCCAGACAGATTGCCGAGTACGCGCTGCGCTCCTCCCTAGGACGGCAATGGTCGGTCGTACCTGGACAGGATGTAAGGGCCGCGCTGATGCCCCTCAGGCCCCGTCGTGAGCGACGACTACCTCAGGATGCAGTGAGTCAGTTCGCGGGAGCGTCAATGTCGGTCAGGCGGCTGCGAAAGCCGTTTTGCCAATTATTATATATCTATGGATACATGACATTGTCCGACAGAAGAGGTCGTTCCGACCTCCTTCGTCAGCGTGGTGCGAGATGGAAGGACCAGAGCTGGAAAAGGTCACGATACGGCTACCCGAGCGGTACGTGCGAGCACTGGACTTCCTCGTCAAGGTGGATGATTTTCCCTCCCGCTCCGAAGCCATCAGGGCGGCTATACGGGACTTCATCTATGAGCGGGTCGACATCGTGATGGATAAGGTCAAGAAGATGGAGGAGGCGGAGAAGACCCTCGCCGCCATGGAGATCTTTCAGGAAGAATACTTGAAAAAGTAGGGCTGCCAGAATGGGATGGGATGCACTTCAAGGCCCGTACCCACCTCCCCATTTTCTTTTTTTTAATACATCTGGGAGAAGCTCTAATCAAATAATGGCCTGAAGGGCCATGAGGGTGGAAGAGGTTTGCGGATTCCTCATCCGATATATCCCAGGTCCTCTCTGCGAGGCTCCACCGGGTTCTCTGCCTCCTTGAGCTTGGAGGTGATGAGATCTATCTGCTCCGCCTTGGTCTCTAGATCGGAGAAGTCGATCTGGACGTTCAGGATGTTGGCCAGGATTCGCAGCACGGCCTCGGCGCCCTTGGGATCTACGAAATATCCCGATGTCTCGCCCATCAGGCACACCGCCTTCTGGCCGGCGATCTTGCCCAGGCCAAGCAGCAGCCCGCTGGCCCCGACGATGCCAGAGCCCGGCTCGCCCTTGGAGAAGATGACCCCCTTCTCCTTCATGTCCTCCACCAGCTCCTTGGAGGTGGCGGCCCCCAGGACCCGCGGGGTCTCCACCATCTTGCCGATACCGTATCCGCCGAGAGTGAAGATCAGCGACACGTTGAACTTACTGGCAATGCCTAGCACGGCATCGGAGATGTCATACTGCCCCTCGGGCGTGAGGCCCTGGTAATCCCCCACCATGATGATGAGGTCCGGATGGTTGCCGTCGGCCTTGGAGTAGTAAAGTTCGTTGTTAACGAGCTTCACCACGCCCTCGTCGTCAACCACCACCTGGGGCGGGAAATGGACGGAATATATGTCAGCGAACTTGACGGCGTCTATCTGATCGAGAAGGTGTTCGGCGGCCAGCTTGCCCACGTTGCCCACGCCGGGGAGCCCCTCGACAAGGATGGGATTATCCAGCACCGGCTCTTCGGAATATATGACCTTGATCTTATCCATGTCTCTCGCTCTCCTTTCTCAATCTTCTCCTGTACTCTCCGTACCGGTCCTCCGGGGAGTACCGGGGCGGGATGGGAGTGTCGGTCCTAGTGCCGCAGAGGCCGCATTGCTCTGTCAGCGTGTACCTGACACACTTAGGACACTTTCTCAACGACGTTCGCATCTTTTAATCCTTCCGTAGGTGCCGTAAGCGTCCATCTTGGGATGAGGCAAGCTGCGAACTCATTTACCCTCGCGGTGGAAGGCCGCCTTGCCGCCGCATTCCTGTATCTTCTCGATGACGGCGGCGGTGACGTTCTTGAGCTCTTCCTCAGCGATCTTGTAATCGGGCGCCATAACAACGACGCGGTACCTTGGAGCACCGATATACTGTATCTTGGCCTGCTTGCTGGAGGCTTCGCCGGACATGAGGGCTTCCCGTATCCTGTCAACTCCGTCAGGTGCGGGGCATGTCATCTCCAGATATCCATCGATCTGGACATGCGGGGGCGTGACGTTCTCCTTGGCCACTTCGACGAACGTCTGAACCCAGTCACCCGAATGCCCCTCTTCCTCCAGGGATTCGGGGTGGGCGGCCACCTGCTCGAACGCTCCGAACAGGGTGCCATACGTGTCCATGATATCGTAGCCGAACTCCTCATATAGGGCGGCAGGCTCCTTGCCCATACGCTCCGCCACTATCTCCATGAGCTTCTCGGCCTTGTTCTCGTTCTTCCACTGCTGGATCTTCTCCCTCTTCTGGTGCTCGTTGACCGACTTGAGGGAAAGGTCGATATGGCCCTTGGACGAATCGACGCCCAGTACCTTGCACACGATCTTCTGTCCTTCGCGGACGTAGTCCCTAATGTACTTTACCCAGCCGGTGGCCACATCCCGTATGTGGATGAAGCCCTCCTTCCCACCGTACTCGTCTAGGGTGACGAAGGCCCCGAAGTTCTTGACGTTCTGGACCGTGCACACGACCAGTTCGCTTTCCTCGGGGAACTCGCTGGTTCGGACCATGTTTAATCAACAACCTCGACCAGTTCGCCGCGAAGCTCGCCCGCGCCACCCTTGGACTTGATGAGGGTGGACCCGCAGACGTTGCACGTCACGTTCATGGCGGGATTCTTGAACGCCACCTGCTCATTGCTGCAGTCGGGGCATCTTACCTTGATGAACTTACCAGTATTGGGATCGGCCATGGAAATCACTCCTCCAGCTCGAACTTCTTCGCCCTGAAGCAGGGCCTCTGATGCGCTTTCTTGCAGGTCTTGCACCGGTAGCGGAGGGCGACCCTCTTGGTAGGCTTCTCCCTACCCTCGGGCTTCGGCCTGGGGAAACCTCCGTAGCCGGAGGTTGCGCGCCTGAATCTCCTCTGCCCCCACTTGAGCTCACTGGCCTTTCTCTTCTTTACCCTTTCCACTTCATGGAGAGTGTGAGCCTTGCATTTTGGACAGTAGGTTTTGATGTTGTGAGGCATCTTCATGCTATCACCTAACGGAGTGGAGTGTCCTAATACGCATTTAATATTTAAACTATTACTGCACCCATCCTTCCACTGAACGGTCGGCCAGATAGTAAATGATCGCCCCCTCGCCGGCATGCTCCGGCGCCGGGGTCGGACCTGCGTGGGGACGGCGGTCCGCATGGCGGCGCGGCGTCCGGGAATGGGACATAACGAACGGCAATCGACGGTCACGGTATACGCACGAATATAAAAATAACGCCATTAGAAAACCATCTTCGTAAATATTGCTGGATGTTTATCGAACAGATTGAAAAAAGATGACTGGCCACCTCGCCTCGGAAGGTAGCTTCCCTCAAATCGATAAGCATATATATGCCCTGATAAATAATTGCTTAAGATAAATTATGAACGAAAGAGGATTCACCAAGAAGGATGAGACCCTTGTGAGGCTCCTCATGCGCACGGACATGCCAAAGAATGTCGCGAAGACCTTGGTTTTCCTACGCAAGAAGGAGGAGACCACTTCGGTAGAGATCGAGATATCTACCGCGCTGAGGCAGCCAGAGGTGTCCATCGCCATGCAGGAGCTGCGCCGCCGCAAGTGGGTGGTCAAGAGGGACATAAAGAAAGAAGGGAAGGGCAGACCGGTCCACTCCTACCGACTGGCGCTGCCGTTCGAAAAGATCATCGAGACGATCGAGAAGGAAGAACGGAAGAGGATGGAGGACATCGAGAACAACATCAAGGCGCTGAAGCAGGCCGCTCAGCAGTCCTGATATCGCCTCTCCCTTACTTCCACCCCTTCTTCTGTCCCTATCACGACACGTGAGGCCAGCCCCAGGAAGAGCCCGCTCTCCACCACGCCGGGTATGGAGTCGAGCTCGGCCTCCAGCCTCCTTGCGTTGTCAATGCCGCTGAACTTGCAGTCGTATATGTAGTTGCCATTGTCGGTCACGAACGGCGTGGCGCCGCCGCGCAACGCCGCTGTGCATCCCAGCTCCTCTATGGCCTCCTTGGTCCGGCCATGGGAGAATGGGGTGACCTCCACCGGCAGCGGTGTTCTGACGCCCAGCTTCTCCACGATCTTGGAGCTGTCCACGATGATGATCTCCTGCCGGGAGTGGTAGGCGACGATCTTCTCTCTTAACAGCGCGCCTCCCAGCCCCTTGATGAGCTGAAACTCGGGGTCGACCTCGTCCGCCCCGTCGATGGTGAGGTCCAAACGCTTCACCTCCTCCAGTGTCGAGATCGGTATGCCCAGCGACCGCGCCTGCCGTTCCGTCTCCAGGGAGGTGGGCACCCCCACCAGCCTGTGCCCTTCCTTTACCAGGCGGCCGATCTCCTCCACTGCGTACCTGGTGGTGGACCCGGTGCCCAGTCCCAGCACCATGCCGTCCTTCACATATTCCGTCGCCTTGCGCGCGGCCCGCCTCTTGGTCTCGTTCATTTTACCCCTCCGAAGGAGCGCTCGATCTCCTCGCTCAGACGGTCCACTATAAACCCGTTCACTTTCCTCCCCAGTTCGGCGCTGGCCTCGTGGGCCGCCCCCACATAGCCGCTGGGCATGGAGGTCTCGGGATCGGGGACGATCAGATACCCGTGGCTGACGTACCGCCCCTCGCCCTCGGCCCTCCGGGCCAGACCGGGCGCTATGTCCATCATCCTGGATGTCTCGACCAGCCCGCCGTGTCCGTCGCCCCTCTGGTCGACCGGATATTCCCGGGCCAGATCGTAATCGCTCAGCATCATCACCCTGACGTCGGGATGGCCTCTGACAATGGCCGCACAGGCCTGCTTGAGCGCCACCAGATGCGATGAGCCGGCGTGGCCGCTCAGGACCACCAACTTGTCCGCCCCGTTCTGGACCAGCGCCTCGAGGATGTCCTGGACCACCATCCTGGTGGTCTCCAGCCCTAGCGTCAATGTGCCGGGCATATCGCGGGTGGAGCTGTGGAATGCATATCTCAACGGCGGGGCCACCAGCCCCCCGACGCGCTTCGCCACCTCGTCCGCCACCATCTCTGGCTGGGCGGAATCGGTGCACAGCGGCAGGTGGGCGCCATGGGCCTCGGTGCCCCCGACCGGCAGGATCACGACCGGCCTGGACCCCATTCGCCTTTTGAACTCCGCTGAGCTCAGCTCATCCAGGCGCATCACAGTTCCTCCTTGTTCAACTGGATCAAAGGAGTGTCGCACACCGGGCATTTGCCCCGCTCGATGGAATCCCGGTCGAACCTTCTCTTGAGCTCTTGGTCGAGCTCCTCCAGCTTCTCCTTCTTTATGGTCCGTTGGCATCGAGGGCAATACATGGCTCCGCTACCGACACACCGATAATTATAATTGGCGAGTGCGGGCGCATCCATCTCCCGGACCGGGAACACCGCTTTCTGCCCTGGACCGGGCCCCGCGGCGTTGCACGGCACCTCGCTCAACAGCGTGCGGCATACCTCTCCAGGTGGCCCACGCCGTCCCCCCGGAGGTATGGGCGCCGGGGCAACGTGACCCATACGACCCGATAGGGTGGCTCTCCCATCGGCGGGCGACAGCGCCCTTAATCATTAAGACGGGCAGCACGATTGCTCCATCATGCGATTGGCCATACTCTTCTCGGGAGGCAAGGACAGTGTCTACGCCGCCTACACGATGGCGCAGATGGGACATGAGCTCGCCGCCCTGGTCAGCGTCGTGCCCTCCGATGAACATTCCTGGGTGTTCCACGTTCCCAACCTTCGGTTCCTTCCCGCAATGGCCGAGGCCATGGGGTTGCCTCTCTTCACTGAGAACAGCACCGGGGAGGAGGAGAGCGACCTGGGGGCGCTCCGAAAGGTGCTGACTGACCTGGAAGTCGATGGCGTGGTGACGGGGGCCATCGCGTCCGATTATCAGTGGGACCGCATCAACCATGTGTGCGAGGACCTGGGCCTAAGGACGTTCAGTCCCCTGTGGAGGAAGGATCAGGGGATGCTCATGGAGGACATGATCATGTCTGGCATCCGCTCCATCCCTGTGCGGGTATCATGCGAAGGGATGGACGGATCATGGCTGGGTCGGGAGCTTGACGTCGCCGCGCTGGATGGGCTGAGGGTCCTGTCGAAAAAGCACGGAATGAATTTGGCCGGGGAGGGCGGTGAGTACGAGACCCTGGTATTGGACTCCCCCCTCCACCGAGCCCGATTGGCGCTGATGGACGTCAGGAAGGAGATGTCCCGGGACGAGGGCAGCCTCGTCATCGGCAGCGTGGAGCTGGAGGTCAAGGATGGCGCATAGGTTCCCCGGAAGGGAGAAGGCCCAGCTCAGGGACGAAAGGCGAAGGGCGGTCCAGCCGGTCGAGGAGCTGATAGCCCGCATGTCCCTCAGGGCTGGCGAGATATGTGTCGACCTGGGGAGCGGCCCCGGATATGTCGCGATACCGTTGTCCCGCCTTACATCGGAGGTCATCGCGCTGGACGTCCAGAGGGAGATGCTCGAGGCATTGATGGATGCGGCCGGGGAGCAGGGCAACATCGATCCGGTGGTCGCCGATGCCGCCCACATCCCACTGGCCGATGCGTCGGTGGACCGCATCGTAATGATCAATGTGCTTCATGAGCTCGAGGACGCGGGACGCAACATCGATGACATGGCCAGGATGCTGAGGCCTGGTGGGCGCATATCATTGGTCGATTTTCCCAGGAGGCCGACCTCCATGGGGCCCCCGTTGGAGGAGAGGATCGACATCGACGAGGCGGTCAACCTGTTCTCCCGCTTTCGCGTCATAGGGCAGTGGGAGTTCAGCGAGTACTACCAGCTGGAGATGGAGAGGCCATGAGGCCTGCGGCGATGCTCCTGCAGACCTCCAGGATCTCATCGTAGTCGGGCTCCTCAGCCTGGATCACATCGCCGGCTATCCATCTGTACCTTACGATGCCGTCGCGGTCCACGATGATCACTGCTCGATTGCAGCGCCCCCCAAGATATCCCTCTTTCCCCAGCAGCAATCCGTAGGAAGAGCTGACGCTGCCGTCAATGTCCGATAGCTGGGGGAACGGCAGTTCAAGGCGTTCCCTCCATGCGGACATGACGGGGACGCTATTGGTCGCTAAGCCGACCACTTCCGCCCCCGCCGCCCGGAACTCCCCATACATCGTCTTGAGATGCTTCAGCTCCACCCCGCACATCATGCCGAACGGGGATGGATAGAACGCCAGCACCGCGATCTTATCCCTCAGTAGGTCGAGGAGCACAAAACGGCCCCCGTATGCCTCCGGCAGTTCGAAGGGAGGCGCAGGCTCGCCGACCGACGCAGAGTGATACACGATACATGCATGGTTATCTGAATAGAAAACCCTTCCCGTTGCCCGAATTTCCCGTTGGCCAGCATTGGCCTGGGGCGTGTCCGTGAGGCCTTCCTGGAGCGTCTGTTGAGAACGGGCTCCGACTAACTTTAATATAAAACTGTAACATACCGACAAATGATACGATGCCCCAGGTCAAGGACTACATGATCAAGAAGAAGGAGATCGTGACCCCTGAGGACTCCGTCTCCAGCGCCATCGAGCTGATGATCGAGAACGACATCGGGAGCGTGGTGGTGGAGGACGATGAGACGAATCAGGTAGTAGGGATATTCACCGAGCGCGACCTCCTTCGCCGCTACATGACCAACCGCAACCGGTTCGTCAACATGACGATCGGGGAGGTAATGACCAGCCCGGTCGTCACGGTGAGGAGAGATACTCCCCTGGCCGAGGCCGTCAAGTTGATGAAGGAACATGATGTGGGCCGCTTGCCCGTGGTCAACAAGGATGGCAAGTGCGTTGGCATCCTGTTCTGGAAGGACGTCTTCAATAAATTCTGCGTCGATAGGATCGAGTGATCCTCCGAGGCCACTGATCCGCGCGGCTCGCCGCCTTCCGGAGCGGTCATAGCCCTTGATTGAGAACATCGTGCCCGGCCGGACGGGCGCTCCTTTTTTCACAGCACTGATGGCCTAATCGAACGTTCGTATTTTTCTACGAATTATCGCAGATATGTTATCGTTTCCCACACTCGGCGTTTGTCGTATCTACGCACATAGCATTAAATTTGGAACCCTCTTTTCCTGCTCAAATCTACAATTGCTGGTTGATCTCAATGAAGTCTTTGTTCGAACCAGAATCTATTGCGGTGGTCGGAGCCTCAAGTGACGCGCGAAAGATCGGTCATATTGTTCTGAACAACCTCATTCAATCGAAGTTTCGTGGAAAGCTGTACCCCATCAACCCCAAGGCCGACGAGATCTTGGGTTTGCGTGCATATACCTCGCTGACGGCCATCCCGGGCAAGGTAGATCAGGCGATCGTATGCGTGCCCAGCACACTGGTGCCGTCGGTGATGGAAGAGGCCGGGATAAAAGGCGTCAATTCGGTGGTGGTCATCACTGCCGGGTTCAAGGAGCTCGGCAAGGAGGGTGCCCTCCTCGAGAAGAGGGTCGGAGAGATAGGGAAGAAGTATGGCATGAGGGTGCTGGGGCCCAACTGCATGGGCATGATGAACACCAACCACTGCATGAACGGAACGTTCACCAACATCCAGCCGGTGTCTGGATCGGTGGCAATCGCCTCCCAGTCTGGCGCGGTATGCAGCTCCCTGCTGGACTGGTCCACGGCCACTGGGGTAGGTTTCTCGACCTTCATCTCGGTAGGCAACAAGGTCGACGTCGACGAGGCCGACCTGCTGGAGTACCTGAAGGACGACCCCAACACCAACGTCATAGGTATGTACGTCGAGGGGGCCAACCGTGGCCGGGAGCTCGTGCGCCAGGCTCGCGAGGCCAGCAAGAAGAAGCCCCTCATCATCCTCAAGTCGGGCCGAACCAGCTCGGGTTCCAAGGCCGCCTCGTCCCACACCGGGGCGCTGTCCGGCAGCGACAAGGTGTACGACGCCGCGTTCCGCCAGGCCAATGCTCTGAGGGTCAACACCATCGATGAGATGTTCGACATGCTGCAGGTCTTCTCCAACATGCCGCTGCCCAAGGGCGACGGTCTCGCCATCGTGACCAATGCGGGAGGTCATGGCGTCATGGCCGCCGATGCCTGTTCCGATCACGGGCTTACTCTGGCATCGTTCGAGAAGGAGACCATCGACAAGCTGAAAGACTATCTCCCCGAGGCTGCCAACTGTTACAATCCTGTGGACGTCCTGGGGGACGCCTCGGCGGACCGCTATGAGTTCGCCATCAAGGCCGTGATGGACGACCCCAACGTCTCCTGTGTGGCGGTGCTCCTTGCCCCCCTGGACACGGTGGACATCTCCGCAGTGGCCAGTAACTTGGCCACCTTCGCCGGCAACGTGGACAAGCCGGTGGTCGGAGCGTTCGTGGGGGGCACCAAGACCAACGCCGGCATCCAGCTGGTCCAGGAGGCCAACATCCCCTGCTATGATTCCCCGGACAGGGCCATAAGGTCCCTGGGCGCCATGGTGCGCTACCGGAAGATGAGGGACAACGCCGGAGATGATGCCCCGGTGGTCATGGAGGGCGACAAGGCGAAGGTGAAGGGAACCATCGCCGCCGTGAGGGCGACCGGCCGCACCTCCATGAGCGAGAGCGAGGGCAAGGAGATACTCAAGGCGTATGGCGTGGCGGTCCCGGAAGAGGTCACCTGCGCCACCGCTGAGGAGGCCGCCAAGGCCGCCGCCAGGATAGGCTTCCCAGTGGTCATGAAGATAGACTCGCCGGACATCGCCCACAAATCCGACGTCGGCGGGGTCAAGGTCGGGGTGGCGTCCGAGGAGGATGTCAAGGCCGAGTTCGAACTGATGATCTCCAAAGTGTCGGCCCGCGTGCCCGGCGCCCACATCAACGGCGTCACCATCTGTCAGATGGTCAAGGGGAGGGAGGTCCTCATCGGAATGACGAGGGATGACCAGTTCGGCCCGGTCATCACGTTCGGCCTGGGAGGCGTGTTCGTGGAGATCATGAAGGATGTGACGCAGAGCATCGCCCCCCTTACCCGCAGCAACGTGGACAACATGGTAAGGTCTATCCGTTCATATGCTATTCTAACCGGCGCGCGCGGGGGGAAGGCCGCCGACATAGAATCACTGAAGGACGTGATCTTCAGGATCGCGCAGATCGCGCTCGACTTCCCCGAGATATCGGAGCTGGAGATCAATCCGGTGATGGTGGGGGATGAGGGCAAGGGCACATATGCGGTCGATGCCCTTGTAGTACTGAGGAGGGAGAACTGATGAAGACGATATTCTTGAGTTCGATGCTCGAGTACTCTGGTAAGAGCACGATAGCTCTAGGCCTGGCCAAGAACTTCGAGGGCCGGTTGGGCTACTACAAGCCCTTCCGCGAGGAAGTCATGTGCGTGGAGCGGCGCGTGGTCGACCGCGATGCTCACATGATGAGGCGGGCTCTGAACCTAGAGGTGAGCGAAGAACTGCTGTCCCCGATGAAGTACGACATCTTCAACCCGGTCAGCATGGAGAGCGTGGTGGCAGGCTTCGATAGGGTAAAGGACGACGTCGACTGCATGCTGGTGGAAGGCGCTCAGTTGTTCAGCACCGGAGCCCGGCATAATCTCGATGGCATGTCCATCGCCATGGAGCTTGGGGCCGATATCGTACTGGTCGCCCATGGCACCCCCGACGCCCTGGACAAGGTCATGATCCACGACCGCCTCGCCCGGGCCAATGGCCAGAAGCTCAAAGGGGTCATTCTCAACATGTGTGACGATCCCAGGGTGGTCAAGATGATGGAGAGCGCCGGGGTGAACGTCCTGGGCTGCATACCCACCGTTCAGGAGCTCAACTATCCTCGCGTGAAGGAGTTCGTGGAGGGCCTTAACGCGGAAGTGCTGGCCGGCGAGGAGGGCCTCAACCGCAGCGTGGAGAAGGTCATGGTCGGCGGCATGACCACCGAATCGGCCCAGAAGGAGATGCGCCGGCTGACCCACAAGGCGCTCATCGCTGGAGGGGACCGCTCGGACATGCTCATGGCCGCCCTGGCCACCGATACCTCCTGCCTCATCCTGACGGGAGGCCTTTACCCCGACCAGACCGTCCTGGTCAAGGCCGATGAGATGAAGGTCCCCGTCCTGCTGGTGGGGCACGGAACTCAGGTCACAGCTGACATGGTGGACAAGCTGGTCACCCGCATCGACCCCTCCGACAACGCCAAGATCGAGATGGTTGCGGAACTGGTCAGGCGGCACGTCGACCTGGATGCCGTCTGGGAGTGAGCGGAAACCTCTTATCGTTCAGCCGCACCGGCCCACGGTGCGGCGAACATTCTCATTCAACGCCTGGACCGATGCAACAGGCACGGCTGTTCCTGCCGGAGGCGCCGTTGAAGCATGCTCGCGCGCTTTCCCGCATTTTTTCTAATAGTCCCTATTGAGATTATTCACTCGGTTCTCATGAGGATCGAGATCTATCACGCTTCGAAGTACGGCAACGGCAAAGAGGTGGCCGAGGAGCTGAGGAGGCTGCTGGAGGCGAAAGGCCATCATGTCAGGGTGCAACACATCAAGGACGCTTCGCCCAGTTCTCCGCCAGATGCGGACCTGTATGTGTTCGGCTCCCCTGGACGGATCGGCAAGCCCATCGGAGGGATGCGGCGTTTCCTGAAGAAGGTGAACCTGCCCGCTGGGACCAGATATGCCATTTTCTCTACCGAGATCGCCCCCCGGCCTGACAAGGATGGAAGGATGCCCACCGAGGAGGAGATAGCGAAATGGCAGCGCATCCAGCCCCTGATGGACGAGCCTCTCCGATCCAAGGGCTTGAAGAAGGTGACAGGCACGAAGGTCTACGTGAACGATGTGAAAGGGCCGCTGGAGGAAGGCTGGCGGAAGAAGGTCGAGCAGTTCGCCGACGCCCTGGCAGACCATCCATGAGGGCTTGCTGATACGACCTGCCAGATATGGTTGCCGCCAGACCGGACGCTCTGCCTCCAGCCACATGGATGAGAGGAACCTCAACGACCCCTATGTAAAGCGGTTCAACCTTCTCTGCCTGAGCGCATGAGGGATGATGGAAAACCTTGGGAAAAAATGAGGGGAAGGCGTTTCAGTCCAGGACCGTGACGTTGGAATGGTACTTCACAACATCGAGGATCCAGCGTTTGTCGCCCTGATCGCCGTATTTGATCTCGCCGATCCTCTTCAGCTCACCATCCACCGCCTTGTGGACGTGGCAGACGCCGCTCTCCTTGCCCTCATCATTGATGAACTTCAGTCTAAGCTCCATAGTATCACCTCTTGAAGTAGACCTCGTGGAAGATGCCTACCGTTACCTCGGGCCCTATCTCCTCCACATCGGAGCGGCTTGAGATCATGATCTTCCTCAAGGCCGCCCTCTCCTCGGCGTTCTCGTACTCGATGTGCCCTATGGGGACACGGCAGGTGAACGATTTACGGAGGTATATGACCAGGCGGCCGGCGTCCTCCCTGCCCTCAAAGGGTTCAAAACGCATCGATGTCAGCATAATGGCATCCGAACCCGGTAATGCGCATTCTTATTATAAACGCTGGGTCGACGGTTAGCCTTTTGACGTGTGGCCGACGTCCCAATCCTCATCTGTCCAGACCGAAACGCCCCCCGTTCCGTGTAGTGAGTGGCGAGGGCACGATGTGAGCTAGATTTAATAAACGGTTCAGCCTGCTGCTGCCCGACCTTAATGACCACGCTCTCCGCCAAGCCGTGGCTGCCGATGCCCTTGCGGTACACGGAGGCATCATGGGGGCGGCGCTAATGGGCCCTAGGCGCGGCCAAGGTGAACCTGCCGATGCTAACGATCCGCATTAACCAATAATTGAGACCGTCCGTTCGGCGCGAAGCATCGGGCGCGTCCCAAGGCCGTCAGTCCTCAAGGGACAGATGGTTCATTATGTCCTCTCTCGAGACCATCCCCACAACACGGTCATTCTCAATGACGGGGATGCTCCTCAGCGAGAACTCGACCATATGGTCGACCACGGTCTGCAGTTTGTCGTTCGGGGAGACGGATACGACCGCCGTGCGCATGACGTCCGAAACCTTCTCGGAAAGAGTGTCCCAGAAGTTGCTCCTCCGGAACTTCGTTCCGAAGCTGAAGGCCCGCAATAGGTCGAGCTTGGTCATGATGCCGACGACACGCCCGCCGCTCACCACGGGGAAGGCGTTGTAGTCGTATTTCCGGAAGATCTCATGAGCGTCCTTCAAGGTGGCCTCGGGAGCGATGGCCACCACATCGCGGCTCATGATCTCAACCACCCGGATATCCTTTATTATCTTTTTTACCATCAAAAATATAACTATATCCCGTCTTTTTTATTTTACGCTCCTTTCATAGCCCTTTCACGAAATGATGCTCGCCCCCGTCGCTGAACGTCGCTCGATGTAACGTGGGCGACGGGCTTTCGATGGCCGGATGGTCCGGCCCGCATGCTCCGAATCGAAAAAGGCCCATCGTCCTTCTCTTGGTCGAAAGGGCATGTGAAGCGTCTAACTCGGCTCGGCCACCTCGTCCAATCCCCTGCATCGTTCCATGCCCGCTCGGCGATCATATCATCCTGACCCCGCCGGTTCTATGGCTATGATCGCGGTCATGCCCATGCAAGAATGATCCAGCCATTTCGGAGGTCCACATCGGTCAGCCGGATGTGGCGTCTAAATGCCTCGCCCAATATCGCTATCAGAGGCCCCGGGAACGTCGCCGTCGAGAATGACTCGCATCACAGAATGCGCGAACGCCGATATCGTTCGCCCGTTCTTACCTGCCTACAAGAATGGAGGCTCCAGCCGGCCGATGACGCCATTTACTCGCCTGGCCGCATTCTGGGAGCCGTTTCCTCTCTCAATCGTTCGGCAGGGTCTCGGGCGATTACTTCATCACTCGAGGTCTCTCTTGCGTGTTACGATTTATTAAAAAGTATTAATTATCTTATTCCACATGTACTGCCCGGATTGGGTTGCCCCTATGGACTGGCTCCCAGAGAATATCATAAGGGGATTTGAATGGAAAAACAAAAAGCTTACATATTGGCAGTGGTGGCGCTCGTACTTATCGCTGCAGTGGGTGCCGCCCTCATCCTGAACGGAAACGGCACCGATGCGACTGGAGCGGAGAGTGAGGTCACCGATGCGTTGGGAAGGACCGTAAACATTCCGGAAGAGATCGACTCCGTCTTTTGCGTCGGAGCGTGTTCCCTTCGACTCGTTTCGTACTTTGACGCGGTAGACAAGGTGAACGCGCTGGAGGCTGACGGCACCTTCAACACCCGCGACGACCAGACGTACTACCTCGTCAACAAGGAAACGTTCTCTCCGTTGCCCCGGGCGGGGACCGATGCGGAGAGCATTGTCAAATTGAAACCAAGCATCATCATCACGTCCACCGCCAATGACGCGGCGGCAGCGAACGACCTGCAGTCCAAGACCGGCGTCCCCGTCTACGCGATCAACGCGAACCTCGAGTTCGGGGAGGAGTTCTACAAGCAGATATCCTCGCTAGGGACGTTGTTCGGAGAGGAGAAGAGGGCAGCGGACCTCAACAAGGGCATAGCCGGCCTGATAGAGGACATAACTTCCGATGCGTTGGTCGACAACCCTGCGACAGCTTACGCCAGCGGGATGTTCTATTACGGGGGCGCTTCCTTGCTGAAAGCATCCGGGAACTACCTGCCGTTCGATTACTCCAACCTCACCAACGCCATGAAGGCAGCCGAAAACGGTCAGCCATATATGATCACGCTGGAAACGCTCATCGAAGCCGACCCGGACTACTTCTTCATCGACAGCATCGGCCTGAGCGGTTGCATCGCGTCCATCAATGAGCACATATCAAAGGGCACTGGCCTGGATAAGGTGTCCGCGATATCCCATGAGCGTATCTACTCCACGATGGTCTACAAGTGCTACGGCACGAACTGGGAGAACCAGTTGATCAACGTGTACTTCGTGGCGTCCAAGGTCAACGGTGGATCATCCTGGGTCTTCGAAGAGAAGGCCAACGAGATCATCCAGCTGTTCTACCCGCACACCACGATGACCTACTCGGATATAGTCGACGGTCAGAGCGGCAGCGGATGCGCCAAGGTGACCTTGTAAACCCCTTATCAAACCCTTCTTTATCCAAGGTTTCGGGTGGTGGACGGATGACTGGTGGAATCACCGCCGATCGCGGCGGACAGGACAATTTTGACATCTATGCGGATGCCGGCGAAGAGAGCTCCGGGATCTCAAATAGATACATGGGCTACGTGAAGGGCAAGTGGTTCATCATAGCTGTCGGGCTGGTCATCCTCCTCGCATGCATCGTCTTGGCCGCTCATAACGGCCCTATCGATATCTCGTTCGCCGATGTCCTCAGGCATCTGTTCACCCTTGACACGAGCGGACAGGGGGGCGTCATCTGGAACATACGCATGGTGAGGATAATCGGCGCGGTGCTGGCCGGTGCTGGCCTTGCCGTCGCCGGCGTGGTAATGCAATGCATCTTGCGCAACCCCCTGGCCTCTCCGTACACTCTTGGGATCTCCAGCGCCGCGGCGTTCGGGGCGTCGTTCACCATCATCTTCCTGAGCGCCGGCTCCAGCACATCGTCGGGCGTATCGATCAACAACCCGTACGTCACGACCACCAGCGCCTTTCTCTTCTCTCTTCTGGCCACCGCCGCGATCCTGCTGTTGACCCGGATCACCAAGGTGAGCGCGGAGACCATGGTCCTGGCCGGGTTGGCGATCAGCGCCATGTTCTCCGCCGGGCTGTCGTTCATGCAGTACATCGCGACCGACTCTCAGCTGGGCAATATCATATTGTGGATGTTCGGAGATCTGGGCAAGGCCACTTGGTCCTGGGATTTTCTGATACTCATAGTCTTTCTCCCCGTGGCCCTGTACATGTTCTACCGGCGATGGGACTACAACGCCATGGAGGCCGGTGAGGATAGTGCGAAGGGGCTGGGCGTGAACACCGAGAGGGAGCGAATGCTGGGGATGGTCCTCGCCTCGCTCCTCAGCGCCGTAGTGGTCTCTTTCTTCGGCATTATAGCCTTCATCGGTCTGCTGGCCCCACACATCGCCCGCATGCTCATCGGAAGCGACCATCGGTACCTAATCCCACTGTCCATACTCATCGGCGCCACCATCATGACAATCGCGGATGGGGTCGGCCAGGTGGTCCTATATCCTTCGGTCGTTCCCGTGGGCATCATCACGTCGATGCTGGGCGGACCTCTGTTCATTTACCTGCTGATCAGGAGGTACAGGAATTGACGTTCTTCGATGTGAACGGCATCAAGTTCTCGTACCGCAGCAAGAACGTGCTCGACGGCGTGACGTTCAGCATATGCGAGAACGACGTGGTGGCGATCCTCGGCCCCAATGGCGCAGGTAAGACCACCCTTATGAAGTGCCTGAACAGGATCCTCGTCCCCGATGGCGGTTCGGTCCTCATCGAGGGCTCCGATCTTCACACGATGAGCAGGAACGAGATCGCGAGGAATGTCAGCTACGTCGCCCAGAAGGGGGATACGTCACGGATGACAGTGTTCGACTCCGTCCTGCTGGGAAGGAGGCCGCACTTCGAATGGGACTTCACCGAGAAGGACCTGCGTCTGGTGGAGAGGGTCCTGCACCTGTTGGGGCTGGACGAGATCGCCCTCAAGTACGTCGACGAGATCAGCGGAGGAGAATACCAGCTCGTGCAGATCGCAAGGGTCCTGGCGCAGCAGCCTAGGATAATCCTCATGGACGAACCGACCAGCAATCTGGACCTCTCGAACCAGCACATGATCATGCATGCGATAAGGCGCATAGTCAAAAGGAACCATATGGCCGCGTTCCTGGCCATCCACGACCTCAATCTGGCCGTTCGGCATTCGGATAAGTTCATCATGATGAAGGGCGGGACCGTCTTCGCCGCGGGCGGTCACGAGGTCATCAACCGGGAGAACATGCGCGCGGTGTACAACATAGACGCCTACATTGAACAGGTAAAGGGGATACCAGTGGTCATCCCGGTTTGATCGGAGACGATTTCATGCGAAGCAAGAATGTCAACCCGAAGCAGAAGAGCTTCTTCAACGAGCGGGCAGGCATATGGGACGAGATCTGCATCCACGACCAGAAAAAGGTGGAATATATCGTCCGGAAGATCGGTGTGATCGGCGACGAGAAGGTCCTTGACGTCGGCACGGGGACCGGGGTCATGATCCCGCACTACGTCAGACATTTGACCGGAGGGAGCGTCGTCGCCGTGGACTACTCGGAGAGGATGATCGAGATGGCGCGGTCTAAATTTCCGGCAAAGGACTTCCCGATGATCACTTATGTCGTCTCGGACCTGTACGACCTCAGGTATGAGGAAGCGTTTGACCTCGTGGTATGCTATTCCTGCTTCCCTCACTTTGTGGACCAGCCTCTGGCCATTGAGATATTGTCCCGAGCGTTGAAGAAAGGTGGGCGCCTGGTCGTAGCCCACTCCGATTCGGCCAAGAAGATCAACGGCGTCCACATGTCCGGTGGGGTGGAGATATCCAACGACTTCCTGCCGTCGATGGGGGGGCTGAGGAGCATGATGGCCGAGAACCACCTGGCGGTATCGTTCGAACAGGATGATGACGATTATTTCATCTGCATCGCCATCAAGGGTTGAGCTTCGGCGATGCCCTTGCGGTTTCCGGGAGGGAGGTGACTGGATGAATTATTGGTGGGTCTGCCCGGACCTCGCACACCCGGCCATCCAGATGGTGCGTTCTATGATTCAATAGCGGTTTCTAACGCTGGCCAAATTGATGCTGAAGCCATTCTACCCTCCCCCCTTACTCCCGTCCGAGAGGGCGGGGGGATTTCTTCTCACTCTCACTGCCTCGACATGATCGAGGCCTTCTCATTCGTCTCGGCTTGGGACCTCTATCTGATCTCCCTAGCCGAGTCTTCATCGATCATTGTCATCGGATCATCCGAGGACCCGGAGAACTGCCTCCGGTCTTGTGTGTGTGCGTGTGAGTGTGTGCGTGTGTGTGCTAGTCCTGTAGAGGATAGGCAGCAGACCGCATCATCAATGATTGTCCCTAGAGAGGGTAGCCAGTAGGTGTGACAGAGGGGTTTTGAGCGGTTCGTGGGACCTCGTTCCTCGTTCCGTTCACCCCCTCGTTACCCCCACGCTGCCTGGGACGGCCACACGGTGCCCTAGCGTAAGCGCTGCCATAGCTGACAGCCTCAATGCCAGCGCTGCCAGAGCGGCGCTCGCTCTGAAATGGGCACACACGCACACACACTCACAAGAGCAGTATCAACGGAGATACGAAATGAAGCCAAACGTAGACGACGACTTTAGGGAGTTTTCGTACGGAGCGCTGCTCATCGAGATGGACGATCGCCTGCTCGATACAGGACGGAACACAATCTCTCGCAAGGACATCGTGATGATCCTCCGCGCTGTTTTCGGGTTCGAGGATACGAGGACTCACCGCGCCAAGATCGAGATGCTAGATGCCAAGAGATACGTCAAGCAGATCAACAAGACCTCTTACAGGATAACTGAGCTTGGTTATGAGAGAATGAGATTGGCGAGAGGCCTGTCCCCCGAGGTGGCGAGAGGTGTGCCCCCGGAAGCCAACACGGAGGCCCCTGTCGCCATCGAGTCCACCCATTCAGAGGTATATGAGCCTAGCGAGCAAGGCATCGAGAAGGGCGTCACTGATTATCTGAACGCCCTCCGGGGGGGTGGGGCATGATCGCCGATCGCGTGCGCGTGAGCGTCATCATCGACCCTTTGACCCGACCGGCCGTCAAGCAGCATGTCCTTTGTTCATCCGCTGAGTGCGGCTGGCGGGGAACCATCGCCGAGACCCACATCGACAAGACGCGCGTCCGGCGATATAATCATCTCTACATCGTCTGCCCATCGTGCGGCAGTGAGCTTATCGACCTCTCGACCAACGAGCCGAGGAGGTGGCTGTGATGAGTCATTGCGACCCTGCCGCCATAGACGTCGCCAGGATCTTCTTATCGGACGATGAGCGAGAGGTCTATCATGTCACCCCTGTCTGCCAATTGACCGGTCGGCCCGGTGCGCTGCTCCACCTGGAGGATCGCGACATGCCGACCTGCCCCAGCTGCGGCGAGCGAATCCGGCCGAGTGAGAAGGGGCGCTTCATCTACTACCGCGTCAGGGATGACCCGAGCCCCCGCCTCATCACCAGGTTCGCTCATGATCGATGCCTGCGCAAGCTCATGTTCATCCGACCGACCGATGGTAAGGGAATGGGCAACGTCTGGGTGCCGAACTACGGCGAGCTCGGGAGCGTGTTCTGATGGCATATCTGCTCTGTCAGGAGCCGGGCCCGGCCATCGCCGAATCGTTCCGGCTGGCCAGCCAGGGTCAGCGTGTTGCCGTCGGCCGTGAGGATGGCATGTGGCACGTCAGGATCCTCGGTTCTCAGGAGGCGAGACCGTGAACTGCCCCCTCAAACCGTGCATCGAGTGTCAGGGCACGCTGGGCCTCATGGTCGAGACACCCTGCCCCAACTGCCCCCTGGGGGTGACCGTGTGAGCCGACACCTGGTGGACATGAGCACCGAGGACATCCCCGTGTGCGAGAACTGCCTCAAGCAGCGCGGGAAGGTCGTCTGCATGGTCAAGACTGGTCACAAGGGAACGGTCGGCTGGAGAGGCCGCTTCGAATGTCCAGAGTGCGGCGAGTCCGGCATATCTGCCAGAACGGTGGACAATCCCTACCACCGCCTCGCCTCCGAGATCGTGCACGACCTTGCCGCTAAGGGCCTTGACCTTGACGACATACGATGCGTGGTCGATAGGGCCCTCTGGATCACCGAACGCCAGTATGTCATCCAGGCCCGACGCTCTGCCGAGGAGGACCTCCGGCACGATGCCGTCTCCCGCCTGGAGGAGATGCGGACGGCCACCATCCGGGCCAACAACCAGCGGTCGGAGGACGAGCTCGTGGCCAAGGTCCTCGGCCCAGCCGAGGGGAGGATAGCATGAGCCGGATACCTCACTATCGAGCAAGGCCAGATGGAGGCATGGAACCCTTCATCCCCTACAGGCACCAGCCTTGCAACGTCACCTGGTGCCTGAGCAATCAGGGAGGTGGCTGCGTCAAGAGGTTCAGCATGGGCCAGATGCCCGCCGGTTATGGTACTCCTAGATGCCCTGGCCTACAGTGCACACCTCCTGCATCCCCCAGGCAAGAGAGACCGAAATCTCGTCGAACAGTGGTCTGGAGAGGCACGCAGACCAAGATCGACGGAGGTGATGGGAAATGACGACGCTGGACGCGTACATCGAGTACGATGACGCTCCCCTTAGTGACCTACCGACTGAGGACCTCCACACCGTGGAGGGCATGCGCCGCCGCAAGGAAGCGATGGAGGCCAGGCGGCCGAAGGTCCTCGGTAGGGACATGCTGCGGCTCGACCGCCAGGCGTTCGTGTCCGAGTACCGCCGCCGGTACGGGATCATGCCGTCCGCCGGGGAGTGGATGGCCTGGTATGACTTCGATAAACGACGTCTGGAGGCTCGCCGGCGCGACCACAGCATCAAGACAAGGGGTGAGCGGCGATGACCGCCCAGACGCCGCTCGAACGTGCTCAAGCAGAACGTGACCGGCTGCACCGCCGCGTCATGTATGAGTTCGGTTCGCTGCGCGAGGTCGATACATACGCCAATGCCGGCCGGCAGGACGCCATCGAGCTGCGCCGCGAGTACCGCGAGGCGCTCAAGGCCCTCCGAGCGGCCAAGGCCGCCGCCGGGGGTGATCAACAATGATCGCCCCCGTCAGGCGGCGCTACGCCTGCCCGGACCCGTGCATCTACAACTGTGCTATCGAGACGACGTCCCAATATGTCCAAGATCCCATCCAATGTCCCTACGGTCGTGGATGGCTGTATGGCTGGCTGCTGTTAGAGCCGGCCGGGGGTGACCAGTGATGCCGCTCAGAAAGCTCCACTCGCATGGCTGCCCGCATCACTGCTGCGAGCTAGATCTGTTCGAGTCGATGCCGCACGAAGACGCCGGCGCACGGTTCGACGTGGTGAGCTGGTATTGCCCCGAATGCCGCCAGGTGTTCACATTCCTGAACCCGGCGGACGAACCGGTCAGTGACTGGCCTGATGGTGATGACGGCCTGGGAGGTGAATGACATGGGCGCTCGTCCAGCCTGCTATGGTCAGCATCATGACGATGACCGATGTGACGACTGTTGTCATTACGATGCCTGCCTGGAGGCAGCATTCCGTCAGGAACTGGGTACGACTGGCATCCCAGAGCAACACTTGCCGGCCATCTGGGAGGCCCTTGCTACGACACGGGAGGCGATCATGGAAGCCACCGGATTGGAGCTGGCGGTCGAGGCGCACATCGAGCGCATACGCACCTCGCACCGGGGGAGGGAGTATGTCAGGCACTGAGAATTATATCCGCTTCGAACCGGTCCCGCGCCCCGGCCGCAAGACGGAGATCTATCGCGTCATGTCGGTCCACTACGAC
>ENA-UOOM01001116-UOOM01001116.1-fermentation-metagenome-genome-assembly--contig:-NODE-1116-length-26985-cov-19.131192_pt1 | contig 26985 bp, 29 predicted proteins | sample MGYA00245781_ERZ724031 | MGnify/ENA primary metagenome ERZ724031 (study PRJEB28704, sample SAMN03018317) | fermentation metagenome | biome: anthropogenic terrestrial biome; feature: soil... | reverse complement strand
GTCTGTAAACATAATTTTCTGAAAAACTTATGCCAAATGTTTGTTTACTAATATCAATTCCTTAAATTTGTTCAAAGAAAAATATTTTAAGAAAAGGTAATGCCACTGCTATAATTTATCCGTTATAAACTAAAGTCCTTAGATTTAATAGAAGATAAAGAAATTGGCTTACGGAGCTGTTTTGAGACAAAAGGCAAACTTTAACCTATTCTTTAAACCGTTCCGGATACTTTTATTAAAAAATACAAAACGACAATTTATAATATACTCATAACAGTTAATTTTTAGTTATCCCGGCAAATGATAGTAAGAAATCTAAAAACTCACAATATTTAATTTTAAACAAGCTCTTCATCGATGAAAAAACTACTTTCTATCCTCACGATCAGCCTGGCGATCATCAGTGTTTCAGCAATGGATGACGCTCGCATGTTACGTTATCCGGATATCAACGGTAACCTTATATCATTTGTTTATGCAGGCGATATTTGGTCAGTCCCCACCACAGGAGGAACAGCCAAACGACTAACATCGCACGAAGGAATCGAACTTTTTCCTAAAATCTCTCCAGACGGCAAATGGATTGCTTTCTCGGCAGAATATTCCGGCAGCCGACAAATCTGGATAATGCCTGCTGAAGGCGGTGCTGCCCGCCAACTCACATTTTACAATTCAGAAGGTGTAATGCCGCCTCGAGGTGGTTTCGATAACGTAACGCTCGACTGGACGCCCGACAGTAAACGTGTTCTCTTTCGTGGCAATCGCACAACATTTGGCGACCGGAACGGAAAATATTTCACGGTTAGCATCGATGGTGGATTTGAGGAACCACTACCTATCGTGAACGGTGGCTTTGCCTCTTTTTCACCTGATGGTACACAACTCTGTTTCACACCTGTTGACCGCGAATTCCGTACATGGAAACGCTATAAAGGAGGACGCGCAACAGAGCTTTGGACTTATAATATCAAAAAAAACACATCGGAACAGATCACGAAATGGACCGGAAGTGACCAATGGCCCACGTGGCATGGCGAAAATATTTTTTACGCATCTGACCAAGATACACGACTGAACATCTGGCGATACAACACGCGCACTAAAGAAAACTTGCAACTGACGCACCATAAAGATTTCGACGTAATGTGGCCTTCAGGCAATAACGGAAAACTGGTGTATGAAAACGGTGGGTTCCTCTATGTCATGGATTTGACATCAGGAACATCCAACAAGATCAGCGTTTCTATCAACTATGATAACCCCAATCTTCTGCCCTATTTCCGCAACGTTAGAGATTTTATAGGAAGATTTTCACTTTCACCATCCGGAAAAAGAGTTCTGTTGGAAGCACGGGGCGACATTTTTTCGATACCGGTGGAAAGCGGTGAAATCGAAAATTTAACTAACACGCAGGGTATTCGTGAAGTATTTCCCGTTTGGTCTCCTGATAGTAAACAAATTGCCTACTTTTCCGATGCAACGGGTGAATACGAAATGTACCTGCTCGAAAACCGAAAAGGCGCTCAGCCCAAACAGCTTACAAAGAACTCAAGAGCATGGAAGAATGCGGCAGAATGGTCGCCAAACAGTAAGCATCTGGCATACAGTGACCGTACAATGACATTGTGGCTGGTAGATGCTATTACAGGTAAACAAACCGCAATTGATGAAGCATCAGCCGAAGAAATTAGTGATTATTCCTTTTCTCCCGACGGTGATTGGGTAGCTTACAGTAAATCGTCACCTAACTACCAATCGGCGCTGTGGGTTTACCAGATTTCAACCGGAAGAAGAACGCAACTGACCGATGCACAGTTCTCTGACGGGAATCCGGCTTTCAGCCGTGACGGGAAATTCCTATTTTTCGTTTCGAACCGTGATTTCAACCTGTCTTTCAGCAGTTTTGAATTCGACTATCTTTATAACAATGCCGGAAAAATTTTTGCTGTTCCGCTACGAAACGATGGCTCAACGCTCACAACCTACAAAAACGATACAGAGACGCTCATAGAAGAAAAAACCGTTCCGGCTGAACCCGATGACAAAAGCAAATCGGCTGTCAAGATACAAATCGATTTCGATAATATTCAAAATCGCATCGTAGCGTTGCCCGTTTCAGCCGGGAGTTACCGTATCATCGGAGCTGTAGACGAAGGTTTGTTATTTGCTGCTGAGAACAAAATCATGCGTTACGACATCAAAAATGAGAAGACCGAAGAAATCTTGGATGGAGTTGGCAATGGCATATTAACTGCCGATGGAAAGTCTTTTATCTATCGTTCAGGCAACGATTACGCTGTAGCAAAGAATCAGCCCGGACAAAAAGCGAATTCCTCGAAAATTGATTTATCGAACCTTACTATGAAAATAGAACCACGGCAAGAGTGGAATCAGATATATGCCGATGCTTTTCGTATTTTTCGCGATTATTTCTATGTAAACAACCTACACGGAGTAGATTGGGAAGGAATTCAGAGAAATTATGGTGAAATGCTGCCGCATGTGCCAAGTCGTTTCGATTTGGATTACATTCTGAACGAAATTGTGAGCGAAACCAATACCGGACACGCTTATGTTGATTGGGGAGATATTTCCCGTGTTGAGAGAATAAACGGTGGTTTACTCGGGGCCGAATTGGAAGCCGATTTGCAAGCAAAACGATACAAAATCAAGAAAATCTATCCGGGTGAAAATTGGAACGAAAGCCGCCGTTCACCTCTTACCGAAACCGGAGTAAACATAAAGGAAGGCGATTATATAATCGCCATAAACGGCAGAGACCTCACCACCGACTCAAATCCATACGAATTGCTGGAAAATCAAGGCAACAGACGTGTGGAGCTGACTGTAAACAATTCACCATCCACATCGGGGACACGAATATCAGTAGTAAAGACCATTACTAACGAGCAGGAATTACGCTACATGGATTGGGTGCAGGAACGTCGTGCGATGGTAGATAAGCTTTCGGGCGGACGCATCGGCTACATCCACGTACCCAACACTTCTGTAGAAGGAAACCGCGAATTGTTCCGTGGAATGTACGCATTCAATGATAAAGATGCGCTTATTATTGACGATCGCTACAATGGCGGAGGATTTATTCCCGACCGGATGATTGATTTGCTTAATCGCCGTACGCTGGTTTATTGGCATCGAAACGGACTCCCGCAACCTATGAAAACACCCGGGATAGCGCACGATGGGCCAAAAGTGATGCTTATCAACGGATATTCGTCTTCGGGCGGCGATGCTTTCCCGTATTTCTTCCGTAAGACGGGTGAGGGGAAGCTTATCGGAACACGCACATGGGGAGGATTAGTCGGTATTTCAAGAAATGCAAGCCTCGTGGATGGCGGATATATTTCCGTACCCATTTTTGGCATTTACGATAAAACCGGTGAATGGATCATCGAAGGAATCGGTGTATATCCCGATATCGAAGTAGTCGATCGCCCTGAAGAATTGGCCAAAGGCAACGACCCGGGTATCGAAAAAGCAGTGGATGTGTTGCTTGATGAACTCAAGCTAAATCCACCTAAGCCCATTACCGCTCCGACGCCACCAGACAGGTCAAAATGGATTGAAGTGGAGATAAAATAATATGTACTTCGTGTGATAGTGTATTTGGCGGTAGGTACTTCGCACGATAAGCTTCGCTTACAAGTACATATTTAAGATGCAGATATTGGTAGTATCCGGGAGATAAAAGCTTGAAACTCCATTGAGAATCGTATAAGGAGTATGCTATCTTCTGTAATATGGAGTGAACATTAATGTTTAGTAAATCACTATACATATTCTTCTGTTTCTCAGTTTTAATTGTTCGTGTAAGTAGGAAAATGAAGATCAGCCTGCAAATGAAGTATTGAAATTAGTACAAAGCAATTTTAGATCAGCCTATTATCAAATATTTTTCTTTGATTTTGATGTGTATTTCAAAATGTTGATTATCTTTGGAAACACTTCTGTCTTTCATCTCTTCTATTAGTCTAAACCATCTGTAAATTAATTTGTTGTAACATAAAATAAAAAACTATGGACAAGCGTGAATTTATTAAAAGAAGTATTGTCGGTGCTGTAGCTATTAACGCATCGGGAGCAGTTTCTCCAGCGTTTGCCGATACCACAGCTAAACCGAAAAAGACCAAAACATTGAAAAGAAAACTAGGTAAAACCGGATTTGAAGTTTATCCGGTAGTTTATGGCGGAATTGTATCTATGCAAGACGGACAAAAGGCCTCGGATAACTACGTTGCATGGGCATTGGACCGGGGAATCAACTACTTCGATGTAGCGCCCAGCTACGGGGATGCAGAAGAAAAACTCGGACTTTCCTTGAAACCTTTCAGAAAGGACAATTATCTGGCTTGTAAAACCACACAGAGGCTGAGAGAAGGAGCCGAAAAAGAATTCGAAAAATCATTGCAGCTATTGCATACCGATTACTTCGATGTTTTTCAGTTGCACAGCATCACCACTCCGAAAGATGTGGAACAAATTTTTGGCCCGAACGGTATTATGGAAATGATCGAGAAAGAGAAACAGCGCGGTCGTATCCGTAAAGTAGGTTTTTCTGCACACTCGCAGGAGCAGGCAATCCGCGCGATGTCGATGTATAATTTTGACACGATTATGTTTCCCACCAACTGGCAAATGATCAAAATAGATGGATGGGGAGCCGGAGCCGTGAACGAAGCCAAGAAACGTGGAATGGGCGTACTGGCCATAAAAGGATTAATACATCGTCGCTGGATGGAAAACGAGAAAAAAGATTCCCGATATCAAAAATCGTGGTGCAAACCTATCGATGTAGAAAATCGTGAACTTGGGGTGGCAGCTCTGAAATTCACTTTTCAATCTGGAGCAGACGTGATTATTCCTCCGGGTGATTTCCGTAATTTCTCATTCTGCGTAGATAATATCGAAGAAATTTTAGATAGTCCGTTGACTAAAAAGGAGCGAAGCCTCCTTGACAACGAATTTTTGGCAGTAAAAGATTATCCGTTCTTCGATCCGAGAACATAAGTTTGTGATACTGTTAATGGGAGTGTATCAAAGGTGATTCTCAAAATTAATATGTCATCCTGAACGAAACTATAGTGAAGTGAAAGGTCTTTACTCCATTATTAAAAACAGATTCTTCACCTCGTTCAGAATGACAAAAGAAGTTGTTTTGATTTTTGATACATTCTCGTTTTTTTTGAATATTAACCCGGACATACTAAATTAAACACCTATATACCAACATGAAAAAAGTTATTGTTATTATTATGACCATACTTTTAACCGGTAATGTTTCATTCTCACAAAACAAAATAGGCAATGAAACTGAAGCTCAAAAGAAGGAACGGATGCAATGGTGGACAGATGCCAGGTTTGGGATGTTTATCCATTGGGGATTGTACGCTCTGCCAGCCCGTCACGAATGGGTAAAAAACAGGGAAAGAATTACAACCGAACAATATCAGAAATATTTCGAAGAATTTAATCCGGTAAACTACGACCCCGTGAAATGGGCAAAAGCGGCCAAAGCGGCAGGAATGAAATATGCTGTATTGACGTCAAAGCACCATGAGGGCTTTTGTCTGTTCGACTCAAAATATACCGATTATAAAGCTACAAAAACCAAAGCTAACAGAGACCTGGTGAAAGAGTTTGTAGATGCTTTCAGGGCCGAAGGGCTAAAAGTGGGTTTCTATTATTCGCTTATAGACTGGCATCATCCCGATTTCACTATCGACAGAGTACATCCGCAACGTGTGGCAACATCTGCTGAATATGCTCCCTTAAATGCAGGTAAAGATATGAACCGTTATCGCACGTATTTACAGAACCAAATTAAAGAACTGTTGACAAATTACGGTAAAATTGATATTCTGTGGCTGGATTTCTCTTATCCCGGACAAGACGGAAAAGGCAGGGATGACTGGGGCTCCATCGAGTTGCTTAAAATGATTCGAAAATTACAACCGGGAATTATCGTCGATAACCGTATGGATCTGAATGATTACTCGGACGGTTACGATTTTGAAACTCCCGAGCAAGTGTCTCCTGCGGAGTTAGCTAAATACAAAGGAAAATACTGGGAAACGTGTCAGACATTTTCAGGTTCGTGGGGATATTATCGTGACGAAACTACCTGGAAAACGCAGAAACAATTGTTGGATTTGCTTATAACTTCCACTGCAAATGGTGGTAATCTGCTTCTAAACGTAGGTCCTACGGCAAAGGGAGAGTTCGATTACCGGGCCGTGGATGCACTAGAAAAAATGGGTTACTGGATGGGCGGCAACAGCGAATCTATTTATAATTGCACCTATGCCCCCGACGAATTTTCAGTTCCACAAAATGTAAATGCCAGGCTTACTTATAATCCGCAAGCTAAAAAACTGTATCTGCATCTTTTCGATTATCCTTCTGAAAGTAAAATAACATTACCGGGATACGCCGACAAAGTAAAATATATTCAATTGCTGAACGATTATTCGGAAATTCAATTTCAGCAGAACAACAACAATTTAATTCTTGACTTGCCCCGACAAAAACCCCCATACGAAGTAACCGTTGTGGAATTGATCCTGAAATAGATAAGATGTGATTTCATCCGACATCTGAGGTATCTCTGACTGTCAAAAATGAATAATTCACGGAAAGCTTTATCCGCTTTCCGTGAATTATCTTTTTTAACACTGCTACTTTAAACTATTCTATAAATTAATTTGTTACTATGACTCACAGCAACAAACAAATAGACCTATGAAGTATTTTAACATTTTAGCAATTATGGTGCTGGCACTATTTTTCGCGTCTGCCTCTTGCGAAGAACAAAAGGATAGTCAGAAAGAGGAGAACGTTGAAACTCCAATTGCACAGAAACCACAAGCAGGAACTTTACCTCCGGTAGAAACGCAAAAAGCAAACACGAATTACACTCCGGCTTTTGAAGGACAAACACGAATTGCAGGCGTAAAAACCGAAACTCCTTACGAGGTTACTGTTCTGTCATCCGAATTATCAAAGCCATGGGCTGTTACAACACTTCCTGACGGAAGATTAGCGATTACCGAAAAGGCAGGAAACATGCGAATTGCAACCAAAGAGGGTTCACTCAGTCCAAAGATTACCGGTTTTCCGGCGGTTGACGATCGCAATCAAGGAGGATTGCTAGATGTAGCACCTGCCCCCGATTTCGAAACCAGCAGAATGCTATATTTCACTTTTGCCGAAAAAACGGCCCAAGGTTCGCTTACAGCGGTGGGGAAAGGAAAATTATCGGCCGATGAAACAAAAATTGAAAATTTCCAGACAATTTTCAGGGCTATTCCTTATTTCGATAACAGTATGCACTTCGGAAGCCGGATCGTTTTCGATAAAAACGGTAACATTTTCGTTTCCACCGGCGAGCGATCAGATCTAAAAACAAGACCTAATGCACAGCTGCTCAGTACCGGTCACGGAAAAGTAATTCATATTACTACAGAAGGAAAACCTGTTGACGGAAATCCATTTATCAACACCGAGGGTGCATTACCGGAAATATATTCCTACGGACACCGTAATGCTCAGGGACTGGATATACATCCCGTTACTCAGGAGCTTTGGCTATCGGAAATGGGGCCGCGAGGCGGCGATGAAATCAACCTGATAAAACCCGGGAAAAATTACGGCTGGCCGACCATTACCTACGGAATAGAATACAGCGGACAAGCCATCAGCAACGGTGCCACGCAAAAAGAAGGATTGGAACAGCCTGTATATTACTGGGATCCGGTTCTTTCGCCCAGCGGAATGGCGTTTTATTCCTCCAACGCAATCCCCGAATGGCAAAACAATCTGTTTATCGGCGGGCTAAACAGCAAACATATTGCCAGGATTGTTTTGAAAGATAACAAAGTGATTGGCGAAGAACGATTACTCGTCGGTGAGAACCAGCGATTCCGCGATGTCGGTGACGGAAAAGACGGCGCACTGTATGCCGTTACCGATGAAGGGCGGCTTTACCGGATAGCGAAGAAGTAAACAAAAAGCGGATTAATCATCCGCTTTTTTTATCCGGACTCATTATTATTAATGAGTTTATCTTCCAAAATCATCATTTTTGGGGATTGCTTTACATCAGTTGTCTTGGTATTTTTGTGAGTTACTCACAAAGTAAAAGACAAAAGTAATGAACAACAAGACATTAGATACAAAGCATGGCCACTGGATTCTGGCCAAAATGGGCAAAAGAGTGCTTCGTCCCGGAGGAAAAGAACTCACATTAAAATTAATCGATAATCTCAATATACAAAACAATCACGATGTAGTGGAATTCGCACCCGGAATAGGATTCACGGCCTCCCTTGTGCTGCAGAAAAAACCTAACACATACATAGGCATTGAACTAAACGAAGAAGCCACTCAAAAATTAAGAAAACTAATAAGTGGTGCAAACCGAAAAATAATCAACGCCAATGCAACTGAAACTACGCTTCCTGAAAATTCTGCCGATGTAGTCTATGGCGAGGCCATGCTCACAATGCAGTCAGACCAAAAAAAATCAGCTATTGTAAAGGAAGCGTACCGGATTTTGAAAAAAGGTGGTCTGTACGGTATCCACGAATTGAGTTTATTTCCTGATGATTTAGCCGACAACTCGAAAAACGATATCAAAAAGGGATTAATGCAAAGCATTCAGGTAAATGCACGGCCGTTAACAGAAAAAGAATGGGTTTCCATCCTTGAAAACGAAGGATTCAGAATAATGCGTATCGAAAAAAATCCGATGACGCTACTCGAACCCCAACGAATTATTGACGACGAAGGCTTTTGGAGATTCTGCAAAATAGTATTCAATATTCTGACTCATCCAAAAGAACGAAAACGAATTCTCGAGATGCGCAAGGTTTTCAGAAAATACAAAAACCAGATGGCTGCCATAGCCATTGTGGTGGAAAAGTAATCACACACTTTATTCGAGATTATTTATTAGTGGGCTGAGACTTTTTTGAGCACTTACAAAGTTCACTACAAAAAACCTTCGAAAACCCGGTTTTAAGTGGGGGTACCCACCTTTTCCCTTCGCGCTTCGAGGTAAAAGGTGGGTCGCTGAAGATAAGCAGGTGGGGTACACCACCCCGATAGCTGAAACGACGAAGGTATTGGGGTGGGTCGATGCACCAAAAAGCTCCGCCGTTGAAGGGTAGCGGGTGGGTCTATATACCTATTGAGGTGGGTACCCCCACCCCTATAGGTACCCTAACCCAGCTTTTAAGCAGAGAAATTAAAGTCGGAGACGCAAAAGGTTACTTTTATTGGAAGTAGAAAGGGGACTATTCTTCTTTAATTCGGTTTTGGTTTTTAGTCGTTAAGGGAATTTGCTACTTTTGTGGGATGAGGAGGTTGATAAGATTACGTATATCCTATTTAGATCCATCCGATAAATATTCTAAATAAAAATAGACATGAAATATAAAGCCGTATTTATTGACGTGGACGGAACTTTACTGACGGATGATTTGAAAATTTCCGAAGGCACAAAGGATATTATAAAAAGATTACACGCGGAGAATATACTCATTGTCATTGTAACGGGCAGGTCGCCCTCGTCTTCATTATACTACTACAAAGAGCTTGGACTCATTAACAACCCGATTGTATGCTTAAACGGAGCACTTGTAATTAAAAACGACACAATCCTTCACGAAAAAGTAATACAAAAAGAAGATTGTCTTATTATCTTAAACGAAGCCTGGAATTTTAAAATTAACATCAGCCTGTATCACCATTACGATAGGTTTACGGAACAAATGGATGATTGGATAAAACAGGAAATAGCAATTACAAACACAACTGTAAAGCAGCGAAGTTTTGCAGAATTATTAGAAAGTAATTTCAATCCCAATAAAATATTGTGTATGGGTGATCCTGAAGAAATCAGTCAATTTGAAGATCATTAAAAAAAAACACAAGGATTACGGCATATGAATATTTTTAAATCCAAGGATACCTATCTTGAGATTGTTAACACAAATACTTCAAAAGCTCGGGGAATAAAACATCTGATAGATATTTACAATATTCACGAGAGCGAAATCATCGCTATTGGTGACAATTACAATGATATTGAGATGCTAAAATTTGCAGGTACAAGTATTGTTATGGGCAACGCTCCCGAAGAAGTGAAAAAATTTGCTGCCATAGTAACAGATACCAATAACAAAGATGGGATAAAAAAAGGCTTTGGAATCTTTGTTTCAGTGATAACCTGATTTCAAATTGAAAATAATAAACGGCAGCAACATATTAAGGCTGCCCGGTTTGGGCAGCCTTAAATTTTCATACATCTCTAAACACGTTACTCCATCGAATGAATGCCGAAGATATTACCTTCGGTATCTTCGCAAAGAGACATAAAACCGTGCTCTCCGATGGACGATTTGGGTTGCACCACTTTTCCGCCGGCGGCTTCTGCCCTGCCCTCTTCCACCGAACAATCGAGTGAACTGAAATAGACAATCGTGCTGTTTCCACCGCTCGGATACCCTTCCATCTGCACCAAAGCACCGCTGGCGCCTGGCAAATCTTCCATCGAGAACGGGAAAGCCACCATTTTCATATTGTTATCCTCCGCCGTTTCTGTCGGGTCGGCCAAATCGGTCAATTCCACCCGGAACACTTCTTCGTAAAACTTTTTGGCCCGAGCTATGTCCTGCACATAAATTTCGAACCATCCCACCGCGTAATATTTCCTGTTTCCCATTTTATTGTTGATTTTGACTGTTGTAATTAATCATCCAGTATACGCCGAATTTATCTTTCAGGCTGCCGAAGTAGTCACCCCAAAACTGGTCTGCCATAGGCATTTCCACTTCACCGCCCTGAGATAAAGCTCCGAAGAGGCGGTCAGCTTCCTCTCTGCTTTCGGGGAAAATGCTGATGTAATTATTGTTTCCCTGTACAAAAGGTTGTCCAGGCATGGTGTCAGAACCCATTAAGATATCATTACCAATGGGCAATGATACGTGCATTACCAGATCCTTGGCTTCTTCGGGAACTTCCATACCTTGCATGTCTTTCATTTTGTATATACCGCCCAGAAACTCTCCACCGAAAACGGATTTGTAAAAATTAAATGCTTCTTCGGTTCTGCCATCAAAATTGAGATAGGGATTTAATTTTGCCATGTTTTTGATTTTTAAATTGTTATGAATTAATTACACAATGATTGCTCATCGATTATATTTTTCCATATGCGCAATTCGGTTTGAAACCGCAATGCGCATTCTTAGGAATTTCCAAATTATCACCACGCAATACCGTAATCTTCGCCGTGATTGCTGCTTCCACCGCGCATGGTTTTATTTTTCTGATCGAAGTAAATCGCGTTGATGGGCCCGCTTGTGCGTTCGGAAAACTGAAGGGAATATCCCATTTCGGTTAATTTTTGCCGAACCGAATCGGGCGTTTGCGAATGCAGCAGAATTTGTCCTGCTCTTGGACTGCGGTCTTCGGTTTTTGTGCCACCCAGCGATAACCACAACTGGTTGGAATTGATGTTTGCTGCTTCGGCAGCCTGTTGCGTATTCATTCCGAACTCCACCGCATTCAGGAAAAACTGCAACAGGTTTTGATCCTGCGTATCGCCACCCTGCACGGCAAAGGCCATCAGGGGTTTTCCGTCTTTCATCGCGAGGCTGGGTGTGAGCGTCACTCTCGGACGTTTGCCCGGCGCCACCACGTTGAAGGGATTCAGGGTTTCATCAAGGACAAAACTTTGCATCCGCTGGCTTAACCCAATGCCCGTGTTTCCGGCAATATAAGCGGGAATCCAACCACCGGAAGGCGTGATAGAAACCACCCAGCCTTCAGCATCGGCGGCAACAACTGTTGTTGTTCCCCTATGTAGTCTGTCCTGATAAAGAGAATCGGGAGAAAGAAACGAAACAACATCGTGCTTGGGAACAAAATCCCTATTATTGCCTGGATTTTGGTCAAATCCACGCTCTTTCAGAATTTTTGTGAAAGGATTTTTCTTTCCTTCAAAAGGATAAGGATCGCCTGGGCCAACCAAAGGATTGTTTTTGTCACTCCACATTTCCGATGCTCGTTTTCGTGAATATTCTTTGCTCAACAACCCTTTTATGGGAATATCAGAATTAAAATAAGGATCCCCATAATAAAAATCACGGTCAGCAAAAACCATATTCATGGTCTGATACACGGTGTGAATATATTGTGAGCTGTTATATCCCATTTTTTTTAAATCGAAGTTCTCAAGAATATTCAGGCTTTGCAGTAACGCCGGGCCTTGTGTCCAAGATTGCAGCTTATATACATCAATTCCTTTGTAGTTCGTGTGTAATGGTTCTTCTTCTATTGGTTTCCACCGGGCAAGATCTTCCATCGTAAACAATCCACCCTGTTCACGCGTGCTTCGGACTATTTCTTTAGCTATATCTCCTTTGTAAAATCGGTCATAAGCCGCCATAATGGCCTCTTTTCGGGTTTTGCCCGCTTTCAACGCCTGTTGCTCGGCATCCACCAGTTTTTGCAGAGTTTTCGCCAGGTCTTCCTGAACGAAAACCTCACCCGCTACTGGTGTTTCTTTCTCTTCACCGGGCTTGGTGATAAAAACTTCTTTACTGTATTTCCATTGCTTCGATCGCTCTTTGTTTCTCGCCACACTCGTTTCGAAAGGCACATCCACCGGAAAACCTTTCGCCAGCTCGATAGAGGGGGCTAACACTTCTTTCAGACTCATCGTGCCGTAATTGGCGAGCATGTAGCACAAACCGCCCACCGTACCGGGTGTGACGGCAGCCAGCGGGCCGTATTCGGGCGGGAAATTATATCCCTGTTTCTTGAAAAAATCGGACGTAGCTCCGGTAGGCGCAACGCCAAGGCTATTGATGGCAATTACTTTTTTCGTTTTCGGGTTATAGATCAAGGCTTGTGTTTCACCGCCCCAGCTTAACACATCCCACAGCGTGCAGGTAGCGCCCAGCATGGCGCAGGCAGCGTCCACCGCATTCCCACCCTGCTGAAAGATCATGGCACCTACCGATGCACCAAGGCTTTTCCCGGTAATAGCCAGCCAGTGTTTGCCATGCAACTCGGGCTTTTGGGTTCGCTGCGAAAAGATGGCGGATGATAATAAGAGAAAAAAGAGTATTAACTTATACTTCATTTTCGAGGTATGCTTTCAATCCTTTCAAGATATCTGTCCAGCCGGCAGTGTAGCTTTCTTCGGTGAAATATTTGCTACCTTCGTCGAGAAAGCTTTTCGCTCCTTCGTGCGTAAGCACAACGGTAGTTGAGTCTTCTTCGGGAACGAGTTCCCACGTGAGCGTGGATGTTCCTGTACTGTGTCCGGGATGTTCCCAGGTGTGTTTCAGTTTTTCGTAAGGAATCACTTCGAGTATTTCGAACAGGTGACGGAAATTGTGCTCGCCGTCTTCGTCTTCAAATGAAACGACGAAGTCGAAAATCTTGCCTTCTGTTGCTTCGAAATTCGAAATATCGAAATACCAGTTCCGCATTTCTTCGGGTTGAGTGAGTGCCTTCCACACCCTTTCAACACTTGTATTGATGGAGATTTCTTTTTTTAGCATAATTATTTCAATTGTTATACGGTTATTATTCAATAGGCCCCTTCCTGCATTATTCCGATCACCGCACCCGAAGGGTCTTTCAACAACGCGTAAAATAATTCGCCTTCCTCGTTTTTGGTTTCTTTCAATACTGAACCGTCCATATTCTTACACGTTTCGATGCTTTTTTGCACGTTTTCGACCGTGAAATAAACAATCCACTGCGAAGGTAAATCGATGTTCACACCCCGTTTGTGGCAAACTCCTCCAATACCGTCGCCGTTTTTGTTTACCATGGCATAATCGGCATACGTGCCATTTTCGTCCTCCATCGGCACTTCCTGCACCGTCCACCCGAATACCTGCGAATAAAAATCCTTCAATTCATCCGCATTTTCCACTGCTATATCTGTCCACATATTAAATATTTATTTTTTTGATGATTTTGCAATTTTATTAAAGTCGAGGCATAGATTTACCCAATACAAAAGATCAGCGTCGGACGCTGTTCCCTCGGGATTCACGTCGCAGTATCCTTCGAGTTCACGACCTTTCATGATGGTAGGCTGATAACCTTTTCTCTTCGATACTTCCTTTTGAAGTGCCGGATTGAAACGGCACATCAGATCATCTCCGCCTACGTTTATGCACATTTTATCGTTGACGAGAAACGCCAATCCTCCGAACATTTTCTTTTCGGTAACGTTCTTTTCGAATTTGAGAAGTTCGCGTACTCTGCCTGCCAGTTCCTGATTGTAAGCCATATCCGATTCGTTCTTTTAGATGGTTGATTCGGCCGTTTCTTTCAATATTCTTATATCCGGCTTCTTCATTTTCAGCACCTCTTCCATCACTTTGGACGATTTTTTCATCCATTCGTCCAACTGCGCGGGAACAATTTGCCAACTAATACCGAATTGATCTTTCAACCATCCGCACATGCTTTCCTCGCCACCGTTGGACGTGAGCACGTTCCAATAATTATCAATTTCTTCCTGATAATCGCATTCCACTACCAGCGAAACACCTTCGGAAAAATTGAACTTGTGCTCTAACGAACTGTCCATCATCATTAACAGGTAATCGTTTATGAGAAACTCGCCGTGCTGCACACTGGTTTCGGATTCGCCGCTTGACGCATCGTAATGCATAATGCCACGCATAACCGAGTTGGGGAAAAGCGATGTGTACAAATTAGCGGCTTCAGTAGCCTTGCCGTTTTGTGCACCGGTAAACATCAATGTAGGGACTAATTTCTGTATAATATGGCTTTCGTCACGCGCCGTGTACAATTGCCACGAAACACCGTATTTATCCTGTACCCAACCATAATTTGGGCTGAAAGGATACTCGTCCAACGGCATCATTGACTCGCCCTCGGCGATGAATTTCTCCCAGATAGTCTCTACTTCGCTTTCAGACATCGTAAGAAACATAAGCGAAATGGACGGATTAGGCTTAAAGATATCGCCGCCGTTGAGCAGCATCAGTTTTTGGCCGAACATTTCGAGCATAACCACCACCGGATTTTCGCCCGATATCTTGGTGTCGGGAAACGTGTTGCAGTAAAAATCGGCCATTTCGCGAGCGTTATGGTTGCACCAGATGCAGGGGTAAATGGAGTTATTCATTTTATTTTTTCTTTTGATTTTCGATGGACATTGCCTTGTAAAGAATTATTTTGCGGAGCAACTGCATTGGAATCGGCTTGTCGTAAGGCAATTGGATAGTGCCTTTTGTAGTTTTATATTCCGAAAGTTCGTCTTTAAACGCCTGGTTGGATTCGGGCGTGGCGTAAAAGCCGATGTGATTTTTGAACGCAGCAAAGTACGACAGTATTTTGCCTTTGTATTTGAACGCAGGCATCTGATAACTGATGGATTCAACCGCATCGGAAATAGTGTCATGAACGAGTTTTCTGATATCCTTTAGTCTCTCCTGCACATCGGGCTCGAAGCCGGCGATGTATTGATCGATGTTTTCGAAAGATGTAGTTGCCATAATTACTGATTTTCAGCGTACTTTGTGAAATTATTCATTATATTTTGCCAGCCTTGCTGTTGTATTTCGAGTGGTGTTTAAGCATCCGCTTCAAAGATTTCTGTAATCAATGTTCCTTCCGGATCCTCTTCAAATGTTACCGAAACCTTCCGGCCATCATCCAATGTGTATTTTAATTCTTTTCCTTGTTCGATTTTTGTATAGACACCGGAAAAATCGAATCCGACACCTCCATCTTTCGCCTCCATGCGACACGTGAACTTTCCGCCTTCACGAAAATCACTCTCCGCGCTTGGACAATGCCATTCGGGGAGGGCAATATTCCATTGTCTAAGATGTTCAGGAAGATTAAAATAATCCCAAACCTGTTCTATGGGCTTTTTCACATAGGTAGTTACAGTAATTTCTTGAGCCATGGTTTTTAATGTTTAGTCAAACCCAATCGGGTTGTTGTTTTAATAATATTTGTCTATTCCACCGTGACCGATGATTCTTTTGTTTTGCTTGGTCATCTTCAACAGATTGGCAAGTCGTTTTTCAAAAATATCAGGGCGTATCCTGGCATCGTGAACGAATGATATACGGATGCGCTTGTAAGATTCTGAGAATTGCTGAAAGTTTTGCCATGTTTCCTCGTCGGCTTGTAATGCTGCGAGAATATCCGATGGATAAACAAATTTTTCAGACAAAATGTTTGCTACTCTTTCGCGTATTTCGGGGTTTAACAAATTGTTTTCAGCAAGCCATCGAAGTCGTTCTTTGTTCGGCTGTGAGTATGTGCTCTTCGGATTTCGAGGCGTAAATCGCTGAGCAGCATGCGTCTCATCGTACTTTTTCATTGTACTGTCAATCCATCCAAAACACAGTGCCTCCTCCACTGCATCGTTGTACAAGATACACGGTTTTCCAGTGGATTTATTGGGGTAAATGAGCCAAATCTCTTTCTCGGTACGAAAATTATCTAATAACCATTTGCGCCAGTCTTCACGTGAATCGAAATATAATGTTTTTGTTATTTCCATTTTTTAATGTGCTGAGATTTTCAGATGAAAATTTACTCGGAGCTTAGAGATAAGAGTTTCGATAGCGTATTGAAATTACGAGTGGTAGCATCTATCTTCAATTTTCTTTCTAGAAAATTATTGTTGAGTTTGGTCTCGGCTGCACTACCCGGAATAAACAGGTAGATAGCATGCATTGTAAAAATAAACTTATCGTTACCAAAATTCTGTTCTTGTAATTTTATTACCAAATCTTGATCGGGAATATCGTTTGAAAGCGTAAAGAAAACTCGAGAAATATCATACTCTTCACCAAAAGGATTTTCATTCAATACCCGCTGAATTTCTTGTGGTATTTTCACGATTATTTTCAAGTCGGCACCTATGTTTTCTTTGATTATTTTATTTACTTTCTCTGCTACTTCTTTGGCAGAAAGTCTGGTATTGAGAATCACATTTCCGCTCTGAATCCACGTTTGCACGTTTGTGAAATCTTTATCACAGGAAAGTAGTTGGCGCAGTTGTGCCATTGGCACGCGATTTTTCCCACTGGGTGTTACTCCGCGGAGGAGCACAATGTATGTCTTCATATTTTGCAGCACTTAAGAATACACCTCTCAGACCGGTAATCCGCCATATATTGGACACCGTAGGTCAGAGAGTATAATTTTTTTGTTTCCTTTTCTTATCTTCTTTTTCTTTCATAGCTTTGAGAGCGGCTTTGATGGCTTTCTCTGAAGTATCGTACTCGAAATTATAACCGGCATCCTGAATTTTCTGTGATGAAATGCGACTTCCACCCAGAATCATATCTGCGGCTTCTCCCATAATCAGGCGCATAAAAAATGATGGTATATTAGGCATGAAGAATGGTCGTTTCATCGCCTTTGCCAGCGTATGCATAAAATCGGCATTGTTGATGAATTCAGGTGAAACAGCATTATACACACCTTGCATATTGGTATCTTCAATCGCTTTCAGGTACAAGCGACAAAGATCCTCTATATGAATCCACGTAAGGTATTGATTACCGCTTCCGATGGGTGCGCCCAACCCGAAACGGGTGGGAAGAACCATCTTTCTGAACGCGTCACTGTTTTTTGAAATTACAAATGCGGTACGCAAAATAACCGTTCGAACATCAAGTTCTTGCTGAAATTCAAGAGAGGCATCCTCCCATTTACGGCATGTACGGCTCAGAAAATCGCTTTCGTTAGGGTTGTCTTTTTCGGTGTAAATATTATCGGTGATTTTTATGCCGTAAAACCCTACTGCAGATGCAGATATAAAAGCCTCAGGTTTTTTATCCATCGATCTAACGGTGTCGAGTAAAAGCTGTGCAGTTTGTACGCGGCTCTCCACGATGCTTTGCTTTTTGAGCCTTGTCCACGAATCTTCTCCAATATTGGAGCCCGCCAAATGGATAATTACATCAGCTTGTTCAATGGCTTCCTTATCAATTTCGTTTCGTTGATAATCCCATCTGTATCTGGGAATTTCGGCTTTTATATATCGCTCTCGGCTAAGCCAAATCACTTTATATCCTTTTTCGATAAGTAATCTCGACAGCTTTCTTCCTACCAGACCCGAACCGCCTGTTATTAAAATTGTTTTCATTGCTGTGTAACTAGTTTAATGATAAACAAATAAAGACGGCAATTGGTTGCCGTCTTTATCAATAATTTTTTTAAAGGTTGTTTATAATACGTCTTTGATTTCGGGAGTTTTGGCAAAAACCGCTTTAGCAAATGGACATAATGGCAAAATTTTCACATTTTGCGTGCGTGCATACTCCACTGCCGCCAGTACCATTTGTTTACCTACACCTTTGCCCGAGTATTCAGATCTCACTTCAGTATGGTCGATAATGAACCGTTTGTCACCTGCCCATGCGTAAGTCATCCGGCCGGCTTCTTTCCCATTATCTACAGCTTTGAAAAGTCCTTTACTCTCATTATCAATGTGCAGAATTTCCATTATTTATTCTCTTTGTAACTTAATGCACCTGAAGGGCAGTTGTCAATTTGTCTTTTCAGTTCTTCTGTTGTTGCATACTCGGGTTTAATCCATGGCCTTTCTTGTGGATTGTAAACCTTTGGCAACATACGAACACAAACTCCTGAGTGTATACACTTTTCAGGTTGCCAAACAATAGTAATTTCACCGTTTGAATACTCTTTTACTGCCATAATGTTTTATTTTAGTTGTTTTAGAGATTGAACCCGTCAGACAGTAGTACATCAGACGGATTCTCGAAATTATCTGTTAATATCCATGGGAACTTCCATCAGCAATACTTCGGAGTTCTCAAAAGCTTCGAGAGTAAAATTATCGGTATCCCAAATACCGTAACCGTCACGCTCACCGAGAGTTTGATCGCCAATTTTTGCTTTGCCTTTAATTACGAATACATAAACTCCGTTTCCATTTTTCTTAATATCATACTGTTTAGTAAGGCCTTTTTCAAAATTTGCTATGTGGAACCAAGCGTCCTGATGAATCCAAACGCCCGCATCATCCTTATTGGGTGATACAATTTGCTGAAAATCGTTGGGCTTGGCAAAATCAGCAATATGCATTTGATCATAACGCGGCTTAACGCCTTTTTCTCTCGGAAATACCCAAATTTGAAGAAATTTCACCGGTTTGTCCTGATTAGCATTATATTCGCTATGTGTAACTCCTGTCCCGGCCGACATTACTTGTACGTCACCTTTGCGAATGATACTGCCATTACCCATACTGTCGCGATGCTCCAGATCGCCATCAAGTGGTATCGATATGATCTCCATATCGTTGTGTGGATGCGTTCCAAAGCCTTCGCCACCCTCTACAAAATCGTCGTTAATAACACGCAGAACGCCAAAGTGCATTCTATCGCGATTGTAATAATTGGCAAAACTAAATGTATGATTGCTCTTGAGCCATCCGTGGTTTGCGTGACCACGACTATCGGCGGCATGATAAATTGTTTTCATATTTTTTCTTTTTTGTGATTTTTAAAATTTTCTACAAAGATATGCACTCAATTTATCCTGCACATTGATGTATGTTAAGAAACGATTTTAAGCTTCGCGTGAGCGATAATTTCGTTCTGCTAATTCTCCCCGAACACGGCTCAGGCTTTCGGGAGTGATGCCTAAATAAGAGGCAATCATCCATTGCGGAACACGCATTACAAGTTGCGGATATGATTTAATAAAGTCCAGATAACGTTTTTCTGCAGATGCGGCCAATAATTGAGTTACCCGGTTTTGCAGGTTCAGAATGTGGCTGTGAAGTAACTTGTTGTTAAACTCGAGAAATGTCCGTGAGTATTGCGAAAGACGAAGGATAAGTTCATCATCAACAAGTAAAATGCGTGTATCTTCAACAGCTTCAATGAAGTAATTGGAAGGACGATTAAAGTGAACACTTTCAATGTTAGCAACAAACCAATTCTCAGGAGCAAAAAGCAGGATGTGCTCTTTTCCTTTATTGTCAAGTGTGTATTGTTTGATCAATCCGCTTTCTATAAAAAAGGTGTGCTTACAAGTTTCTCCTTCGCGAAGAGCAAAGTCTCCTTTTTTAAGCGTAATAGTTTTACAACTCGTGGGTAATAAACTGATTGCCTGCTCATCAATATCGATATTCGATGTAAGATAGGCGTTGAAATTGTCTCTTTCCATAATCGAAATACTTAGAAACTGACTTAAAAACACAACGCGATACGAAAATGTTTTCCGCATCGCGTTAATATTGTCTGTCAGCGTGTAATTAAAAATGTTATCTCCTGCTTCCGCTCATCGCAATCATAATGTAGTAAAACAGCGTAGCCAGTGAACTAAGCGCTGCCACCACGTATGTGTAGCCTGCCCAGCGCAGTGCATCGGTTGCTTGATTATGATTGCTGACATCGGTAATTCCTGCGCTGCTCAACCAGCTGAGTGCCCTGTTGGTCGCATTTTTCTCCACAGGAAGCGTGACAAAACTAAAGAGCGTTGTAAGCGCAAACATAGCGATTCCAATCCATAACAATGCAGGAAACGTTTGTACCATAATGATTCCCAACAAAATCACCCACATCACCCATTTCGATGTGGACGAAATCACGGGTACCAAAGCAGAACGCATTTTTAACGGTGCATAACCTTTAGCGTGTTGTAAGGCGTGTCCGGTTTCGTGAGCGGCAACGGCTGCAGCTGCAACACTGTTACTGCCGTAAACAGGCTCACTAAGATTGATGGTTTTGTTGAGCGGATTGTAATGGTCGGTCAGTTGCCCACGCACGGAAGTGACTTGCACATCATAAATTCCGTTGTCGTGAAGCATTTTTTCCGCTACATCTCTCCCAGTCATTCCGTTTCGAAGAGGAACGCGTGAATATTTTTTAAACCTGCTTTGCAGTTGTGCCTGAACAATCCATCCGGCAAGGGCAATTATCCCAAAAAGAATCCAAATAGGGGCCATGATAAGTTAATTTCTAATTTTTTTTGTTTAATAAATAACGTAAAATAAACGAAAAATGTTTTCAATTGGTGTAAATACAAAAAATATACCAATTTTGATTGTTGTGATACAAGACAAATGAGTGGATAATTAGTTTAAAAATTGTATAAAATTTTTATAGAGTTTTTAGTTCACTATTCCTTTCAACATAGGGACAAACCGAAAATAACCTGCACTTGTTGTTGTATAATTTTTCTCATCGGTTTTTTCAACCACTATCATTTCCTGCAACTTTTTCCCAACCGGCACAACCATTCTTCCGCCTACAACAAGTTGTTTCAATAGTTTTTCAGGAATTTCAGGTGCGCCACACGTAATCAGGATACCATCAAAAGGAGCGAATTGAGGCAATCCGTTAATACCATCACCGTGAACCAAAACGATGTCTTTATATCCCAGTCGTGACAAATTCTCCTTAGCTGTCAAATAGAGTTTTTTGTGTCTTTCTATGCTGTAAACCTGATAACCCAGTTCGCATAAAATCGCAGCCTGATATCCGCTTCCGGTACCTATTTCGAGAACTTTATCCCCTTTTTTCACTTTCAGTAAATCGGTTTGTATGGCAACGGTGGTAATCTGAGAAATAGTTTGCCCCGAAGCAATGGGTAACGGCTCATCACGATAGGCAGCATGCTTCTGATCTTCCCCAACAAACAGATGTCGAGGTATATTTTTCATAGCCGAAATAACCTCTTCTGAAATAAAATGGCTCAATGCAATTTTATCCATTATTTCGTATCGCAGACTCTGTTGAAGATTATCTGACATGTTTATTTAATTTTAATTACGCCGGGAGCTGGTATCTGAAAAAGTAATAGTTACGATAAACTACACCCTGATTTATGTTAAACGTAACTTATCGATAAAAAGTTCTTTATCAGCATAAATACAAAAAAATCACAAAATATAATTCAAACGCGTTTGTGAATAAAAAAATAAGTAAGTTTGCCAGATAAATTTCATTCAGATTTATGAGAAAACTTTTCCTTATTATCATATTATTATCGTTTACAATATTCAACCACTGTGTCCAATCACAGGAAATTCCCGTAAAAGGATTGAATCAGATTACAGAACCATTGGTGAAAGAATTTATCGATTTCCTGGCATCAGACGAAATGCGTGGACGTTCTGCTCCCAGTAAGGAAGTAGATAAATCGGCGAATTATATTGCATCCAAATTTAAGGATTTTGGAGTGAAGCACGTAGGAGGCAGTTATTTTCAAGAAATTCCGTTTTATTCCGCCGATTTGAATGTTGAAGAATGCAGCGTTACTATGACAAAATCGGGTATCAAACATGAATTTGCGATAAAAGAGAATTTCACACCACTTTTCAATACGGGTAATAATAAGGCGGTAGGAGAATTGGTTTTTGCCGGATATGGAATTACTGCACCTGAGTACAATTACGACGATTATGCAGGTATTGACGTAAAAGGTAAAATTGTGCTGGTTTTGAAACAGGAACCACGACAAAACGACACCCTCAGTTCTGTTTTCGATGGAACAAGAGCCACCAAATATTCTGATTTAGCATACAAAATCCAAAATGCAGCCGAACACGGAGCCACCGGACTTTTATTGGTAACAGATCCGCTTCACAACGTAGCCATTACGGCTCAGGGACACTTGTGGAACAGCCTTTATATGAAAGAAAAATCAAATCCATCATACAATTTGTGTACAGAAACAGATAAAAACATTCCGGCTGTACAAGTCAACAGAGATGTAATCAATATCATATTCGGCAGTGTAGATTCATTAAGAACTCTACAGAGGAACATTGATGAAAGTCTGCGCCCCAACTCATTTCTTGTGCCTAAAATTTCGATTGACCTTGCTGTATCAGTTGAAAAGCATGAGTTTCCTTCGAGTAATGTAATCGGATGGATAGAAGGCTCCGACAGCCAGTTAAAGAAAGAATTTGTTGTGATTGGTGCGCATTATGATCACGTAGGCATATCATCCAAACCAAATCATTCGAACGATTCCATTATGAACGGCGCAGATGATAATGCATCGGGTACGGCAGCCGTTATGGCGGTAGCCAAAGCTTTTGCAGCTTCGGGGAAAAAACCGGCGAGGAGTGTTGTTTTTATGCTGTTTACGGCCGAAGAACGCGGACTAATCGGTTCGGACTATTACACTAAGAATCCACTGTTCCCACTGGAAAAAACGGTTGCCATGATCAATCTCGATATGGTCGGCAGAAACGGGAACGATACGGTATTTGTAATCGGACAACAATACAATCCGGAACTGGCTGCTTTGGTAAATGAAGAAATTTCCCAAAGCGATCTGAAAAAAGATGAAATGCCGATAGACCTATATCGATCGAGTGATTATTATCCTTTTTACAAAAATGGAATTTCAGCTATCGGCTTAACATCCGGACTACATAAAGATTATCACGGAGTTACGGACAATCCCGACAAAATAAACCACACGAAAGTGCGAAAAATATCCCAGCTTGTTTACAAAGTAGTGTGGCAGGTTGCCAACTCAAAAAATTATTACATAATCATCAGACAATAATTCTTTAAATTTAAAATTATGAATTCAAAAAAATTATTCATCATTCCTGCACTCTTTATTACGTTCGGGATGTTCGCACAAGAAGCAAATCTGACCCTAAAGCCTGTTGCCAAGAAAAAGTATGATATAGAATTTAACTCGACGACAAACGTGACACAAAACATGGGTGGAATGGAAATGAAAGCGCTCTCTGCTTATACCGCGAAAGCGATTATGGAAATAACAGAAGTTGCTCCTGACGGCAATTTCACGGTTTTATCGACCTGGAAAGACATCAAAGCAAGTAGTTCGGCTATGGGAAAAGACACGACTGTTAGTATGGAAAATCTGAACATGGTAATGAAGACAACTTATGAAAAATCGGGGAAAATAATCAAAAGTGAACGGGTTGGCACTTCCGGTTCATCAGACCCTGCTATGGCAATTATGGAACAATTCGCAACCGGAATGAAATTACCCTTTCTTCCGCCCAAAACTGTTAGCAAAGGATACGCCTGGACATCTCATCGCAACGACACAATTAAACCTGTAGAATCCCCTTTTAGTATGATAATTGACGCAGAAGACAAGTACACGTATGCCGGAGTTGAAACCAAAGACGGCACGGAATATTACAGGGTTAACATCGAGGGGCCGACTAAAGTTTCGGGCGAGGGTTCGCAAATGGGAATGGATATGACCATTGAGGGTACCGGAGCGAACGAAGGGTTTTTATTACTCGATAAAACAACGCTTCTACCGGCTTTTACGGACGAAAAAGTCGGTCTGGATATGAGTATCATGATTTCAGGCGCTCAGTCAATGGCTATCCCGATGACACAAAACACGTCAACAACCGATAAATATAAGGAAATCAAATAATTGCTTTGTTCCAAAGCAAAACGCCCGACAGAATCGGGCGTTTTTTGTTATCTGATAATTGTCTGTGCTCTGTTTGGGCCGACCGAAACGATGGCGATAGGCACACCCAATTCTTCTTCCAGAAAGGACAGATAATTATTGAATTCTTCAGGGAATTCGTCTTCCGACTGCATTTTTGTCATATCGGTTTTCCAACCCGGTAATTCAACAAAAACAGGTTCTATGTTTTCGGATATATCGTAAGGTAGATCTTCGGTTTCTTCACCGTTCACGTTATACGCCACACACGTTTTGATGGTTTCGAAAGTGTCCAGCACATCACTTTTCATCATCACCAGCTTAGTCACTCCGTTAAGCATAACCGTGTAACGAAGCGCTACCAGATCAATCCAGCCGCAACGACGCGGGCGTCCTGTAACAGAGCCGTATTCACGACCAATATCGCGCATTTGCTGTCCGTCTTCATCAAACAGTTCCGTAGGAAACGGTCCACTTCCCACACGAGTGCAATAGGCTTTAAAAATGCCATACACATCTCCGATTTTGCCGGGAGCAACACCCAATCCGGTGCAGGCACCTGCACAAATAGTGTTGGAAGAAGTTACAAAAGGATATGAACCAAAATCAACATCGAGCATAGAACCTTGAGCACCTTCTGCAAGAACTTTTCCTGTTGCCAGCGCTTTATTGATATAATGTTCGGAGTCTATAATATTAAACGTTTTAAGTTTCTCAACTCCTTCAAACCACTCGGACTCAGCTTCTTCTAAATCATACTCAAAGTCGTACTGAGCTAGTATTTCAATGTGTCGGGCAGTTGCTTTTTTGTATTTTTCTTCGAAGTTATGAAAAAGATCTCCCACCCTGAGCCCGTTCCTACCCACTTTATCGGTATATGTCGGCCCAATTCCTTTTCCGGTTGTGCCAATTCTGGAATCTCCCTTTGCCTGCTCCATAGCGGCATCTAGCAAACGATGCGTAGGTAAGATCAGGTGTGCTTTTTTCGAGATATACAACCTATCTGTAAGTGGATGTCCCGACTCTTCCAGCCCTTCAACTTCCGCTTTAAACAGAGCTGGATCCAGCACAACTCCATTTCCGATGATATTTATTTTTCCTTGTTGAAAAATTCCCGACGGGATCGATCTCAGTACATATTTCTGATTTTCGAATTCCAATGTATGTCCGGCATTGGGACCGCCTTGAAAACGGGCTACAATATCATAATTGGGCGTTAAAACATCTACTACTTTTCCTTTTCCTTCGTCGCCCCACTGAAGGCCTAAGATTACGTCAACTTTCATTTTTTTTAATTTGGCATTAGGCAATGGGCGTTGGGCAATGGGTAGAACAAATATACCCGGTGCTCTAAACCCTAAGCTCTTCGCATTTATTATTTTACTTCTTTATTCAGTTTTCTTAATGCAATTTTCTTCGCATGGCTGCATTTGCTGCAAATCCCGTAAATATACATACTGTAATAGCTTACGGTGAATTTTTTAATTTTTCGCTGTTGTGCCGGAGTAAAAAGGTTACCGTTTTTGGTCTCCCATACATCGCCGCAACTGGTACAAATAATGTGATCGTGGTTTTCATTACCGTAGGCACGCTCGTATTTCGAAATATTCCCTCCGAACTGATGTTTCACCACCAAACCGCAATCGAGGAGCAGTTCAATGGTATTGTAGAGTGTGGCACGGCTGACGCGAAAATTCACATCTATCATGGATTTGTACAACGAATCCATATCGAAATGGCCTTTTGTGTTGTAAATGTGATCGAGAATGGCAAATCTTTCAGGAGTTTTTCGATGCTTACGCTCTGAGAGATACTGCATAAACTCATCTTTCACCTGCTTTCTCAATTTTTGACTGATATCCATAGTACAAAAATATTTCTTTTTTCAATCGCTTGAAGTTTTTTTCGATAATTTTTAAAGATACAAATTAAAACTCATTTAACCATTTGGGAATGAACAAAAAAAGCGGGATAACTAATTTCACTTTCATTATGATATGAGTCAGAAATTGTCACAAAGTAATAATATGCCTTTTCATCGATGGGAGCAGAATACTCAAAAGCGGGGTTTTGCAATCCTGTCGCAAGAATATTCTCAGATTTATTTACATCAAAATCATCCGATTCGCTCCTGTAAACATTATAGGTAACGCGAACTTTGGCATTATCAACTTTCCATTTCAGTTGAAGTTTGCCGTTCACATTTTCAGCTGTTAAATCAAACGGAGTTTCCGGGACTTCATCAGAAAGCCAGGTCATTGCAGGCAGTTTTGCCGGATACCGATAATAATGATCGATAGTATTTAAAATCCCTTTCGTGTTCGACAAAACATTATCGGCCCGGAAATATGCCTGACCGGCAGATTCGTTATTTCTCGTATAATCCATCTGATTTACAATATCCTGCCGGCTCCAGCCCAATTCGATCATCTGGTACGCTCCAAGCCCCGGAACAAGAATTCTGTTATTTCCGTTTTCAATCCAATCGTCCACAAACGGATAAAA
>ENA-UOOM01001113-UOOM01001113.1-fermentation-metagenome-genome-assembly--contig:-NODE-1113-length-27052-cov-24.865504_pt1 | contig 27052 bp, 21 predicted proteins | sample MGYA00245781_ERZ724031 | MGnify/ENA primary metagenome ERZ724031 (study PRJEB28704, sample SAMN03018317) | fermentation metagenome | biome: anthropogenic terrestrial biome; feature: soil... | reverse complement strand
GCGCAAGCTCCGTATCATTTAGGTAAAAATAGATATCGCTGGGCCAGTTTTCCGAAATACCCGGAGCTTCCGATGAAAGCTCCATAGAAAGCTGAATTTCAATTGGCTTTTGGTTTTCTTCCAGATAATTAGGTAAACGGTATTCGACATAACCCTTCCGCATCCATAAAATCCCTGCCTCTGTGCGTGACGGCGCATCAAAATAACGCGGGTCGTCTTCTACGCCGATCAGCGCATTTGTGGTGGCTATTCCGCATGTTGGGAAGATTTTGTAAGAAGTATATTGCCCAATCGGAATTTCGGCTTCATACATGTTGCCTGTGTTAAAGTCGTGCCCTAACGCAACCAGATATTTATTTTCCTTTAAAAAACAGGTTTTTTTCTGTCCGCGTTTTCCGGCTCCAGTTTTGATCCCAATCAGATCAGCATCTATTAGGACCTTTATATTCTGTGTTACAGCTGCCTTACTGATGCCGAATTTCTGGGCAAGTTCAGAAAAGCTTATTGACTTGTTTGAATAAATATACTGCAGCATATCGATTCGCAGTTTTGAATTCAGCGCATGGCAGAAAGAAACAATGGAATCATCAGAAAATAACTCTTTCATAATATCCCTATTAAATGTTAAGTATTTCTTTAATCATAGCGAGGTTTTTAACGTTTGTCAATAGATTTAGGAAAAGTTCAGCGGCCCACCTAAATTCTTGGCATAAAAGGATTTTTAGAAAAGCAATGCGGCTAAACATAATATTATAAAAGAAAAATAAAAGATAAGTTAACTATTATCTTAAAAATTAACAAAATGTATTTATAATTATGCATTATACGAAATAACCAGATTTACAAACTATCAATGCTTAGAAAGCAGCAGATACAGTAAGATTATTTTTATACATTATATATAAATAATGTAAAATTACTATTGACTTTTAAAAAATATATGTGTATTATATGTAAATGTTAACGTAAATCGTAATTACAAACATAAATGTAAATATTTCAGCTTTCCATCTCCTAAATCTGATGCAGAAATGTAAGTGGATAATTTATCTGATCATCCTAGAATAGCAAAAGGTGATCCAGATGATTATAAATTTGTATTTAGGGGGATTTTTATGAAAAAGTTTAAACAGTGTGTTTGCTGTGTGCTGGCCGCGGCAATTTTATTAACTACTGTTGGTTGCCATGGTGGAACAAAAACCACGATGGCTTCTAACAATGGACTGAATGAGAGTAAGGCACCGGGTGAAAAAGCAAAATTGACAGTGCTAATTTATGCCCAGGAACATGAAAAGAAGGCATACCAGAAACTGATCAATAAATTTCTAGCAGCAAACAAGGACAAAGTCAGTAAAGTCGATTTTCAAGTGACCACGCAGGATGCTTATACACAAAAAATGACAGCTGCTTTTACTTCCAGAAAAGTACCAGATGTTTTTTATGTTGGCCCTGATGCCGTGAAAAATTATGTTGACAATAAGCGTATCATGCCTTTGGATGATATGATTACTAAGAACAAAAATATTAATTTGGATGATATTTGGCCACAGATCATTAAGGCTTACCGTTATGACGAGAAAACCATAGGTAAAGGCAAATTGTATGCTTTGCCAAAGGATCTTTCGACTTTTGCGTATGCCTATAATAAAGATCTCTTTGACAAAGCCCATTTGGCGTACCCGGATGCCAGTAAAACATATACGTGGGACGAATTTGTGAAAGTATGCCAAAAATTGACAATAGATTCTAATGGAAAGACTGCGGATGAGGCTGGATTTAACCCGCAAAAAGCGAAGCAGTGGGGATGCGGTTTTGCTGATTCTTTTATGTTTACTCCGTTTGTCTATACCAATAATGCGACTTTTCTGAACAAGGATTATACAAAAGTCATCATTGACGGACAGAAAAATTTTGAAGACGCTCTCCAATATTACGTGGACTTGATCTTAAAATATCATGTTGCGCCGACCGTTCAGCAGGATTCCTCTTTAAACTACTATAAAAGATGGCTTGCCGGTCAAATTGCATTTTATGCTTGCGGCACATGGGATGTAGCGGCTTTCAACGACAAAAAAACCTTTCCGTATCATTGGGATTTGTGCGGATGGCCTGTAGGCAAGAGCGGTGTGTCCATGACGTGGAACGCCAGTGTTGGTTTTGCTGTTTCAGCCTCCACAAAGTATCCGCAGGAAGCTTTGGATCTGATTTCATATTTGTCTGTTGATAAATCCGGTCAGGAGGATCTTTCCGGAGCGACAACAGGGCAATCCATGCAACTGCCAAATATTATGTCTTATGCAAAAGGCGAATATAAGGATCTGGTTAAATCTGGGAAAATACCCTACGCTAAAAATATTGATATTATGTACAACTATATTGAAGGAACGCCAAAATACAAAGGCATTTTTACGGAAACAACTTATACATATAACAGCGACTGGAGTGATGATTTCTTTTCGGCAATGCCAAATGTCAAGGAAGGCAAAATCAGTGTAAATGCGTTTTGTAAGCAAATTCAGCCCAAAATGCAAAAAGATCTCGATAAAGCAATTCGGCTTCAAAAAAAGGCCCAGAGATAAAATGTAATAGAGTGGAATGATAGTTGCATGTTACAACTGTCATTCCATAAGTGTAAATTACAGAGAAAGTGTGGAGTGAATATGCCAGCTGCTGCATCACAATTGCCGAGGAAAAAGCGGAAAATGGCTATGAAAGAAGAACGGACTGCATATTTATTTGTTCTGTGTCCCTGTATTGGTTTTCTAATTTTTACGCTCGGTCCGATTGTTTTTTCCGTCGTTGCAAGCTGTACTGATTGGACGGGGATCAATGATCTGACTTTCAATCATTTTCAAAATTACATTGATCTTGTTTCTGACGAAGAATTTTGGAAATCATTAGCAAATACGGCGATTTACTTAATCGGAATCCCGATTGGAATGTTCCTGGGCCTCATTCTTGCCATGGGGATGAATCGGCGAATACCCGGAGTTCGTGCAATGAGGACAATGTATTATATTCCCGTAATTTCCTCGGTTGTGGCCATTTCAATTTTGTGGGCATGGATTTACAATTATGACTACGGCCCCCTGAATTTAATTATCAAAGCACTTACAGGCCAACACGGGCCGGCATGGCTGACCGACGAAGCCATGGTTAAGGTTGCTATGATCCTGTTTATGGTTTGGAATGGTCTGGGCGGTACAATTATTTTGGATCTTGCGGGATTGCAGAATATACCCCGCGTCTATTATGAGGCGGCTGAAATTGATGGGGCCAACGGGTGGCAGAAATTCCGGTACATTACGCTTCCGCTCATTAGTCCGGTAAGCTTTTATATTTTAATTACCAGTTTGATTGGCGGCATGCAGGTCTTTGTTCAAGTCCAGGTTATGGTCCCTGACGGAGGAACAAATTATAGTGCTGCAACAGTTGTGTTCTACTTATTTCAGGAGTCCTTCAAGAGCGGTGCTATGGGTTATGGATGTGCAATAGCCTGGATCCTTGCGATTATTATTTTTATTTTGACTTTTGTAAACTTTAAATTTCAGGACAAATGGGTCAACACTATGGATTAAGGAGGAAAGCATTTATGACGGCTACCATTGAAAAGAGCGGTTCACAGGGAGGTGTGATGAGCAGGCAAAGCAAAGTCGCAAATATTGTTATAACAATTCTCCTTTGGTTTGGCGCAATCTTAATGGTCTTTCCTCTTTTCTATATGGTCATGATGTCTTTCATGACGAAAAATCAAATTCTGTCGGCCTATTTCTCAATAATTCCGTATCCTTGGGTGTTTGGAAAATATCAGGAAGTAATGCAGAAGGGCGAGTTTATTTCCGGCATTGTCAACAGTTTTTCGGTTGCCATACCTGTTTTGCTGTTTGGCGGGTTTACTTCAACATTGGCGACTTTTGCGTTTTCCCACATGAGGTTCCGTGGGAAAAATCTCATTTTCATGATCCTGCTGTCGGCGATCATGATGCCGTTTGCAGCAGTAATGATTCCTCAATATGCACTTTTTTCTAATCTAGGTTGGACAAACACGCTGGCACCTCTGATTATTCCTGGGTGTTTCGGAAATATAGGGATGATCTTTTTCCTTGTGCAAAATAAGGGCGCTGTTCCAAACTCTTTGGTTGAAGCAGCTAAGATAGACGGCTGCGGGTATTTTCGGATCTACTGGAAAATATTTCTTCCTTTAATGAAAGGGGCAGTTGCCACTCAGCTAATTCTATGGTTTATGGGAATTTGGAATGATTACCTTGCCCCGACGATTTTCTTGCAGAATGAAAATACCTGGACCTTACAGGTCGTAATTAATTCTTTCAATTCTTATTATTCCATTCAAAGCGATTACGCACTTATTATGGCAGCCTCTGTGATTGCTCTGGCGCCGCCGATTATCTTATTCTTTGTTTTCCAAAAATACATTATTGAATCCATTGCCATCAGCGGCGTTAAAGGGTGATGATAGAAATGAAAGAAAGGAGGAAGAATAGCTTTTTGAAGAAAATTTCCTGTTTAGTACTCGCTGCGATGATGATGGAGCCAGTGTCTGCCTGCCGCTCTAAGCAAGCTGCAAACAGAACCGATTTTTCGCAGTTATCCATGCCCAAAGGACTGGATTTTCAATTTAACACAACCAGTTTTGAAAAGAATGGTGCCGTTGGATCGCATGACCCATGTTTGATCCGTGATCCAAAAAGCAAAATGTATTATTCTTATTCAACGGATAATTCTGTCGATAAGAATCATCCTGGAATCGGAATCCAAATTCGAAAATCGTCGGATTTGCAGCACTGGACTTATGTGGGAATTGCTTTATCAGAAAAGGCAATTGCGCAGGCTCAGGACAATGGAGAGGGAAATTCGATTACAGAAACATTTTGGGCTCCCGATGTCGAATATGTAGATGGTGAATTCCGTATGTATTACGCCGCGACAAAAGCCTTTGGAAGCAATGAGTCACGTATTTGGCTTGCTGTTTCTAAAAAACCTGAAGGACCGTTTGGGAATAAAGGCATTATTGTAAGCAGTTGGCCGGATGGCATCAATCCCGAAGCGGATGTTCCCAATGCGATTGACCCATATGTCATCCGTACGCCGGAAGGAAAGACTTACCTTTCTTACGGGTCGTATTTTGCTGGAATTTATCTGAAAGAACTGCGGTCGAATGGTTTTGCAGTGAATCAAAACCGTTTGTCGAAAGACTACTTTGGCATTTGTATTGCAAAAAAGGGAGACGGCAGTCTGGACGGCCCGGAAGGCTCTTCTTTACTGTACAATAAGTCTGAAGGATATTATTATCTATTTCTTTCCTATGGCTGGCTGGGGGATACTTACGATATCCGCGTGGGGCGTAGCAAAAAGATAACGGGACCGTACGTTGACGATAGGGATCGTTCCATGACAGCTTCTGTTCCTGGCATAACAACAGGGACCAAGCTGGCGTGCAGCTATCAGTTCCATGCCAGCAAGCCAGGCGGAAAACAAAACAACCCCAATTCTCTGTGGTCATGGGGTGGTTTCCGCGCTCCGGGCGGAGGGGTTCCTTTTTCCAGCGGCGGTCAGTATTTCTTTGCCCATCATATCCGGGACGGAGCGTCCATTAACCATACGGAATCGGGCGGACAATCCAACTATTTCATGCATTATCTTATGATTCGAAAAATGTATTTTGTGAATGGGTGGCCTGTCTTGTCACCAGAACCTTATGCCGGAGAAATAGATGAAACAATTCAGTCAAATTATTTGCCGGGACAATGGGAAGCAATTCTGTTTGCGGATGATAACAACGACCCAAAAATGTCCCAGACCCTTGATCTTGGAACTCTTACTCCAAATGGCAAAGGAACTTTAAAGTTGGCAGATAAAAAGGGCAGCTGGAGCTATCAGAGCAAGACAAACATACTGACTCTGCAAATACAGTCTCCTGAACCCGTTACGATCCGGGCAAAAGTAAGCACGTGCTGGGATTTGGAAAACTCGCGTGCAACCATCTGTTTTACCGGACTGACCAGCACCGGGACAGCAGTTTGGGGGAAATGTATCAACTAGATACAAATATTATTTCTTGAAGTGTAGGTGCAATAACATGAAAACCGCAGAAATGCATATTGAAAAAGACTTTGAAATTTCCCGGACGGATGACCGGCTTTTCAGTTCCTTCCTGGAACATCTGGGCCGTGCCATTTACAGTGGAATTTATGAACCAGGCCATCCGGAGGCCGATGAAAACGGATTTCGCAAAGATGTCCTTGCACTTGTCCGTGAACTGCATGTGGATTCAGTGCGTTATCCAGGGGGGAATTTTTTGTCCGGATATGACTGGAAGGACGGAATTGGCCCCAAGGAGCAGCGCCCCCGCAGGCTGGATCTTGCGTGGAAGACGATAGAAAGCAACCAGTTTGGTATCGATGAATTCTACGACTGGAGCTGCAAGGCCGGAACAAAAATTATGGCGGGCGTTAATATGGGAACTGGCACGCCGAAGGAAGCAGGCCAGCTTGTCGAATACTGCAATTTTCCCGGCGGGACTTACTGGAGCGATCTGCGTGCAAAAAACGGGCACAAAGATCCCATGCGCATTAAGCTCTGGTGTATTGGCAATGAGATGGATGGAAAGTGGCAGATCTGCCACTTGAATGCCGATGATTACGGCAAAAAGGCGCGCGAGACTGCCAAAATTATGAAGTGGGTCGATCCCGGCATTGAGCTTGTCGTCTGCGGAAGCGCAGGCCGCGATATGCCGACTTTTCCGGAATGGGATCGCAAAGTCATGGAATATACGTATGATAACGCCGATTACCTTTCAATGCACCGCTACTATGAAAATCACGGAAATAACCTTGACTTTCTTGCTTCATTTGTGGACATGGATCAGTTTATACGTACACTGATTGCCACAGCAGATTACGTAAAAGCCGAAAAACGCGGAAAAAAGGACTTCAATTTTTCGTTTGACGAATGGAATGTTTGGTACCAAAGTCAGGATAAACCCCATGGCTGGATGGAAACGCCGCCGATTCTTGAGGATCATTACTCGCTGCTGGATGCATTGGTGTTTGCCGGTCTCGGTATGACATTGATCAATCACGCCGACCGCGTTAAAATTGCATGCCTTGCCCAACTTGTAAACGTGATAGCTCCAATCCTTACCCAAAAAGGCGGCCAAGCGATCCGACAGACAATTTTTTACCCATTCCGTTGTCTTTCCGAGTATGGCAGAGGGATGGTTCTCCAGCCTGTGGTGCGGACTCCGAAGGTGGAGACAAAATACGGCGAAACTCCTCTCCTTTACACAAGCGTTGTCCGTGGAGACGAGGAAACTGTGACGGTGTTTTGCCTGAATATCGGCGAGGAGGAAATGAAAACGGATTTGAACCTTGCTTCTTTCGGCAAATTGGCCATGACAGAGCATCTCTGCCTGGACGGCAGCGATTTGAATGCAAAAAATACTTTTGAGAATCCGAATCGAGTTGTGCCGCGCGAAATAGAACAGGTCAAAGGTGCTTTCAGTAAGTGCAGCGTAATGTTGCCAAAACAGTCGTGGAACATGCTCCGCTTTCGGACTCTGAAATCCGGTCAATCGGGGAAATAATCCGTGTCCTTAGAGCAGTTCCGGTAAGTGTGAGACGGCGTCTTTTCTGCTTGACAGACATTAAGAGATACGGTATAGTAATTTCATAATAAATACCCATCCATGGGCTTTGAATGGGAAACGGCATATTTTCCGGAGCGCCGGTCTTTTGCCTTATAAGGGAGCGATTGGATATGATAGAGGATTTAATCAAAAAAAACCGGTCGTACCGTCGGTTCTATCAAAGTGAACCGGTAAGTATAGAGACACTGCGGGGGCTGGTGAATCTTACACGTTTCTGCGCGTCCGGATCCAACCTTCAGCCGCTGCGCTACAAGCTTGTCAATGATCCGGCCGGCTGCGCAGATGTTTACAGAACCCTTGGCTGGGCTGGCTTTTTGAAAGACTGGGGCGGCCCGGCGGAAGGTGAACGTCCGTCCGCATATATTGTTGTGGCATATGACCCGGCGTTAAACAAGAACCCCGCGGCCGACGCAGGCATTGCCGCGCAGACGATCCTGCTCGGTGCCACAGAACAGGGGCTGGGGGGCTGCATGCTTGGGAATGTGAAACGCAGTGCACTGAAAGCATCTCTGCACATTCCGTATGAGATTTCCCTGGTCATCGCACTGGGAAAGCCGAAAGAGAAGGTCGTACTGGAGAAAATGAAGAACGGTGACGTGAAATACTGGCGGGATGAGGCCGAAGTGCATCATGTGCCGAAACGCGCGCTGGATGATATTCTGCTGTAGAATGGAAAAAAGCATTGAGAAGGTAAAACATGAAATACATTTTAGATCAACTGAAAAACCTTACAGCCATTGACAGCCCCAGCGGCTTCACCCGGGACGCAGCCCAATATACAATGGAACAGTTTCAAAAGCTGGGCTACCATCCAAGCCTTACCAACAAAGGCTGCGTAGTGTGCGAACTGGGTGGGGAAGGCCGCCCGCTGATTTTCTCGGCGCATATCGACACCCTGGGCGGGATGGTGGCAGAAGTCAAGCCCAATGGTCGGCTGCGCATCACCAACATCGGCGGCCTGAATGCAAATAACTGCGAAGCCGAAACCTGCCGAATTCGCACCCGCACCGGGAAAGTCTTTGACGGGACCCTCCAGATGAACGATCCGTCCGTCCATGTCAACGGCGATTATTCCAAGCAGAACCGGACGTTCGAGGGCATGGAAGTTGTAGTGGATGAAAATGTAAAGGGAAAAAAGGATACCGAAGCGCTGGAAATCCGCAACGGCGATTTTGTCTGTTTTGATCCGCGCACAAAGGTGACCCGGAGCGGGTATATTAAGAGCCGTTTTCTGGATGACAAACTGTCCGTTGCAATCCTTTTGGGCCTTGCCAAAGAAATCCGGCAAAAAGAGCTTCCGCTTGCCCGGAAAGTATATGTGTTTATCACTGACTATGAGGAAGTGGGCCATGGGGCCAGCGGAGGGCTTCCGGCAGACGCGGGGGAAATCGTCAGTGTGGATATGGGATGCGTTGGAGACGGCCTGGCCTGCGACGAACATAAGGTCAGCATCTGCGCAAAAGATTCCGAAGGGCCGTATGATTATGAAGTGACCACCGGCCTGATCCGGTGCGCGGAAGAGGCGGGGCTGGACTTTGCCGTGGACGTATACCCCCACTATGGTTCCGACGCAGACGCAGCGCTGGCCGCGGGCAATGACTTTAAGCACGGGCTGATCGGTGCGGGCGTTTATGCTTCCCACGGTTATGAGCGGGCCCACACAGACGGTGTAAACAATACGCTGAAGCTGCTGGAGCGTTACATTGTTTCTTCCCATAAGGCGTGAGGGAAATCAAATCGAAAAGCCGGAGCGGCTGGTCCCCAGGGGGTCAGTTGCTCCGGCTTTTTCCGGGCCCTTTTACAGCGGTTTTTTCCGGGTAGTTCAATCAGGCAAGTCTTTCAAATCAGGTTTTGCCTACTGCGATAGCCGAGACGGTCCCGCTGACAATCGTCCCTGCCTGGGCCAGCGTAGCATTGGAAATTTCTACGGTGTAGGTTGCGCAGTCACAGCATTCTCCGCAGTCACAGACCTGGAATGCAAAAGTTTCACTGTTGAGAACGTCAACAAGAGAACTGAAATTGTAGCTTCCTCCAATGGACTGCGAAGCCCCGTTGCATGACTTTCTCAGCCGAAAAGAGATATTGGGAAGCGCCCCAGCCGGTATTGTGACCAGCCCGATAAACGTAATTAAGACGCTGGGGTTTTTAAGCCCTTTCATATTCAGGGTGACACTGGCGACGGAATAAGGGTTGATAATGCTTGCACCCGCCAGATCCAGCATTGGAAGCGGGCCGGCAGAACCTGATCCACAGCTGAGAACAACTCCGGGGCAGCGGCCGACCGGGCAGCCTGCATTGCTGCGGCAGGCCAGCGTATTCTGCGCAGTGTATAAATTAGTGGGATAACTATCCATAATTACGCTCCTCTTGCAACAAGAATTTTTTTCATCTTGTTTGGTACATACTATGCACAGATCCTGCCGATGGTTCATAGCCGCACCGTGCGGAAGCGGCCCCCAAATAAGCTGAACCGGCCGCCCGGACCAATTGTCTGTCCGGGCGGCCGGTTCTTTTCAGTCATTTTTTCACAAACGGTTTTGTTCAAACACGGCGTGTTTGTGCTTACGCATCAAAACACTGTGTGTTTTTTTAAGACAGGACTTTACGTTTTGATAATCAGCGCTGGCTACCCCGGCAAACAGGATGTCGATAATTGTCAGCATGGCAATCCGCGAACCCATAGCCCCGCTGCGAATGGTAATTTCCGGAGTGGAAAAGTTCAGAACGACGTCCGCCTGTTCTGCCAGCTCGCTTTTTACATACCGGGTGATGGCGATGACGGACGCTCCGGAATCTTTTGCCACTTCCAGCGTTTCCAGAATATCAAGCGTGTCGCCGGAATTGGAAACCAGGACCGCTACGTCTCCTTTATGTAGCAGGCTGGCAGCCGTAAGCTGGCCATGCCCGTCCGTATAGGCAAAACAGGTCTTCCCGATCCGGGTGAATTTCTGCTGCGCATCCATGCAGACCAGCCCGGAAGCGCTGACCCCGTAAAAATCGATCCGCGTTGCGCGGCGCAGCATTTCCACCGCCCGTGCAATAGCATCCCGGTCAATCACCTTCATGGTGTCTTCAATGGATTTGCGGTTGTTGAGGGAAATGTTCGTAATAATGGTAGAAAGGCTGTCGCCGGGCTGAATATCGGTGTACTGGTTGCTGCTTTTGTCTGCCGAGCCAAGGGCCGTGGAAATTGCCACAATAAAATCGCGGTAGCTGCGGTATCCCAGCGTCTTGCAGAAACGCAGAACAGAAGCGTCGCTGGTGTGGCTGTCCCGGGCCAGAGCTTTGATGGAAAGGAGGGGGATTTTCTCTTTATTCTGCAGGACATATTCTCCGATAATTCGCTCTACAGGGGTCAGAGAATGGCGCAGCTCACGAAGCCTCAAAAAAACATCGTCGTCCAAAATCCGGTGCCTCCTTTCATTTCTAAAACTTTTATCTCTATAATAATATCCGAAAAGAACAACAATTGCAACTAGATTTTAAAATTACCTAAAACAGCGCGGTCTGGCTTTTCAGAAGAAGCATATAACATGCAGACGAGCAGAACGAAGGCCGCGCTTTGCTGACGTCGAATAGACACGAAAAACCAGCGGATTACTTTGCCTTGACTATCTTCTGATAGGCTTCATTGCCCTGGTCAATGATTTCCTGAAGGCCCTGAGATTTCAGTGCTTTATACTGGGTATAGAAATCGTCTACAGAAATTTTGCCGATTACACATTCGGCGATCATTGTAGTCAGTTTTGGCATAATAACGCCCTGTTGATCCTGGTAGGCCTTTGTCTGCAGGCACGGTGTCGGGGCGAACAGATAATCCTTGTTTCCGACAAGCCCGTTGTAGAACTGCTGTGTAGGCTCACTCAGCTGATCCTTTGACTTGCCGCCCAGTGTAATCTGCATAAAGGCATCCCCGGAGAAGTAATGGGTGAAGGGGGTGAAATTGATGCCGTTTGCACGCGCATTGATAAAGTTATCAACATAAGGGGATTTAATCTTTGCTTTACCGTCTTCCGTAGTATTCATTTCGCCGTCGATCCCGTAGCTGGACAAGTGGGCGCCTTTGTCACTATAGACATAGTTGAAATAATTCATAATGGATTCCAGCTTATTTTCTTTCTGGGCGTTCACTGTAAAGCAGGCTCCGTAATACAGTTTATTTCTGGCTGGGATCCTCTGGGAACCGTCGATGGGGCTCTTCGGCGGAGCAATCGATTTATACAGGGCGTTTTTGTCGGCTTTCTGAAGCATGTTGGTGGCATCCTGCGTGCCGGCCGCCCAGCTCATCCAGGAGAAAGCAAGCCCGGAGTTTTCGGCGTTGTCAAGGTTGTTGGCCGTATCGGAAAAAGTTCCGCGCGTGGTGAATTCCGGATCGAGAATACCAGATTTATACATGCTGCGCATTTCGTTCAGGAATTTAGTGAAATTCTTGGAGTCACAGCACATAATATATTTTCCATCTTCAACCATAAATCCAATTTTATCGCCGACATTCATATCAAAGGCAGGCATCAGGGAATAAATATCGCCGCAGTACGGAACCATTTTCGGATTTTTCTTTTTCACGGTTTCCCACATAGTTTTCCAGTCGTCCCAGGTGACGGGATCCTTTGTGATGCCGTCCTGTTTGGCAATGTCTGAGCGGTAAGCCCAAGTGAAGCAGTATGGGAAGTCAACGATAGTCGGAATGCTGTAGATCTTGCCGTCGTCCGCATTGCGCAGATACAGGTATTCGTCATCTGTAAACCGTTTCAGGACGTTCTGGCCATTCGATTTCAGCAGGTCGTCAATTGAGACAATTGCGCCCTGGCTCAGCAGAAGGGCTCTTGTGGAGGTACCTCCGTTGATGATGTCCGGGATATTCCCAGATGCCAGCATCGCCGACACTTTGCTGTCATAGTTCGACTCGGGGACCCAGGTAAAGTCAATTTTTACATTGGCCTTTTTCTGCATTTCGCTGAGGACCTTATTGTTTGTGTGTTCTGCGAAAGCCGCGTTGATACAAGACATGTACGAAAACTCCAGTGGTTTCTCAGAAGAGCTTGCGGAAGAAGCAGATTTGCTGGAAGAACTGCTGCCGCCCCCGGAGCAGCCACTGAGCGCAGAGACGGCAATCAACCCGGCGAGAGTTGCCGACAAAATGCGCTTATTCCTGTTTTTCATAAAATTTTCCTCCTTATGACACTTTGTTTTATCCTTTAACCGCTCCCAGCATAATACCTTTGACAAAGTATTTTGACAGGAACGGATAAATGACAATCATGGGAATAATGGAAACAACAATAACAGCGTTCTGGATTTGGGTGGGTATGACCATCTGCCCTTCGGCGTTGATTCTTGCGGAATCACTTGCGCCCGAAAGCGCCCCTTGATTCTGCAGGATTATTTCCTGAAGGATCATCTGAAGGGTGTACTTTTTTCTGTCCTGCAGGTACATCAGCGCCGGAAGGAACTCATTCCAGTGCAGCACAATAATCCAAAGTGCAATGGTTGCCAGCGCGGCCTTTGAGAGCGGAATCACCAGCCGGAACAGAATGGTGAAATCGTTGGCACCGTCCATTCGCATAGATTCTATGAGGGACATGGGAATACTCCCGGTAAAAAAGCTGCGGAGGATAATAATATAGTAAGAACTGAAAAGGGTGTTGAGGATCAGTGCCCACAGGGAATTCGTGAGGTGCAGGCTGTTCATAACCAAGTAAGTCGGGATCATGCCGCCGCTGAACCAGAGTGCAATAATGATCATCATGGAATAAACTTTTTTGCCGTAAAATTCACAGAACGCCAGCGGATAGGCAGCAATGCACGTGGCAAGCAGGGTCAGCACGCAGCCGATCAGCGCCACAAAAATGGTGTTTTCATACGAGTGGTAAATAGAAGCATTGTTGATGATTTTGCTGTATGCCGTCGTTGTAAACTGAACCGGGAAGACAGTAACCTGGTTTTGAAGCACGGCAGAACTGCTGCTGAATGAAACAGCAACAACATTTATAATCGGGTACAAGAAAAGGATCCCCAGAATTGTAAGAAAAATCATATTGAAGATGTCAAAAACCTTTTCGCCCTTCGACGGTTTCATATATTTGACCATTTATTTTTCCCCTCCTCAGACGATTGAAACTTCCGCAACTTTTTTGCTGAAGACATTTGCAAGCATTACCAGCGCAAAGCTGACGACAGAATTAAACAGGTCCACCACCGTTGCCAGACCAAACCGGGAACTTGTCATGCCGAGCTTATAAGTGTAGGTTGTAAGCACTTCAGAAACGGATAGGTTCGTCGGCGTCTGGAGAAGGTAAGTCATGTCAAAACCAACGGTTATCAGGCTCCCGATCTGGAAGATCAGCATAATCATAATCGTCCCGAGAATGGAGGGGATCGTCACATGAATGCAGCGCTGGAACCGCGAGGCCCCATCTACCATGGCCGCCTCGTACAGGGTGTCATCTACGGAAGAAAGAGCAGCAAGGTAGATGATGGATGACCAGCCGATTCCCTGCCACAGGTTTGCCACAACGTAAATCGGCCGGAAATACTGCGGTTCCTGTAAAAAGTTGATGGTGTTCATGCCCATGGATTGGCGCAGCAGGTTAATAGAGCCGGACGTAGAGGAAAGGAAATTATAAATCATTCCTACGACAACCACGGCCGAAAGAAAGTACGGCAGGTAGCTTACCGTCTGAATTGCCTTTTTCATTTTTCGGTGCGTCAATTCGTTCAGCAGCAGGGCGAAAATAATTGGGGCCGGGAAACAGATCAGCAGAACCAGCAAGTTCAGAAGAAGAGTGTTCAGCAGGGCCTGCCAGAACGACGAGTTGCTGAACAAATAGACGAAGTTGTCAAACCCGACAAATTTGCTTCCCCCAAACCCTTTCAGAATCTTATAATCGTAAAACGAAATGGAGAGCCACCCCATGGGGATGTACCGAAAGATAATATAGAATACAACAACCGGAAGGATCATCAGGTACACAGCCCTGTTTTTCCAGATGTTCCGCCGAACCCGGTAGTTATTCCGGAGGCTGATGGCTGGCTCCGGGCTGCCGGTCCCGGCAGCGGTCCTTTTTTTTGTTTTCATTGCGATCGACTCCCCCAACCCATGAGTAATTTTGTTGAATATGAACGGGAACTTTCTTGTAATCAACTATATTTTCGTCTCGTTTAAACTAATTATAACGGATATATTAAAAATGTCAATAAATTTTGAAAATAAATTTTTAATTAAAGTTTATTTTTAAAATTTATTGACATAGTAAAGGAGATGGGTATAATGATAATTAGTAATTTCTATCCGAATAGGCTCGACAATTCGGATTACTGATGAGGAAAGGCTGATTTCAATATGGAAAACAGTTCTTACGGAGGACTAACTACTGAAGCAGTGAATGAAGATACCCGCAGTATTGATTCTTGTAGCACAGTAGAAATGCTGGAACTGATTAACCGGCAGGATTCGCTGGTTCCTGCCGCGGTGGGAAAAGAGATCCCCAACATTGCCAAAGCCGTAGACGCGGCGTACCGCGCCATCCGCAGCGGCGGCCGCCTGATTTACATTGGAGCGGGCACGTCCGGGCGGCTCGGCGTGCTGGACGCCGCCGAGTGCCCTCCCACGTTCGGCACCGATCCCAGCCTTGTTCAGGCATATATTGCAGGAGGCGACGGGGCCTTGCGGCGCTCGGCAGAATCCTGTGAAGACGATGCGGAAGCAGGCCGGCAGCTTGTTCGGGATAAACATATCACGGCACACGACGTCCTCGTGGGCCTTACGGCCAGCGGAAGCGCCGCTTATGTGCTTGCCGCTGTAGAGGAAGCCAAGAAGATCGGCGCTACGACGGTCGGTATTTCCAACAACCGGAACTCTGCCATCTCAGGCGTCTGCGACATCAGCATCAGCCCGATTGTTGGACCGGAAGCGGTGATGGGTTCCACCCGCATGAAGGCGGGCACAGCCCAGAAACTGGTCCTTAACATGATTTCAACCGGTACGATGATCCGTCTGGGGAAGGTGTACGGAAACCTTATGGTTGACCTGAAGGCGACAAATAAGAAACTTCGGGACCGCGCTGTGCGCATTGTCTGCAAGGCCACGGGCGTGACCCAGGCTGCGGCGGAAGCCGCCCTGCAGGAAGCGGATGGAAGCGCTAAGCTGGCCATCCTGATGATTAAGACGGGGCAGGGCAAATCCGAAGCGCAAAAAGCGCTGGAACACAGCGAAGGCCATTTGAAAAAAGCAATCTCGGCCGTTCAGTGACGGCTGAGGCGTTCAAAAATCTGCGGAGATGATCAATATGGTTTTAAACGGAATTGACACGATTGACAATTATGACAGCCTGTTCCGGGGGAAGAACCTCGGCCTCATCACGTCCCCGTCCGGCGTTGGCCGGACATTGGAAAGCACCATTGACATCCTCAGCCGGAAGTACCGGCTGAAAGCCCTGTATTCGCCCGAGCACGGCGTGCGGGGCGACCGGTACGCCGGGGCCACCGTGGACACCTACACAGACCCGTACCTTCACATCCCTGTCTACAGCCTGTACCGGAAAGATTCCAAACGGATGACGCCCGAGATGCTGAAAGGCATTGATCTCGTCGTGTACGACATCCAGGATATTGGCACTCGCTTTTATACCTTTATTTATACCATGCTGTATGCCATGGAGAGCTGCGCCAAAGCCGGTGTCCCGTTTGCTGTTCTCGACCGCCCGAACCCGCTGGGCGGCACGGCGGTGGAAGGAAACATCATCGGGGAAGAGTACCGCTCTTTTGTCGGCGCATATCCCATCTGCATCCGCTACGGCCTGACGGCCGGTGAACTGGCGCGGATGGCAAACGGACGCTTCGGGATCGGCTGCGACCTGCACGTTGTTCCCTGCCGAGGCTGGAGCCGCCGGATGCTTTTCCCCGAAACCGGCCGCCTCTGGGTCATGCCCACGCCCGCCATTCCCCGGTTTGAGTCCGCTTTGCTGTACCCGGGTATGTGCCTGCTGGAGGGCACCAACCTTTCTGAGGGCCGGGGCACAGCGGCACCGTTTGAACTGGCAGGTGCTCCATTCATCAAAGCCGTTCCGCTCGCCGCCGAAATGAACCGGCTCCGTCTTCCCGGAGTGCTGTTCCGCCCGGCTTATTTTGTTCCGTATACGGACAAATTCAGCGGGGAACTCTGTGAAGGCGTGCAGATCCATATTACCGACGCACACGCGGTGCGCTCGGTAGAAACCGGTCTGTATTTCATTGATACCGTCCGCCGCCTGTACGGAGACCAGTTTCAGTTTCTTCCCGTCCGTCCGGGGCAGGCCCTCCGGCCGATCGACCGGCTGACCGGAGACCGTTCTTTTCGGGAGAATCCCGGGAGCCTGGACGGTCTTTTGACGGTTTTCCGAAAGGACGCCGCGCTGTTCGCCGAACAAAAGCAGGAATACCATCTCTATGCGGAATAACGAAAGGGGATCAGCAAAATGAACCATAGTCTGACGCTCCACGAAAAAATCGGACAGATGGTGATGACCGGCTTCAGCGGGCCGGAGTTTGGGCAGTCTATCCGGGAAGCCGTTGAGAAGGGCGCGGTCGGAAATATCGTCCTGTTTGCCGGCAATATCCGGAATGCACGGCAGATGCACAGGCTCTGCACGGAGATTCAGCAGTTTATCCGGCAGAAAACAGGGGTTTCCCCCTTTATCGCCATTGACCAGGAAGGGGGCATGGTGTCGCGTATGCCTTTCGACGGCACGATTTTCCCGGGAAATATGGCCGTTGCGGCGACCGGCAGCCCGCGGAACGCCCGCATTGCCGGGCGCATTACTGGCCGGGAACTGCATGCGCTGGGATGCAGTATCGATTTTGCCCCGGTCATGGACATAAATACCAACCCGAACAACATTGAAATCGGCGTCCGTTCTTATGGCGATCAGCCGGAAACGGTGCAAAAGTACGGCCTTGCCATGGCCGAGGGACTTCAGGAGGAGGGTGTTCTGGCCGTTGCCAAGCATTTCCCAGGGCATGGAAGCACGTCGGTAGATTCCCATTTCGGCCTGCCGCGGGTGGACAAAACTTCCGCGCAGATGGAAGCCGGCGACTTGGTGCCGTTTCGGGCGGCCGCTGAAGGCAGAGTAGGGGGTGTCATGAGCGCCCACATCCTTTTCCCAGCCATGGAAAAGAAAAATGTCCCGGCGACCCTGTCGCACACGATCCTTACCGGCCTGCTGCGGCAGCGTATGAAATTTCAGGGACTTATTTTTACGGACTGTCTTGAAATGGGCGCGATTAAACGGTATTATGGAACAGCGGAAGGTGCTGCCGCCGCGGTTGAGGCAGGCGCAGATATGGTTCTGATTTCCCATACTCCTTCGGCTGCGGCAGAGGTGGCGCAGAATATCGAGGCCGCCGTCCGAGACGGCAGGATTCCGGAAGAAACCATTAACCGCGCTGTTGAACGGATTCTGAAATTTAAAGAACAGTATGCTGAATATGAAATCGCCGAAACGGATCTGTCGGTTGTCGGATGCCGCGAAGACCGGAGCGAAGCCCGCCGGATCAGCGCGGAGGGCATCACGCCCGTCCGTTCCGGTGCCTGGAAACTGCCGGAAGGCTCCCATCCTCTGTTTATCGGCTGCAAAGCAGATCGGGCTACGCCGGTTTCGGATGAGATCGCCGAGACCTTCAACTTTCCCTCTTATCTGGCGGAAAAGACCGGCGGAACCGGCCTGTTGATTCCGCTGAACCCGTCGGAGGAGGAAATCCCGCCGATCCTCGAGAAAGCGGCCGGATTTGATCCGGTTGTCGTGGGGCTCTACAACGGCCACATCAACCGGGGGCAGATTGCGCTTGCCAACCGCCTGTGCGAAGGGCACCGCCGCATTTTGGCGGTATCCCTCCGCGGCCCGTATGATATCCCGCTGCTGGACTCGCGGATTCCGGCGCTTGCCGCTTACGAGTACACGCCTTTGTCGTTCGATACGCTTGCAGACGTCTTCCGCGGCGCCGCCGTGCCTTCCGGCCGCCTGACGGTGCGCCTGTAGCTGCGGAGGGAAAATATGGGACAGTATGTGATCGGAATGGACGGCGGAGGAACCAAAACTGACATTTTGGCGCTGGATTTCAGCGGAAAAATCTTGTACCGCTTCCAGGCCGGCGCAATTAATTTTAACAGTGAAGGCCCGGCCCGTACGCGGGAGACCCTTACGGGAATTCTGGATCGTGCTTCAAAAGCGAACGGCGGGCTCGGCGGATGCGCGGGTGTCTGCATCGGCGCGGCCGGTGTCAGCAATCCCGCCGCGTGTGCGGCCCTGCGGGACGGTGCTGCGGTTCGGTACGGCGGCCCCCTGTTTTTGGAAGGGGATCAAAAGGCCGCACTCTACGGCGCTATGGGCGGCTTCTGCGGCATTATTGTCATTTCCGGAACGGGTTCCATCTGCTATGGGAAGGACCCGTCCGGACGTGAGTACCGGACGGGCGGCTTCGGCCACCGGATCGACGACGAAGGGAGCGGGTATGCCGTCGGACGGGACATCCTTTCGGCGGTTGTCCGTTCCTATGACGGCCGGATGGGAAAGACCTGCCTTACGGAACTGGTTTTCCGCCGCCTGCACCTTTCCTCGGTTCAGGAGCTTGTCAGCTTTGTCTATGATGAAAAAACAGGGAAACGGGAGATTGCAGCTCTTGCGCCGCTTTTAGATGAAGCGTACTGCGCAGGCGACCCGGCCGCCATGCAGATTGCCGAAACCGCCGGGCGGGGCCTGTTTCGATTGTTGGTCCCCGTCGCTGCCCGGCTGAGTTTTCCGTCGCTGCGGATTGCCCTTGCGGGCAGCATCCTGCAGAAAAGTGCCGGTATCCGGCAGGCGTTCACGGACCGCACCGCTGCGGCGTACCCCGGCGCGCAGTGCTTTTACCCAAGGTACGGTGCGGCTTTCGGGGCGGCGCTGATCGCCTGCGAAAAACTCGGCCGCCCCGTAACCATTCAACAGGAGGAAGAAACATGAAAGGCGACATGCTGGTCAGGCTTTGGAATATCCCGGAAGATACGGGGGAGCGCGCGCTTGCCGCGCAGGGGATTTCTATCAAGAGGGCTCTTTCCGCCAACCGGGACGCGGTTGTCCGCTATGTGTCGGAAACATTCGGCGGCGGATGGGGCGGCGAATGTTCCGCGGCCCTGTCTCAGACCCCCACTGCCTGTTACCTTGCCGTGAGCGGCCGAAAGATTATCGGCTTTGCATGCTTTAACGCCACGGCGCCGGATTTCTTTGGGCCAACCGGTGTTTCACCGGAGTTCCGCGGCAGGGGCGTCGGAAAAACACTTTTTCTGAAGTGCCTCCATACCATGCGTGAAATGGGGTATGTCTATACCGTGATCGGGGACACGGACGAGGCTTCACCGTTTTACGAAAAGACCGCCGGAGCCATACCGATCCCGGATTCCTATCCGGGCGTATATAAAAATCTAATCTCCAAATAAATATTTCGAATAATATTCTAGCTTTTCGGGAGGCTGTTTTCCAAATGGCTCTCATTACATGCCGCTTTTATTCAGATGTTCTTGGCACCACCACGGCGCTGAATGTAATTCTGCCCAAAGAGGAGAAAAAAAAATACCCTGTCCTGTTCCTGCTCCACGGGATGGGGGGCGACCATACGGTCTGGATCCGCAAGACGTCGGTGGAGCGGTATGCCGACGAAGCGGGCCTTGCCGTTGTCATGCCGGATGCGGGCTCTTCTTTTTACACCGATATGGTGCACGGCGGCGCTTATTGGACGTTTGTCAGCGAAGAAGTCCCGCGGCTGGCCCGTCGGTTCTTCCCGCTTTCTGGCAGGCCGGAGGAGACTTTTGCGGCCGGTATGTCCATGGGCGGGTACGGCGCACTGAAACTCGCGCTCCGGTTTCCGGAGCGCTTTTCCGCTGCTGCCAGCATTTCCGGTGTGACCGATGCGGCGGAATTCGGGCACGGGAACGGCCGGCAGGAACTGTTCCGGAATATTTTCGGCGGGGCCGGGGCCATTCCCGGCACGCCGGACGACCTGTTTTCCCTTGCCGGCCGCCTTGCCGCATCCGGGCGGAAAAAGCCGCACATTTATCTGTGCTGCGGCACGAAAGACGGGCTGTACGATATGAATGTACGCTTTCGGGATCATCTCCGCAGGCTGTCTTACAGCGTTACCTGCGCCAAAGGCAAAGCCGGGCACGAGTGGGGCTACTGGGATGAAGCGATCCGGGATGCCATCCGGTTTTTTACCGAAGATCTTTCCGCCGCGGCACGGCCGGAACACAATACGAATTCAGGAGGAAATACACCATGAAAATTATCGAAGCTTCGGATTATCAGGGTATGAGCCGCAAGGCAGCCAACATTATTTCGGCTCAGGTCATCCTTTTCCCGAGGAGTGTCCTCGGCCTTGCCACGGGTTCCACCCCGCTGGGAATTTACCGGCAGCTTGCCGAGTGGTACCGGAAGGGCGATATTGATTTCAGCGAGGCCCGCAGCGTCAATCTGGACGAATACTGCGGTCTGCCGCCGGAAAGTCCGCAGAGCTATCACTACTATATGCAGACAAACTTTTTCAGTAAAATCAATATTCGGCCTGAGAATACACATGTTCCCAACGGGCAGGCAGCAGATATCGATCGGGAGTGCCGGGAATACGATGCGCTGATTGCGCGCCTCGGCGGAATTGACCTTCAGCTTCTGGGCCTTGGAAATACGGGCCATATCGGATTTAACGAGCCGGACGAAAGTTTCGATAAAATGACACACCGCGTTGTGCTGAAGCAGAAGACGATTTCGGATAATTCCCGCTTTTTCAGCAGAATTGAAGATGTGCCGAAATATGCTGTCACCATGGGGATTAAAGCCATCATGCAGGCCAAAAAAATTCTTTTGGTTGTCAGCGGAGAAGGCAAGGCGGACATTGCAGAAAAGGCCCTGTTTGGACCGGTCACACCGGCGGTCCCTGCCTCTATTCTTCAGCTTCACCCCAATGTGACGGTTGTGGCGGACAGTGCCGCCATGAAGACTGTGCATGAAAAGCACCCGGAAAGCAGGCATGCGCAATGATTCTCCGGAATGCGGAGATCTTTGACAAAGACTTCCGCCTTGTCCGGGCGGATATCGCAGTGGAAGGGGATCGGATCGCGAAAGTTGGCCCGGATCTTCACGGGAAAGACGAGGTGGACTGTTCGGGCTGCCTCATCACGCCGGGATTTGTGGATATCCACATCCACGGCTGTGCGGGTGCGGATACCTGCGACGGCAAACGGGAATCCGTTGCGGCCATGGCGGCGCACCTTGTCCGGCAGGGTGTTACATCCTTCTGCCCTACGACAATGACCGTTCCCCTTCCGCAGATTGAGGCGGCTCTTGCCGCCGTGCGGGACTGCATGGAAAATCCTCCGGAGGGCGCGGCCGTCCTCGGTGCCAACATGGAAGGCCCCTATATATCGGAAAAGCGGCTGGGCGCCCAGAAAAAGGAAGCCGTCCGCAAGCCGGACTGGCAGGAATTTGAACGCCTGAACCAAAACTGCGGCGGAATTGTGCGGCTGGTGGATATGGCCCCTGAGTGCGAGGGGGCTGAAGAATTTATCCGCCGTATCAGCCGTTCCTGCTGTGTTTCCATTGCTCATACGGATGCCGGTTACGAGCAGGCTAAAGCGTCGTTCGGATGGGGCGTAACCCATGCGACGCACTTATTCAACGCCATGAACGGCCTGAATCACCGTGCTCCCGGTGTGGTTGGCGCTGTGTTTGACGATCCGAATGTTCGGGCGGAGATCATCTGCGACGGATTCCATATTCATCCCGCCGTTCTGCGGATTGCTTTCCGGATTCTGGGCGAAAACCGCACCGTTGTTATCAGTGATTCAATGCGCGCCGCCGGCCTGCCGGACGGCATTTCAGAACTCGGCGGCCAGAAAGTCTATATCAAAGACGGGCACGCCCGTCTGGCAGACGGAACGATCGCCGGTTCCACTACGAACCTTCTGCAGGAAGTTCAGAACCTGGTTCGCTTCGGTGTGCCGCTCCGGCAAGCCGTTCAGTCGGCCACCATCAACCCCGCCCGGGAAGTCGGAGCGGAAGACGAAACAGGGAGTATCTGCGCCGGAAAATATGCCGACCTTGCCGTCCTCGACGGCGGTCTTGGTCTCCGTTTCACTGTGGCCCGCGGCCGAGTTTTCCGGCGGCAGACTGCCGGAAAGTAGTGCCCTTCAAAACGAAAGTGCTAAAAAAGTGCCCTGAAAAAGCCTACACAGGCTTTTTCAGGGCACTTTGCTTTTGACGGGGCCCATATTATTTAGGTATCCGGGCTGAGAAGTTCCTGACGGATAATTTTGGGGCTGACCCCTTTAATGCGCTTAAAGGCCCGCCGGAAAGACTTCACGTTGCTGTAGCCTACTTTCAGGCAGATTTCACCAATTGTTAAATCGGAGTTTTCCAGCAGTTTGCATGCGGCGCTGATTCGGACGGTTTCAACATGATCGGTAAAATTCTTTCCGGTCTGTTTTTTAAAGAACGTCGACAAGTAGCCGGGGGAAATGTTGAATTTTTCTGCTACATTGGAAAGGCTTAAATCCGGGTTGCTGTAGCTGTTGTTGACATAATCCAGAATTTTTTGGATGAACCGTTTATTTCGGTCGCTTTTCTGGAAGCTGACAGTGGAGCAGATCTGGCGGAGAACAGAGAATATGGCTGCAAAATCGCTTTGCTTTACAAGCTGGTGTTCAGGGACCTTTTTCAGGCTGCTGTTCAGTTCAGCACTGACCGGAATTTTATGGGTCAAACGAAAGCAGGTGCTCAGCAGATCGCTGTAGAGCTGTTTTAAAGAATAGTTGGCCAGCTTTCGCTTGCTGAAATTTTCGACCAGAATCGTATTCAAAATATCATTTAAGCTGTTGACCTTTCCGAGGCAGATGGTGTTGATCAGGCGCTGCTCAAATTCAAGGGGATAATAATAGTCAAAGTTCCGTACCGGAATATAGGCATATTTTATAATCCGCCTGTCGTACTGCGTGAAGTTCAGCGCTTCCTGGGATTCTTGGTAAGCTCCCGCCAGTTCCGCAAGGGAGCCGCATGGGGCGCTTATCCCGATTAGGATCATCACGCCGCACTGCTGCAGCAGTTTTTGCGAAATGCCGTCCAGCATTTCCGGGAACTGCTCCATTTTATCCGGCTCGGGGAAAGAAGCAATCAGCGCGAGGCTGTCTAAATCGTTTTCGTGGTACAGGACCTGTTTCAGCAGGGCCTGGCAGGCCAGTTCCTTAAAACAGGTTCTTGCCAGGCTGATTTCCTTCATACTTTCCGGCAGTGCGCCGCCGTCGGAGGTCTGCGCGTCGGAAAAATTTACCGAACAGACTAAAAAAGAATGGGTGTCCGGTGAAATTCCAAGGTAATCCAAATTTGTGAGGACCGTATCCAGGTTCTCGCAGCAGCCGTTCAGAAGCTGGCCTGCAATGGTATTGCGGAGCAGCGGCTTTTGCAGGGACAGCTTTTTTTCAAATCGGATCTTATCGCTGATCAGGGTATCCAGCGATTCACTGATCCCCTGAAATGTGTCGCATTTTCGGTTCGGAGTGGCATTCGTCTGCCGCAGTTCTTCGCCGATATGTAAAATTGGTTTGCTGTTGAAATATGCGAAGGAGAGAGCAATGGCCACGCCAATAATCAGGGCGGCAATGAAAAGCAGGGAGATCGACCGGCGTATGGTGTATAAATCATTCATGGCAACGGACTGCGGCTGCACCCAAATATATTTCCACTGGCTCTTTGGAGAAACAGAGCAGACAACCGTCATATCTTCGCCGCCGATTTTCTTGTTCTGCACGCTGTCCTTTCCGAAAGCCGCGGGATTCAAGCTGGAAACACCGCTTTTGATCCCCCCGTAATTGATTTGAAACAACGGTTTTCCCGACGGATTAAAGATCTGCAGGTATCCTGCGCTGGAAAAACTGTCTTTCGAAAAGATCTGGTTAAAGTAGCTGTTGGGTATCAGTATGCACAGGTTTTCAATTTCATCAGGCTGCTCCATAGACACAATTGGCATGATATAACAAATGCAGTTGGCAGTTTCAGACTGATAGCGCAAAGAGACGCTTTCATAATCGACGTCCTTATAGCGGCAGCTGATCATCCGGAAAAAGGAATCCGTATTCCCGCCCTGCTTCAGCGGTTTAACAATGGAGGATTGAAACAGATCGGAAGAATAACAGGTATCCGGCGTGACGACGTATTTTCTGTTTGCATAATTAACAAAATAGTCATGGACGAAGTCGTCGTCCAGTTTGTACCGGTAGTCAAACAGTTCACTTTTTGATTTATCCAAATCCAAAAAAAAGCTGCCGTCACCTGCGGGAGATTCCAAGTGGTTAATAAAGGGGTTGTTGCCAATCTGGCAGGCAATCTTCTGGATATTGCAGAGCTTTTCATCCACAAGCCCACTTTTTTGCCGCAGCGTTGCCAGATTGCCATTCAGGACGTCTGACTCGATTTTTTCGATGGGAGCCTTTACAATGGCAAGAGAAAACCCGATTACCGTTAAAAGAAGCAGCAGGTACGTTCCGGTAAAACGGATCGGTATGTTATTAAAGGAACGATTTTTTTTCTTCATACTGTTCCATCTCCGTAGATTGAAATATGGACTGGATCATTTAAGATAGAAGCAATAAAATCGAACAAATACAATAATTTGGAATTTTTATTGACAATCCATATATATTCATATTGTCGTATATAAAAATACATCATTTTGACCATGTATGCAAGGCCACGGGGTGAAATGTTTGCTTTATTGGATAAATTGATCCTTATATAAAAAAATGTACCACTAAAAAATTATAATATTAAAATAATTTTTAGTAATTGTTATGAGAAGCCCTGTTTTTGGAAAAATGTCTCTTTACAAGAATGATCCGGAACAGTACGCTTAAAAAAGCAAAGGCAAGATCAGAACTGATTTGGATCTTAAATCGAGGATCTAAAAATTTTGGAAAAGAGGAGTGGTTCAAATTGATTAAGCCCGCAACTAAAGCGTTGTCTGTTCTTCTGTGTGCGGCGCTGCTGGTTGGAACGGCAGCCTGCTCCAGTAACACCACGTCCAGCGCCGGCAATACGGCCAGCACGGCTCCATCTGACGGCGAAATACAGTCGGATGCTTCCGCAGAAAGCAAAGCGGATTCATCCGAAAACGTGGAAAAGCCGAAAACGATCACCGCAATGCTGGATGCCGGCATTGTAAAAGTAGCGCAGGGCCAGAAACAGTTCTGCGAGGAATTCCAAAAGGAAACCGGCATAGAGCTGAAAGTGACGCAGCCGAACCATAACGAGTATATCCAAAAGGTAAAAATGAGCTTTGCTTCGGGGGATATTCCCGATATCGTAGAAATTAACAACGACAATATGGTTCAGTTCGCCAATAACGGCGCCCTGTATGATATGACGGATCTGATTGAACACTCGGACGTCTTTCAGAACATTTTAAAAGACGAGAAGGCGCAAAATACGTTTAACGCCGTCAAGGTCAAAGGAAGAATCTATGGATGCCCCGAAGAAAATGGCACCGGTGTCGTAAGTTATATCCGGAAAGACCTTTTGGATAAGGCAAAATTAAAGGTCCCGACTACTTACGATGAATTTATTACGGCACTGAAAGCCTTTGCCAAAATGAAGACGGAAGACGGAAAGGCAATTATCCCTTACACCGCGCCGGGGCTCGATCCGCAGTCCCAAAACTATCTGCCGGAGTTTTACCAGAACACGACCGGTACTTTCGAACTGAAAGACGGGAAATGGATCGACGGCTTTACAACGGACGCGATGAAAGATACTCTGACCAAAATGCAGGCAGCTTACAAAGAGGGTCTGCTTGATAAGGAAATCGTCACCAACAAAACTTCGACCTGCCGTGACAAATGGTATGCCGGACAAGTCGGCGTTTTCTCATATTGGACCGGCGCGTGGGCGATTACCCTGACGGACAAACTGCATAAATCGCTGCCTGACGCGGAAGTTGTCCCGATGCCTGCTCTTGAAGGAACGAAATATTCCCGCAGGGTTCCGGCAACCGTAGCCATCACCGCAAAGGCGAAGAATCCGAAAGGGATCTTCAAGTATTTCTTTGAATATGTGCATGGCGGGGAAGACGGAACCATGCTTTGGACTCACGGTGTCAAGGATGTTCATTACAAAGTGGAAAACGGAAAATATGAGACGCTCCCGTGCCTGGATGATCCGAAGACCAAGTTCACAAGGGCAATTGTCGATATCGGCGCGAATCTGGAAACAAATTATAAAGACCCGTTCCCAATCGATCCCCGCATTACGGAATCCAACAAAATCTTGGCTCAGGCTGAAAAAACAACCCCGCTCTGCCCGCCTTCTGATAGCTATTATAAAAACGGCGGGACTCTGC
>ENA-UOOM01001112-UOOM01001112.1-fermentation-metagenome-genome-assembly--contig:-NODE-1112-length-27053-cov-15.257464_pt1 | contig 27053 bp, 23 predicted proteins | sample MGYA00245781_ERZ724031 | MGnify/ENA primary metagenome ERZ724031 (study PRJEB28704, sample SAMN03018317) | fermentation metagenome | biome: anthropogenic terrestrial biome; feature: soil... | reverse complement strand
AATTTCAATTGAAAAAAAATTAGAAAAAAAATAAAGGGTTTCTACAAAACCATAAAAATAGTATAATGGGAATGTTTTAAATGTTTATTTTTTTAAAAAGAGTAATTATTTGTAATTTAAGAGATTTATTTTTTTTCTCTTAAATTACTTTAAGTTTTAAATTTTAATTTTTTATTCAAGGTGAGTTTTATGCCAGCAGTTTTCTGTCATTTCGAAGTCACCAGAATCTTTGTTCATGAAGGTTCTTTTTTCATCAATTAATGTTTGTAGATTACTTTGTGCTTCTTGATATTTTTTTTCATCATCTGTTTTAAGTAATGTTTTTCTTGCAATTTTAATTTCCTTATTGATTTCTTTTAAGTCTCTCATTTAATTCACGTCCATATTATTGAATATTTTTTTATATCAATTACCTAAATTAATATTTAATTATATATTTAGTGTTTTTAAATAAATAAAGTTTACTATTTATGTCTGTTTTATTCCACTTTTAATTTTTTTTTTAAAAGTTGGAGGATTAAATATAAAATCTTATTAATTATAAAGCAAATATTAAATATTATAATTTAATATTATTCATAAAAAAATATATGATAATCCATTATGGGGGGGTTTTTATTATATGTTAAGGGTTAAGATTAAGGAAATTAATGGTGAATTTGATAGGGAATTTAATTTAAACACTACTACATCTGATTTTTATTATAAGAAGTTTTCTGATACTTATATTTCACCTAATTTTTCTTATAAATCTTTACTTGATGAATTAAATATTTCGGTTGATATTTTAAAACCCTATAATGATTGTGAGGATTATATATTTTTATATGCTTCTGATATTTGGTGTAAACTTAACTTATCTAATGATTTTATTGTTTCTAAACATTTTAAATTAATCTCCCATAAAATTGGAGCATCTAAGTATTTTACTTTTTTAACTAATGCTTTTAAAGAGGATTTGAAAACTAATCTTTTAATTAGTATTTATGAAGATGAAAACCTATTATTGGATTTTAAACAAGAAATCTTTTCATATGAAGGATTAATTTTTTTACTTAATGATATTTTAGAGGATAGAACAGTTAAGACTAAGTTGAAAGTTTTTGATGATTATAATTATGGAATTTTTTGGGTTAAAGATAAAAAAATTATTAAAATTAATAATAATGTATCAGGGTTTCTAAAAAAGCATAATTTAAAGAGTATAAATTTTAATAACCTAAATTTTAAAAACTTAACACATGCGGAATTCTTAAAAGTTTATAAACAATTAAGTACAGGAGAGATTAGTTCATATACTGATGAGATCCTATTTGAAGACAAAGCTAATAAGAATTATTTCTATTTCAAAGTATACTTAAACTCCCAAAGTGGTGATGAGGGACTTGTGAAATTTAGTTGTTTTAACATTACTAAAGTTCGAAGAGAAAAATTGAAGGCAGAATTTTATAAACAAGATTTAAATCTAGTTCAGAAATTATCTAAATTCTCCCTACGTTATGGTTCAATAAGTAATTTGAATGATTGGAGTCCTGCAATTTATGATATTTTAGAGGTTCCAGAAAATCAGAGAAAAAATATTAGTAGAGACACTATACTTTATAATCAATTAGGTAGTGCTGTGAAAAATGAGTTTGACCAGTTTATAAAGGATCCTGAATCATTTAATAGTTTTTATAGTAAAGATTTCTCTATTGTTTCATTTAAGGGTAATATGAAATTTTTAACTTATCATGCTGTATATTTAAAAGATTTCTATAATGAATCTGATTCAATTATTTCATCTATAGTTCAGGATATTACAGAATTACATAATTATGAATTAAAGTTAAAAAAGTCTAATAAGGAGTTAAGTCAAGTTTTAAAGGTTAAGGAAGACTTATTAAAAGAGGTTCATAATCGTGTTAAGAATAATTTACAAATAATTTTAAGTTTATTGAATTTAAATATGCGTTTTAATCAGAATAATCCTTTAGAAACCTTAAGTAATACTAAAAATTATATTAAAACTATCAGTTTAATGCATGAGAAGACTTATGAGTCTACTAGTTTAAATGGGGTTAATATTAAAAGTTATTTAACTGATTTAATAGATTTAAAAATAAAACCATTAAAAGATAATATTAATCTTAATTTAAGTATTAGTAATGTTGAATTATCTAATGATATAGTTATACCTTTTAGTTTAATTATAAGTATTATAATTGAGAAAATCTTCAAATACTCTAGTTCTAATGTTAAAGGGGAATTAACAGTTAAGTTAAAATTAAAAGAGGATAAGGTTAATTTTAAACTTAAATATGAGGATTATAGTTTAGATGATTTTAATGTTTTCCAAGATTTCACTGATCTTAGCTTTATACTTATACAAGCATTAGCAAATCAGATTAATGCTGATTTAGAATTAAATCCATTAAGTAATGGTTTAGAATTAAATTTGATTTTTAGTAAAAGTTGAGGTGTTAAATAGTATGTTTCCTCTTAGTTTAACCTATTTTGAGAAGGGTAATCCTGAATCATTTAAAATGATTAAAATAGATGAAGGTGTGAGTTTTTCTAATCCTCCTAAACATTTCTATCCTTTTAAAGATTTGAAGTTTAAAGAATTATATGCTTATTCTAATCAAATTATTGATATTTATAAACCTTTAAACTCTGATTGTGATGATTTCATTATAAATTATTTATCTTCTAAGGATTATCATAAAAAAGATGAAAAAAGGGATTTAAGTGAATATAATGGGTGCTTGTATTCAGAGTTCTTACCTGTTTATACTAGTTTAGGTGTTCTTAAATCTTTTAAAAAGGTTTATCAAAACAATATTACATTATATGCTAAGTTTATGATTCATGATTCTAATGATAATTTACTGTTTAGTTATGAAAGTAAAATTTTTAAATCTAAAGGTTTAATTTTTGTTTTAACAAATAATGTAACTGACTCAGAAGCATTAATTGAGGAGAATAAGAAAATATTCTATCAATATAATCCTGCAGTAGTGATAAGTAAAAATCAAGTTTTTATTAATAAAAATAAGAAATTCAAGGATTTAGAAAAAAAGTACTCAATATTTAATTTTGAGGATATGATTTTTAAAGACTTTACACATGAGGAATGGTTAAGTTTTTATGATGAAATACTTAAAATGGAAGTTTTATCCTATTCTGGAGAGGTTGAATTTAAATTAAATAATGGTTCTTCTGCTTATTTTTCTGTTTATATAAGTCCAGAGTATTATGAAAGTGAATCAGTTGTTAAGTTCTATTTTAGGGATATTACAAGTTTTAAATATGATAAGTTTAATTCTAAGATTTTTCAACAGAACTTATTAATTAGTGAGAAACTTAATAAGTTTGCATTATTACATGTGGATAATACTGGTTACTTTAATTGGGATAGGGAGATTTATGATATTTTAGAATTAAATAAAAGTGAAATACAGAATTATGATTCTGATTATAATTTTTTTAGGGATTTTTTAGATAGTGAAAGTAAAGATAAGTTTGATAAAATTGTTAATGGTGAAATTGATCATTTCTATAATAAGGTTTTAAAGATTACTAGTGCTAAAGGTAATATTAAATATTTAACTGTTTATAGTTTTGTGTCTGGTAATTTATATAATAATGGTTATAATAGGATTATTTTTTATGTTCAGGATATTACACGTTTAGTAAGTATTCAGGAGGAGTTAAAAAGTAATAATATGATGATTGAGTCTAATATTAATAGTGATGAGGTTTTACTTAAAGAGGTTCATCATCGTGTGAAGAATAATTTACAAATTATTCTTAGTCTTTTAAATATTGATTATAATTTTAATAAGGATAATCCTGAAACTACGATTTGGAATACTATTAATCGTATTAATAGTATGGCTTTTATTCATGATAAAACATATCAATCTAATAGTATGGATTATGTTAATGTTAGAGATTATATTGTTTCTGAGTCTTCACAAATTTTTTCCTTATATGGTGGTAGTAATATTAATTTACATACTGATATTGATAGTATGGAGTTGAATATGGATATTATTACTCCTTTAGGTTTGATGATTAATGAGTTGATTTTAAACACTATTAAGTATGCTTTCCCTTCTGGTGAGGGTGATTTGTGGATTAAACTTAAAAAGGCAGATGAGGGTATGGTTTTAACTGTTTGTGATAATGGTGTGGGTTTGCCAAGTGATTTAAATATTAATACTACTAGTAGTTTAGGTATGACTATTTTGCAGAGTTTAACTAAGCAAATTGATGGTGAGTTAATTAACTTAAAACCCAGTAAAGGTACAGGGATTATGATTAAATTTCCAATTTAATATAGGTGCTATGTTAAAAACTTAGTTGATTTTTATTTTTTAAAATTTTTTTTAGATTTATATAAATATTAAGGAGGATAATAATATATTATGAAGTGTTCAAGATGCGGATTTGAAAATCCTGATGGATTAGATTATTGTAAACGTTGTGGTAAAAGTTTAAATAATCCTGTTAGTGATAATCGTAGAAATATTTCTAATAGTAAACATCCAAAGAATGTTTCAAATCCTGATGGAAAAAAGGATAATAGTATTTATTATATGGTTGGTGTTGGTTTAATTATTGTTTTATTGATTGGTGCTGCTGTTGCTTTATCATTTAATAATTCTGGTACTAATTCTACTAATAATAGTACTAATAGTCCAAGTAAAGGTCTTGTTCCTTACACGAATCATGTTACAGGTTCAGGTGTAAGTCAGTCTGATAATAATGCTGAGGAGAATGTGACTAGTCCTGCAAATGATTCTAGTATTCAGGAGAATCTTAGTTCTATGGTTAATGATACTACTAATTCTAGTGTTGCTTCCATATTTAAGGAGGAGAATGATTCTAATTCTTTGAAGAATAATATTGTGCAAGGTGTGAATGATTCTATTGGTTCTAGTAATGTTAATGTTGATGATTTAGCTAGTATGGTTGAAAGTGCTCCATCTGGTTTTACTAATATTGATATTGGTGATGCTAATCTTAGTATTGATGATGCTACTTACTTATTAGCAAGTAATATTTTAGATCATTCTAGTACTAGTGATACTAGTAGTAATACTGAGGATTCTAATATGATTTCTAGTAGTGAGTATAGTAATCTTGCTAGTGAAGTTGTTAATTCTATTCAGGAAAATGGTAATGTTCCTAATAGTGTGGAGTTTGGTGATAATGGTGTTTCTTTAAGTCATGATGAGTATGTTAAATTATTTGCATATATTGTTTCTCATGGTTTTCCAAGTGAGGTTAATTTAAATAATATTTAAATGGTGGGGATTATTTTTTTTCATTTCCTTTACCCTTTTTAATATTCATAAAATTAAAACTTAACACAATTTAACTTATACTTAACAAGTGCAAGTATAAGTTTTTTTAATCTTATTCTTATTTTAATACATTGATGATGTTTATTTTAAAGCTTAAAACTTTTAAGTATATAGGAAACTTATATCATTTGATTAAAACGAGTGAAAGTACTATTCCTACGACCAGTTTTAACAAGATCATAAACCACTTCCATATCCTCATAAATCCATTTAAAATATCTTAAAAGAATAATATCCTTATTATCACTATACTTAGTTTCTAAATAATCAACTATACTAGTTAATTCTTCAAATTCTTCTTCAAAATATATTTCATCATCTTCCAATATAACATTATTAATATTAGTGAAAAAATTATCAAATAAATTTAAAGCTTTCTCAAACTTAAAATCCCGATTAGTACGGAAAATATAACGTTTAAGACTTAAAAAATTTCCATGAATCTGATTAAGAGAACTTGATAATTCAATAAATAAATCAATATCATCACTTATATCCTCATATTCTTCACTAATACGATCTATACTTCCAGTCATACGTAAATTATTATCATGAATAAGTTTATTATCCTTAAATAAATTATCCTCATTTTCATTTAGGATATGTATGATTAAATTTTTATTAAATTCAATTTTATTTGCAATTAGAATACTTAAATTATTTTTAGTTTCATTAGGTAATATGAACATTCCAACAAGGAAACTAATTAAGGCCCCAATTGCTGTTCCGAAAATACGATACATTGCTTGTGATACTAATAAATTTGAAGGTTGGATGAAAACCACCATCATCATAGCAAAAAATATTCCAATACTATAATTATTCTGCATATATGCATAGAAAAGACTCATAGTTAGCACAGCTAAAACTGGAATTAAATAGGATAAGTTAAAGTTTAAAAGTATTATTGCTATTAAGGTTGCAAGTGCACTACCTGCAAGTGTTGCAATTACTCTTTTTAATACAGTTATTTTTGTAAATTTTGCATCAGGTTTCATTGTAAAGAAACTACTAATGGTTGCTGCATACTGTATTATTCCTCCAGTTAATATATCAAAGATAAATGATAAATTAGTGGCGATTGCAAATCTTATACCATAGCGAACATTAATATTGTTTAAGGTTAAATTATCTTTTAAGTTTGTCCATGTGCTTTCTTCATCTTCAGGTAATGGTATATTTTCTTCTGTGTATGCACCAGTTAATCCTAAATTTATTTTTTGGAATGTTTTTAGGTAGGTGTGTATAGATTTTTTAACATTTAATGATTCTGGTTTAGTATCCTTTATTTGATTTATATCTTCTACGATTCGTCGTAAGTGTTTTAGGTTTAATATTAAACCTTTATCATTGTTTTTTATTATTGCTGTGCTTATTTGTGTTTGTAGTTTATCTACTTCTTTTATGAAATTTTTAAAGTATTCCTGGTTTTCCTTGCTTATATCATCTTTAACATATTGGAGGTTGAAACTGGATATCATTAGACTCATTGCTAGGTGTATGAGTGTGAATGTGTAGTCTGATTGGTCTGCTTTTAATATTATGGTACGGTTTTTTATGAATTTATCATATTTGATTTTAGGTGAGTATAGTTCAGCTAGGATTTTCCTTTTTGTAGGGTCATGTTTTAAGTATTTAATTATTAGTGTTGGACTGGTTTCTAGGAATATTGCAAATGATCCTATTGCTCCACAGTATAGGGCTAAGTGTAGTATGTGTAATGGGTGTGTTGTGCTTGTTATGTTTAGGACATTTGTGAGTACAATGTTTAAGCTTATGAAGTATGTGAACATTGTAAATAGTCCAACTGTCCGGTTTAAGCCTCCTTTTATGTTCATTATTATGAAGAAGATTAACCATATTATGAAAAATAGTATTGCGATGTAGGTGTTTAGGGTTGCGAATGTTGCTGTAAAGACTGCTAAGCCTCCGCAGATTATCATTTTTATTGCATGGTGTGTGAGTGTTTTTAAGGGGTATGGTGTGTTGACTAGTAAGCCCATTAGTATGCTTGTTATTATGAATAGGTATATGAGTTGGGGAAATAAGAGGTAACCTATTATGGAGGATAGGGTTAATCCTAGTAGCATATTAATCATTTTTGGCCAGTTGGGCCTTTTTTCTGATTTTATTAGTCTTTTTATCCGGTTTTTGTATGTTATTTTTTCCATTTTAATTATGTTTATTTATGTTTTTTATTGTTTTTATATAATTCTTAATCTTTTTGTGGTGGGGTTATCTTTATATACTAGAATTGTAATATATTTATTACATATGTAATATATTTTTTACAAATGTAAAATTTTCATTACATATACACATTCACAATTCACCCAAAAAAAAAAGGAAGTGCCACAAAAAATGACAAAATACATAATAGAAACCACCCAACTAACAAAAAAATATAAAAAAACCACCGTAGTAAACAACATAAACATGAAAATAGAAAAAGGAAAAATCTATGCATTACTCGGAAGAAACGGAGCAGGAAAAACCACAACAATGTGCATGCTCCTAAACCTAATAAAACCAACAAGCGGACAAATACACATATTTAACAAAAACACACAAAACCACCAAAAAGAAATCTACAAAAAAATAGGATCCATAATAGAAACACCAGGATTCTATGAAAACCTCACAGCAAAAGAAAACCTGAAAATATTTACAAAAATCAGAGGAGACTACAATGAAAATCAAATACAAAAAGTCCTAGAAATAGTAAACCTCAAAGAAGAAAATAAAAAATATAAACAATACTCACTAGGAATGAAACAAAGACTAGGAATAGCAGCAGCAATAATCCACAAACCAGAACTCCTAATCCTAGACGAACCAATAAACGGTTTAGACCCAGTAAGCATACGGGAAATACGAAAACTACTACAAAAATTAGTAAAAGAATACAATTTAACAATCCTCATAAGCAGCCACATACTAAATGAAATCGAACACCTAGCAGACGTAATCGGAGTAATGGATCATGGAAAACTAATACAAGAAATCACCCGTGAAGACCTACATGAAAAAACCAATAAAAAACTATTAATCGAAGTAGATAATAAAGACTTAGCTAAAAAAATTTTAACAAATAAAGGATTAACAGAAAATATAGACTACAAAATAAAAGATGAAATAGAATTATACAACCACTTCAACGATAGAAGCACCTTAAATAAAGAATTCATAAACAATGGAATAAATGTAAACCGATTATCCCTTGAAGAGGAAAACTTAGAAGAATACTTCACAAATTTAATAGGAGAAATATAAAAATGTTAACAAATTTTATTGAAATGGAATTTTTAAAACTAAAAAGAAGTAAAATATTTCTAGTAACCCTACTTGGATGTTTAGTTATACCATTTTTATTATCAGGAGAATTTCTATATATGCAATCACAAGGTAATCAATTACTATTTGATTTATTCTTAAGCGAATCAAATCTTTATTTCTTAAGTATGTTTGGAGTAGTACTCTTTGCAGTAATAGCTAATCACCTATTTACACGTGAGTATAATGAACACACACTTAAATCAATATTAACTCTACCTGTTTCTAAAACTAAATATTTAACTGGTAAGTTTTCAATGTACCTACTATGGATATTAATATTATCAATCTTCACTTTCCTCTCAAGTTCATTATGTTTTATCCTACTTGGAGGAGATGGATTTACCTGGACAATATTCTTTAAAATGTTTAAAGAATTAATATTTGGAAGCATATTACTTTATCTTGCAATGTCACCATTAGTATTTTTAAGTATTCTAATGAAAAATTCAGTATTCATAATGATTGCAAGTGCAGGTATAGTGTTTGGAAACATGTTAGTATATGGTAAAGTTTTCGCACCATTATTCCCATGGATATCACCATTTATAATATCTGCAGGGAAATTAGGAGAATACACCTATGGAACCCTAACACCATCATTAATAATCCTAGCCACATTCATTATAGGAGTTTTTATTACATGGTTATACACTTATAAAAGTGACGTACCATTATAAAAACTTTCCATTCTCTTTTTTTATTGATTATATGATGGATGATCATTTTGAATATATTTTAAAATAATTACTAGTGCAAATAACATTAAAATTACTTGTATTAAGAAGCTTATATTTATCCCATAACAGTCTACATTTCCGTTTAAACTGAAAAAGGTTACTATTGCTACTAGTATGTTTGTTCCAAGTGCTCCTGTGATTTGTCTTAAACTGTTTAGGATTGCGGTTCCATGACTATAATCGGACCGTGGGAATGGATCTACTCCATAAGCTTGAAGTGGTGTTATAAGGAAACTTAAACCAATCATACGGAAACAGTAAACAATAGTGATTAAGACTAAATTACTGTTCAGGTTTAAAAAGACAAAAGGTAGTGTTCCTATTATAATAAAAACAAAACCAAGTAGACTACTTGTTCTTGCACCATAATCATCTTGGAATTGTCCAGCTTTAGGGTTTACAAGAGCATGTAAAATACTTCCAGGCAGTAAGATTAAACCTGAAGTTATAGCGCTTAATCCTCTTGCAGATTGAATATATAATGGTACAAGTAAGGTTCCACTCATCATTAAAATATAACTTAAACAAACAACAATAGTACTTGCAGCGAAAACATTACATTTAAATAATTCTAATTTTAATAAAGGAATACTTGCATGTAATTGCCTATAAGAGAATACAAGTAGGAATATTAATCCAATAATGATAGGAGGTAAAGATAAAAGGTTTTCTAATCCAATATTTACTGCATTAGTTACACCATACATTATAAGAGTAAAACCTAAACCATACATAATTACAGATAAGAAATCCATTTTCACAGGATATTTCTCTTTAATATTCTTTAATTCCACACTACCTATAATGAATAATATAATAGCTATTACTGAGAGGATGCTGAATATTGCTCTCCAATCAAAGAAATCCACAATAAATCCACTAAATGTTGGTCCGAATGCTGGTCCTGCACCTACAACTAAACCCATATAACCAAAAGCTTTACCATGATCCTCTAATGGGAAATAATATAAAATAACAACTTGTGATAATGGATATAGGATTCCTGTTCCTGTTGCTTGTATTATGCGTGAAATTAAAAGTACATTGAAGTTAGGTGCAAAAAAAGCTAGAATACAACCAATAATGAATAATCCTAAAGCACCCATAAATACATGTTTAGTATTATGCCTGTTAATTATAAAAGCACTTACACAGGTAACTAAACCTAATATAACAATGTAGATTGTAGTTAACCATTGGCCTGTAGTAGCATTTATACTGAAATCACTCATAATATTAGGTAGTGCACTTGTAAGTAAACTTTGACCAAGTGAACCCATAAAACCAGCAGTTAATAATATAATAAGTACTAAATTTCGTCTGTTTTTAAAAAATTCCATAAAATATCTAATTAGAATATTTATTTTTAAATATTTTTAAAATTTTCCCCTCCCCCAAAAAAAATACTATATTTAAAGTTTTAAAGATTTCTAAATATAATATTTATTAACTTTAAAAAACATAAATCAATATTAATTAAGAATTAAATTATTTTAACTATTTTTTTCGGAGATTATATAAGTGGTATTACAAGAATTATTAGCACCAGCAGGATCATATGATGTACTTGTTGTTGCAATTAATGCTGGAGCAGATGCAGTATATATTGCAGGACATAGGTATGGGGCAAGAGCATTTGCTCAAAACTTCACTAGTGAAGAATTAGAAAAAGCAGTACAATATGCACATTTAAATGGTGCAGCTGTACATGTAACAGTAAACACCTTGTTTAATTCAAGTGAAATCTTAGAAGTACTTAAATATGCTCAATTCTTATACCGTATCGGAGTAGATGCCTTAATCGTTCAAGACTTAGGATTAGTATACTTACTTAATAGGTTTATTCCTAATATGGAAATACATTCCTCAACACAAATGACCCTAAGAGATTATAATAGTATAAAATGGGCTAAAAATCAAGGAATGAATCGTGTAATATTACCAAGAGAAATGAGTGTAGAAGAAATAAGTCAAATTAGAGATAAATTAAAAACTGATAATATTGACTTAGACCTTGAAGTATTTGGTCATGGAAGCCTCTGTTACTGCATATCCGGGGATTGTTATATTTCCTCATTTATAAATGGTAGAAGTGCAAACAGAGGAGCATGCTCACAACCATGTAGAAGTGATTATAAATTAAAATATAATAATCATAGTGTGGCAAATGGATGTTTAATAAGTACTCATGATTTAGCAGTTTATAAGGATTTAAAATCAATATCAGATGCAGGAGTATATAGTGTAAAGATTGAGGGAAGACTTAAATCTGATGATTATGTAGCAACAGTAGTTCATACTTATAGAACCTTACTAGACCAATTAGATGATACAAATCCTGAAACCTTAAAACTTTTACAAAGAGACTTAGATTTAACCTTTAACCGGTACTATACTAATGGTTATATTCTTGATGATGAACCTCCAGAAGTAATGGGAAGAGAAAGTAGTTTCCATCAAGGATTATATCTTGGAGACATAATTAGTATTAACGGTGAAAGAGTAGATATTAAATTTGTTGACCCTAATCATCCAATTCTTATAAGTGGTGATGGTATAGGATTTAAACATAATAATCATATTCGTGGAATCTATTTAGATAAAATCGTAGAGCAAAATGATAAACATATCTTAATTGAAACCACTCGAGATATTAGAGTTGGATCTAAAGTTTATATAAGTTATAGTAAAGCATTACATGATAAGCAAAAACAGTATAAGAAAGAGGAAATAAAACCTCACATACCATTATCCCTAAGTATTAAGCGTAATAAAAAAAATAAGATGCTTATTAATGCTAGTTTTATAATTGAGAATAATTTAATAGATTTTGAATATATGAGTAAGAAAGCGTTTGAGAAATCTATTAACCGACCATTAACAACTGAGGCAATAGAAAATCAGATGAGTAAAACTGGAAACACTCCATTTATAGTGGATAATATCCTATTTGAAGATTTCCCAACAGACGTGTTCATGTCTATGAGTAGATTGAATAAGATACGAAGATCAGTCCTGGATATTGCATCTGATATTTTACTTGGATATTACTTGCCTGAAGAAGAAGAATCTGAGGATATACGGGTTAAAATTAAAGATTATACTCATGAACTTAAAAGTAAACAAGTCCCTGCTAAATCTAAGGATTATATTGGATTTAATATTTATGTTGATAATTTTAACTTATTAAAACTTGTTGCAAAACATTCATTCCAAAGAGTATACTTTGATCCTTCTTACTTATTTACAAATAGTACTGATTACTTTAATAAAATTGAGGGAATTCTTAGAAATGCTGCGGGAATCTGTTTTGATAAAGAATTAGTATGGGTATTATCTGCTTTCACTTCTGATGAAGATTTAGAAAAAGCAAATACAATAGTAAATAATTTAAGTAGGGAAAATATTCATATTAGTATAATGGGTGATTCACCATCCTTACCTTTAATTTTCAATACTAATGTGTATGGTGCTCATAATTTGAATGTTTGGAATAATTATACTGTTAAAACCTTAAATAATACTGGTTTTAAAGGTTTAACAATTAGTAGTGAATTGAATAAAGAGGAAATTAAGGATTTAATAGAAAATTCACAGGAAGAAGATATTCAATTAGAATTAATAGTTTATGGAAATCAGGAAATCATGGTTACAAAGGATGATTTCAGTGAATTAATCAACGAGAAGGATTATCATATAGAAGCTGGTGAGTATATGGTCTTACAGGATAAGAAACGTAATAAGGCTAAGTTTAAAATATTTTTAGATTATAATAAACAAAGTCATTTTTACAATGATGATTGCTTATCACTTATTGATGAAATCCAGGAGATTAAGGATATGGGTATTGATAATATCACCTTAGATTGTAGATTCACAACTCCTAAATTTGTATCTAGAATTATTTCTCTTTATGAGCAAAAATTAGGTAATCCTGAAGAAGAAATAGATTACTTTGATAGTATTGTGAATATGTCTAATTCTACTATTAATAAGGGGAATTATGTTAATGGTAGGGAAAATGAGAAAAGAAGAAAAAAATAGGGTTTAAATCTATTTTTTTTATTTTATTTTCACACTGTTTAAAAGATTAGTACTGTCAGGGTTTTCTGGGTTTAATGTTATTCTCACTATTTTATCATTTTTATTGAAGATAAACACGGTACTGTGACTATTATCTGTTAAACTGGTTTCATTTATTTCAAGTCCAGGATTTCCAAGTACGTTTACACTTTGAGAATTATCCACACGTGTTTCACTATTACTTGTAGTCCAGTCATCGGCTGATGTTTCACTTAATTTATCATCATGAATTGCACTAATACTTCCAATGTATGTGCCGTTTACACTGTAAAAATCTGTAAATTGTGTTTGTGGGTTTTCAATAACTTTTCCAAACATTGGATGTTCAACTGTGAAATTATTGGAAGTATAAGTTGTTGTAGCTATATTATATGTTGTGAAACTTACAATCATTCCACCAATAATCAAAAGTAAGATTATAATTATTAGATATTGTAATCTTTTATATTTCCGTTGGTAAACTTGATTAGGGTCTTTTTTTAGTAGTGTTCCACATTTTCTACAATATTGATCTTGAGGTTCGTTTTTTTCACCGCATCTTGGACAATACATTTTCCCTTTAAAAATTTTTTTATATTTAATTTATTTTTCATCAATGTTTTGGGAGTAAACATTTACTGCTATTTTTTTAAGTCTTTTACTTAAATTTAGTAAGTCATCTTCATAAGTTTTTAGTTCCTCTTCATTAATATTTTCGATTCTTGTTATTGCAAAGTCTAAATCTGCAAGTGTGTTTTCTAATGGGTTTTCATTAAAGTATACTTCTTTTTTTTGTAAAGTTTCTAGTACTTCATGTAATTTATCATTTCCAAGTTTAGTGTTTTGATATTTACCATTACTTAATTTAACTATTAAGCCTTCTTCTCTCATTTTTTTAAGTTTAGGGTATAGGCTTCCTGGTGATGGTTTTGATTTAACTTTTCGTGTGAATGGATCATTTAAGTCTTTTTCATGTTTAGTGTAGTAGATTTGTTTCTTTTTTTCATGTAATTTTTTATTATGGATTTCTATTTGTTTACTTATTTCTACTCCATTTAATGGTTTGTCTTTTAGTTCGTATAATATGACTATTCTTAGTCCACCGTATTTATGGAAGTTTTCTATCATTTCATATAGTAGTCCCCAGTATTTAATGGTTTTATCTGCTTTTTCTTCTGGCATTTTGATTTGGCTCCAATATATTTTTTTTATATGATTTTGAATAATTTTAATATTTGTCTTAATAATGGTAAGGTTTTCTTTGTTAGGTTTCCATGGAATTCTTTATTCACGGTTTCTAGGAGGTTGGGTATTGGTAATTGTTGTGGACACTTACTCACACAGGCATTACATTGCGTGCAGAGACTTGCATCTTGTGCTGGTCCTACTGTTCCTAGTAATCCTCCTATGTAATTGATTGTTGCTTCATGGATTCCGAATTGTTTTTGGTTGAATAAGTATTTTTCATTGTATGTTTGGAAACATTCTGGTATGCTTACTCCTCTTGGACATGGCATACAGTATCCGCAGCTTGTGCAGTTGATTTTATTTAATTTTAGTATTATGTTTTTTATTTCTTCTATTGTTTTGAGTTCTTCTTTTTTTAGGGTGTTTACTTGTGTTGTGTTTGCTATTTTTATGTTTTCTTTAACCATTTCTAAACTGTTCATTCCGCTTAGTATGCAGGTTATTTCTTTTTGATTGAGTAACCAGCTTAGTCCTAAATCTGCATTTGAGCGGGTGATGTTTTTTTCTTTTTTTAGTTTTTCTACTTCAGGTGGTAGTTTTCCTGTTAGTAGTCCTCCTTTTAATGGTTCCATTATTATTATTCCTATTCCTTTTTCGTGTAGGTATTGTATTCCTTTTTTTCCTGCTTGGAAGTTTTCATCTAAGTAATTGTATTGTAGGAGGCACATGTCCCAGGGGTAGGAGTCTACTATTTTTTGGAATTGGTTGCTTGGTCCGTGATAGGAGAATCCTATGTTTCGGATTTCTCCTGTTTCTTTTTTTTCTTCTATGAATTTGTTTAGATCATTTTTTTGGAGTTTTTCTATGTCTTCGTATCCTATTATATTGTGTATGAAGTAGTAGTCTATGTGGTCGGTTTGTAGGTTTTTTAGTTCTTGGTTGAACATTTTGTGCATATCATTGTAGGTTTTTATTCTTAGCCGGTTCATTTTTGTGCTTATGTTGACTTTGTTTCTTAGGCCTGTTTTTTTTAGTATTTCACCTATGGCTTTTTCGTTTTCTCCGTTTCCGTACATGTATGCTGTGTCTATTAGGTTTACTCCATTATTTATTGCATATGTTATTTCTTGGCTTGCTTTTTTTAGGTCTGTTCCACTCATGGTGGTTGTTAGTCTCATTGCTCCGAATCCTAGAGGTGAGAGTTTTTCTCCGGTTTTGGTGATTGTTCTGTATTGCATTTATTTTTTCCATTTTTATATTATTTTTTATCGGTTTTCGATATTTTATGTTTTGTTTTTTTTCTCTTATATATACTTTCTTTTCACATTTTGGATTATTCTTTTGTCTTGTTTTTGGTTTTTATTTTGATTTTTTGTCTTGTTTTTATATTTTTTTTAGGGTTTTGTTTTTTTTATTTTCATATTTTAATTTCGATATCTTTATATATAAGTTTATTCTAATACTAAGATAAGACTTTTAAAACTGACTATGTGTCTTATTAAATATTGAGATTTAATACTTTATTCATTTAATTAAAAATTTTTTAGACAAAATAGTATAATGTTAAAAGTAATAACAATATTTAAATATAACATTAAACATAGTTTATATTACATAAAGTAATAATAACAAAATTGAGGTGAATGTCAATGAACATAACTGATACAAGATTTTTAAATAAGCTTAATACTTTTTTCAAAAACCAATATCCTGGTGGAAAAAATTTTGAGTACACAATATCTCCAGATGGAGATTACCTTTTTGTTACTTCCATGGTATATGGAGGTCAACAAATGATTGCAGAAGATCTAAAAGAAATAGGAAAAGCTATAGGAGCCACCTATGATGACATGATTGTATGTTTAGACAGATACTTCATGATGTTTAAATTAAACAATTACAACACGATGGCAGCTAAATAAAACATTCAAAATTTAATAATCATTAAATCTATAAAAACTTTTTTAGGTTTAATGATTATTCTTTCACCATTAATATAAATATCATTTTAAGTATTACATAATTTTATTAAAAAAAATTAATAGTATTAAACCTTAATACTATTAATCAATTGATTAGCCAGATTAGAACTACTACTAACATCCCAATTACTTAAATCATTAGGTAAAACACCTACAATAAAATCATGATTATCCTTATTAAAACCATAAGCATAACCAGTTTTACCATTATAACTTACTTTATATTCAGTAACAGGAATATTATTAACAGTTAAACTATTCTGAGATAAGATTTTACCACCATACTGACTTATAAGATCACTTGACATAATTTGATCTTCAGCTACAGCAAAGTAACCATCATTTCCAGAATAAACAACTAAAGAACCATCTAAACCAGTAGTAACTTGAGTGTAACCATCAGGACAAGTGAAACTACTATTATTCAAATTCACAGTACTAGATGCAAATATAATCCCCGTAGAAGCTAAAATAGTGCTAATTAATAAGATTGTTAAAATTTTCTTATTCATAAGAATTCCTCCCTTTAAAATTTATAAAAATATATATAGTTTCTATTTAATAAAACATTTGCTAAGGTATTGAATAAATAATTTAATAATCAAAGTAAAAATATTAAATCATAATTTTAATATAAATTGAAAAATAAAAGTAGATATTATATAAAAAAAATTTTTTTAAATTGATTGTTATGGATATGGAAATTAAAGAAAAAATAATACCTGAGAATTTAGTGGCTTTACTTGAGTATAGTGGTGATGGTTTGAATAATACTCTTTTTGAACTTTTTGAGTGGGCTAAAGAATCTAAAGTTAAAATTCAGGGTGCTCCTTTTAGTGTTTTTAAAAATTTCAATAGTGAAAAAGAGGTTCATTATTGTGGTGTGTCTATACGTGGTGATGATTTAAAGGTTCCTGATTGTATTTCTATTAAATCTTTTAGTAAACATCTTGTTTTAAGTTCTATTCATGTAGGTTCTCATGATAGTGCTTATAAGACTTATGATGAAATTGTTGAATATGCTGGGGAAAATAATTACACTGTTTTAGATACTAGTTATTTAGTGTTTTTTAATAATCCTTTATATACTGATAAGGATCATTTAATTAGTGATGTTCAGGTTAATGTTTTAAAAGATTAAAAAGGGATTTAATTTTTTTATAGTACTATTTTAAATATGTGATTGTTTTTAAATTAAATTAAATAATTTTAAAGGTGTTTTTTTATTTATGTGTGAAATTAAGGAAAGTCAAATTAAGCAATTGAATAGTGTTTGGCATTCTATTTTTGTTAAGAATTTATTTAGCAATATTGAATCTAATTATCCTAATCTTAAATCTTTAGATAATCGTGAGATTGGTGTTATTGCTCGTACTGGTCATCATAAGAATACTGTTATTAAGGATGTTACTCGTGAGTCTAATCTTCCTAAGAGTTCTATTACTAATGTTATTAATAAGTTAGAAGCTAAGGGTTTGATTTTAAGGGAGATTAATCCTGAGGATAAGCGTAGTTTTAAGTTGGTTTTAACTAGTGATGGTGAGAAAGTTTTAAAGGAGCATGATGATTTTGAGTATGAGTTGTGTAGTACTGTTTTAGCTGCTTTGGATTCTAGTGATGAGCGTGATTTGTTTTTGAGTTTGTGTTCTAAGATTTCTGATAATTTACTTGATTTTTGAGGTTTTTATTTTTTTTTAAAAAGATACATCGATATATTTAAATATATTAATATATAGATTTATTGAATATGAGCTCATGTAAAAAGAAAAAACATAAAATCCCCAAATCAGAAGAAATCAATAAAAACCAGGAAACATTAAAAGCAATAGCAGACCCTACAAGATTAAAAATCTTATACTTACTTCAAGACGGAGAATTATGTGTATGTCAAATACATGAAGGAATAAATAAATCCCAATCCACAATATCACACCATTTAAACATACTAAAAAAAGCAGAAATAATAAAAATGAGAAAAGAAGGCATATGGAATTATTACAGCCTATCTAATCCCAAATTAATAAAACATTTAAATAAAATTTTCAAAGGAGAATAAAAAAAATATGACAAAAAAAGTAGCAGTAGCAGCATGTAGTGGAATGAGTCCTAACGGATTAATCACACGTGTAAGCTGTGACGATACAAATAAAGAAAACCCTCAAGTAATAAGTATTTGTATGGGTGCAACATCAGGAGAAAGAACTGGTTTTAGAGATTTAATAAAAAAATATCCAATAATAGCAGTTAATGGTTGTGATGGATCATGTGTAAACAGTATCCTAAAACAAAGAAATGTAGATGTAATCGATTCAATAAATGTCAATGAAGAATTAAGTAAAACAGAATACCATGCAAATGACACATCACGCTTAGACAATGATGGGGAAATTTGTGTAGATATTATTAAAAACATTTTAAATAAGAAAATAGTGAAAATATTAGAAAAATAAAATACTAAGATAATAAATTCCTATGTGTGAGCTGATTTTAAATGGTAAGTGAAAATTCTTGTTGTGGACTTATTAATAAATACCCAGATAAATCTAAAGTTAAAAATCCAAGTAATCCTAATTTTAAAATAGATGATAATTTAATTAATGAATTAAATTCTTTAATTAGTAAATTAGGTTTGCTTGATATTGCTTATGTTAATGATTTGGATGATTTATGGTTAGATGATAATGATTTTGGTTTTAATGGGGCTATTGTTTTAACTATGGAAATGTATGATAAAATTTTAAGTACAATTCCAGGTAGCTTAGCTAAAAGTTTTAATGATGAATTATATGAAGATTTTGGTAATTTGACTTATGAGGTTTCTGATTTTTTAAGATTAAATGGTTTTGAAACTTTTGTTGCTCCTCCTAATGGTGATATAATTAATTTTTCTAAATTAGGTGAAAGGGCTGGTTTAGGTTATGTTGGTAAAAGTGGTTTATTAATTAGTCCTAGTTTTGGTCCTAAGGAGAAGATTAGTGCTATTTTAGTAAATATTTCTAATTTACCTATTAATAAAGCAGATGATTTTTCTTGGATTAGAGAGTATTGTAATTATTGTGGTAAGTGTGTTAAGGCTTGTCCTCATAATGCTTTAATTAAGAATATGGATGTTGTTGATTTAGATTCTTCTTCTTGTGTTGGTTGTAGTGAAGCTTGTACTGAGTGTATTAAAGCTTGTCCTTTTTATTTAAAAGGTTATGAAGTGGTTAAGGAAAAGTTTGATAAGATTTCTCTTTTACTTTCTAGATAATGATGGGGAAATTTGTGTAGATATTATTAAAAACATTTTAAATAAGAAAATAGTGAAAATATTAGAAAAATAAAATACTAAGATAATAAATTCCTATGTGTGAGCTGATTTTAAATGGTAAGTGAAAATTCTTGTTGTGGACTTATTAATAAATACCCAGATAAATCTAAAGTTAAAAATCCAAGTAATCCTAATTTTAAAATAGATGATAATTTAATTAATGAATTAAATTCTTTAATTAGTAAATTAGGTTTGCTTGATATTGCTTATGTTAATGATTTGGATGATTTATGGTTAGATGATAATGATTTTGGTTTTAATGGGGCTATTGTTTTAACTATGGAAATGTATGATAAAATTTTAAGTACAATTCCAGGTAGCTTAGCTAAAAGTTTTAATGATGAATTATATGAAGATTTTGGTAATTTGACTTATGAGGTTTCTGATTTTTTAAGATTAAATGGTTTTGAAACTTTTGTTGCTCCTCCTAATGGTGATATAATTAATTTTTCTAAATTAGGTGAAAGGGCTGGTTTAGGTTATGTTGGTAAAAGTGGTTTATTAATTAGTCCTAGTTTTGGTCCTAAGGAGAAGATTAGTGCTATTTTAGTAAATATTTCTAATTTACCTATTAATAAAGCAGATGATTTTTCTTGGATTAGAGAGTATTGTAATTATTGTGGTAAGTGTGTTAAGGCTTGTCCTCATAATGCTTTAATTAAGAATATGGATGTTGTTGATTTAGATTCTTCTTCTTGTGTTGGTTGTAGTGAAGCTTGTACTGAGTGTATTAAAGCTTGTCCTTTTTATTTAAAAGGTTATGAAGTGGTTAAGGAAAAGTTTGATAAGATTTCTCTTTTACTTTCTAGATGATTTTTCTTTTTTTTTAAGGTATAAGTATAAATAATATTTAGTACTAATATGGTACTATACTTAACTTGTACTAAATTATTATTTTATAAACAGGAAAAATAAAAATGTCAGAAGAAAACATAAAACTCCTAAGAGGAGAACCAGAAAAAGCAATAAACCACTTAGCATGGCCAATAGTCTTATCCATGATACTAACAAGCCTCTACATGTTAATAGATGGAATATGGATAACAGGACTAGGACAAACCGCAATAGCAGGAGTAGGATTCGTAACACCAATATTCATGATACTAAACGGAGTAAGCGTAGGATTAGGAGTAGGAGCAACCAGCCTAATAAGCAGATACGTTGGAGCAAAAAACCGTGAAAACGCAAGTAAATCAGCAACACACTCCATAATAATATTCACAATAACATCAATACTTCTAACAATACTCCTACTACTAATACAAAAACCAGCACTAATAATGTATGGAGCAACAGGACAAGCATTAACAGAATGATTAAATTACAGTACAATACTATTTGCAGGACTATTCACATTCATATTCGCAAACGGAGGAACCGGAATACTACGTGGAGAAGGGGATATGAAAAGAGCCCTCTACGCAGTAATCTTATCTGTAACAATAAACACAATAATAGACCCCATATTCATATACACCCTAAAACTCGGAACCGCAGGTGCAGCATGGGCAAGTATAATAAGTTGTGCAATATCAGCAATACTCATATTCTACTGGATACTAAAAGATGAAAAAACTTATGTACAAATAAAATTCAAAGGATTCCATTACAACAAGAAAATAACAAGTGAAATCCTAAAAGTAGCAATACCAAGCTCACTAGAAATGATAATAATAGCAATCTCATATGCAGCATACCTATACTTCATAAGCATAATAGCAGGTGAAACAGGAATAGCAGCTTTTTCCTCTGGTCAAAGATTATACATGTTCCTAATAATGCCATTAACAGCCATAGGTTCAGCAGTCGTAGCAGTAAGTGGAAGTGCATATGGAGCAAAAAATAATGAATATCTAAAAAGATCACATAAATACGGATCAAAACTCGGAGCAATATTCGGATTAACAATAACAATAATATTCTTACTCTTCAGTAAACAATTATCCTATATCTTCGCATATACTCCACAAACCCATCACTTAATACCAATCATTAGCCAATTCTTAATAATAATTGGATTAGCATTCCCATTTACAGGAATAGGAGTAATAAGTAGTAGCATATACCAAGGATTAGGAAAAGGAATAATAAGTTTAATATTCACAATCCTACGTGAAATAATCGCATGTTTAAGCTTATCCTACATATTCGCATTCACATTCGGATTAGGATTAATAGGAATATGGATAGGAACCTGCCTTGGAAGAGTAATAATGGGAATAATCAATTACCTATTTGCAAAACATACAATAAAAAAATATTAAAAAAAGGATGAATGTTAAAATTTTAATTTTAAACTGTAACGTTTATACTTGTACTTGTATTAGAAGATTCATAAATAACAGTACTACTATATGAGCATTGTGCAGTATATTCCCCTTCATATAAGTTTATAGCTAATTCATAATCCCCTTCATCATTAGTACTTACCATGTAAACTTTACTTGCACCATCACTTAAACGTGTAAGGTTAAGGCTAATGAGTTGACCACTAATTGCTTCACCTTTACTGTTTAATAATTTTCCTGTGAAATTTTGACCTGCCCCATATTTAGCTTGGAACTTATTAGCTGTTAAATTTGTATCAATCCGATTTACAAGTATAGAACTATTTACTAATCCACTTGCTATGTAAATAGTATTATTTATATTTAAACCATCAAAACTTCCACTTACACTATACTTACCTTAATTTCCCTGAGCATAACTAATATTAGATTTATTATTACTTGAGAAATTTGATAAATCTGAAGTAGGAACTTGAATATTATTAATATTAACTTCATTATCATTAGCACTTAAATAAGTTTCATTATTAATATCTTCTGCACAAACTGAAGACATAGTAAAAGTTAATATAACTAGAAATACTAACAGAATATTTATTCTATTAATTCAAAACACCTCCAAACTTTTTTTTAAATTTTTTAATTTAAACCATGATAATTATTATAAATTTATTACATAAAAAAATATTTCTATAATATTATTCATATTTAACTAAAAAAAATGAATTTAACTAAAAAAAAGTATCAAGGCTTCCATGAATTCTGCTTTTATGATAAAAAAAATATAAGGAAATAAAATAAAAAATTTAAACTTTATAAAAAAAAAGGGATAATAAGAAAAAATGAATATATATTTGTACTAAATATTTGTTAGAAAAATGTTTTTAAGATTTAATACAAATTTTTATAATTTAATAGCAGTAAAAGCATAATGCTTTTCATCAATTAACTTAAAATTTTCTAATTCAAAATTAGTTCTTTTAAGTAAAAATTTAATTTCACGCTTATTATAAATCCTATAATCCCCATGAGGTCCGAATCTACAAATAATATTTATAACTCGACGAATTAAACCAGGAGCAGTAGGTTCACCCATGATTAATTTACCATCCTTTTTAAGAACACGATTAATTTCATTTAAAACATTACTAGGATTAGGAAAATGATGGAAAGCAGAATTACAAACAACTAAATCGAAACTTTCATCATCCCAAGGAATATGTTCAGAATCTCCAACTTTAACACATCCTTCAGGAAACTTAGTTGATGCTTTTTTAACCATTTTAGGAGAAATATCCAAACCATAAACTTGAATATCAGGATCATGATTTAAAATTTTTTTAATCATATCCCCGGTTCCACAACCTAAATCAAGCATGACTTTAGGATTCTCATTAATTACTCTTGGTATAACTTCTTCATATGTTGGCTGGGCAAATACTCCATCCCCTTGGGAATAGTAATATTTAGATGTTTTATTAAAATATTTTCTACTCTTTTCTTTATTATTCATTTAAAATCCACATTTAAAACTAAATTACTTAATAATAATATTTTTGTAAGATTTTACATATATACTTTTTCTTAAAAAAAAGGTTTAATTGGAAGATAATCTAGTATATATTTAAACAAAAAAAAATTAACTAAACCTTAACACCCTTAAAAAGTGTAAGTGTTTAAAAAAAAATAAAAAAATGTTTTAAATTAAATTATTCACAAACCTTATCCTTATACTCACATCTACTACAATAATGATTATCTCGTGGGAAAGATTCCTTACTAATATTACTTGCAACCAAGGATAATGATTTATCAATATTCACTAAATCCTCTATACTAAAAGGTATAAGATTCTTTTTTAAATCCTTAATAGTGAAGATTCCACCACTACTAATTTTTAAATCCTTAAATTCAGGATTCTCCATTAAAGCTAAAATATAAATAAATATTTGTTTTTCAAAATATTCCGGATGATAAGTAACATTTAAAGAGTCAGTGTTTTTAAAATCAATAATCTCAAGACTACCATCATCTTTTTGATTAATTAAATCAATTTGACCTGTTAACTGATAATTACTTTTACTTATATTAAATGGGATTTCACTACCTTTAACATTTAAATCAGAAGCAAAATTATTGTAATAATCCTTAATATTCTTTACTGTTTCCTTTAATTCTTCATCTTGAATATTAATATTTGGATTATTATCAATCATAGACTTAATTAACTTGTTAATATTTATTTTTTCATTTTCCTTTAATTTAGAATGAATACTATTTAATATTTCATGAACTGCAATACCATAAGTGATTTTACTTGTATCACTTAATTGGAATTTATAATTATAATGTAACTTGTACTTGAAAGGACAATCAGTATAATCACTAAAACTAGTATAAAATAATGGGACAATTTCCTTTTCCTTTTCTTTTCTAATTTTACTAGTTGGAATACTGATTTCTAATAACTCATCACTATTTAATTCATGTATACAAGAGTTTTCCTTTTTCAATTTATATATAATTTCAGGAATACTGGAATCCTCTTTTTTAGTGATAACAGAAAGGATTAATAAATCTTTAGCACGTGTCATTGCCACATAAAGAATCCTTTTTTCCTCATCTTCATATAATTTAGCTTCTAAATCAGGGTCCGGGTTTTTATACTTTAAATACTTACTTGGAGTGTGGAAATTAGCCTTACCATTACTCCATTTTTTAGTTTCCCTTTCACTATCATATTTACCTGGGAATTTATCCTCTTCAAGAGATCCAACAATTACAACTGGAAATTCTAAACCTTTAGACTTATGAACAGTTAAAATTTGAACAGCATCCAGTTTACTCTTATTATTGGATGGACTAGTGTATTTATCCAAGTTACCATTTAAGAAACTGAACAAGCCTTTAACATCATATTTATTAATCATTCTCTCATAATTATGAATAGTGTTAGAAAGACTAGCTAGATTCAATAGTTTATCCTCATCACCAGGCTTTGCTTCCTTAGATAATGAGCTTAAATAATTGTTGATGTTTAAAAGTTTATAATACAAATCAAGTAAGGTTAATTTATCATTAATATCCACATCTTCTACTGGTTTTTCAAATTCTTCTTTTATACTGTTTAATGTTTTAAAGAAATTTAAATCATTAGGATTTGTGATTCCTAATTCTTTTAAGTCTTCTTGACTCATTTCACTTAAAACAATAGGTTTAATCTTTTTATCAATTTCATCTAAAACATTATTGTGACGATTGAAAACTCCACTAAACTTTTTAATACGTGACTTCTTACCAGTTAATTCTAAATAGACTTCATGTTCACATTCAATTACACTATTTTCATAATCACTTTGTAATTTAATTAAAATATCTTGTGTTTCAGTGCTTAAATTAAAGTAATCGGTAAAATCAGAACTTGTGAAAGCTTTAAGATTTAACCAATCCTTCTCCCATTTACCAGTATACTTTAATGCATGATTACCAGTGAAATACCAAAGCAAACTTATTATGCTTCTGATTTCATCTTTCTCCATTAAATCCTGATTACCATTTATAATATAATTAATGTTTAACTTATCTAATTCATCTAAAAGCGGACCAATTTTACCTTTAGTGCTTCTAAAAAGGATTCCAATATCACTTAAACACTTAACTTTACCATTACTAATTAAATCATTAACCGTACTTGCAATATTAACTGCCTCATCATCCCTACTAGAATTAGTTAAAGTGAAAATCATACCACCATCACCACGACTAGCACCTAAATCCTTACAAGTACCACTACTACGACAATTTTTAATAAAAGACTCATTAACACTAACAATACTTGAAGTACTACGATAATTAGTCTGTAAAGTCACAAGACTACAATCATCACCATCAACCAAACCATTAAAAAATTCAGGATCAGCACCCCTAAAAGCATAAATACTCTGATCCTCATCACCAACAACAGTAAAAGAATCACAACCCTCACGCAACAACTTAAAAATCTTCATTTGAACCGGATCAGTATCCTGAAACTCATCAACAAGAATATTACGATAAACCAAACCCTTCCTAACACTCTCATCCATAAGTAACTCTAAAGCCTTAACCTGCAAAAGACCATAATCCAAATAACCCTCACTCTCCAACAAATCAACATACTTAGGATAAGCACGAGCAACAGCCAAATAACGAGCATTATACCAACTATCCTTCAAAACAGGATCATCATCAACAATTTCCTTTGGAAACTCAAAATAACCATTACCATCACCCTGAACATCCCTAATCAAATCCAAATACTCCCTACTAACAGGACTCTCAGACTGAATAAAATCAACCAAACCCCCAGTATCAACACCAAAAGTAGTATACTCATCAAACTTATCAATAACATTATCAATCATAAAATTCGGAACATAATACTCAAAACGAAAACCCAAATCACCCATATGCTTACGAACAAACATATTCAACAATTCAGAACCACCATCATCACGAGAATCCACACCATCAGCAAGCACACTCAAACCCTCACTACCATACTCACTTAACAACTTATAACAAAAACTATGAATAGTACTAATCTGCATACGATTAATCATATCATCACTAATAAAATCCTCACCACGCAAACGAAGCTTCAACTCCTCAGCAGCCTTACGAGTAAAAGTAATCACCAACAAAGACTCAGGATCCACACCACACTCACCTAACAAAAACTTAACCCGCTCAACAAGAACAAAAGTCTTACCAGCACCAGGACCAGCATCAATAACCAAAGGCTCAACACCACAATA
>ENA-UOOM01001111-UOOM01001111.1-fermentation-metagenome-genome-assembly--contig:-NODE-1111-length-27099-cov-3.779951_pt1 | contig 27099 bp, 18 predicted proteins | sample MGYA00245781_ERZ724031 | MGnify/ENA primary metagenome ERZ724031 (study PRJEB28704, sample SAMN03018317) | fermentation metagenome | biome: anthropogenic terrestrial biome; feature: soil; material... | reverse complement strand
CCTGCGTCTGGCGGTTCGGGTCAAGGGACCGGATCGGACTGTGCTGATTACCGATGCCATGTCGGCTGCCGGCCTCAGGGACGGGAATTATGAGCTGGGCGGTCTCCCTGTTCATGTAACGGACGGAGCGGCACGCCTGAAGGATGGTACCCTGGCAGGCAGTGTCCTGACACAGAATCGCGCTCTTTGCAATATGATAAAAATCGGGATCCCCTCCGAGGATGTCATTGCCATGCTGACCGAGACGCCTGCCCGGGAGATTGGCGTGGACGGATACAAAGGGAAGCTCAGGAAAGGCTACGATGCGGATATCAATGTTCTGGACGCGGACTTCCAGGTTCGGGAGACCTTCGTAAGGGGTAAAAAGTTTTCAAAATAAATTGCGCTTCTGACTCTGCTTTCGATAAGAGAACATTCGCCGGATGGTCCGGAAGCGATACCTGAAGGGCCCCTGGATATCCCGTACACTGCCCTTTAGGTTTTGATAGAATTCCTCTGCCCAGGAAAGATCTGCCTCCGTCAGCCGGTGATTTCCAAATTCCGTATTGACCATAAGCTCTGCAATATCTTTCATGGACCCGGCGGGATTGATCAGCCAGGTATCGATTCTTTCCGCATACCCATAGGGAGTTTCCCCCTGCCGGACAGGCGCTCCGTAGAGCTCCAGAAGCCACAGGATTTCATTGTAATAAGCGTGGAGGCGGGGGCGGAAAGGCATTTTGGCAACCTTTTTCCAATGACGCTGATACCAGAGAAAGAGGATCAGGGCAGCAGCAGACACCAGGGCGGGCGGAAAGCCCAGGGCAATCCATACGCCCGCCCGTGCTGCCGGCAGGGACCATTTCGTTTTATCCTCCGTCTCCGGGCTGTCCGGAGACGGCATATCCAATGTGTTATCTTCCTTGCTCTGCTTCCGGTCCATCCTGTGTTCCCAATAATCCTGCCAGTACAGGATCTGATCGTTGCTGCGGTAAGCATTTTCCCCGGCCGATTCCGTCAATGCATCTGCAGGGGTGGGATCAAAAGTGAGCCATCCAAATCTTGGGAAATAAGCTTCTACCCATGCATGGGCGTTCTTTTTTCTCACTTCGTAGATCCCATTGGAATTGGGAGAGGAAGGCATCAGGAATCCCTCCACGTAGCGGGTGGGAATGCCGGCTGCCCTGCCCATAACCGCCATGGCGGAGGCAAAATAGGTACAGTAGCCTTCTTTCAGGTCGAACAGGAAATAATCCACGAAATCCCGGCCGGAAGGCGTATAAGGCGGCCGGACCGTATAGGCAAAGTGGCTCTGAAGATAATACTGAATGGCCATGATTTTTTCATAGGGGGAATCCTTGCCGGCTGTGATCTGCTTCGTCAGATCGCAGACCCTTTGTGGTACGGAATCCGGTATCTTCATATAATGCTTCTGGATGAACAGGACTTTTTCCCGATATCCCTTTTGCTTGAGAAGGGAGTCCGGCAAAGGCCGGTTCCAGTCGATGGAAGGAACTTTTTCCGTCAGGTACTGCAAAAGTTCCGGATTGGTCCGGTCCGGTACCCGGGACCGCAGGGTATAGGGTTCTCCGGTGACGATTTCCCGTGTGGTAAAGGTTTCTCCCTTGGTATTGAAGTAGGGCTGGGAAGCGCCCTTTACCGTATCGATGTCCGTCAGCTGAGGCGAATGAAAGATGGCGGAGCTCTTTATTCCGATGTGGGTAACCACGGCTTCGACTTCCGGAAAGAGCTCTTTTTGTTTTTTTTCCTTTAAATCCTTCCAGATCTGTTCATCAAAATTATAGACGCCTTTCCGGCTTTTTTCCCACGCAATGTCCCAAAATCGGTAACGCATGTCCTCAATGGTATCCGTCCATCCGGAACCGGCGTATTCATTCAGAAGGGAGCCCCTCAGGTAAAGGGGCATCGGGGAGGAAACTTCCAGCACCACATCCTCACTGAGTTGAACCGGGCCGCCCAGCTTCTCCGGAGAGGACGGAAATCCGGTTTCCGACAGACGAAAAGGCTGCCTCGGTCCGGAAAAGCCAAGTTGATCCCGGATCTGCGTCTTGACCCGATCCACGCTGTTTACCAGATAGGGCCATCGATAATCGGTATCTGCAGGAATAAGAATTCTGGCGGTCAGCAGGATGAGAACGGCCAATGGCAGGAGATGGATCAGCCAGGTTCCATAATGGGGAAGGGAAGCTTTTCCAGACAATTTTTTATGGAAACTTCCTCCCCAGAGCAGGATGCTGCCCAGCGCAAACACCCAGATGCACCATCGGGGCTCCCGATGACCCAGCAGCCAGAGGGTGATCAGAAGGGCGGCCCCCAGCGCAAACGGGAGGAAGGACCATCGCAGCTTAACCTGCAGCAGATAAAGAACGGTTCCGATCAGGCAGATCCAGAACCAGGCGGCAGGGAGACAACTAGCCGGACGAAGGATTGCATTTCCACGGATGCAATCGATCTGCCACCGAAGGAAAACCTGGATGGAACGCTGCCATTCCGGCCCCGCCATCCACCGGAGTACTGCCAGCCCGACCAGAACGGACAGGGGAAGAAGGATTGCTGCAGTTTGTTTATTCCAAAAAACGATCCGCAGAAGGACACTCAGGGCGATGGTGATCAGCGCGATTGTACCGATATGCACCGGCAGGTGAATGGCTCTCAGAAACGCGGTGCTCAGACTGCTGGTCATAATGAAAAAAACAAGGCTCTCCATCAGAATGTCCATCCACCTGCTCTTTTTCATACCATCGCCTCCAAAGCCTCATCCAGACGCTGATCGGTATGGATGAGGAAAGTCGGGATTGCCTTTTTACGGAGATCCTGCAGCATTTTTTCATCTTTCTGATTTTTCCCGTTTCGGGCTTTTATCAGAAAGACCATGGGACGGACACCGGACTGTCTGAGAAGGCAAAGACGGTTGAACAGGTCATGGCATATCTGATCCACCACCAGAATCAGGCTTTCGTTGGAATGGAATGCAGAGGATTCGATCTGCAGGATCCTGGACATGGAAAAGGGACTTTGAAAGGCGATGCCGGAGAGAAACTCATAAAAGGCAGGAAAATTCTGAGGAGTCCTGCCGCTCAGTTCCTGTCTGGCCCTTTGGTAGACAATCAATTTCAGCGGGATCCATTTGCTGAGAAGGTAATGGGCCAGAGCCGCAGTCGATTCGACCATCTGATCTTCCAACTGCCGCCTTTCCAATATGCTGATCCGGTCCGGCAGATTCATTTCCAGAAACAGAAGAATATGGGGCTGTGTTGTCATTTCATAGTTCATCACATAAAGATCCTGCATTTTGGACGAAATCTTCCAGTGAACTTTTTTGAGGGGATCCCCGTAGGCATACCGGCGGATATCCGACTGAACTGCCGTTTCATTGGTTTTCAGCAGTTGATTGCTCAGAAGACCCTCCTGCCGGATTTCGGGAAGAGGGAGATCATTCAGGGAAAGAACTCTTGGAAGGACCGTCAGCTGCAGCATTTTGTGATAATGTTTCCTGGTCAGATCCATGGAAAAATGGAACAGTCCGAAAAGGTCCATGACCTCCACTCCTGTGATGCCAATGGGATAATTTCCCCGCAAGGAACATGGAAACTCCTCCCGGATTTCCACGTAATGAAAGGGCAGTACAGACAGAATGCCCTCCTTCTTCGTATTGGTCAGCAGGGATTCGGGCGTTCGGTAGGAGACTTTGAGAAAAGGAAAGAGAAAAGGTTTGTCGTTGTGGATCTGTATGGTAAGGACCGCATTCTGTCCTTTGCGTGCTTCCTTCGGTGCAATATTCTGCAGGTAGTGGAAGTCCAGCAGAGTCCACAGACAGGTCAGCACCGCATAGACGAGAATGGAGAGAAGGATGCCGAAGACGATATAACAGAGCAGCTCCCCGGTATACAGACCGAGCAGCAGCAGTGCCGCGGTGCAAAGGACGAACAGGATCCCCCGTGTTTTCATGATGAAATCACCGGCACATAGAGGGTATGAAGGATGGATTGCAGCACCCTTTCCGCCGTCTGTTCCTTCAGGCGGGCTTCGGGCTTCAATATAAGACGGTGTCCCAGCACCGGAACGGTCATTTTCTGTACATCATCCGGAATGACATAGTCCCTTCCCCGCAGCAGGGCATAGGCCTGGGAAGCCCGCATGAGGTAGAGGGATCCGCGTGGACTGGCGCCGAGGCTCAGATCGGGATGATCCCGGGTCATGGAAACAATGCCGGAGATATACTCCCTGATGGCCTGCGCTGTTTTTACCTCCGCTGTCGTTTTCTGAAGAAACAGGATATCCCCGGCGGATGCGACAGGCTGCAGGGTGTCCAGCGGATTTTGTGTCTGAAACCTTGACAGGATCTGCATTTCCTCCCGCCGGGAAGGGTATCCCATGGTCACCTTCAGCATAAATCGATCCAGCTGCGCTTCCGGAAGGGGAAACGTACCGATATACTCCACGGGATTCTGTGTGGCAAGCACGATAAACGGTGCAGGAACCGGGTAGGTGATACCGTCCACGGTGACCTGCGCCTCCTCCATAACTTCCAGCAGGCTGGACTGGGTCTTGGGCGAGGTCCGGTTGATTTCATCGGCAAGGATGATCTGGTGCATAATCATACCCGGCTGAAATTCCATTTTTCCTTTTTTGAAATTGTACATGGAGAATCCGGTAATATCGGAAGGCAGTACATCCGGGGTGAACTGGATCCTGCGGAAGCTGAGATTGAGGGATTTGGCCAGGGAGGAAACCATCATGGTTTTCCCGACTCCCGGTACGTCCTCAATCAGAACATGCCCCCTGCCCAGAAGGGCGATCAGGATCAGATGGATGGATTCCCGTTTGCCTACCATCACACATTCCATATTTTCCTGTATTTTTTTTAACAGCAGAGATGCCTTTTCCAAGGGGTCCCCTCTCCTTTCGGATGATCCGTACCTATTTCCATTTCGTTGTTGCTATACCCGGAAAGGTATATACGAACGGGTCTCTTTCCTTTATAATAATAGGATACGGAAGAATTAGCAATACATTCTGATAAATTAGGGAGGAGAAGCTCTTTGAAAGATAAAATCTTCAGGATATTGTTGGGCAACCGTGGAAAGTTTGTTTCCGGGGCAAAAATCAGCGAAAAGCTGGGAGTGAGCAGGACAGCGGTCTGGAAATGTATCGGGCAGCTCCGGGAGGAAGGCTGCCGGATTGAATCGGTTTCCAACAGGGGCTATTGTCTCATGGAAGTTCCCGATCGCTTGAGCGGGGAATTGATCCGTTCTTGTCTGAACACCAATATCATGGGACAGTCCATGGATCTGCATTTTTCCATTGGCTCCACCAATGCAAGAGCCAGGGAACTGGCGCAGAAGGGTGCAGCCCATGGAACGCTTGTGGCGGCGGAAGAGCAGGTAAGCGGCAGGGGAAGGCTGGGGCGTGCCTGGGTGTCTCCGGCAGGTGTGGGCATCTGGATGTCCCTGATTCTGCGGCCTCCTTTTCCACCGCTGCATGCTCCCCGCATCACCGTGTTGGCCGCTTTGGCAGCAGCAGATGCCATCCGGAAGGTGACCGGGCGGAATGCCGGCATCAAATGGCCAAACGATATTGTTCTCCGCGGGAGGAAAGTATGCGGGATCCTGACGGAAATACAGGCCGATCCGGATCGGATTGAATATGTAACGGTTGGAATCGGCTTGAACGCAAACACCAGGAAAGAGGATTTTCCGGTGGAACTGTCCCGCACGGCGACCTCCCTTTTCCTGGAATCCGGAGAAAAGGTGGATCGGAATCTTCTTCTGGCTGAAATACTGAACAGCTTTGAGGAGTACTATAACAGATACGTGGAAAAGGAAGAATTTGCGGAGCTGTTGACCGGGTACAGGAAGGAATGCATCACATTGGGGAAACCGGTTCATGTTATCGGCCGGACAGAGGAATTCGATGGGACTGCCATCGATCTGACAGAGGATTGTGCTCTGGTGGTCCGGCTTGCCGATGATACTCTTCGCACTGTTTTTTCCGGGGATGTTTCGGTGCGGGGAATTGCAGGGTATGTATAATTATGATTTGTGCAGATAATTCAAAGAATCCGGCTTATTCGGAAGGAGGAGGGGGAACACCTGCTTCCTGTTTCCGGGGAGAAGATTTCCGGCGTTTTTTTACCGATACCCTGCATTGCGTTTATCAGGAAAGTTCATTAATATGATGTAGATTCTCATCCACAGTATTTACGATACTTTTCCGACAATAGGAAACGGACCAAATTAACTGGGGGTTATGTTTTGGAAATTTTAAAAAGAATCTTCCGGTACTGCAGCCGGTACCGACGAAAGATGATTGCCGCATGTATATTCCTGATTCTCTATATCGCCGTCAATCTGATCACGCCTACGATTTCCGGAATCATTGTGGATGATGTCATCAAGGGTGGAAAACGGGAGATGCTTTCGGTTTTGCTTCTGATCCTGCTGGTGGGATCGGTACTGAAAAGTGCCGCCATGTATTTTCGGGGCATTTTGTTTGAAAGCTTCTCTCAGGATTGTCTGTATGATCTGAGAAATGACATGTATACTCATTTGCAGCAGCTCCCCTTCTCCTTTTATGACAACAACCGGATTGGTGAGCTGATGTCCCGCATGACCGGTGATTTGGAAGGAGTCCGGGTATTCCTTGCGTCCGGTATTCCGGTTTTGATGGAGAATGGCGTTTACTTTTTCGGTACCGCTGTGATCCTTTTCATCCAAAATGCCAAATTAGCCGTTGCAACTCTTCTGGTTACACCTTCCATTGCATATTGTGCCTATCGGTTCAATCAGGTGGTCCGCCCCGTGTTCAGTGAGATCCGGGAGCAGCAGGCAACCTTGAATACCGTTACCCAGGAAAACATCACCGGGGTGCGGATGGTAAAGGCGTTTGCCAGGGAAGACTATGAAACCGGGAAGTTTGAAAAGGAGAACCGGCGCAACCGGGTGCTGAATATTAAATCCAGCCGGATCTGGGGAAAATATTTCCCTGCTATGGATTTTATCTCCGGGATCTGTCTGATCCTTTTGATCTGGTTTGGCGGACGCATGGTCGGAAGGGGGGAAATCAGCATTGGCACCGTGGTAACCTTCAACGGATATCTGTGGATGCTTATTATGCCCATGAGAATGCTGGGCTGGATCATCAATATGATGGCGCAGGCCATTACTTCCGGACAAAGAATCTTTGATGTCCTGGATACCGGAACGACGATCCGGGAACCGGAAAGTCCATATGATCCGGAAGAATTCCGCGGGGACGTGAGCTTTCAGGATGTTACCTTCCGTTATCGGGAGCAGCCGGTTCTGCTTCATGTAAACTTCCAGGCACCGGCCGGTAGCACCATTGCCATTATGGGAGCCACCGGCGCAGGGAAAACCTCGGTCATCAACCTGATCGAACGGTTTTATGACCGGTCCTCCGGCAGCATACGGATAGACGGCGTGGAGATCCAGGACTGGAGCATCCGGCGTCTGCGTTCGGAGATCGGCATAGTCCTGCAGGATACCTTCCTCTTTTCTGATACCATAGAGGGAAATATTCTTTACGGCAAACCCGATGCCACCCGGGAGGAAGTGATACAGGCGGCAAAAATGGCAGATGCCCATGATTTTATCTCGGAAACGCCTCAGGGATATGACACCATCGTCGGGGAAAGGGGAACCGGACTGTCCGGCGGCCAGAAGCAGCGTATCGCCATTGCCAGGGCGCTGATCAAGGATCCCAAAATCCTGATTATGGATGATTGTACCTCCGCCGTGGATATGGACACGGAATATAAGATTCAGAAAGCGTTGAAGGAAGTGCAGAAGGACCGTACTACATTCATTATTGCCCATCGGATCTCCTCCGTGAAAAACGCAGATGAAATTCTGATTCTGGAGAACGGACGGATTGTGGAACGCGGTAATCATGAACAGCTGATGAACCGGAAAGGCCGGTATTATGAAATGGTAAGACAGCAGTATCATGATCTGGATAAGCTGGAGGAGTTCCGGGCAGGCTGGCATGCGTCGGATCCGATGGAAGCAGACCGGAAAGGGAAGGTGATATAAGATGTTGCATAACCGGATTACCCAGGATGAAGAATTGGAAAGACCGTTCAACATGAATCAGCTGAAGCGGCTTCTGGCTTACATGCGGCCTTATCGGAAAGAAATGTCCATCACTCTGACCCTGATGTTTGTGGCTGCCTTCTGCGGCTTGCTGGGTCCGCGCATTCTGCAGATCGCCATTGATGACTATATGGTGCAGCAGAAATATGGCGCCTTGGCCGGGCTGTCCGCGGTTTTTCTCGCCGTCAACGCCATCAGTGCGCTGTGCATGCATCAGCGGGTGCGCACCATGTCTGAGGTCGGGCAGAAGGTATTGTACCGGATCCGGCAGGACATGTTCAACCACATCCAAAAGCTTTCCTTTAATTATTTTGACAGCCGTCCTGCCGGGAAAATCCTGGTCCGGATCATCAATGATGTCAATTCCCTGGGGGATTTGCTGACCAACGGAATTGTCAATGTCCTGACGGATATTGCCACACTGATCCTTGTGATTGTTATGCTGGCTTCCATGGATTACCGGCTGATGCTGATCGCCCTTTCCGTCCTGCCGCTGATGCTTGTTGCCATTCTGTCCCTGAAAAAGGTCATCCGGCACAGATGGCAGGCCGTCCGCAGGAAATCTTCCAATATGAATGCCTATCTGCATGAAACTCTGTCCGGAATGCGGGTCACCCAGGCTTATATCCGGGAGCCGGAAACCAATGCGATTTTCAAGGGGCTGTGCCAGGATCTCCGCTCCTCCTGGATGAATGCCATTCATGTGAACAACCTGATGGGGCCATTTTCCGAAGTGATTGCCACCGTGGCCGTGGTTCTGGTCTATTGGTTCGGCGTAGGCATGATCGACAGCGGAACGGTTACGGTCGGCGTGCTGGTGGCGTTTTCAAGCTATGTCTGGCGATTCTGGCAGCCGGTGAACAATATCTGCAATTTCTATAATTCCATTCTGATGGCTATGGCTTCCACGGAACGGATTTTCGAACTGCTGGATACGCCGGCGGATATCTATGATCACGGGAATGCGGAGGAAATGCCCGACATCCAGGGAAGAGTCGCCTTTGAAAATCTGACGTTCTGCTATGAACCGGAGAACCCGGTTCTGACGGATATCAACTTCCGGGTGGCCCCCGGGGAAACCATTGCCCTGGTCGGCCCCACCGGTGCCGGTAAGAGTACCATTGTCAACCTGATCAGCCGGTTTTATGAGCCGGTGAAGGGAAGGGTCCTGGTGGACGGCATCGATATCAACACCGTGTCCATGAATTCCCTGAGACGGCAAATGGGAGTGATGATGCAGGATTCCTTTATTTTCTCCGGTACGATTATGGATAATATCCGTTACGGCAGACTGGATGCCTCGGATGAAGAAGTAATGGAGGCAGCCCGGGTGGTGCATGCTGACGGCTTTATACGGGAAATGGAGAGGGGATACCAGACAGAGGTCCATGAGAGAGGATCCAGGCTGTCCCAGGGGCAGCGTCAGCTGATATCCTTTGCCCGGGCGCTTCTGGCGGATCCACGGATTCTCATTCTGGACGAGGCAACCTCCAGTATTGATACCGAGACGGAAATTCTGGTGCAAAAGGGATTGGAACAGCTTCTGAAGGGCCGGACTTCCTTTGTGATCGCACACCGGCTGTCCACCATACGCAATGCCGACCGGATCATGGTGATTGATGACGGGAAAATAAAGGAATGCGGCAGCCATGATGAATTAATGAAGCAAAAGGGGGAATATTACGAACTCTATCTTTCCCAGTACCGTTTTCTGGAAGCCGTATGATCTTCATGGCCATGCGAACATGTTGAATCCGGCCTCCGACAAGGAGGATAGACACAATGGGCTTCCTGTTCATGGAGATATACCGGGGAGACATACCGGGCCCACAGGATTTTAAGTCCTGTACGTGGTGGAACGCTGCGCTCCCCACAAAAAGTCGGATGAGGCAGGAAAAAGGGGTTTCCATAGCGAAAGTCAGGGGCAGGGGCGAAAAGGGAAAAACAGTCCGAAGGAGAAAGGATCGCGGAAAATATGCCAGACAGTTTCAGCTTGCGGGAGCATGCAAAGTGGCTTCTTACCGATACATTCGGTTATGCCGATTTTCGGAAAGGGCAATGGGAGGTTATTGAGAATATTTTACAAAGAAGAAATACTGTTGCCATTTTTCCAACAGGAGGCGGCAAGTCCCTTTGCTTTCAGATTCCCGCTATGATGATGTTCGGCACGACTGTTGTGATTTCTCCATTGATTTCCCTGATGAAGGATCAGGTGGACAGCCTGGTGAAGAAAGGGGTTGCCGCTTCCTTTTTCAGCAGTTCCCTGTCGGAGCATGAGGTGACCCGCCGGATCCGCGAAATGGAAAATGGCCGATACAAGATTGTTTATATTGCGCCGGAACGGTTTCAATCCGAGACCTTTTTCTCTGCACTGAAAAAGGTCCATATTCCCTTCATTGCCATTGATGAAGCGCATTGTGTCTCCCAGTGGGGGCACAATTTCCGGCCGTCCTATCTGAAGATCCGGGATTTCATTCAGGCTGTCGGAGATCCCGTCGTCGGGGCGTTTACCGCTACGGCCAACCGAAAAGTCCAGCAGGATATTGTGAACCTGCTGGGGCTGTCCCAATGCCGGCTGTTTTTAAGCAGCTTTGATCGGGCCAATCTGGAGTTCCGCGTGGAAGATCCTGCGAACCCCAGCCTGTATATTCTGAATTATGTCAAAACCCATCCCGGAAAGTCCGGGATTGTCTATGCGGCAACCCGGAGAAATGTGGAGAATTTGTTTTTTTATCTGAAAAAGTATGGCATACAGGCCGGGATGTATCATGCCGGGCTTGCCGGGGAACAGCGCAGCCGATACCAGGATGGATTCCTGAACGGGGAAATATCCGTCATGGTGGCTACCAATGCCTTTGGCATGGGGATTGATAAAAGTGATGTCCGCTATATTATTCATTACAATATGCCGATTTCCGTGGAGAGTTATTACCAGGAGGCCGGCCGGGCGGGAAGGGACGGGGAAAAAGCGGTCTGCATCCTGCTGAAGAATTCCGATGATTACAAGCTGAATAAATTTCTGATCAATGGAAATTATCCGCCGGTGAAGGTGGCAGAGGCATTGTTTCGACGGGTACGGAGAAGGCAGACAAGAGGAATACCTTCGGAAATGCTGATCAGCAGGAGGATGGGCGGCGCCTCCATGCGGGAAAGTGCTCTGAGAAAAATTGTGGAGTATGGTTATGCGGAGATTCGCAGCGGCATCGTGTACGCAACGGAAAAAAAGCATTTCACGCTGACGCAGAAGGAGATTGACCTTCATAAGGACGTGGAGATGGAAAAGCTGGATGCCATGCAGCGGTATCTGGCAGAGAAAGTATGTCTCCGCGCCTATATCCTGCGCTATTTCAATGAGAAGCCTGCCAGGGAGCGCTGCGGGAACTGCAGCGTATGTCTGCGCAACAGGGGGCAGGATGAAGGGAAACTTATGAACCATATGCTGGCACATATATTTGGAAAGTAGTGGCAGTGCTGCACCGGGATAGAAGGCGTACCGATACCAGACAGCTTTTGCTGTCCGCCCATCGGATATAAGAAATGGGAACGGTACAGATTGCTGACATCTTCTGCTGTATTAAATTTAAAGATTGGAAAAGGAGATAGGCAGCGGATGCCGAATCCATATAGGTCGGTGAATGGCTTCAGTTTGCCATTGTCAGACAGATAAAAGTCAGACAGATAAAAGTCAGACAGAACAAAAACAGGGAGGATGAAAAATGTCAGAAAGAGAGATCAAAGTTGCAATCATCGGATGCGGCGGTATCGCAAACGGAAAGCATATGCCCAGCCTGCATAAGCTGAGCCATGTCAAGCTGGTGGCTTTCTGCGACCTCATTGAGGAGCGGGCGGTCAAGGCTGCCAAACAATATGGTGTTCCGGATGCCAAAGTCTATACGGATTACAGGGAGCTTTTAAAGGACAGGGACATTGAAGTCGTTCATGTCTGCACCCCCAACCGTTCCCACGCGGAGATTTCCATTGCAGCTCTGGAAGCCGGCAAGCACGTTATGTGTGAAAAGCCCATGGCCAAAACCGCTGCAGATGCCAAAAGAATGCTGGAAGCCTGCAAAAGGACCGGGAAGAAGCTTACCATTGGATATCAGGGCAGGCAGCGTCCTGATTCCCAGTATCTGAAAAAGGTTTGTGAAGAAGGCACCCTCGGTGAGATTTATTTTGCAAAGGCACATGCCATCCGCCGGCGTGCCGTTCCTACATGGGGCGTATTTCTGAATGAATACGAGCAGGGCGGTGGACCGCTGATCGATATCGGTACCCATGCCCTGGATCTGACGCTTTGGATGATGGACAACTACAGGCCCAAATATGCCGTAGGCACCACCTACCATAAGCTGGCAGACCGCAGGAATGCGGCCAACGCGTGGGGCCCGTGGGATCCGGAGAAATTCACGGTGGAGGATTCTGCCTTTGGCTTTGTCGTCATGGAAAATGGGGCGACCGTCATTCTGGAGTCCAGCTGGGCCCTGAATACCCTGCAGACCGGCGAATCCCGCACAACTCTCTGTGGAACGGAAGGCGGAGCCGATATGCAGGATGGTCTGCGGATCAACGGGGAAAAGTTCGGCAAGCTGTATACCGCCAGGCCGGATCTGAAAACAGGCGGTGTGGATTTCTATGAGGGTCACAGCGAAAGCGAAGCCGACCGGGAGGCAAGGCTCTGGATTGAAAGTGTCATTCATGACAGGGAACCTGTGGTAAAGCCGGAGCAGGCACTGGTGGTCACCGAGATCCTTGAGGCAATTTACAAATCTGCCAAATCCGGCGAGCCATACTATTTCAATAAATAAACAGGGAGAGAAAGGCAGGGTACTGCAGGATATACGGGAATTGATATACGGGACACAAGCATTGTGCACAATGGGGATACACAGGGAACGGGACTGTGTATCTTCTTTTTCTGTATCGTGAGAAAAATTGCTGCACAGTTTGACTGAAATGTGGCAGAATGATAATATGAAGAGAAGAAAAAATCAGAACGATTGAAATGCATGCACGGGACAAGAGAGGAAAATGAATATGAATTACAGGGAGAAGTATCAGATGTGGCTGAAAAGCCCGTTGATCGACAAAGAGACCAAAGAGGAGCTTTCCTCGCTGAAGGGGAAAGATCAGGAGATTGAGGACCGCTTCTATAAGGATCTGGAATTCGGCACGGGAGGCCTGAGAGGCATTATCGGTGCAGGCTCCAACCGGATGAACCGTTACACCGTGGCCAGGGCGACCCAGGGGCTGGCGAATTATATCAAAAAAGCCGGTGACAAAGCGATGGCAGACGGCGTTGTCATTGCCTATGACTCCAGAAGGAAGTCCCCGGATTTTGCGCTGGATGCCGCCCAGGTTCTGTGTGCCAATGGAATCAGGACATATTTGTATACGGAACTGCAGCCGACTCCCGTTCTGTCCTTCAGTGTCCGGGAATTGGGCACGACAGCGGGTATTGTCATTACAGCAAGCCATAATGCTCCGGCGTACAACGGCTACAAGGTCTATTGGAGCGACGGCGGCCAGATCCCGCCTCACCTGGATCGTGAGATCATCCGGGAAGTGAATGCTGTGGAAGGTTTCGGGGACATCCGCAGTATGCCGGTGCAGTGGGCAAAGGACAAGGGCTATCTGCGCTTCATCGGGGAAGAGGTCCTTTCAAAATACATCCGGAAGGTAAAGGATCTGTGCATTGACAGGAAGCTGGTGGAGAAGGAAGGCAAAAACCTGAAGGTGATCTATACACCGATTCACGGTACAGGCAACAAACCGGTCCGACGTGTGCTGAAGGAACTGGGCTTTGAGAACGTCACCGTTGTTCCGGAGCAGGAGAAGCCGGATCCCGACTTTTCCACTGTGGAGTATCCAAATCCGGAGAACAACGAAGTGTTCACCCTGGCCATTGCCATGGCAGAGAAACAGGGAGCGGATCTGATCATTGGAACGGATCCGGACTGTGACCGGGTTGGCGTTGTGGTGAAAAACAGGCGGGGGAAATATGTGACCCTGACCGGAAATCAGACCGGAGCCCTTCTGGTTCATTATTATCTGAGCGCGCGGAAGGCGATGGGGTCGCTTCCGGAGAACGGCTGCATCATCAAGACCATTGTAACCGGCGGGATGGGCAGAAAAATTGCGGAATCCTTCGGTGTGGAGACCATGGACACCCTGACCGGTTTCAAGTTTATCGGCGAAAAAATCAAGGAATTTGAGGAAACCGGGTCCCATACGTTCCTTTTTGGATATGAAGAAAGCTATGGCTATCTGACCGGGGATTTTGTCCGCGACAAGGATGCGGTCATTGCGTCCATGTTGATCTGTGAAATGGCTGCCTGGTATCGCTCCAAAGGGATGAATCTGTATGACGGTCTGGTTTCCCTCTGGGAGAGGTACGGATATTTCAGGGAAACATTGAAATCCATTCAGATGGCCGGCAAGGAAGGTATGAAAAAAATCACGGCCATGATGGACCATCTTCGGGAGAACGAGCCGGATACCGTTGCCGGTGTGCCGGTGGTGCGCATTGAGGATTATCTGACAGGCAAGGCTGTGGATGTGAAAACGGGCCGGGAGTCGAAGCTGACCCTGCCGGTGTCCAATGTCCTGAAGTTCAGTCTGGAGGATGGCTCATGGTTCTGTGCCAGGCCGTCCGGTACGGAGCCCAAGGTAAAGCTGTATTTTTCCGTGACAGGGAACAGCCTGGAGGATGCCGATGCAAAGGACAAGGCTCTGATTGATGCAGTGTATCGTCTGGTACAGCCGGAAGCAGGCCATATTTAATATGACATAAGAGGTTGGAGGAGATATTTTGGGCAAGAAGAAAATGTTCTGCACATTTCTTTCCTACTACAAATCGCATTTAAAATTGTTTGTACTGGATATGATCTGTGCACTTGCCATTTCGTTGATTGATCTTTATTTTCCCATGGTAACCAGGGAAGTGGTGGGGAAGGTCCTGCCTGCCGGAAAAGTGAATTTGTTCTGGACATTTGTCGGTATTCTGATCGCCATGTATCTGGTTCGCACCGGATTGCAATATATCGTCAGTTACTGGGGGCATATTCTGGGAGTCCGGATCGAATACGATATGCGCAGGGATTTATTTTCCCATCTGCAGACCCTGCCTTTCCGGTTCTATGACAAAAACCGGACAGGTCATCTCATGTCCAGAATGGTGAATGATCTGAATGAGATTGCAGAGCTGTCGCATCATGGACCGGAGGATTTGTTCCTGTCTCTGGTTATGCTGATCGGGTCTTTTTTCATGCTGATCACTGTGGACTGGCGGCTGGCGCTTATTGTATACCTGATCATTCCGGTGATGCTCTGGTTTGCCCTGAAGTACCGGAAACGGATGAACCGGGCTTTCAGGACCATGAGAGTAAAGCTGGCAGATGTGAATGCGCAGCTGGAAAGCAGTATATCCGGTATCCGGGTTTCCAAGTCCTTTACCAATGAGGAATATGAGAAGGATAAGTTTGGAGAAGGGAATCAGCAGTTCCGCAATTCAAAATATGTTTCGTATAAGAACATGGCAGTTTTTGAAACCGGAATCGAGTACTTTTCCAATATGCTGAATGTGGTCGTCGTCGCTGTCGGCGGGTATTTTATTTATAAGGGGCAGATGGAAACGGCGGACCTTCTGGCGTTTATTATGTATGTGGGGGTATTTTTGCAGCCCATCCGCCGGCTGGCAAACTTTATGCAGCAGTTTGAATCGGGGATGACTGGTGTGGAGCGATTCTGTGAGATTATGGAGATTCAGTCCGACATCGTCGATGCGCCGGATGCAAAAGAGCTGAAAAATGTTCATGGGGATATCGAGTTTGATCATGTCAGCTTTTCCTATGACGGGAATGAAAAGATCCTGAAGAATATCAACATCATCATCCCGTCCGGCAGAACCATTGCCCTGGTCGGGCCTTCCGGCGGCGGGAAAACCACCCTTTGCCACCTGATTCCCCGTTTTTATGAGGTGAAGGACGGTGTGATCCGGATCGACGGCAGCGACATCCGGAGTTACACCCTGAAATCCCTGCGTCAGAATATCGGACTGGTTCAGCAGGATGTGTTCCTGTTTGCCGGAACCATAAAGGAGAATATCCAGTATGGCAAAGTGGATGCGACGGAGGAAGAGCTGATCCAGGCTTCGAAAAATGCCAATATCCATGATTTTATCATGAGTCTGCCCGATGGGTACGATACCCAGGTGGGAGAACGGGGAGCGCGTCTTTCCGGCGGGCAGAAGCAGCGGATTTCCATTGCACGGGTTTTTCTGAAAAATCCTCCGATCCTGCTGCTGGATGAGGCGACCTCCGCACTGGACAATGAGACGGAAATCCGGATTCAACAGGCGCTGGATCACCTGTCCAAAGGGCGGACCACACTGGTGATCGCCCACAGGCTGTCCACCATCAAGAATGCGGACCGTATCCTGGTCCTGACGGAAGACGGAATTGCCGAGCAGGGAACCCATGAAGAGCTGATGGAGCTGGGAGGGCTCTATTCCAAGCTTTACCAGGCTCAGTTCCGGGAGTATACTCCGGAAGAGTCCGATAACCATCCGGATCCGGCCAGTCAGGGGTTTTCAATCAGACAATAACAGATGACGGGGAGGGGATTGCTTATGAAGGACTATCTGTCGGCAGGGACATCCGTTGCGCAGGAAAGAGTGATCAATCGGTCCCGGTTCATCGGCTCAACCTATCTCATTTCGTCCGAAGAGGAAATCCCTCTGTCCCTGGAAGACAGCAGAAAGCGATATCCGGGAGCCACACATTACTGCTATGGGGCTGTTCTGGGCGCGGACGGGCTGATCCGCCGCTTTTCCGATGACGGGGAACCGGGCGGCACTGCCGGCATGCCGATCCTGCAGGTTCTGCTGCAGAATGAGCTGAAAAATACACTGGTTGTTGTGGTACGCTATTTCGGTGGCATCAAACTGGGAGCAGGAGGCCTGATCCGGGCATATAGCGGCACGGCTTCCGACACGATCCGAAAAGCCGGTGTGGTAAAAATGACATACAGCAGCCGGGGGACTCTGACCATCGACTACAGCTTGCTTGGAAGTGTGGAATATTTTCTCCGCCGTGAGGGAATCTCCATACAGGAAGTTCAATATGGGGAAAAGGTTCAGATGCAGATCCTTACCCGCCGGGACTGGGATGTTCTGGTGAGCCGGCTGACGGATCTCTGCAGCGGAAACCTGAGGATCCGGCGGCAGGATGGGATTTATGTCTCCTGGGACCATAATCATTCTATGGAAAAGTAAAAAAATCACACGGAACAGGATAGTATCCGTCAAATTATAACAAGTAAATTAAAAACTCCGTTTCGATGCCATGTTTATAGCCTGCTGTTTTTTTCATGGACAGCAGCAGAAAAATAAAATCAAAAACATAGGGGAAGAGAGGGCGATGGATTGTGCTGGAAGAACTGAAACAGCAGGTCTGGGAGGCAAATCAGGAGCTTCCTGAAAGAGGCCTGGTTTTGTATACCTGGGGAAATGTCAGTGCTTTGGACCGGGAAAAAGGTTTGGCCGTCATAAAGCCCAGTGGTGTTTCCTATCAGGACATGAAGCCGGAGGATATGGTTGTGGTGGACCTGGATGGCAGGACAGTGGAAGGGGAACTCCGGCCGTCCTCTGATCTGGATACTCATCTGACCTTGTATCGGAATTTCTCCGGCATCAATGGGATTGTCCATACCCACTCCACCTGGGCAACCATATGGGCGCAGGCCGGCATGGCGATTCCCCCACTGGGAACCACTCATGCTGACTATTTTTATGGAGAAATCCCCTGTACCCGCAGAATGACACGGGATGAGACCGGGGAAGGTTATGAGGAAAAAACCGGGCAGGTTATTCTGGAAGCGTTCCGGGCAGTGGATCCCGTTGCTGTTCCGGGAGTATTGGTTCACAGCCATGGACCGTTTTGCTGGGGGAAGAACGCCGGGGACGCCGTTTATCATGCCGTGGTGCTGGAGCAACTGGCAAAAATGGCGTATCATACGGTTCTGCTCAACCCGGATGCAACTCCCATCGGACAAGACATTCTGGATCGTCACTTTCTCCGGAAGCACGGTTCCAATGCCTATTACGGGCAGAAAAAATAACGGAGGAACCGGTTCCTGTCTGCGTGCTATCAACTTTTACAGAAAACAGCCGAATGGATATCTATAAGCATTACCGGATGGCAAATAGCAGGACTGTAAAAAGCCGTATTTGGATTTATGGATGAAGCGGCTGGAATCGGGGAGGTTGATAGCAGTGCAAAAGTCTTCAAAATCCATATGGGTTGGTTATGCGATCGGGATATTCTGTATTCTCTACTCCATTAAACTGGCGGGGAATGCACGTACATTTATAGATGCGACTTCGATCTTTATTACAGTGGGCGGCACACTGGGAACTCTGGTGGTATCGTTCCCTGCAGAAAAGCTGAAAACCCTCGGGCCGGTGATGAAAAAGGCTTTTCACAGGCAGTCCTTTGATTTGAGCAAGGACATTGATACCATTGTATCCCTCGACGAAACTGCCAGGAAAAAAGGGCCCCTTGCCCTGGAGGATACGGCCGAAGAGTATGCGGACGATGAATTCCTGAAGAAAGGCATACTCCTTATCGTGGATGGTACGGACAAGGATATCCTTCGTTCTTCCATGGAAGGCGAGATCTATTTCATGCAGAAAAGACACCGGCAGGGACATGCCATGCTGGACATGATAGCATCCACCGCAACGTCCCTGGGACTTTTGGGAACCTACGTGGGACTTATCCCGATGCTGATTAATCTGGAAGATCCCACCAAGCTGGGCCCCCTGATGGCGGTGGAATTGGTTACTTCCTTTTACGGAGCTTTTATCTCCTATATTCTTTTCACTCCCATGTCAAGAAGATTGAAAAATATGAGTCGGGATGAAGTAACAAGAAAAGAGCTCGTGATCGAAGGCCTGGTTGCCATTCAGGAAAATCAGAATCCTAGGAGAATACGGGATTCTCTGATGGCTTTCCTCTCAAAAAAGGAAGCAGAGAACATGCGTCAGCAGCAGAACCGTACCAGGGCAAGGCTGAGAAAGGTGGCATGACGGCATGGCCAGGGATTACCGGGAATCGGAAGAAAGTATGGAGGAGGACGATGGCAACTGGCTGAACAGTTACAGTGATATGATGACGGATCTGCTTGCGATATTTGTCATCCTGTTTTCCTTTGCCATGATGAACAGCAAGGGCATGAAATCGGCATCGTCTGCAGCAGAAGCAACGGAGAACGTTGTCGTTGCATCGGAAGGACAGGCAATAAACGGAGGAGATGGACTGCTTCCGGCAAAAAATGGGATTATCGAATCCATAAACAAATACATTAAGGAAGAGGATCTTTCCGACCAGCTGAATGTTATGGAGCAGGGAGAGGATTCAGTCCTGCTGCGTGTAAAGGATTCCGCTCTTTTTGAATCGGGCCGGGCCGATATCAATAAAAAGTCTGCCCGGCTGCTGGGTAACATTTCTTCCATTCTGACGGAATATAAGGATCAAATTAAAATGGTCCGGATAGAAGGGCATACGGATAACCGTCCCATGCACAGCCGGCAATTTCAAAGCAACTGGGAATTATCCACCAGCCGGGCAGTCAACGTGTTGAAGCACCTGGCGGAAAGCTCCCCCATCGAACCGGCAAAGTTCTCTGCTGTGGGTTACAGCGAGTTTCATCCGATTGCGGATAACCGGACCGAAGCCGGCAAGGCAAAGAACAGGCGAGTGGATTTCATCATCGAAACGATGTCTGACACAAAAAAGCCGGATACCAAAAAATAAGACGGACCATTTCTTTTGAAATCTCTTTTTTAAATGGGTTCAAATGTGCAAATGGCATTCCGGATTGTCTTTTCCCTGGCTTTCCTGCCGTATTGATCCACCTCGGAGCTGTCCTTTGTCCCATGGGTCAGGCAGGCAGGGCCACCGATACAACCGCCTTCACAGGCCATGCCTTCTATGAAGTTCTCCGGCAGGGCGTTTCGCGATGCTCTCAGCAATGCCTTTTTACAGGCATCAATCCCATCACAGGAAATCGGCTGGTAGTCAAAGTCCTCCAAGCCCTGCTCCTTCAGTGCCTGACGGATTGCATCAGCGACCCCGCCGCTGCGTGCAAAAATTCTACCGTAATAAGAGGCATTGTCCAGTGCACTTTCCGGAAGGGAGGCCAGATCAATCTCCCTGCTGTCGATGAGTGCCTGCAGTTCTTCAAAGGTCAGGACACAGTCCACATAAGGACGGACCGTCTCTTTTCCGGCCTCCATTTTTTTGGAAATGCAGGGACCGACAAAAATCACTTTTGCCGAGGGATCTGTTTTTTTGATATATCTTGAAATCTCTGCCATGGGGGAAAGATTACCGGAGATATATTTCGTAAGCCCGGGAAATTCCTTCTCCATCAGCTTTACAAAGGCAGGGCAGCAGGAGCTGGTCAGGAATCCCTTTTCTGCCAGCTCCTTTGCTTCGGAACAGGTCACCATATCGGCACCCAGTGCCGCTTCCACCACAGTATGAAAGCCCAGGGCCTTTATCCCGCTGATCACCTGGCCAAGCCTGACATAACTGAACTGGCTGGAGATGGAGGGAGCTACCACGGCGTATACCTTGTAGGCTTTATTGTTCCGGCTCTTTTTCAGAATGTTGATGGCATCAAGAATCAGGGATTTGTCCATGATGGCGCCAAACGGGCACTGGTTTACGCAGGCTCCGCAGGAAATGCATTTGTCGTTGTCGATGGAAGCGGTTTTGCTTTCGCTCATATGGATCGCCTTTACCTTGCATGCCTTTTCACAGGGACGCTTGTTGTCGGAAATGGCGTTGTAAGGGCAAACACCGGCACATCTTCCACACTCCACGCATTTATCCTTGTTGATATGCGCTTTTTGATTTTCCCCAAAAGTGATGGCATCGCACCTGCAGGCACCCATGCAGTAATGGGCAATGCATCCCCGGCAGGCATTGGTTACTTCAAAGCCGCCCACCGGGCATTCATCACAGGCAATGTCGATGACCTCAACGATATTCGGATTTTCCCGGTTGCCGCCGGTCGCCAGTTTGATGCGCTCCGCCACAATGGCCCGTTCCTTGTAGATGCAGCAGCGCATGGTTGGTTTGGGACCTGGAACGATAATATTGGGAATGTCATGATAGCACTCCATCAGTCTGTCTTCGAAGGCATGCCTGGCAACTTCCCTCAGCACCTGGTATTTTAAATATTGAACACTGGTATCAAATTTTCTTTTCATGAGCCCCAACTTTCTATTCTGATTGATACGTTACAGCAGCGGATATTTCTCATTCCAATCGTATCTAATAGTAGCTGATATCTATTTTCTTTCCGATCTTCTTCAGACGCTTCGCCAGCTCATCGACCAATCTCATTTTCAGATTGAAATCGACAGGCAGGTCAGGGTTCTGATGTGCCGGATTCACAGCTTTTCCTACGAAAAAATGGATGTCTGTGGCTTCTTCCAGCAGCATTCTCGCAATCCGGGAAGCCCCATCCTTTTTCCCACTCCATTCGGCACTGCATTGGCTGCCCGGATCACTTCGGGCATAGCGCAATACCTGATTGATGGTGATGATTCCCTCGGTTACCAGATCGACACCTTCTATTTTTGCAATCGGGGGGATTTTCGGATCCATATAATCCAACCCGGTCTGAATATCCTTCCCGAGGAACCTGGCTGCTATGGAGGAGGTTGTGCCTCCGCAGACAATATGGCTGCCTTTTTCGGAAAAGAACCGGGACATCATCTCCTGATCCTTCAGAGGGTTTCGGGGGGGCCCGATCAACAGGTTGACCTGTTTGCGCTTTCGCATCCGGATCACACCGATCGTCGTATCATCTCCCGGCATTCCTTCATACAATCGATTGCAGGCATCCAACAGAAGAGTGGTGATACTTCTGGCGCTGCAAATCTCCTGACAACGCTTTTCCATATACTTTATAATGTTTTCCCGCTGCCAGCCGAAGTTCAGGCTATGGCCGACGCCTGCATAAACGGCACCATCACTCATTATAACAAAAATATCGTTGGTTGTCAGGTCCAGTTTTGACCGATATATCAGCTTTCCATCTATTTCTAACTTTTCTTTTGGGTACTCATGATTTTTGCCGTTCTGAAGCAGGATGACGGGGGGATTGTCATACTGGATAATTTCTGCCTTCCGGTGATTCGTTATCCGCAGAATGGTAAAAGTGGAATAGGCAATTTTTCTTTTCTGACAGACCGGCAGGGTGGAGGCAATGGTGGAAACGCATTCCTCCAGGCTCATGGAGTGTGCCATCATGGTCGAGATGATTTTGGCGGTAAGGATGGAGAGGATGCTGGCTTTGACGCCGGACCCCAACCCGTCTGCCAGAACAAAAATCATGGAGGATCCCTGCTCGATGGTTTCCACGTGATCGCCGCATAATTGCTCTCCATATTTATTCAGACTTCCCCAGCTCATGTCAATACACAGGTCATTGTATGGGTCCGGACGCCGGCTATGATACGGATCCGGTTGCGGATTGTTATGCACATCATTCATTTTCCAGGGACTCCTTCAGTTTGGTCAGCGCTATCTTTGTTTCCGCTGTGGTTTCCCCCAGAAGGGAAGCGATTTCCTGGACCACCCGCATTTGCTTTTCAATCACTTTATCCGTAATTTCAATGGTGGTCCGGTTGCTCTGTTCCTTTCGGATGCGTTCCGTTTCCTCTTCGGTAACGTTCCGCATGATACTGATCAGGATATGAAAGCTTTTGTCGTAAACAATGGTTTCCCTGATGTATTTTTTATACTGCGGCAGAAAGATCGGTTTGTCGCGGGTACTCTTGCCAGTGGACAGTACGGTGATATATTCAATGGGATCCAGGAAATTCACTACCGGCTTGTCTATGGCACCCCGACTGTTTTTGATGTTCATAATCCGGCATGCCGATTCATTGATCTGCTGGATTTCAAGATCTTCATTCAACACCATGATCCCGTTGGGCGTATTGTTGAAGATATTATCGGAAAACGACTCCGCTTTTTCTTTTAGGAAGGGCAGGCACATGCTCAGATCCGCTTTTCCCAGATAGACAGCGACTGCTTTTTCCCGGCAGGTGTTGTAGCCGCAGCTTCCGCAATTCAGTTCCTGCTCCGGAGTGGGTTTTCCCATGAGGAGCAGAATTTCCCGGATGGCATCGCTGCCGGGCATTTCGACCTTTCTTTCCAGATAGGGCAGATTCTTTTCCAATTCCTTTTTGTCCGGTATGGCAACCGGGAAATCCGTTTCGCCGGCATAGCGGTCCACAGCAAGATAATCCCGGACGGTAACCCTCCGGTCCTGGTCCATGGCGGGTCCTCCGATGCAGCTGCCTGCGCAGGCGGACATTTCGATAAAGCACCTGGAAATGTGACCGCACACAATGTCTTCCAGGGCATGGATGCAGTTTTCCGTACCATCAATGGTAATGTAGCTGTAATCGCTGCGGGGGCAGTCCATGGACCGGATAATGCCTCCGGCAGCGGGGAAGAGCCTGGCGCGTCCAATGCCCTGTTTTTCCGGAAACGGCTCAGGGGAAAGGGAAACGTTCTCTTCCTCCAGCCATTCCGTCAGCTCTTCGAAGGTCAGTACGCAGTCCACGATCCCCCTATATTCTTCCGCCTCCGCTTTTTTGGAGATGCACGGGCCGATAAATACCGTAAAGGCATCCGGATGTTCCTTTTTTATTTTCCTGCAATGTGCCTGCATGGGAGAAATCACAGGGGCAAGATATTTCAGTGCCTCCGGATAATATTTCTGGATCAGGGTATTCACCGAATGGCAGCAGGATGAAATGATCACGTCCCGGTCCCCTTGCCGTATCATTTCATCATATTGTTTCTTTACGATGGTTGCTCCCACCGCTGTTTCTTCCGCAGCAGCGAATCCCAGCCTTTGCAGCGCCATTTCCATGGATTGGATCGTTACTCCCTCGTAGTTGGCGACAAAGGACGGAGCAACACTGGCATAAACCGGGCGGGAAGAGCAGATCATCTCCCGTACCCGGCCTGTGTCGTTTCTTATAATCTTTGCATTCTGCGGGCAGTTGACAAAACACTGCCCGCATAGAATGCAGTCCTCCTCCAGAATGTGCGCCTGGTTGTCAGAGAACTTGATGGATTTTACCGGGCAATGCCGGATACACTTGTAACAGTTTTTGCAGTTCGATTTTTTCAGGCCCAGAAAGTTTTTACTCATTTCCGTCTTCCTCTGCGCCTTTCAATATATATTTGTTGAATACATCCGAAAAGTTTTCCGATGAGACGCCGCATACGATCTGGTCGTCCACCTGGATGGTGACGCCGTCGGTGCATTTTCCCAGGCAAAAGGAGGCAGACAGATTCACTTTGTCTGCCAGCCCGCTCTTCTTCATATGTTCCTTCATCAGATGGATAATGTGGTAAGATCCCTTCAAATGGCAGGAACTGCCGACACAAACGTAGACGTTCATAACTCCTCCTCCTGTCCCATATACCTGGAACCTATATATTTCTTTGTCCTCATCATTTTTTGATACAACTCAGGTATTTTATTCCACGGCCGATTTCATCGGATCGGTTCCCCGTAATAGGCTTTGCGGTACAGTTCCTTCAGATCGCTTACCAGGGGATAGCGGGGGTTGGCCGTGGTGCATTGATCTTCAAAGGCCTTTTCCGAAAGTTTCGGCAGAGCCGCCAGAAAATCGTTTTCGTCCACACCGCATTCCTGAATGGATGCAGGCTCGTTCAGGCGCTTCATCAGGTCCTGTATGGCCCGGATCAGGCTTGTGATCTGTTCTTCCGTGGTACTGCCGCCAAAATCCATATGACGGGATATCTGCGCATAGCGGGCGTCTGCCACGAATTCGCTGTATTTCGGGAAAATGGCAAATTTATAGGGCTTCTGCGCATTGTAATCGATGGTGTAGGGGAGCAGAATGGCGTTGGCGCGGCCATGCGGAATATGGAATTCCCCACCCAGTTTGTGTGCCAGGGAGTGATTGATTCCCAGGAACGCATTGGAAAAGGCCATGCCGGCAATGCAGGAAGCGTTATGGATTTTTTCCCGGGCCTCTTCATCACTGGGGTTTTCGTAGCTTCGGGGCAGATACCGGAACACCATCTCGATGGCTTTCATGGCCAGCCCATCGGTATAATCCGAAGCAATCACGGATACATAAGCTTCAATGGCATGCGTCAGGACATCCATACCGGTGTCTGCGGTAATGGACTTCGGCATAGTGGCGACAAACTGGGGATCGATGATTGCCACATCCGGGGTAAGTTCGTAGTCGGTGAGGGGATACTTGATATTTCCGTTCTTTTTGTCGGTAATGACGGAAAAGGAAGTTACTTCCGAGCCGGTTCCAGATGTGGTGGGGATGGCAACCATCTTTGCCTTTGTCCCCAGATTCGGAAAATGGAAGGCGCGTTTGCGGATATCCATGAATTTCAGCCTCAGCCCGTCGAAGCTGGTATCCGGATGTTCATAAAACAGCCACATCCCCTTTGCTGCATCAATGGCAGAGCCGCCGCCCAGCGCGATAATCACATCCGGCTGGAAGGCTTTCATGGCCGTGACGCCCTTTTGAATGGTTTCCACCGACGGATCCGGTTCCACTTCAGAGAAGATCTCACTGTGGCAGTACTGTTCCCTTTTTCTCAGGTAATACAGAACCTTATCCACATATCCCAGCTTCACCATCACGGGATCTGCTACGACAAAGGCCCGATGAATATCAGGCATATCCCTCAGGTATTGAACCGAATCTTTTTCAAAATAGATCTTGGGTGGAATTTTAAACCACTGCATACGGACCCGCCTCCTTGCGATGCGCTTCTTGTTGATCAGATTCACGGTGGAAACATTGGCAGTGGTGGAATTCCTGCCGAAGGATCCGCAGCCCAGGGTCAGGGAAGGAACATTGGTGTTGTAAATATCCCCGATGGCTCCCTGGGAAGACGGCGTGTTGACAATAATACGTCCCACCTGCATTTCCTCCCCGAATCTTCTGCAGAGCTCCCGGTCATTGGAATGAATCACGGCGGAATGTCCCAGACCGCCCAGCTTCAGCATATCCTTCGCATACTGAAAGCCCTGTTTTTCATTCCTGCAGACGAAATAGGCCAGTACGGGGGACAGCTTTTCCAGGGAAAGGGGATATTCCCGGGAAGGCCGCGGCAGCCTTGCCAGCAGAATTTTGGTTTCTGCCGGGACATCCAGTCCCGCGCCTTTTGCGATGGTTTCGGCAGATTGCCCTGCCACGGCAGGATTCACTGCCATTTTTTCCGTATTGATGACATAACGGCTGAGCCGGGCGGTTTCTTCTTCATTGGTAAAATAACAGTTGTTTTCCTTCATATATGATTCAAATGCCTCATGGATCTCCTCATCCACAATAACAGCCTGTTCCGATGCACAGATCATGCCGTTGTCAAAGGTTTTGGAGATCATAAGGTCCGTGCAGGCCCTGCCGATATCCACATTTTTGTTGATATAGCAGGGAACGTTGCCGGGGCCGACGCCCAAAGCGGGTTTTCCGCAGCTGTAAGCCGACTTGACCATACCGGCACCCCCGGTGGCCAGGATCAGGGAGATTCCCTTGTGCTTCATCAGCGCTGTGGTGGCTTCCAGGGAAGGGGTCTCGATCCACTGGATGCAGTGTTCCGGCGCGCCATTTTGAATAGCGGCCTTTTTGACAATGCGGGCCGCCTCCGAGGAGCATTTCTGAGCGGAAGGGTGAAACGCAAATATAATGGGATTCCTGGTTTTTGCGCAAATCAGGGATTTGAATATGGTGGTGGAAGTGGGATTGGTAACCGGGGTAATGCCGGCAACGACTCCCACCGGTTCGGCAATTTCCACGTAATCCTCCAGCTCATTTTCCTCAACCACACCTACGGTTTTCTGATGTTCGATGCTGTGATAGATATATTCCGTGGCAAAAATGTTCTTGATGACC